>PVMS01091450.1_pt1 | contig 35007 bp, 29 predicted proteins | sample 1853461 | NCBI WGS metagenome assembly PVMS01 (sample SAMN08582032, study PRJNA380276) | Marine sediment metagenome, whole genome shotgun sequencing project. | isolation source: ocean sediment barecode stripped | collected 2017
ATTTCCAGGATTGAGCTTGATCTGGCACTTGTCTAAAACCACTTATTGGTTATGATGCCTTGTCGCCTCAATACGCAAACGTATGGAATTTGATTACATCATTGTTGGAGCCGGTTCAGCAGGTTGTGTTCTGGCCGGCCGCCTCAGCGAGAATCCCAACAATCGCGTGTTGTTGCTGGAGGCTGGAGGCAAAGACTGGCACCCCTTTATACATATGCCCGCTGGCCTGGCCAAACTGATCGGCCTCGACGCCATCCTGTGGCCCTACGAGACCGAACCACAGCAGGAACTGAACGGCAGGCGCATGTACTGGCCACGGGGCAAGGTACTGGGCGGTTCCAGTTCCATCAACGCAATGTGTTATTGCCGCGGCCACCGCAAAGACTATGATTCCTGGGCTGAGTCCGGTGCCGCCGGATGGGACTATGACAGTGTATTGCCCTATTTTATCAAGTCGGAAGATCAGGAAAACGGGGCCTCGGACTTTCATGGCAGCGGTGGCCCACTCAGTGTGCAGAACCTGCGCCATACCAATTCGCTATCCGGCTTGTTCATCGATGCTGCAGTAGAAGCGGGCTTTGGAAAAACCGACGATTTCAACGGTCCGCACCAGCGGGGATTTGATTATTACCAGGTGACACAACGCGACGGGCGCCGTTGCAGCGCGGCCACCGCCTATCTCCGCCCGGCGCTTGAGCGTTCGAACCTGACGGTCAGTACTCATTCACTGGCCGAACAAATTATCCTTGACGGCCACCGGGCAGTCGGAGTCAGATACGGCAGAAAAGGCAAACAGCGAACTGCCATGGCGGGTCGCGTCATCCTGTCCGGCGGAGCGATCAATTCACCGCAACTGCTAATGCTGTCCGGCATTGGCCCGGCCGAACAACTGCGATCCGTCGACATCGAGGTGCAGCACGAACTGAAGGGTGTGGGCAAGAATCTGCAGGACCACCTGGATGTGTGCACCCTGGTATCCACCCACGACCCGGTCGGCTATGACCAGCTGAACGAAGTCGCAGTGGCAATGCGCTACCTGTTTGGACGAAAGGGCCCGGGCAGTTCCAACATTGCCGAAGCGGGTGGTTTCATCGTTAGCCGATATGCCGAAGACGACCGGCCCGATATCCAGATGCATTTTGTTCCCGCCCTGCTCGATGATCATGGCCGCAACACCTTGGCAGGGCACGGCATGACCATCCACGCCTGTGCACTGAGGCCCAGGAGCCGCGGTGAATTGACACTGAAGTCCGCCAGCCCGGCCGCAGCACCGGCCATGCAACCGAACTATCTGAGCGAAAACTATGATCGCATCATGATGTTGGAATGCGTCAAGCTGGCGCGGAAGATTTTTGCCCAGAAGTCTTTCGACCTCCAGCGGAAAGACGAAATATTCCCCGGAGCCCATGCCCAGTCTGAAGACTCCATATTGGAGTTTGTCCGCAAAAAGGCCGAAACCATCTACCACCCGATCGGTACCTGCAAAATGGGCAACGATGAGCTGGCCGTTGTCGACCCGCAACTAAAGGTCCACGGCCTGCAGGGCCTGTCTGTCGTTGACGCCTCCATCATGCCCACCCTGGTCTCCGGCAACACCAATGCTCCAGCCATCATGATTGCCGAAAAATTTGCCGCTGAGCAATAACTTCGCCGATCGACTATTCTACAAATGACGCATATTGGTAATTGTAGGAGGCCGCCATACGGGCGAATTAACGCCTTTCGCCCGCATGGCGGCCTCCTCCATTCAAGCGCATGGCGCGCTCCGCAAACCTGCAGAAAATTTCTTTTTAGTCGACGGTGGTGAGCATTGGCAGAGGGACGTGGATGAGGTCACAGATGACGCGCAGGAGTTCCAGTTCGCTCGGGGCCAGTTCACTGTCGTGGAGTACAACTTCAGTCAGGGCGCGTACAAGTTTTTCTTTTCCAGTGGATTTCAGGTGATCCAGCTTCGGTAATGCCCGGTCCAGGGCCACAACCCAGTTCTCCAGCTGCGGCATGGGTGTGTTGACATCAAGGCCCAATGCAAGAACTCCGGCTTTGAAAGCTGATTCAACCGCAGCCCTCTCGGCGTGGCCGTGGGCGGCAAGAATGGCCATGACCTGCACAGCTTCCTTACTGCAGGCGCGGAGAGTCTTGCGTCCGGCTACCTTGACTGCATGCGGGTTGTGCGATTCCCACAGGTGCTGCTTGATGACCCTTGCAAGGAGGTATTCGAAGACATCGATACGGCCGTCTGCCTCAACCAGGGCATTGACCGTAGCCAGGGCCTTTGCAACATAATCCGGTGGACGTCGCTTCAGGGCCGGAAACGCCATTTCGAGCAATGGCAGGCGTTGCTCGGGCTGCAGCAGACCTCCTGCATCGAGTAATGCACTGACCTGGGTCTCGCTGTCTGCACCCATTCGCTGAGCAATAATCAGCAGTTGTTGCTCCATGACCTGTGAATTCTTGTCCAGCAAGGTATAGAACAATACCTCGGGTGCCCATTCGGTTGAATGCGCAGCCTGATTGATGTTGTCCGGAATCGAAGTGGCCATGGCAGCAGCCATCAACACCCGGTCCCAGTCGGGTTTGCCAATCTGGTCGATGATATTTTCAGCGTCAAACATACCCCGCCGGGTATTTTCAGCCTGTTTGACTGTCCTCGCCCGGTCTTTTTCCGCCTTGCCCCGGTCACGCTGAATTTCTGCTGCCAGGCGGTCCAGATCCTCGGGGCGGAAAGCAGGGTCAATCCTGCCAATGCGTTCATTCAGCGGCGGATGGGTGGAAAACATCATCATTTTTTGACCGTTGCCGAACAGCATGTGACCCACTTCTTCGGTGTCCACGTTGAGGTAGGAGCCATCGCTGTAGACAGCAATTTTTTTCAGTGCACCACCAATGCCGTCTGGGTCCCTGGTGAACTGTACTGCCGATGCATCCGCCAGGTATTCCCTTTGACGTGAGACAGCTGCCTTGATCCAGCGCCCGAAAAACTGGCCAATATAACCAACCGCCATCAGGCCAAAAGCAATGAGCAATACCACCGCACCGTTTTTGTCACGTGACGAGCGACCTGCAAAATGTGAGTGGATCAGGATGCGCCGCCCGATCAGGGCCAATAATAAAATGCCAAACAAGGCACCCATCAGCCGTATATTGATTCGCATATCGCCATTCAGAATATGACTGAATTCATGTGCGATCACACCCTGAAGTTCATCGCGCTTGAGTTTCTCCAGCGCCCCCCGGGTCACCGCCACGGCTGCATCGGCGGGCGTGAATCCAGCCGCAAAGGCGTTTATGCCGGCCTCATGCTCCAGAACGTAAATTTCAGGTACAGGAACACCTGAGGCCAGGGCAATTTCTTCCACTACATTGCGCAAGCGACGACGTTTGGCGTCACGCGTGTCGGGCTCGACCAGCGTACCGCCCAGTTCCCGGGCAACTTTACCACCACCAGCCCTGAGGCTGGCTGATTTGAACATGCTCGCCAGGCCAATGACCGAAATAGTAGCAATGGCAGTTCCCGATAGCAGTGGGATATTACCGGTGATCATCTGCGCACCGACCTGCGGTACACCCTCGGTTTCGATTGAAGTCATACCCATGGCCAGCAGTACAATCAGGTCGATCGCCACCACGATGGCCACTACGGCCAGGATGAACACGATGACCAGCCAGCGGGATTGCCTGCGCGCCTGGTCCTGTTGTTCGAAGAAATTCATCCAAGGAGCCTCCGGCTCTCCCTAACTCGCATATTGACCCGGATCAAAAACTGACCTTGGGCGCCTCGCGCTTGGATTCATCCTCGATTTCGAGCAATTCAGCCGCCCTGAAATTGAACCATCCGGCAAACAGGTTGTTGGGGAAAGACTCACGCTGCGTGTTGTAGCCCATGACCGAATCGTTGTAAGCCTGACGGGCGAAGGCAACCTTGTTTTCGGTCGTTGTCAGTTCCTCTGAAAGCTGCATCATATTTTCATTGGCTTTCAGATCCGGATAGGCCTCTGAAAGCGCAAACAGACGTCCCAGAGCCCCAGAAAGGCCCTGCTCTGCTGCGGCCAGTTTCTTCATGGCGGCAGGGTCGGATGGATCTTTTGCCGCTTCCTTCAGTCCGGCGACCGCCATGTTGCGCGCGTTAACCACGGCTTCCAGCGTTTCCCGTTCGTGCGACATGTAACCCTTGGCTGTTTCAACCAGGTTCGGTATCAAGTCATGACGCCGCGTCAACTGCACATCGATTTGGGCAAATGCATTCTTGAAACGGTTACGGCCAGCTACCAGGCGGTTGTAAATCGAGATGGCGAAAAAGATAGCGCCAACGACGATAGCAAGAATAATCCATTCCATTTCTTTTCTCCCTGTTGATCAATACACCTGAAAGTGTAGCAAATTACCTGAATTTCGGAGGGTGACGATAATCATACCTGCTTTTGAGCCAAATCCTTCTCAATACGGGCCCAGGAGTCCCTCAATGTCACGATCTGGTTGAGCACCGGCCGGCCCGGCTGCGAATCAACGCTGTCATGGCAAAAATATCCAGTGCGCTCAAACTGGTAAAGATCACCCCCCCGAACCTCCAGCCACCGGGGCTTCCACTACAGCGTTGTCGATCAAGTCCAGCGAGTGAGGATTAAGAAACTCCAGGAAATTCCGGGACTTGTCCCCCAAAGGGTCAGGCACCGTGAACAGGCGATCATACAGCCGAACCTCGGCCTGCACGCCATGTTTGGCAGAAACCCAGTGAATCGTACCTTTCACTTTGCGGGCTGCACCCGGTAAACCTGAGCGGGACTCGGGGTCAAACTCGCAATGCAACTCAATCACCTCACCAGCGTCATTCTTGATCACATCCGTGCACATTACGATGAAAGCATTGCGCAAACGAACTTCACCGCCGGGCTTCAGCCGAAAAAATTTCCGTGGAGGCTGTTCCATGAAATCGCTCCGCTCAATCCAGATTTCACGCGTCACGGGGACTTTTCTTGTACCCATTTCTTCGTTCTGTGGATGCACGGATGCTTGCAGCCACTCAGTTTCCTCTTCAGGGAAATTCGTCAATACGACTTTCAGGGGATCGAGTACCGCCATGGTCCGGGGCGCTCTCGCATTCAGATCATTGCGCACAGCGTTCTCCAGCACACCCATGGAAATGATGCTGTGTGACTTCGAAATGCCCATTTCCGCCCAGAACGCGCGAATGGCCTCGGGCGTAAAACCACGCCTGCGAAGCCCGGCCAGGGTGGGCAAACGCGGGTCATCCCAGCCTGATACGTGCCCTTCCTCGACCAGTTGGCGTAATTTGCGCTTGCTCATGACCGTGTAGTCCAGGTTGCCGCGCGCAAATTCGATCTGCTGTGGATGACAGGGTGCCGGAATGTTATCCAGGAACCAGTCATACAGGGGTCTGTGGTCCTCGAATTCGAGCGTACACAAGGAATGCGTAACGCCTTCGATGGCATCCGAGATGCCATGCGCCCAGTCGTACATCGGGTAAATGTGCCAGGTATCACCGGTGCGATGGTGGGAAGCATTTCTAATGCGGTAGACCACCGGGTCCCGCATATTGATATTGGACGAGGCCATGTCGATTTTCGCCCGTAACACATGCAGGCCATCCTCGAATTCCCCCGCTTTCATGCGCTTGAACAAAGCCAGGTTTTCTTCCACGGGGCGGTCACGGTAAGGGCTTACACGACCCGGTTCGGTCAAGGTGCCTCGGTACGCGCGGATTTCCTCGGATGACAGGCTCTCAACATAGGCTTTGCCGGTCTGGATGAGGTGCACGGCAAAGTCATAAAGCTGCTGAAAGTAATCAGAAGCATGCCGCAATTCTTCCCATTCGAAGCCCAACCAGCGTACATCATCCATGATGGCCAGCATGAAATCTTCGTTTTCTTTCAGGGGGTTAGTATCATCGAAGCGCAGATTCGTTCTGCCTCCGAATTCATCGGCAATACCGAAGTTCAGGCAGATAGACTTGGCGTGCCCAATGTGCAGATGACCATTGGGTTCCGGTGGAAATCGGGTAATGATGTTCGCGTGTTTTCCAGCCTCAAGGTCCTTGATAACGATATTACGAATGAAATTCGTGGTTACTGTCTGATTTTCGTTGCTCATTCGGAGTTCCACACTGTTTTTGTGTTTGCCGCATTGATTATTGGCAAAAAGCAGGCAAAGCGGTAAATTCTAACGCATTGAGCACACCAGATAACTAAAAAAAGCCCCGGATATGAATCCGGGGCTTAAAAGCGTATCGCTTAAGGCATAGAAGTGTGGGGACTGCCTGTCTAGAGGTGCGATACGCTAGGCACAGTCAACTTACACACCTAGCTTATCCAATCACCGTTAAAATACTGTAAATCAATCGTTGCGAATTCGTGATTGAGCCCAATTTGTTGCAAATATGTATCAATCAGGCTACTTGCTGACGTGATTTCTTTAGATGCACGAGCAGCAGGGAAATCGCAGCCGGCGTGACCCCGGGAATGCGTGAAGCCTGGCCAACGGTATCCGGCCGGATGTTTTTCAACTTTTCCTTCACTTCCGAAGACAGGCCTCTGACCCGCTCGTAATCGAAGTCAGGCGATATTTCCAGGGATTCATGCTTGCGTCGACGATTGATATCCTCTTGCTGCCGGCCCAGATAACCGGCATAGCGCATCTGGATTTCCAGCTGTTGCGCTATCCGTTCATTCTCCACGCCCGGTCCGATGCCCTCGATCTCTGCAATTTGCCGATATCCCACTTCCGGACGCTTCATCAGATCCAGCGCACGTACTTCCTTGCTGATCGGAATACCGTGGCAAGATTCAATTTTCTTGCCCAGGGCATTTGTTGGGGTCACCCATATTTCATTCAGCCGTTGCCGTTCAGCCTCGATACCATCCCTCAGTATGCAGTAATGGTCCCAACGCTGGTCATCAACCAGGCCCAGTTCACGACCTTTTTCGGTCAGCCGCAGATCGGCATTGTCTTCTCGCAATTGCAAGCGATATTCGGCGCGACTGGTAAACATGCGGTAAGGCTCCAGCGTGCCCTGAGTGACCAGGTCATCGATCATGACGCCCATGTAGGACTCATCCCGACGCGGCGCCCACATGGGTTCTCCGCGAACCAGGCGTGCTGCATTGATTCCAGCAACAAGCCCCTGTGCCGCCGCTTCCTCGTAGCCGGTTGTGCCATTTATCTGACCGGCGAAAAACAAACCGCCAAAGTGCTTCGTCTCAAGGCAGGCATGGAGTTCCCGTGGATCGAAGAAATCGTACTCAATGGCATAGCCTGGCCGGGTAATATGCGCCTGTTCAAAACCCTTGATCGAATGCACAAATTCAAGCTGAACGTCAAATGGCAGACTGGTTGATATCCCGTTGGGATAGAGTTCGCGTGTTTCCAGCCCTTCGGGCTCGACAAAAATCTGGTGGCTGTCACGATCGCTGAATCGGACCACTTTATCCTCAATAGACGGGCAATATCGGGGGCCCACGCCTTCGATCACTCCCGCATACATCGGCGAACGATGCAGCGCTTTTCGAATAATGTCGTGCGTTCGCGCCGAGGTATGAGTGATCCAGCAGCAGACCTGCCTGGGATGATCATCCCGGCTACCCATATAGGAAAACACCGGCCGCGGCTCATCGCCAGGCTGTTCCTGCAATTGGCTGAAATCAACGCTCTTACCATCGATACGCGGTGGTGTTCCGGTTTTGAGACGCGCCACGGTGAAAGGCATTTCCCGCAAACGGGCGGCCAGGACATTTGAAGGAGGGTCTCCTGCCCTCCCCCCAGCGTACTGTTCTTCACCAACATGAATTTTTCCGCCGAGAAATGTGCCGGTAGTAAGCACGACCGCCGCCGCCTGGAATTCCAGGCCGGTTGCGGTACGACAACCGGTAACACGATCTCCCCGGGTTAGCAGTTCATCAACTGCGGCCTGAAAAACGGCCAGGTTCGCCTGCTGCTCTACTGATTTGCGTATGAACGCCCGGTAAAGATTGCGATCACACTGAGCTCGAGTTGCCCTGACAGCCGGGCCTTTGCTGGAATTGAGCGTGCGCAACTGAATGCCGCCAGCGTCAGCCGCCCGCGCCATTACCCCTCCCAGTGCATCAATTTCCTTGACCAGGTGCCCCTTCCCAATGCCACCGATCGCCGGATTGCAGCTCATCTGCCCGATGGTCTCGATGCTGTGCGTGACCAATAGCGTACCAGCCCCACTCCGCGCCGCAGCAAGCGCCGCTTCGGTACCGGCATGGCCACCACCGATCACGATCACATCAAATGTTTTCGGGTATTGCTTCAAAACTCTGAACCTTTGCATCCGGCTGCATATTGTACTTCAGAGCAGGGTTCAGGCCACTTTTCTTTCCACAGTCGGGGGGCGGAGCGTTCTCAGCACACATTCACGTCAATTTTTCGCCGGAACCATCGACAGTTCGTCGCGCAGGGAGAGGGCAGCCTGATAATCGAGGTAATCGGGGTCTGCCTCGGTCCAGATCGCCAGGGCGTAATTAACCGAAGCCAACGCCATTTTGGGATTACTGCGGGCCTGCTGCAGCAATGCACGCGCGAACCACAGTCTGGGCTCCGACGAATCCCTGGGAACATAATGCTGTTCCTGATGACCCAGTTCGTTGGCTACCGTGACCAGGTCGGCTCTTACTCCTATATCCTCACTACCGAAAACGGTAATCAGTAGCCCCAGCGTGGCTATGATGTTGACCGGTAAGCCAACTTTTTCCACCTTTGTCGACTTATCCTTCCCCGGCCTGCCATGGGTCCAGGACATCAATATCACCGCTGGCAGCATCGAATACAGCCCCCAGAAAGCGATGTCGGTCAGATATGGCGAAAGCAAATACCGCTCCACCAGGCGGTCGAGAATTTCAACAATAACCCAGCTGGCGCCGATGTATACACCCACGGCAGGTATGATCCGACGTTCCCTTAATTCATGGAAAATGCTCACTCAGGCACTCCCGATTCAAAATCAGCCTTAGCCCGCATAATTCACCAAGGCGGACCGAATTCTGGAATTATATCTGTAAATCATAGGTATATAGCTTATATTGCCAGAATCCGCTGGTTACACTTTGTCCTATCCGGTTTTGCGGTGTATCTGCCTTCACATTTCGGCAAATCCTTCTCGAATCATAGCTATGGCTATGATATCTCCAATGATTTACCTAACTGTTTCGCCAGCTACAGCGTAAATTCCGGATCCCTGGTGAATTATGCGGGTTAGTTGCCCGGACTTTATCACAGCCCGTAATTGCCGCGACTGCCATTGGTAACAAGCTATTCCAGTTCTGCTGGGTTTATAATCACGAGAACCATAACAATGTGCTGAATCCGGATCTTTCAAGGCAAAGAAATCCATGCCGGTCTCAGCAAACTGACAGGAGGACAAACTGATGGCCCGTTCCATATTTGACATTCAGGGCTACGCCGTGGTCCTGGATAAGATCGTGTTTGTCACACGCGTATTCGGGGCTGATGACGAGGAAGGCTACCAGTTCAATATCCGGTTTTCAGGAGATGCATTGCTTGCGCCAAAGTTTCCGTCACGGCACGAAGCGGACCTGCAGCGTCAACTCATGTTAAAAGCCCTGAAGGAAAGTTAGGGAACCTCTGATCTATTCATGAACTCGTATCTTGTATCCAAAATGCCCAGCTTCTGCGTTGCAAATCTTGGCAATAGCCAGCTATTACCTGCCATTCGCGCCTTGAATTTGAGCATTTTGAATTACCATCTACTTCGCCCAGAATAAATCAGAGGTTCCTTAGCGTATTTTGCTGCCGAATTGTGGCCCGTATAAACAGACCTTCTTCATTGCACCAATTTCGCTCCGGCCTGACCAATATTGAAGATGATCACTTCAAGCAGTGCCGGCCGCTCCAGATCTACGTTATCCGGAATCTTGATTACGAATGGGCCGGTTGAATGTGGCTGACCATATTCCTTCCATGAAATGATTACTTTGTTGGCGTAATAGTCCCGGCTGGGAAATCTTGTTGAACATTGCGACCGCGCCATGATGTTCCCGCAAGCGACAAAATTGCCGGAACGCGGCACCAGCAACTGAACTTCAGTGACTGGAAATGCCAGCTCATTGCGGATGATAACGCCATCGATCTCGATGCCGGTTGGTTCTGACTTTTTTTCCTGTGCCGGAGCACAGGCCAGTAACAGGATTACCTGAAGTAAAAAAAGGAACAAAAGCCAATTGCGGCGTTGAATCACCCTTACCGGTTACCAGGATGCGGCGAAAACTGATCTTCGACCATACTGTTTTCAAGCTCCACCATCAATTGCTGATTCAGCTGAAACAGGCTCATGTTCGGCCGGTCCAGGTCGGTCACGAGCGCCATGACTGCTGAAAACGTGATTGCCAGCGTCCAGGTGGCGAGACTGCTGCGCGTGCCGGTCAGACCCGCCTGGTAGCCCATCACGATCATGGACAACAGGGCCATCAGGAACAGTGTGATCCAGATTACCGGAGAGATACGATTGAACAGGGTAGCCTGAATCCGGGCGTCATGCGCATTGATCATGGCCAGTACGGACTGGGCAAAAATACCCGTGTCTGCGCCTTCGCCGGCGCCTGACATGGCTGCTTCAGCCAGTTTCCACAGCTGATCATGCATGCTTTCCGACTCGCGGATCATCTGGATAACACCTTCGATATCACCGGCATGAGCTGCTTTGGAGGTTTTCAATCGCAAAGTGGCGAATCGCCGCAGAATATCCTTGGCAATCACGGGCGCGTCGCCATCCAGGAGGTCGGCCCCGCGATAGGCCGAATCGATGGCGCTGATTTCCAGCATATATGCCTGGGCCCTTGCCTCGAAGTGATGTTGCGCCATGCTGAAACTGAAAGCCAGCATGAACGCCAGTAAACCCAGGGAAGCACCCATGATGGCCCGGACCTGGGCCATTTGCGCTTTATGCGGCTTGCTCTGGTGACTGCGCCCCACCCGGAAGCCAATTTCAATGAACCCCACCATGGAAAGAACGAATATGATCATAAGCAGTATCAAAGGGATGTTGTCCAAAACTGACATTGCGTTCACTGTTTCTTCTCCATGCCTAATGCCTTGCTGACGATTTCAAACACGTCAGGAGAAAGTCCATCCACGGCCAGGATTCTCTTCAATTCTGTCGTCATCATGGAGCGCCTGGAAGGATCGTAGCGAATCCACGAATTAAAGGCTGAAGCCATGCGTGCGGCCACCTGCGGATTCAGTGCATCCAGAGCAATGACCTGGTCGGCATGAAAGCCATAGCCGGAACCATCAACGGTATGGAAACCCGTAGGGTTAGCCATGGCGAAGGCTCCGATCAGTGCTCGCACCTTGTTCGGATTGCTAATGCTGAACGTATCGTGCTCCATCAGTGCGCGGACCGTTGCCACGGTTTCCGTGCCCGGCTTCGTGGCCTGGATCATGAACCATTTGTCCATGACCAGGGCGTCATCCTTCCAGCGCTGCTCGAATGCCTCGAGGGCTGAGGCAGCGGCTGCGGCATCAGCCCACACCAGGCCGCGCAATGCCGCCAGCGTATCGGTCATGTTGTCGCTCGCACCGAGTTGTGCCTCAGCCAGTTCGGCGCCATTTGCCGTTTCCTGCAAATAGGAGAGACAGACATTCTTCAGGCTGCGCCGGGCCATCGAGGCAGAAGATTTGTCATAAGGCTCACCATCATTCAGTTCCTCATAGCGCGACCGGAACCCGGACTCAAGGGCACCAGCCAGGCTGCTTTTTACAAAGCACTTGGCTGCGTGGATACCGTCTACATCAACCAGGTCCATCAGTTCAGCAAGGTAATCCTCTCCCGGCAGGATCATGGCTTCGGCCAATAACGCCGGGTCAGAAACCCGATCTTCCAGTAAAGCCCGGAAAGCATCGACCAGTCCTTGGTCCAACCGCATTTCCTCACCCCGGGAATAACGCTGCTGATTGCCAAGTATTTCACCTTGCGCCAGCAATTGTGCTGCTTCCCAACGCACAAATGCATCACTGTCGTGAGTCATCAACACGGTCAGGTCGTTCGCCGAATACGAATACCGCAGCTTCACGGGCGCTGAAAAATCGCGTAACAAAGAGGGCACCGGCTCATCCGCTATGTTGATGAAGGTGAACGATTGCTTTTCCTCTTCCAGCAACAGCAGGCGCGAGGTGACGGTTGTGGACTCTTCGCCCAACAACTGCAGTGGATATTCTTTGCCGGACTGGGACAACAGACCAACTGCGAAGGGAATAAGCAAGGCCTGTTTCTCCCGCTGATTATTGGTCGGCGGAGTACGTTGTGAAAGATGCAGGGAGAATCTGGCCCTTTCAGCATCATACTCACAGCTGACCGTCACCTCGGGTGTCCCGGACTGCCCGTACCAGCGGCTGAAGCGCTCCAGATCGACGCTGTTGGCATCGGCCATGGCTGCGAGGAAATCGTCGCAGGTCACCGCCTGACCATCGTGACGCTCGAAATAGAGCTTCATGCCCTTTTGAAAACCCTCTTCTCCGAGCAGCGTGTGGTACATGCGAATGATTGTCGCTCCCTTCTGATAGACGGTCACGGTATAAAAATTATTTACTTCGATGTACTGGTCAGGCCGGATCGGGTGAGACATCGGCCCGGCGTCTTCCGGGAACTGCCTGCTGCGCAGGTCGCGTACATCGTGGATTCGCTTGATGGCGCGCGAATGCATATCCGAGGAAAATTCCTGGTCTCTGAAAACAGTCAGGCCTTCCTTTAAAGTCAACTGGAACCAATCCCGGCAGGTCACGCGGTTCCCGGTCCAGTTATGAAAGTATTCGTGCCCGATGACGCCTTCAATACCCTGGTAGTCAAAATCCGTCGCCGTGTCCGGCCGCGCCAGCACGTACTTGGAATTGAAAATATTCAGCGACTTGTTTTCCATCGCACCCATATTGAAATCATTGGTGGCAACGATGTTGTAAATATTCAGGTCGTACTCGAGTCCGAAGCGGTCTTCATCCCACTTCATCGAATTTATCAGGGATTGCATCGCGTGATCACAACGATCAATATTCTCGTGCTCTACGTATATGCGTAATGTGACATCCCGCCCACTCCTGGTCATAAAATGGTCTTCAATATGAGCCAGGTTGCCTGCAACCAATGCAAAAAGGTAAGAGGGCTTGGCAAATGGATCCTCCCAGCGAACCCAGTGACGTCCGTCATCGAGTTCACCCGAAGCCACGGCATTTCCGTTGGAAAGAAGCACGGGATAGATTTCCCGGTCTGCGATGATCGTAACTTCAAACCGGGTCATGACATCAGGCCGATCCGGGAAATACGTGATTTTCCGGAATCCTTCCGCCTCGCACTGTGTGAGTAGAAAATCACCTGAGGGGTATAACCCTTCCAGCGCCGTGTTTTCATGCGGTTTGATCTGGACTTCGATGTTCAGAGTAAAAGAATCAGGGGCATTATGGATAAGCAGTCTGTCAGCGTCCTGACTGTAGTCTCCCGGCGCCAACTCCCTGTTGTCCAGCAAGACGGAAACCAACTCCATTTGTTGGCCGAAAAGTTCCAGATCATTACAGGACTCCGCTCCCGGGTTGCTTCGCATGCAAAACTCGGAAGCTACTCGTGTGGAATCAGGTCCGATGTCAAACCGGAGTTTTACACTGTCCAACAGCCAGGCATAGGGCCTGTAATTCTCACGATAAACCGTTTTGCCGGCTGTGCTGTTCTTCATCGATTGATTCCTTGCAGTATGCGCCGCTGCGCACATTGAGTGCAGTCTGGCGGATCATCACTCGGGGCAGGTATTATAGGCCTAACCGAACCGAAGAACAGTTAGAAATGCACGCTGAAACCTTTGCCGATTTACCGGACATTAGCGATATCCAGCTGGCGCGCGCGCGCATCGGTGCCTTGACCCGCAACACGCCTGTTTTGAATGACCCCGGTCTGGATGAAGAGTTGGGCTGCATGCTTTACTGTAAGTGCGAAAACCTTCAGCGAACGGGCTCTTTCAAGTTCCGCGGCGCCAGCAATGCAGTCTCCCGACTCAGTGACGAGGATATTAAAGGCGACGTTGCCACGCATTCTTCCGGAAATCACGGTGCTGCCCTGGCGCTGGCGGCAAAACTGGATGGCCGTAATGCGCACGTGGTGATGCCGCATGATTCCGTGCCGATGAAAGTCGACGCGGTCAGGCGCTATGGTGGAACCGTGCATTTTTGCGCTCCGACTCAGGAATCACGCGAAGAGGAACTGGAAAAGCTTGTCGCTGAGGGAAAAGTCCCGGTCCATCCTTATGACCACGCCGATATCATCGCCGGCCAGGGAACTGCAGCCCTGGAGTTGTTTCAGCAAGAACCAACCCTGGAACTGGTCATCACGCCACTGGGCGGTGGTGGCCTGGTCAGCGGAACAGCCATCGCGGCCCGTGCTCCCGGAGTACAGGTTTTTGCTGTGGAGCCCGAAGGTGCGGCAGATACCGTGGCTAGCCTGCAACAAGGAAAACGGGTGGAATCGTGGCAACCGGATACGATCGCCGACGGTCTGCGGGCGCTGGTTGGTGTGCGCAATTTCGCAGTCATTAATACGGACGTGAGTCAGGTCTTCACGGTCACCGATACAGATATCTGCCGTGCCATGTCGTTGTTCTGGCTGGCAACGCGCATGACGATAGAGCCTTCCTCCGCCACCGTGATTGCGGCCATACTCAATCACCCCGAAGTATTCCTGGGCAGGAAAGTCGGCGCCATCATCAGCGGCGGAAACATCGATCCCACAAGCTGGGTGGCCCTGACGAAACAATTCAGGGAGGTGGATGTTTAAGGAGCCTCTGATCTATTCATGAACTCGTATCTTGCATCCAAAATGTCCAGCTTCTGTGTTGCGAATCTTCGCAATAGCTAGCTATTAAGTGCGATCCGCGCCTTGAATCTGAACATTTTGAATCGCAATCTACTTCGCCCAGAATAAATCAGAGGTTCCTTAACATGGGCAGGTGGCTGCAGCCCCATCGCCAGTCTTCTTATGTCACTGGCCGGCCTCAATCGATTGGTTCCTCTTTTCTCTTGAATACCAGCACCTGGTTGTTTGCCGGCATCGCATACTGCTTCACCAGGCTCATCAGATGGCGTTCCGCCAGTGATTCAAGCGCTTCCACATCACGCAAGCCCATCTCGGAAGAGCTCGCCCTGAGTTGGCGGTCAAAATCCTCGTTGGATTCGGATGTGAACCGGCCACCCCGATTGAACGGGCCGTACAGACACAATACACCCCCGGCAGCCAGGTGAAATTCAAGACCGGCAAACATCGCGCACACGGCATCCCAGCCCATAATGTGAGAAGTATTCGCGGAAAATACTGCATCGAAAACCTGTTCCGGCCAATGCGCCAAAACATCCAACTCAATGGGTGGAAGGGTGTTTTCACGACCTTCCTTGCCAAGCCTGGCGAAAAGGCCGTCCAGATTTTCCGAGCGATCCGACGGCTGCCACTGCAGGCCCGGAAATCGCGGAGCAAAAAATACCAGGTGCTGACCTGTTCCGGAACCAATCTCCAGGATCCGGCCATGGGATGGCAAAACCTCTCTGAGGACTTCGAGGATAGGTATCTTGTTGCGCTCACAGGCTTCTGCGAATGGAAGTCGCGTCATTTGCACATCAACTCCTTTTCACAACAAGCAGAATTTTGGGTCTGTGGCTCCAACTGGCCAAACATGGTAAACCATATGGCAAACGCCCGGGCGATGCCCGGGCGTTTGATATCTAACTATATGCCTGCTGCACTCAGAGGATCGGGTTATCCTCCACGATGGTAGGCGTAACAAAAATCAGCAATTCACGCTTCTTGTTTGCGTTGGAGCGACTCCTGAACAAATAGCCCAATCCCGGGATATCACCAAGCCAGGGAACTTTGTCCTCATTTGACTTGCTTTCATCCTGGAATATGCCACCCAGTACCACGGTATCACCGTTCGCGACCAGTACGGTTGTGTTGAGTTCGCGCGTATCGATGGATGGAATTTGAGCGCCCAGAGCACCCGTGAAGATTTCACCCACGGTATCCTGCTTGATTGCCAGGTCCAGCTGGATCCTGTTGTCAGGCGTAATCAAAGGCGTCACTCTCAATTCCAACACGGCTTCTTTGTACTGCACATTGGTAGCACCGGAAGAAGTCGCTTCCTGGTAGGGAATCTCCACACCCTGCTGAATGAAGGCTTCAGACTGGTTTGCAGTAACTACGCGGGGCGTTGAAATGACCTCACCCTCTCCTTCGGATTCCAGCGCTGAAAGTTCCAGATCCAGTATCCAATCACCCGTCAGGAAAGAAAGACCAAGCGTAGCCGCACTCTCACTCGCAGGCATATTGACCTGGTAGCGATTCGGGTATGACGGAATATCGATCAGACCATCATCTCTTGGATTTATTGCGGGATTGATAATATCAGCGGCGCTGCCATCTGCTGCAATCACACCGATGTTGCTGCCAGCATGGAGGTAGGAGACACCGAAGCGTACACCGAGTTCATGGGCAAATTCTGAATTTGCAATCACGATACGCGACTCGATCTGTACCTGGCGAACCGCGTAATCCAGCTCGGCCACCAGTTTCTGAATCTCGACAATCTTCCCAGGCGTGTCAGTGACCAAGAGCGTATTGGTGCGCTCATCCGTTGTTACCGAACCACGTGGTGACAACAAACCGAATTCCGTTTCGACCGAACCTGTTGACTCGGTGATGAGCGTCGCCAGATCTGTCGCCTTGGCGTAGCTGATCGGAATCAGGACTGTTTGCAAGGGTTCCAGAATTCGCCGGTCATTTGCTGCCTGTAAAAGCTGTTGCTCACGCGCAGCGATTTCAGCGGTCGGCCCGATCCAGATGACATTGCCATTGTGACGCTTGTCCAGATTGCGGGCGTCCATGACGATGTCAAGAGCCTGGTCCCAGGGGACATTGGTCAGGCGCAAGGTCAGATTACCTCCCACACTATCGGCCACCACGATATTCAAATCCGAAACATCCGCAATCAGCTGCAACACGGACCGGACCGGGATGTCCTGGAAATTAAAGGTGACTTTCGTGCCCTCGTAGGTTTTTTCCTCGAAAAATTTGACTTCTTCCTTTTCAACCTTTGTGTACTGTGAAGCTTTCTTGACCTCGACAACGATGTCATTGCCGGACTCATAAGCCAAATGCTCGTAGATTCCTGAGGTTGTCATCGTCACGCGTACCCGGTTATTCACCTCTGAACTGTCGATGATTTTTACCGGCGTGGCGAAATCGATCACGTCCAGTTGCTGGTCCAGATTTTCCGGAAGATTGGCATTGAATATATCGAGACTAAGCGTATTCGGTCCTTCATCTACGGAAATACTGGCTCCCGGTTTGTCCAGACTGATAATGACCCTGGCCTGGCCGTCTTCACCGCGACGGAAATCTACGCCGGTTACGTTGAAACCCGCGCCACTACTGCTCGCTGAGGGTTTGCTTCCAGCCCCACCGTTGCCGGCAATCGTCAACACAACCTGGCCCGCTTCGGCACTGTAATCGTATGTGGCAGGCTGGGACAGATCAACAATAAGCCTGGTTCTGCCACCTGCACCGATCGCGGAATACTTTTGGACAGAGCCCTGGCCGACAGAAATCGTGTCGGTGCCAGCCTGGTTTTCGGTCTCAGCCAGGTCGAGAACAATCCGTGCCGGACTCTCTGTGGCAAAAACGCTGACCTGGGGGACATCCCCGCTGGTTTGCAGAGCGATCCGCACACCGCCATCCGCTGTACTGCTGTGATCAATGCCTGTGACATTGGTTGCTGCAATAACAGCCATCATTGGCAGTATCGTCAATAACAGGCCCAGGCCCGTCAGAAATCCCTTTCCTAGTTTTCGCATGCTGCGCCCTCGTTCACAGTTTTGCAGTTGAATCATTACGCATTCCTTGTCGCTGTTCATTGCACTGCCTCTTAAATTTCGCTCAAGCGTACCGGGTTCAACTTCCGCCCAGGGCCATTGATGCATCTCTGACCAGCCAGCCGCCGACACCATCGGAAATAAACTCGCTCAATTCCACCTCATCGGGTGAAATTGCACTGATCTTCCCATGATTTTTGCCTAGGTAATTCCCGATTGCGACCCGGTGGACGGTACCGTCCACATCGCGAACCAGGGCCCATTCCGATAATTCTTTAGAAAAGGTCCCGACCATCTTCAGAGTATCCAGCTCGAACCTTTCCAGGTATTCCCGCGTGCGTTGTAAATCTGGCCGTGGACCGGTAGCCGGACCTTCAACTGGCTCTTCATCACTCCCTTCAGTGGTTGACTGGCGGAAAGGATCCCGCCCGGTCAGCCCCTCGTATTCGTAAGGCGTATAGGTACGAACCGCTGGAATGGGGGGGATCGGAGTAGCAGGCCGCGCTTTGACTTCAGCAATGTAACGCGACAGGTCATCCTGCTTTTTATCGCAGGCAGACAGCAGAACCAATATCGTAGCCACAGCCACGACTCCCAGTTTATTGATTTGTATGAGGCTGTTCATGGCGAATTCACCTCGGCCAGCTGTGCGGCCTCTTCTTCATCTATGTAACGATAGGTCCTGACATTCCCTTCCAGGATCAGGCGGCCATCACCACCTCCAATGTCACCGCCACTAGCCCGGCGCAATGATATGTCGTGCATCGTTAGTATCACCACCCGAGGGAGTGAAGCCACACCGCTGACGAATTCACCAAACTGGTGATAGTCGCCCAGCATGCGTACTGTGATGGGCCGTTCCGCATAGAAATCGTGAAGCGTCTCGGCATTGGGCTGGAACAACTGCACGTCGATTCCGGCGCCAAGCGCTGTCTGTGAAACATCCACCAGCAGTTTATCCATCTCTGTCTTGCTGGGGAGTTGCCGGAACATGGTTTCCAGCAGTTCCTGCATTTCCGCAAGCTGCACTTCATACGCTTCGAGATTAGCCGCCTTTTCCTGCTTGTTCTCGAAATCCACCCGCAAGCCAATTTCCATTTTCTGGACGACTTCCAGTTGTTCGGTCTTGGTCTTGATCAGCAGGAAATAGCCAATCGCCAGAATAATAACCAGCAGGAAACCCAGGATGATGTAACGAACCGAAACAGGAGCACTGCCAATATCGTTAAAATCAAGATCTCTTAGTTCATTTAACATCAGCCTGCCTCCACCTCGTCTTCACCGGAATCGACGTCTTTCTTCCTTTCATTATCGAGCCTCACCCGTATGGAGAACTCGTAGGATTCAACACGATTCAGTGGGCTTTTGGCAGCTCTGACATACTGCAAATCCGGGCGGACAAACAAGTCCATTCCTTCCAGGCTCTGCAAATATGCTGAAACCCGGGCGTTGGACTGGCTGGTTCCCATCAATGTCAGATTCTTGCCCTGCTGCCTCACAGTGGAGAGCGTTACACCAACCGGTATGGTCTTGGCGAGCTTGTCGAGAAGCTCCACGGTCAATGAACGGCTGGCTTGCAGAGATTCAATGATCTGCTTGCGCGAAAGCAGCCGGTTGCGGGTCTTTTCCAACTCCGCAATCCGGTTAATGCGTTGCTGCAAGCGGTTGATCTCGACTTGTATCTGCTGGTTACGCGCTTCCTGGTAGCTGATCTGCTGGTCAAAAAACAGCCCGATAATAAGAACCAGGATTGCGCCAAGCACCAGCGTTCCCATCAGGGAGTAGAGGAATTGGCGCTGGCGCTCCCTGCGCGCTTCCTCACGCCAAGGTAGAAGATTGATTCTGGCCATCAGTCAAACCCTCTCAACGCCAACCCCATTGCAACCATCAGGTTGGGGGTATTCCTTGTCAATGCCGCGACTGCGACCGAAGGTGCGATCTCCAGGCCGCTGACCGGATCAGCAACCCCGGTTTTAATGCCGAGCTCCTGCTCAACTACATCCGCCAAACCTTTTGTTGAAGCCATGGAACCGGCGAGGTACATGGTCCGGATATTCGAAAATTCAGCGCTTGAACTGTAAAACTGCAAGGCTCGACTGATCTGGTGCACGACATTCAGCATGAACGGCTCCAGTACTTCGTCCTCAAAGTTCTCGGGGCCGGGCTCTCCGCGCATGAAGAATTTTGCCTGTTCAGCAGTCATGTCGTAGCGCCGCATGATCTCTTCAATCAGCTGATTACCGCCGAATGGATGATCACGGGTATACACAACCCGGCCATTCCTGAGAATCAGCAAGGTAGACAAGTCATGCCCGATGTCGAATATGCCAACGGTCTCCGTGCTTCTGATGCCTTCCCTCTCGCGGATCAGCTCGAATGCATTTGCAATGGCAAATGACTCGACGTCGACTACCTTGGCCTTGAGCCCGAGAGATTCCAGCGCGTCTTGCCGGCTCTCCACGTTCTCGTTCTTACTGGCCGCCAACAAGATATCCACCATGTCCGCGTTTCGCGGTGATGGACCCAGAACTTCAAAATCAAGGCTGATTTCATCCAGTGGGTACGGGATGTATTGGTTTGCCTCGATCTGAACCTGGCTCTCAATATCCGCTTCCGCGAGATTGGCAGGTAGGCTGATCGCCTTGGTGAACACGGCGGAACCTGATACAGCGACAGCGCAGAACTTGGAATTCGAACCCGAGTTTCTGACCGCCGACTGGATCGCACCGGAAATCGCTTCGATGTCCTGTACCGACTTTTCTACGATAACGCCCTGAGGAAGCGGCTCAATCGCAAAGTGGTCGATCCTATAGGAGGATCCATGACGTGAAAGTTGCAACAAGCGAATGCTTGATGACCCTATATCCAAGCCCATTACGGGTGGTGATTTTGTGCCTAGGAGTTTCAAATTGCCCTCAATCCTTTGCTCGACAATGGTTTACTGACACTTCTTAGTCTAGTTTTTAACAGATATTGAACATTATCTCAATGCCGAATCGTTATTTTTTTTTTCGGCAGCTCTGTTTAGTGCGGTAAATACCGCTCACAAGACCTTATAAAGCAAGCCAGGGAAACTGACTGGAAACTGTGTTGTCAACACTATTTATAAAATGGCTGCTTCCATGCCTGCCTCTTAATATCGTATCTTATATTCACCTGCCCTGGGCAGATAAAATACTGATAACGGAAAACCCGTCTTCAATGCTCAAGGTTTGTATACAAAGCAGGATACTTGCGTGAAGAAACTACTTCGTTGGTTCATTGTTGTTTTGCTGGTTTCTTCAACTCTGGCAATTTCAGCTGTCGGAATTATTTATCTGGTGCTGGCGCCTGGCCTGCCGGACGTCGAAACTCTGCGCGACGTGCAACTTCAGGTGCCTCTCCGGGTTTTTAGTGAAGATGGAAAACTGCTGGGAATTTTCGGAGAGAAACGACGCATCCCCGTCACCATTGAGCAGATTCCGGACCAGCTGAAAAATGCTTTTCTCGCTGGCGAAGATGCCCGGTTCTATGTACATCCCGGTGTTGATTATCAGGGTATTTCCCGAGCCGCCTGGTCACTGTTGACGACGGGTGAAAAAGCCATTGGTGGCAGCACCATCACGCAGCAACTGGCAAGAAATTTTTTCCTTACTTCCGAAAAAACATTCACAAGAAAATTCAAAGAGATATTTCTCGCTCTCAAGATTGAGCGGCGCCTTGATAAAAATCAGATTCTGGAACTTTACCTGAACAAGATTTTCCTTGGTTATCGAGCATACGGTGTAGGGGCTGCCGCCGAAGTCTACTATGGCAAATCCACTTCACAGCTGTCGTTGGCGCAATGCGCCATGATTGCAGCACTTCCAAAGGCGCCGTCCAGGGTCAACCCGATCAACTCCCCTGAACGGGCCCTTGAACGCAGAAACTATGTCTTGAACCGGATGCTGGAGCTGGGTTACATAAAGGAAGCCGATCACGAAGCTGCGATCAGTGAACCGGATCGGGCCTTTTATCATGGGGCTATCGCCGAAATTTCAGCGCCTTACGTAGCCGAGATGGTGAGAGTGGAAGCACTGCGCTTGCTCGGTTCGAAAGCCTATACCGGTGGGTACGAAGTCGTTACGACGATTAACAGCAGGTTACAAACTGCCGCCAATCTCGCTGTAGACAAGGGTTTGGAAGAATACGACCAGCGACACGGGTTTCGGGGAGCCGAAGCCCATATTGATCTCGCGAATAAGCTCAGGACGGAAGACTGGAACGAGGCATTGACACCCTACCGGCCGCTTGCAGGACTGGAACCCGGCCTGGTACTCGAGGTCGAGGATGAACTGGCGCTGGTCTACCTGCGCAGCGGGCAGACCATTGCTATGGGCCTGGACGAAATGAAGTGGGCCGCGCCTTTCATCAACCGTGACCGCAAGGGCCCCACACCAAAGAGCGTCAGTGAAATCATGTTGCCGGGTGACGTCATTCGCGCCCGGCTTCATGACGATGGGGTGTGGAAGCTGGGCCAGTTGCCTGAGGTGGAAGCAGCCCTTGTTTCTCTGAATCCTGTGACCGGCGATATCAAGGTCCTGGTGGGTGGTTATGACTTTACCCGCAGTAAATTCAATCGAGTTATCCAGGGACGGAGACAACCAGGTTCCAGTTTCAAACCTTTCATATACTCTGCTGCGCTTGAAAAGGGCTTCACCGTTGCCAGCCTGGTGAATGATGCACCCATTGTGTTCGAAGACAAAGAACTGGAGCGGACCTGGAAACCTCAGAATTTCAGCCAAAAGTTTTACGGCCCCACCCGGTTGAGAGAGGCCATGGTCAAATCACGCAACCTGGTGTCCATCCGCTTATTGCGTGCTATCGGTATTGAGTACGCCCGTGAGCACATCACCCAATTCGGGTTTAATCTGGATGAACTTCCGGCCAACCTGTCCATGGCACTGGGAAGCGCTTCTCTCACACCGATTTCGATGGCTCGCGGCTATGCGGTCTTTGCCAACGGAGGTTACCTGGTTACTCCCCATTTCATCCGTACAATCAAGGACTATTCGCGCCGCATTGTCTACCAGACCCGGCCATCGGTGATCTGTGAAAATTGCGAAGATGAGCTGCCCGTCGAAGCCGCAGATCATGAAGATGAATTCCAAAGCGAGCCAGAATTCAGGCCATTGGATATTGCTTCCGGCACGCAGGGACTTGAAGTAACAGCAAGCAACGGGGGTGAGCGTTCCCACGGCACGGAATCTGAAAGCCTCTATGCGAAACAGGCAATCACGCCACAAAACGCCTATCTGGTACGCTCCATGATGATGGATGTCGTCCGCCGTGGAACCGGCGTGCGAGCCATGCAGTTGGGCCGCCGGGATCTCGCCGGCAAAACCGGAACAACAAACGAGCAGCGCGACGCCTGGTTTTCGGGCTACAACGATCACCTGGTCACCTCGGTCTGGGTGGGTTTTGACAACCACGAACCGTTGGGCAGGAGAGAATTAGGCGGCCGTGCTGCACTGCCGGTCTGGATGGAATTCATGGCTGTTGCACTCGAAGGACTGGAAGACAAGCCACCGCGGATGCCCGAAGGCCTGGCTCAGGCCAGGATCGATCCCGAATCAGGTCTTCTGGCCAGGCGTGATAATGACGATGCCATCATGGAAATATTCCGGGCAGGAAGGCTGCCGCCAATGCAGCAATCACTGGGAGAAGAAGCCCAGGATGTCTCATCAGAAGAAGACCCGTATGAAGTCTACTGATCGCACTCCCGCTCGCCATATCCGCCGGCTGAGACAGATCAGGGCGGAAGTCGCCGCTGAAGCTGCCCGCATCATCGCCACTGAAGGGCAGCACAATTATCATGCCGCCAAGAAAAAGGCTGCCGACAGAATCGGTGTCAGCGAGCGACTTGCGCTGCCCAGCAACATTGAAGTCAAGGAAGCTTTGCATAGCTACCAGAACCTGTACGGGGGAACACAGCATCAAGACAACCTGGAACGCCTGCGCAACACCGCGGTCAATGCCATGCAAATACTGGACGCATTCAATCCCAGGCTGGTGGGCTCTGTGCTGGACGGGACCGCCAGTGAGCATTCCAGGATCGCGCTTCACGTATTCTGTGATTCCCCGGACTCAATGGTTCTTCACTTCCTGGAAAATGGCACTCCTTTCAACCAGGAGCAACGCCAGATACGATGGCACGACGGCAAACACCGGATGATACCGTTGATCGTTTTTGAGCTCGACGACGCCACGGTGGAACTCAGCATTTTCGACCCGATAATCCTCAGACAGGCGCCACCCAGCCCCATAGACGGCAAACCTCAGCAACGAGCCACCTTGTCTGACCTCGAGTGTCTGCTGGCACCCATGGCCAGCGTGACCTGATTAAAAACCGATCGATTAAACTCCGGCCTACCGGCGGCTGTGTGGTGGCTCGTACTTACGTTCGGTAGGACCATTGTAAACCTGACGGGGCCGGCCAATCTTGGTCGGCGTATTGCATTGTTCAAGCCACTGCGCGACCCATCCCACAGTCCTGGCGATGGCAAACATCACGGTAAACATACTGACGGGAATACCGAGCGCGCGGTAAATGATTCCGGAATAAAAATCGACATTGGGATAGAGTTTTTTCTCAATGAAGTATTCGTCTTCCAGGGCTATGCGCTCCAGTTCAAGCGCCATATCCATCATGGGATCATTAACGCCAAGCTCCTCCAGCACTTCATAACAGGCCTGGCGAATGATAGTGGCCCGGGGATCGAAATTTTTGTAGACACGATGCCCGAAACCCATCAGACGGAAGGGGTCTGACTTGTCCTTGGCGCGCTTGATAAATTTTGGCACATTCGAGATATCGCCGATCTGCGCGAACATATCCAGCACGGCTTCGTTGGCGCCGCCATGCGCCGGTCCCCACAATGCGGAAATCCCGGCTGCCACACAGGCATAAGGATTAGCGCCCGTTGAACCTACCAGCCTGACGGTCGAAGTACTGGCATTTTGTTCATGGTCAGCATGAAGGATGAACAGCAGATCGAGTACTCTGGCAGAAACCTCGCTGACCTGGTATTCCTCACTCGGGACAGAAAACATCATGTGCAGGAAGCGCTCACAATATCTCAGCGAATTCTGCGGGTAGGCCGTGGGCCAACCCATGTGATGCCGGTAACAGGCAGCAGCTATCGTTGGCATTTTTGCAATCATTCGCTGAGCAGCCACCATTCGGTGTTCCTGACTCTCCATGTCCATCCGGTTATGGTAAAAAGCGGCCAGGGAGCCGACCACACCAGCCATCATGGCCATCGGATGAGCGTCGTACTGGAAGCCGGAAATGAATTCGTTCAAATGCTCGTGAACCATCGTGTGATAAGTGATCTCACCGCGAAATTGCTGCAGTTGTACTTCGCTGGGTAATTCACCGTTCAATAACAGGTAGGCAACTTCCAGGAACGTGCTCCGCTCAGACAGTTGCTCGATTGGATAACCCCGGTAACGCAGTATTCCTTTGCCACCATCGATAAAAGTAATTTTACTGGTGCAACTCGCGGTCGCCGTGAATCCCGGGTCGTAAGTGAAATAACCCAAGGTCGAGGGTAGCGCCTTGATATCCAGCGTGGGTTCACCTTCAGTACCGGCGACAACCGGTAATTCCAGTTCTTTTCCGCTTGATTCGTCTGTTAGCAGCACGCGTTTCTTTTTGGACACTGATATCTCCTTCGCTGATTCAATCCTGATGTGGAAGGGCCCGTTACCGGGCTGATGATCACCGCTTCAATTATTGCAATGAGAACAAAGGATTATAGCATCAGCGCGAATAATCACGCTAGTATTTAGTATGTTAATACTAGATGAGAAGAATCTAATGATCTGGGCATCTCAGCGACAGAAGTACTGGTGGATTATCGATGCACTGGCGGCTACGTTCGCATCCCATCAGAAAAGCGCCGAAGCAACAAAAAGGCCCGCGCTGAACGGGCCAGCACGGGCTTTTTTCAGATCGATTGTTCCTTATTTGCCGTAACGTTTTTTGAAACGATCAACACGGCCACCGGAATCCAGCACCTTGTGCTTGCCGGTGTAGAAAGGATGAGAAGCGCTGGAAACTTCAATCTTCACCAGTGGGTATTCGTTACCGTCTTCCCACTTGATGGTTTCCTTGCTCTTGATCGTTGATCGGGTCAAGAACGAAAAATCCGAAGATATGTCCTGGAACACCACTTCTTTGTACTCGGGGTGAATGCCGGCTTTCATGACAATTCCTTGAAAATAGTAGCTACACGCATTACGCGAATGACCCGCCAGTGTACTAATGCAGGTGACTGAATGCAAGACCCTTTCCCATGTTTCTTCATGTCTCCGCCGGAAGGAATATCGCCTGTGTTTCGTTGCTGAATCGCCAGCCGAGTCCGGTTGGTTTTAATACAGTGCCCGCATCTGACAACAAACCACGGTTTACGGCTGTTTGAACCCGGTCGGAGACATCATTCCAGGCCACACCGGTGCGCTCAGTGAGCTGTTCCTTGCGCACACCATCGTATAGACGCAACTGGTTCAAAAAAAACTCAAAAACCCGCTCCTCCTTGTTGATGAATCTGTCTTCAACCAGAAATTTTCCACTTTGCCTGGCCTGCATATACGTTTTTGGATGCCTGTGACGCACCCGCCGCCTGACAAAGTCCTCTGAGGGCAGAGTGACCTTGGAATGTGCGCCTGCGCCAATACCCAGGAAATCACCATATTGCCAGTAATTCATATTGTGACGACAACGATGTCCTTCTTTTGCCCAGGCCGAAATCTCGTATTGCCTGAACCCAGCATCCCTCATCTGCTGCCAGCACCGATCCTGCATTTTCCAGGCTGTGTCAGCATCCGGCAAATCCGGTGGACTGGCATTAAAGGCGGTGTTCGGCTCCAGGGTCAACTGGTAGTGGGAAATGTGGTTTGGCCCGCTGGCTATCGCCTGGCGGATATCGCTTACGGCTTCAGGGACTGTTTGATCAGGCAAGGCATACATCAAGTCGATATTAAAATTGCCCAGTCCAGAACGGTGGATGGAGTCGATGGCCCGGTCAATTTCTGCACGGCCATGAATCCTGCCGATGCGCTCCAGCAAGCTGTCGTTAAAGCTCTGGACACCCAGCGACACACGATTGATGCCCGCATCCCGGTATGCAGAAAAACTATCGTGTTCCGTGGTGCCGGGATTGGCCTCCAGGGTAATTTCGACATCGGGTACCAGGCGCAAACGACTTCTGAATTGGCGTAGCAAATCAGCAAACCAAGCGGCATTGAAAAGGCTGGGAGTACCGCCTCCAAAAAAGATACTGCTGACAGGACGCCCCCAGACATCGGGTAACTCGGTTTCAAGATCCGCCAGCAAAGCCGCGGAATATTCTTTCGCTGGTATTTCGTCAGGCGCAGCATGGGAATTGAAATCACAGTAGGGACATTTGCGCACGCACCAGGGAAGATGAACGTAAAGCGCCAACGGTGGAAGCCCCGTGATCCGGCCTTTATCAGCCCCCGAATTCATTTTTCATCTGTCCTGCCAGAGCAGCCAGCGCCTGCCCCCTGTGGCTGAGCCCGTTTTTCACATCCGGCGGTAACTCCGCAGAAGTACATTCCCTGCCGGGTACCCAGAATAGGGGATCATAACCAAAACCACCATGACCCCTGGGCTTATCGAGGATACTGCCTGACCACTTGCCGCATGCAATCAATGGCACAGGATCCTCTGCATGCCTGACCAATGCCATAGCGCAATAAAAATGTGCAGTCCGGTCCGGCAATTCAACACCCTGCATTGAACGAAGTAATTTGTTGATATTGGCGCTATCGTCCGCGTCATCCCCGGCATAACGGGATGAGTAAATCCCAGGCCTGCCATTCAGTGCGTCCACCACCAGACCGGAATCATCACCCAGGGAAGGCAAGCCAGTGAATCGGGCCGCGTGGCGAGCTTTGATCAAGGCATTTTCGATGAAACTGAGCCCATCTTCCACGGCCTCGTCTATCGACCAGTCACTTTGCAGCCTGACCTCCCAGCCCAGTGTCTGAAGCATTGCCGAGAGCTCTTTCAATTTGCCTGCATTACCGCTCGCCAGCACCAGTTCACGGTGAAAAGTCTCATTTTCAGGCATTCAGCGCGTCCAATTGAAAAGCCATTAACTGGCGGATTCCGGAATCAGCCAGTTCCAGCATCCGGTCGAGTTCGTCGCGGCGAAAGGCATGGCCTTCCGCGGTACCCTGCAATTCGATGAACGCACCGCCGTCATTCATCACTACGTTCATATCGGTCTCGGCCGTCGAATCCTCCTCGTAGTCGAGATCGAGAATGGGGCTATCGCCAAGGATTCCAGCCGAAACAGCGGCAACCTGTCCGTGAATCGGGTCCTTGTTGATCGCGCCTTTGTGCAATAGCCAGCGGCAGGCATCAACCAGCGCCACGTAGGCACCTGTGATGGAAGCCGTCCGGGTGCCGCCATCAGCCTGCAATACATCACAATCAAGGGTGATGGTCCGTTCGCCAAGCGCTTCACGGTCTACCACAGCTCTCAATGAGCGGCCTATCAGGCGCTGTATTTCCAGCGTACGGCCACCCTGTTTTCCACGGGATGCCTCCCTCGACATGCGACTTCCGGTTGAACGTGGAAGCATGCCGTACTCTGCGGTTACCCAGCCCTTTCCCTGTCCGCGCAGGAACGAGGGTACACGATCTTCTACCGAGGCATTGCACAAAACATGAGTGTCCCCGAAGCATATCAATACAGATCCCTCTGCGTGACGAGTAAATTTACGATTTATCACTATCTTGCGGAGTTCATCCACCTGTCTGCCGCTGTGTCTCATATTCTTTCCTGTCTTCTCCCGGTGCAACAATCGGCACCACAGTTCAAGCAATACACAAACTATGCGCTGACGCGATCTTCATTTGCCGGTAACATTGTGCCAATCCAGCCACAAGGCAACAAATGTCGAGGAAAAAATGCACTACACAGGCATGTTCAAATGATCCGCAGCATGACAGGCTTCGCAAGCCTTGATCGCCAGCACGACTTCGGTCGACTGGCCTGGGAACTACGTTCGGTAAACCACCGTTACCTGGAAATTGGTTTTCGGGTCCCCGAGGAATTCCGGGCCCTGGAGCCGGATATCCGGCGGATACTGGGAGAACACCTGAGCCGCGGAAAAGTCGACGCAACGCTTCGATATACGCCGGCAGCTGCGGTCACCAGCTCAAAGCTGAGCCTGAATGCTGATCTGGCCCGCCGTCTGGTGGCTCTGCAAGAGGAGTTTCAGGAAATTAGTGGTCTGACGCAGGAAGCAGATCTGCAGTCTCTGATGCGCTGGCCTGGCGTCGTGCAGGAACAGGCAACAGACCCGCAACCCCTGCATCAGGCAGCGCTCGAATTGCTTGCCGGGGCCGCCATCGAACTTCAGGCAGCAAGAACTCGCGAAGGGGAACAGATGGATGCTGCTATCCGGGAACGCCTGGCAGGCATTGAAAACTGGGTGTCGCAGATCCGGGAGTGGTTACCTGGAATCCGGGAAGCACTGCGGCAAAAACTGCTCGACCGCGTGGAAAACCTGCAGCAACCGCTGGAACCCGGGCGCCTCGAACAGGAGGTGGCCTTACTGGCCCAGAAAATTGACGTGGATGAAGAATGGGACCGTTTGGCTGCTCATGTGAAGGAAACGCTCTTGTCACTCGAGCGTGACGATCCGGTTGGGCGCCGGCTGGATTTCCTGATGCAGGAATTCAATCGTGAATCCAATACTTTAAGTTCAAAGTCCGTGGACAAACGCACTACCCAGGCTGCCGTTGAACTCAAAGTTTTCATCGAACAGATGCGGGAGCAGGTTCAGAATATTGAGTAAACCCAATCTTTATGTCGTGGCGGCCCCTTCAGGCGGCGGGAAAACCAGCCTGATCAAGGCACTTCTGGAGAAAGACGAGCGGGTAAGCCTGTCGATTTCCTACACTACTCGCGCACCACGTCCAAGCGAGGTAGCTGATCTCCATTATCATTTTGTCGACGACGAAACATTTCTCCAAATGATCGATAAAGATGCTTTCCTGGAGCATGCACTGGTCTTCGACCACCGCTACGGAACCGGCCGTGAAGCGGTCGAGCACAAGTTGGCGGCCGGCTATGATGTATTACTTGACATTGACTGGCAGGGCGCACGCCAGATCAGGGAGAACTTTCCCACTTGCTGCACGATATTCATCCTGCCACTATCGCTCGGGGTGCTGCGCAAACGGCTTGCCCAGCGCGGGCAGGACAGTGAGGAAGTGATTGACAGAAGGATGAAAGAAGCACGTACCGAAATTTCCCACTGGGATGAATTCGACTTCCTGATCATCAATGACGACTTTGATGAAGCGCTTGCCGACCTGCAGTCCATCGTCCGGCACAGGAAACCGTACCGGCCGGAGCGAAAAGGCCATGGTGATGATCTTGTGGCAAAACTGCTCAAATTTAGATAAAATGGTAGGTTCAGCCCGGGTTCCATGCGCCGGGAAAGTGAACAAATTATGAAAACGATTTTGGGATAACAAGATGGCACGAATTACTGTAGAAGACTGCCTCGATAACGTAGATAACCGTTTCGAGCTCGTACTCACCGCGACCAAACGCGCGCGCCAGATAGCGAACGGCGCTGATCCGCTGGTGGAAGAGGAAAATGACAAACCCACGGTCATCGCACTACGCGAAATTGCCGAGGGCTTCATCGACGCGGAGCGCGTTGATGTAATACAAGCGGAAATCGAGGCAGCAGAAGCTTTCGACTTCAATAGCGAGGAAGATGAACTCGCACCCTGAACCAACCCTGAATTCGCAGGCCCATGCAGGTAGCAACAGGATATCCAGAACCCGTCCTTAAGCTCAGGGACCTGCTCAATACTTATCTCGATCCTGAAAAAGTGGCGGTTGTGCTGCGGGCTTTCGACGTCGGCAACACGGCGCACGAGGGGCAGACACGGAAAACCGGGGAGCCCTACATTCTCCACCCCGTTGCTGTAGCCCAGATCCTGGCCAACATGCGCATGGATCACGAAAGTATTACAGCCGCGATACTGCACGACACCATTGAAGACACGCCGCTGACGAAGGACGAAATCACCCGGCAATTCGGGCCTGACATCGCCGAACTCGTTGACGGCGTGACCAAACTGGACCAAATGAAGTTCCGCACCCGGGTTGAGGCGGATGCGGAAAGTTTCCGCAAACTCATGCTCGCCATGTCACGAGACCTGCGCGTGATCTTCATCAAGCTTGCCGACCGCCTGCACAACGTATGTACGCTTGAAAGTATGACGGCACAGTCACGGCGCCGCATCGCCAGGGAAACCCTGGATATCTATGCCCCGATAGCCGATCGCCTCGGCATGAACAGCATGAAGCACGAATTGGAAGACATGGGTTTCGCCAATCTGTATCCCTGGCGATACCGCACTATCACAGAGCATCTCAATGCGATGACCGGTCACCGGCAGGAAATCGTCAGCAATATCATGGAGGCGCTAAAGATAAAGATGAACGAGGCCAGTGTTCCCTGCCGCATCAGCGGCCGGCAAAAGTCTGCCTACAGTATCTACAAGAAGATGTTGGCCAAGGACCTGCCTTTTTCTGAAGTCACCGATTTCTATGCCTTTCGAATCATCACGCAAGCAGAAGCGCATTGCTATCTCGCGCTGGGTGTTGTGCACAGTCTGTATCAACCGAAACCGGGGCGCTTCAAGGACTTTATAGCATTACCCAAATCCAACGGGTACCAATCCCTGCATACTATTCTGAACAGCCCTTACGGGCTGCCGGTCGAGATCCAGATCCGAACCGAGGAAATGGACATAATGGCCATCAAGGGAGCGGCTGCTCACTGGCAGTACAAGACCGGCGAAATGTCCAACGGATCAGCAGAGGTACGGGCTCGCAACTGGCTGATGCAACTGGTCGATGTCCAGCGGCATACGGGAGATGCTCTGGAATTTCTTGACCACGCGAAATCCGAACTTTTCCCTGATGAGATTTTCGTGTTCACGCCCAAGGGCAAACTCATTGACTTGCATCAGAATGCAACGGCGCTGGATTTCGCCTATGCCATTCACACCGATGTGGGCAACCATACCGCGACCGCGCTGGTCGACAAGGTGGACGTTCCACTCTCCACGCGCCTGACCAACGGCCAGACGGTAAAGATCATCACTGACCCGAAAGTTCAGCCAAGGCCGGAGTGGCTGGAGTTCGTGGCGACAGCACGTGCCCGAACCGCGATCAGGCACTATCTCAAGAGCCTGCAACAGGAGGACACAGTGGTGCTGGGTCTGCAATTGCTGGAAAAGGCTCTCAATGCACGCGGCAGTTCGGTTGAGGCAATTCCAAATGATCGCTGGCAACATTTCCTGAAGGAGAATCACCTGGATCGCCAGGAGGACCTGTTTCACGACCTGGCACTGGGTTCCATGCTTGCCAATTTCGTGGCTGCAAAACTCATGCCCGACTCCATACTGTTCCCCGGACAACCGGATGTCGAAGAAGCGATTACCATCGCAGGTTCGGAGGGTGGTGCGGTTAGTTTTGGGGCTTGTTGCCTGCCGGTTCCCGGCGACAAGATCATGGCCTTTGTTTCAACCGACAAGGGCCTGGTCGTACACCGTGTACGGTGCAGCAACCAGAGAGAATTTCGCAAGCACCCGGACCGTTGTGTGGATGTCGCCTGGGCGCCGATCACCAAGGGCATGTTTCCCGTGGCAGTTCGTGTTGTCGCAAGGAACACGCCGGGTGTGCTGGCCAAAATCTCCACCAGCATTGGGGAGGCCGGCAGCAACATCGAGACTGTTGCGCAACCCGAGGCAAATCCGGAAACAGCGACATTACTGTTCAATCTCAGTGTCAAGGATCGTGACCACATGGCCCGGGTGATGCGCAGGCTGAGAAGAAACAGTAACGTGATACGCGTCAACCGTGTTGGCTGAAAACCCTCAAATCGGAGACAAATTCATGAGCAAACAGATTATCAGCACCAATGAGGCGCCGGCGGACATTGGTACCTACTCACAAGCCACACGACAGGGTGACACGGTGTACATTTCAGGGCAGATTCCACTGAACCCGGCCAGCATGGAGATGATTGAAGGAGTTGTGGAAGAGCAGATCCATCGCGTGTTCCTCAATCTACAGGCGATATGCGAATCAGCGGGCGGCAAACTGGATGACATTCTCAAGTTGAATGTTTTTCTCACTGACATGGCGCATTTTCCTGCCGTCAACACAATTATGGCTGAGTATTTCAGCGAACCTTACCCGGCGAGGGCTGCCATTGGCGTTGCCGCCCTGCCCCGTGATGCGCAGGTTGAAATGGATGCCATTCTCGGGCTTTGACAAGCCGGCCTGTATGATGCACCAGTGCCCCTGAAGTGAAAACCAATTCCGTTCCCACCCTCCGGGAGTTGCATGGTGTGGGGCCGCGGCTCGAATCTTCACTGGGGCAACTCGGCATCCACTCAGTACAAGACCTGCTGTTCCACCTGCCGTTCCGCTACGAGGACCGCACCCGTATCCACCCGGTCGGTAGCCTCTACCCCGGTGCGCAGGTACAGGTAGAAGGCCGGGTTGAACACTCTGCTATCGTGCGGGCACGCCGATCCATGCTGGTGGTAGTACTGTCAGATGGCACCGGCCGGATCACCCTGCGTTTCTTTCATTTTCGCGCCGCCCAGAAACGGCAGCTTTCTCAGGGCACTCGACTGCGATGTTATGGAGAAGTCCGGGCAGGATTTCAGGGCCTGGAAATGGTTCACCCCAGTTACAAAAGGATTCTTAACGAACGGGACGAAGCGGTTTCAGACCGCCTGACCCCCGTGTACCCCTCTGTCGAAGGCCTGGGCCAGGCGACGTGGATTAAGATCACAGACCAGGCGCTGGCTTTGCTTGAATCCGGCGCCCTGGAACTGGAAGAACTCCTGCCGCCAGACTTGCGCGGCGAACTTCGCACGTCATCATTGGCGAAAGCCGTCACTTTTATCCACCGGCCACCAGCGGGTGCTGACGTGGCTGCTCTTGTAGAGCGCAGGCACCCGGCCCAACACCGGCTGGCAATGGAGGAGCTTCTGGCGCACAACTTGAGCATGCAAGCTTTGCATCAACAGCAGCGCCGCTTCCATGCGCCGGTGCTGGATAAGTCAACAGCTATGGAGTCTGAATTTCTGCGGCAACTGCCGTTCAGTCTCACCGCTGCCCAGACCAGGGTGATCGATGAAATCCACCAGGACCTGGGCAGAGACTTCCCAATGCAAAGGCTGGTGCAGGGAGACGTCGGATCAGGTAAAACGGTAGTCGCTGCCATGGCGGCTCTCAGAGCCGTGGGCAATGACTACCAGGCCGCGATAACCGCGCCCACCGAGTTACTTGCCGAACAACACCTGCGCAGTTTCACTGAATGGCTGGAACCAATGGGACTGAAGCCTGCCTGGCTCAGCAGTAAGGTAACCGGTAAGGCCCGTGAGGCGACACTTTCTGCTATTGCAGAAGGAACACCACTGGTCATCGGAACTCATGCCCTGATGCAGGAAGGAGTCCATTTCAAACGGCTTGGGCTGGTCATCGTCGACGAGCAACACCGCTTCGGCGTGCACCAGCGCCTGGCCTTGCTTGACAAGGCGGACAAGAAATCTTTGCATGCTCACCAGCTGATCATGACCGCGACCCCCATTCCGCGAACCCTGGCAATGACTGCATACGCCGGACTGGAAACCTCCGTAATCGACGAACTGCCGCCCGGCAGGAAACCGGTGACCACTGTTGCCATTTCCAATGAACGCCGTATGGATGTCCTTTCGCGCGTGGCGGCGGCGTGCGAAGAGGGCAAACAGGCCTATTGGGTTTGCACGCTGATCGAAGAATCCGATGCGGTGGAGGCACAAGCCGCCGAGGATGTTGCCAGAGAACTTAAGGCGAGCCTGTCCGGCGTCAGTGTGGGCCTGGTGCATGGCCGGATGAAACCGGGACAAAAGCAAGATGTAATGGATCGTTTCAAACGGGGAGAAGTCCAGTTACTGGTGGCTACAACCGTCATTGAGGTCGGCGTAGATGTGCCCAATGCCTCACTGATGATTATTGAAAACGCGGAACGTTTGGGTCA
>PVMS01058273.1_pt1 | contig 34996 bp, 33 predicted proteins | sample 1853461 | NCBI WGS metagenome assembly PVMS01 (sample SAMN08582032, study PRJNA380276) | Marine sediment metagenome, whole genome shotgun sequencing project. | isolation source: ocean sediment barecode stripped | collected 2017
ACATATTTTTTATGCGATTTAGGGTATATCTCTTCAAATCCATGGGCTAAGATACCTATGGTTTGAAGTGAATTCTTTAGTGCAGATTTGTGAGCGCTAATATCTATGCCATAGGCAAATCCGCTTACAATAATTGGATTGTATGCTTTTAAATCCTCTATTAATTTTTCACAAAAACTTCTCCCATAGCTTGTCATGTTGCGCGTTCCGACAATACTGATGATTGGAGAGTTTTCAAGATTGATTTTGCCTTTTATAAAGAGTAGTATTGGAGCGTCTACACAGTGTTTTAATTTTTCTGGATAATTTTTATCTAAAAAATACTGTGTCTGTACATTATTTTGTTGAATATAATGCAACTCTTTTTCGGCATCTTTTAAATTATTTGCATCGAGTAAATTCCTGATCGTAAAAGACCCTATTCCATTGATTTTTTTAAGTGTTTGATGCTTTTCATTTAAAACCTCTTTAGCACTTCCATAATGAGCAATTAACTTTTTGGCATTAATATCACCAATTCCTTTGGCGCGTTGCAAGGCCAAAACATACAATAAATCTTCTTCAAGCATTAGATAACAATTTGAATGTCAATATATAAAATTATTGTTAATAAAAAATAAACCTTCTTGTAAATTTGAAATTGTATTTTTTTATATTTGTTTAAATGACTTTAGCAAAATACATAAGCGATCTATTATATCGATACGAATGTGTGATTGTTCCAAATTTTGGAGGATTTGTCACCAATGAAATTTCTGCAAAAGTGAATCATTTTACGCATACTTTTTATGCGCCTTCAAAACAAATAACATTTAATTCTCATTTACAAAACAACGATGGTTTATTAGCGAATTATATTGCTTCCATTGAAAATCTTTCTTATGCTGAAGCTATTGAATCTCTTGAAAATGAAGTTGCCGTCTGGAAACTTTTGCTAAAAAATGAAGAACTTGATCTAGAAAATATCGGATCCTTTAATTTGAATCAGGAGGGAAAATTCATTTTTGACCCTAGTAATTCAATTAATTATTTAACTACGTCGTTTGGTTTGAACTCGTATGTTTCGCCAGCTGTGAAGCGTATTGCTTACAAAGAAAAAGCAAGACAGTTAGAAACTATTGCGCCTATACTTCCAACTGAAGAAAACAAACATAAAACTCCTGCATTTATTAAATATGCTGCTGCTGCTGTTATTATTTTTGCACTGGGTACTGTTGGCCTGAAAGAATACCAAAAATTTGAATACAACAATTTGGTGGCTCAGGCTGAACAACAGCAAATAAATCTTGAAAAAGCGATTCAGGAAGCTACCTTTGTAATTAGTAATCCGCTACCTACTATCACCTTGAATATAGCTAAAGAGACTTATAATTACCATATTATTGCCGGTGCATTTAGAGAACCTCAAAATGCTGAAAAAAAACTGCAGCAATTGCTTAAAAAAGGCTATAATGCTAAAATTTTAGGCATTAATAAATGGAATTTGACTCCTGTTGCTTTCGAAAGCTTAAATTCTAGAACTGATGCCATTAACAAGCTCAATACTATTAAAAAAACTGAGTCTAAGGATGCTTGGTTATTGGTGAAAGAATACTAGAATTCAACTTATTTATTATTCTCTGCTTTGTTAAAATAGCCATATATTTACAAAAATTCAAGGCATGGTAAAAACACCTAAAGAATCTTTAACAATATTAACCGATATGGTTTTGCCTGGCGAAACCAATCCCTTAGGGAATTTATTTGGTGGTGAATTACTGGCACGTATGGATAGAGCTTGCAGTATAGCCGCACAAAGGCATTCACGTAAAATTGTAGTTACAGCATCCGTAAACCATGTTGCTTTTAATAAAGCTGTACCTGTTGGTAGCGTAGTAACTGTTGAAGCAAAAGTTTCTCGTGCTTTTAATTCATCTATGGAAATTTATGTTGATGTTTGGGTAGAGGACAGAGAATCTCAGAAACGTTCCAAAGTAAACGAAGGGATTTATACGTTTGTTGCCGTTGACCGATCAGGAAAGCCCATTACAGTACCTCAAATAAAACCGGAAACGGAGCTTGAAACAGCGCGCTATGAAGGAGCTTTACGTCGCAAACAATTGAGTTTGATACTATCAGGTAAAATGAATCCTTCAGAAGCTACAGAGTTAAAAGCCTTGTTTATCAATTGAGCAATTTCTTTATTACAAAATAGCTATTACATTCTATAAATCCAACTTTTTGGATTTTCGGTTTTGGTATTATTGGTCAGAACAAATCCCAAAATTGTTTTCCCGGTAATCTTATCGGTAAAAATGGTTCCTATCTCTTGTTTTGTTCTTACTTTATCTCCTTTACCAACACTGATGTTTTCTAAATTTTTATATACTGTTATATAGTTTCCGTGCTGTATTAACACTGCTTTTTTATTTCCTGACATTATTTGTACTGCCAATACGGTTCCATCAAAAACCGCTCTTGCAATACTTCCGTTACCTGTAGTAATTCTAACTCCATTACTTTGGATTGTGGCGCTTCTGACAATGGGATGTGGTTGTTTTCCATAGTAGGTTGAAACATATCCTTTTTCAACAGGCCATGGCAATTTGCCCTTATTTGAAGTAAATTTTGCTGCCAGTTCAAGATCTTCTGGGGTCAGGCTGAAAGTTGCTGAAGAAGTATTGGTAGTATTTCCTGAGTTTTTATTTGATGCAGCAATCGCATTTCTTATCAATTTATCTATTTGAGCGTCGATACGACTTTCATCTTTTTGAAATTTTCGTATTTGTCTCTTGTATTTATTTTCTTTATTCTTTACCTGGCTTAATAATTTTTCCTGCTCATTTTTTTCTCTTTCAATAACCGATTGTTCTTGCTTCTTTTCATTTAAAAGAGTTTGTTTCTGTTCTTTCTTGATCTTTAAGGTATCGGTTAAAACTTGTAATTCAATTGTTTTCTGATGAATTCCTTCACCCTGATTTTTTCTAAAAGAAGTATATTGTTTCATATATTGAAATCTCTTGTACGCCTGATAAAAATTTTCAGAAGAAAGTAAAAACATGATACGGCTATTTTGAGATTTGCTTTTGTAGGATTTGTAAATCATAGAGGCATAATCTTTTTTAAGCACTTTTAAATTCCTTTCTTGCTTATTTATTTCTAACTGATTTAAATAAATTTCATTTCCCAATTCTTTCGATTCATTTGAAATTATATTGATTAAATCCTCTCTTGTTTTAATTTTATCAGTCAAATCTTTTACCTCACTCAATAAATTTTTTTCTTTTCTTTTTGTATTGGAGAGTAACGCACTTATATAAACAATATCTTTTTGCAGCTGAGTACGTCGTGCTTCTAATTTTTGACGTTTTGTTTTTTGAGCCGTAACATTTACACTAAGTACTAGTGATAAAAAAAGAAGAAGATACGTTAATTTAAAGTGCATTATTTTAAACTAATTTCTTTATAACCCTTTGGTATTGAAAAAGGAAAAGTCAATTTATCATTAAATTGGACGGAACGATATTCAATATTTATAGTAGTTAAATTTTTATGGTCAATAGCTCTAATATAAATATTTTTAGGGAACTGTTCCCCATTAATTTCTCTATAATCGGGATATGACACAGAAAATATCTGTTGCTTTTCCTGATTGCGAATTTCCTGCTTGTTCAATTTAAAGTTTTCCGGATTCATAAAAAATAAAATCCCAAATAATTCATTATCCTTTTTAGGTGTTAATTGGTATAAATTATTATCAACGCTTGAAATATATTTTCCTTTTTTTAAATTTACAACGGCTTGTCCTAATAATATATTTTGAACTTTTTCATAGTCTAATTCCGTTCCTAACCACTTACTTAGCAGTGAAAAATCTCCATCAAAATAGACTTTTTGTAATTTCTCGTAATAACTAACTCTATTCGGTGTTATTTTAATTTTGGCTACTGGGATTCCAAATTTAGTCGCACTCATCCAAATGGTTTTATCCTTTTCCAAACGCAATTTAATACTAAAGCTCATAGCTGATCTTTTATCTGTATACTTTGCGCTTAATCTTGCATAAATAGTTTGCTGTTTGAAAATATTTGTATAATGATTGCTAATAATTTTATTTGAGGACATTTCAGCAATATTCCCTGTATCAGCAACATTTTTATTGGTTTTACACGAAGTTATAATCAATAAAATCAGTAGTACTATTCTTGAAAAATATTTCATTAATTTACTTGTCTTAATTGTTTAGCTTTTTGCCTGTACTTTAACGCTTCATTCTTATTATTCAATCCATCATAACTTATTGAAAGCTGATTGTAAAAATCCGCTTCCAGAATAGTATTATCTATAACAAAATCAATGCCAATAGTAAGAACGCTAATTGCTTCATTATATTTTCCAAGCTTGTTCAATGCAATTCCATTCATTTTATACAAAAAAGGTTGTGCCGGAAACAATTCCAATCCATTCCTGCTGTCGTCTTTTAATAACTCAAAATGATTATTTATAAGTTCCTTGTTTAATATTTCCTGTAAAATTCTATAATCCTTTTTCTCAATATATAATTTTCTAAGCGTTTCTATATTCGCATCTTTAATAGGTGGTGATAAATCTTTGACACTTTTTGAGGTTATTTTTCTATTCTTAAGGAATTTTTTAAATCCTTTAATTCTTGTAGTTTTCAATGCCTTTTTCTCTATTTCGGAAATTAATTTTTCGGCTTTCTCAAAATTTTTATTTTGTATATAAAGCAACACCAATTCATCGGAATAATGAGGTTCGATTTCAATCAGTTTTTTTTGAAGATCGATTGCTTTTTGAAAATTCCTCTGTGTTTTAAAAATGCCTATTTTATGCTTTAATAAATAAATATTATCCGGTTCATTTTCTAAAGCCTTATCAATAAATATTTGAGCTTCATTATCGCTTTTTAGCAGGAAATAATTTTTCGATAACTCAAAATTTACAGCCACACTTGTTGAATCAATTTCATAACATTTTTCTAAACTTTCTATCGCCTTTGAATAATTTTTAATCGCTTTTTGCTTGAGTGCTTCAAAAAAATAAGTTTGAAAATTTAAATCATTTTCTTCTTCAGAAATATTTTTTTTAGCATATGTAAAATTTGAAATTAACACAATTCCAACCAAAAATAAATTATGAAGAAAGCCGCATTTCATAGTGGCGTGCAATATACAATTATGAAATTTAATTTCTTTAGGAAATCCATCAATTAACTTTTGTGCAGAGACTGTCTACAAAGCTTTGTAATTGTTAGAATGTACAAAGATAATTCTCGGTTAATTTTATGTAGTTTTGTCAAAAATTTTATTGAATGAATTACTTATCTGTTGAAAATATATCAAAAGCATATGGTGAAGTGGTGCTTTTCAGCGATATTTCATTTGGCATAAACAAAGAGCAAAAAATTGCATTTATTGCTAAAAATGGAACAGGTAAAACATCAATGCTCAATATTCTTGCCGGTGTTGATAGTGCCGATAGCGGACAGGTTGTTTCTCGTAAAGACTTAAGAATTGCTTATTTGTCTCAAAAAGAAAATTTGGATTATGACCTAACAATTGAGCAAACTATCTTCAATTCAGACAATCCAACGCTGACTATAATAGAAGCATACGAAAAAGCACTGAAAAATCCGTCTGATGAAAAAGTGTATCAGCTGGCTTTTGAAAAAATGGAACAACACAATGCATGGGATTTTGAAACCCAATACAAACAAATATTATCCAAATTTAAACTAGGCGACCTGTCACAAAAAGTTAGAGAACTCTCCGGAGGACAACGAAAGCGCTTGGCATTGGCTGTTATTCTTATCCACAAACCCGATTTATTAATTTTAGATGAGCCTACAAACCATTTGGATTTGGAAATGATTGAATGGCTTGAAAATTATTTTAAAAAGGAAAAAATTACCTTGTTTATGGTAACGCATGACCGCTATTTTTTAGAGCGTATTTGTAATGAAATTGTAGAGCTGGACAACGGTGAATTTTTTACATATAAAGGAAATTACAGCTACTTTCTCCAAAAAAAAGAGAATAGAATTGCACAGGAGCAGGCTAGTATTGATAAAGCAAAAAATTTATTTAGGAAAGAATTGGACTGGATGCGGCGACAACCAAAAGCACGAACCACAAAGTCTAAATCGAGAATTGATGATTTTTACATTATCAAGGAAGAGGCCCATAAACGCAGAAATGATCATACTGTTCAGTTAGAAATAAATATGGAACGTATGGGTTCTAAAATTTTAGAACTGAACGGTATCTCAAAATCATTTGGAGATGTTGTAATTTTAAATAAGTTCGATTATGTTTTTAAACGTGGTGAGCGAATTGGAATTATTGGTAAAAACGGAACCGGGAAATCTTCATTTTTGAATATTATCATTCAACTGTTACCTGTTGATACCGGAAAAGTAGTAGTTGGTGAAACCATAAAATTTGGCTATTACTCTCAGGATGGCATCAATCCAAGACCTGCACAAAAAGTTATAGAAATCATCAGAGAATATGGGGAGTATATTCCACTTACAAAAGGGAAAAGTATTTCAGCCGGGCAACTTTTAGAACGGTTTTTGTTTAGTCGAAAAAGACAGTATGATTTTGTCGAAAAGTTAAGTGGTGGTGAACTTAAGCGGCTGTATTTATGCACAGTATTAATTCAAAATCCAAATTTTTTAATTTTAGATGAACCTACAAACGATTTAGATATTATAACCTTAAATGTTTTGGAGAATTTTTTACTTGATTTTCCGGGATGTCTGATCGTGGTTTCTCACGACCGTTATTTTATGGATAAGGTAGTAGATCATTTATTTGTATTTAGAGGAAATGGCGAAATCGAAGATTTTCCAGGTAATTATACCGATTTTAGAGTGTATGAGGATTCTAAACCAAAAGAAGGTAGCATCTCTATAAAAAAAATTGATACTCGAGATAAAAAAAGCACTAGAACCAAATTATCATACAATGAAAAGAGAGAATACAACTCCATTGAAAGCGAAATTGAAGACTTGGAAACGCAAAAAAAAGATATAGAATCCTTATTTACGAGGGGCGAATTAACCAGTGAAGAAATAAATGAGCTCTCCGCAAAATTACAGAAAATAAAAACTGTTATTGAGCAAAAAGAAGATCGTTGGTTTGAGCTTTCTTCTAAATTAGAAAATTAGACATGAATAATATCCAGTTCCTTTATCAAGGGCTCATTATTAAATCGCAATAGCAATTGCGCAACAGCGATAGTATCTTTTTCACAATAAGTAACAATTCTATCAATATCTTTTTCCTTGTAAAAAACGAAACCAACCTGACTCCCGTCAATATCGTCTTTTGGAGAAGGAATTCCTAAAATAGAGGTGAGTAATTTTAAGGAAGTGAAATGCTTATAATCTCCAAATTTCCATAATTCCATTGTGTCTAAATGTGCAATTTCCCAAGGTTTTTTTCCAAATAAATTTAGCTTTTCAGGTAAGGCTATCTGGTTTATTATCATCCGGCGGGCTACATATGGGAAATCAAATTCTTTTCCGTTATGAGCACATAACAAATGTTGAGGTTTGTTAAAATGATCATCTAGCAAATTTTTAAAATTTTTTAATATTTGAACCTCATCCCCAATAAATGAGGTGACTCTGAATTTTCTGTTGGTTGCATTGAAATTGGTAAAATAACCGACTGATATACACACTATTTTTCCAAACTCAGCCCAAATACCGGCACGTTCATAAAACTCTTCAGGGGTGAGTTCTTCCTTGCGCTGATATTGTGTTTTTAATGCAAATAATTCTTGTCTTTCAACAGATATATCTTCGAAATTTTCTACTTCAGGCACTGTTTCAATATCTAAAAACAGCACATTGTCAAAATTAACTTTTGTATTCATACCTTTTTTAGTTAAATATAATAATTATTTAAAAAAGTTACATAAATTATTTTATTCAATCCATATTCTTTTTTAAATAAATTAACAAAATGTAAGATTAATGTTAGCTTAATGTTATACTTTTAAATACTTGACAAGTTTTTTATTGTAATTATAATTAATTATTACTTTTGAATAAAAATTCTTTAAAATTGGTTAAGCATGAAAAATAAGGAGATAAAAATTTTATTAGTTGATGATGAGCCTGATATATTGGAAATTGTTGGTTATAATTTAAAAACCGAAGGCTATAAAGTTTATACAGCCAAAAATGGAATGGAAGCTATAGAAATAGCCAAAAAGACAACTCCCCATTTAATTTTATTGGATATTATGATGCCGGAAATGGATGGCATCGAAGCCTGCGAAAAGATAAGAGCTACCAACGGATTGGAAAATGTATTGATCGTGTTTTTTACAGCACGTGGTGAAGATTACTCTCAAGTTGCGGGGTTTGATGTTGGAGCTGATGATTATATTACAAAACCTATCAAACCAAAAGTTTTAGTTAGTAAGGTGAAAGCTTTGTTGCGAAGAATAAAGGAGGTTAACAGCTCTCCAGAGAGATTTAGTGTTGGTAAGATCATCATTGACAGAGAGGAATATGTTGTTATTAAGGACGGTGAAAAATTGTCACTCCCTAGAAAAGAATTTGAACTTTTTTCTCTATTAGCCTCAAAGCCCGGAAAAGTTTTTAAGCGCGATAACATACTGGATCAGGTTTGGGGAAATGAAGTAGTTGTTGGGGGAAGAACCATAGATGTTCATATTAGAAAATTACGAGAAAAAATTGGAGAGGAAAGTTTTAAAACTATTAAAGGTGTTGGCTACAAATTTGTGATAAATGAAGATTAAAAAAACATATTCTTTTACTTTCTGGACTTCCTTATATATTACTTTTTTTGCATCGGTTTCTTTATTGTTATCCGTTTATTTTTTTTTAAATATTTGGCCTAAAATATTGTATGTTCTACTTTTCGTATTGGTCATATTTATTTTTACTTTTCTGGTTATTCAATACCGTTTAGAAAAATTTATCCATCAACGAATTAAAAAAATATTTGATGCTGTCTCTATTCTAGACTCGTCTGATTTTAAAAAGACTTCTATTACATCAGACATTGCTACACTATCCAGACAAGTCCAAAAATTTGCTGAAGACAAACAGCAGCAAATCAAAAATCTCAACATGCGCGAAAGCTATCGAAGAGAGTTTTTAGGCAATATTTCCCATGAATTAAAAACACCCTTGTTCACCGTTCAAGGTTATTTGCTCACATTAGTTGATGGTGCAATTGAAGATAAACAAATAAGGCTTAAATACTTGAATAGAGCCAATAAAGGTGTTGAGCGGTTGTTGGCCATTGTAAAAGATTTAGATCTAATTTCAAAGCTTGAATCGGCAGATTTAAATTTGAACAAGCAACCATTCAATATTATTGAATTAATAGAAGACGTATTTGAATTGCTTGAAATGAAAGCTAAAAAAAGAAATATTTCACTGCTGCTTGAGAAAAAATATGATTATCCTGTAATGGTTATTGGTGATATTGAACGAATTGAACAGGTGATGACAAATTTACTTGTAAATTCAATTAAATACGGTAAAATTGGTGGCACAACAATGGTTAGTATTGCGCCTTTTGAAAAAGACAAGATGCTTATTAAGGTCGCTGATAATGGTGAAGGCATTCAAAAGGAACATCAATCCAGACTTTTTGAGCGTTTTTATAGAGTTGATCAAAGCAGGTCAAGAGAGCAAGGAGGCTCTGGCTTGGGATTGTCCATTGTAAAACATATCGTAGAAGCTCACAATGAACATATTTTTGTTAAAAGTTCGTATAAAAAAGGATCAGAATTTTCGTTTACAGTCGAAAAGTTTGAACAATTCTAATGCGACTGTTGTTTTGCTGTTTTTAAACCCGATATAATTTTTGATTTGTTGTAATTTATCAGTTGAAAAATCTTCTTGCCTGCAAAATGGGGCTATTTTATTATCGTTTAATCTTTTTGCTAAATACTCTTGTTCGAATTGCCCCGGAGTAGGTATAAAAAAAGCTTTTTTACCTAAAACTGCCAGATCCATAATAGTGGAATATCCTGAACGGCTGATCACAACATTACTTTGATTCATTGCTTTTTCTAATTCCTCGCTCAACATATAATCTATAATTTTTAAATTATTCAAGGTTGTGATTGAATTTCGTTTGGTCAAAATTCCTCTAACAATTAAAACACTTCCTCTAAAACCCATTAATTCGTTTAATAATTTTTTTTCTAATGCCGTTCGTTGAGGTTCGGGACCCGATATCAGTGCCAACAGATCGTATTTATATTCTCTTTTTTTAGGCTGAAATCGGCTTACTATCCCCATATATTTTATGGATAATTTATGGTTTTTTAAACGCCCTAGTTTTCCTGATAGATTATTGCTTCCGGCTACATCAGGTACCCAGCACTCGTCAAACTTTCGGATGAGTATCTGATGAAATTTTGAAGTGAAATATGTCGTATTTCCTGAAAGCACATTTAATTGGTGTGTTATATAAACCGAAGGAATTTCTTTACTGTAAACACCAAATCTGTTATCAGATATAAGCCCTTTGATTTTTTCTTTTTCAATAATTGCACTTACTTGCCTTTTTTCTTTTTTTACAGCAGAAATTATCGAAGGAATGCTAAAGATTAATTTAATTTTTAGGGAACTTCCTTTTTTATTGTATTGGATATTATAGGAAGGTAGTTCATACCTTTTCAAATAAGGAAATTCTTTTTGTAAAAGCTCAAGGGCATCTCCATCACTTGCTAAAATTGGTTCAAAATTAGCTTGCAACAAAGCGTTGATTACAGGTACACACCGGGTTGCATGACCTAATCCCCAATTTAATGGAGCGACAAGAATTTTTTTTTATAAGTCAAACCCAATATCTTTTCTGAAATTCAATTTATCAAAACTTATATTTTCAATGTTTTGATATGATTGTTTTAGTGCTTTTTTAAAATCGCTTCCAAAAGAAGTAATGGCAAGAACTCTTCCTCCGTTTGTAATAATTTCACCATTATATAACGATGTACCTGCATGAAACGGAATTGAATTATTAATTGCTGAAAGTCCATAAATAACTTTCCCTTTTTCATATGCTTCCGGATAACCTCCGGATACCAGTACTACTGTGCAGGCGCTTTCTTTTTGAAACTCAATTGTTTTTGATCCTAATTGATTTTTCCCTGCAGCAATAAGCAATTCGAGGAAATCGCTTTTAATACGAGGAATAACAACCTCCGTTTCAGGGTCACCCATACGACAATTATACTCAATTACTTTTGGCTCATCACCTACTTTAATAATTCCAAAGAAAATAAACCCTTTATACGGAATGTTATCCTTTTGTAACCCTTCTACAGTTGGTTTAATTATGTTTTCTTCGATCCTTTTCATAAACCCATTGTCCGCAAAAGGAACTGGAGAAACAGCTCCCATACCTCCTGTATTTAAACCAACATCGCCTTCTCCTATTCTCTTATAATCTTTAGCATTTGGGAAGTTTACATAATTTTCTCCATCGGTTAAAATAAAACAACTCAGTTCAATCCCATCTAAAAATTCTTCAATAACCACCTTGTTACTGGCTGTTCCAAATTTTTCGTTGGCCAACATTTCTGTTAATTCATCTTTGGCTTTTTGTAAATCATTTAAAATTAAAACTCCTTTACCTGCAGCTAATCCATCAGCCTTTAAAACATAAGGTGCTTCTAAAGTTTCCAAAAATTTAAAACCCTCTTCCAGATTTTCTTTCGTAAAACTTTCATATGCAGCGGTTGGAATATCGTGTCTGACCATGAATTTTTTAGCAAACTCTTTACTCCCTTCTAATTGAGCAGCATATTTTTGTGGTCCAATTACAGTAACATTCTTCAATTCGTCATCATCCAGAAAAAAATCATGGATCCCTTTCACTAAAGGGTCTTCAGGGCCAACGACTACCAATTCAATATCTTTTTGTAAAACGACCTTCTTAATAGCGCTAAAATCAGATGGGTTGATGTTTAAATTTGTTCCGGATTCGGAAGTACCGGCATTTCCAGGGGCAATGAATAATTGATTCAATAACTTACTTTGCGCTATTTTCCATGCAAATGCATGTTCTCTTCCTCCTGATCCTAAAATTAATACATTCATGTTCTAAGTAACTTGCTGTTTTTTATTGAAATCTTTATTTTAAAGAAAAATATCATTTCGTTCATTGAAAAACATTAAAATATTTGCTCCAATATTTTTTGTGTTATTACATAGGTAGGCAATACTCCAGCTGTTCCTAATCCTCCTGAGGCTAAAGTGCTACCTGTTTTCAATGGATTATCCGAAGCGTAATATGCATAACGTACATTGACTTTACTTGAAATATTTCCTCTGATTTTTGAAGCAGCTTGAATAGCTTTTTGATAATGGGCTCCTTCCATTTCCAAGCCTGTTACTTTCCAGGTTGAATCGTGAAAGAATTTTAAGATATCTTTATTTTGCAATGAAGTCCCTAAAACGGTGACCATTGTCCCTGAATAAACATCAACTCCACAATCTTCAAACATTTTCTTTTTCAATCGGTTTTTAAAAGGATAATTATCGGCCGTTCCTTCAAAAATATGTGATGTTGGAATCATGATATCGCCTTTACTCCCTTCTAATATCCCTGCTTTCCCCATAATTGAAACAGACTCAATGTTCAAATGTTGTTTTTTCCCATTATCTCTTAAATATGGCTTCAATAATTCATCCATAGTTTCATAAGCTTGCTCGCCAAAAGCATAATCCATTACAATAATAACGGGTTTTTCGACTTTAGATAAACTATTCTCAAAAATATATTGAGTTTTATTGATATCAATTTTCTCAGTATCAATAATCTGTACGTTAATATTGGTTCCTGAACTGTCTTTTACATACTTCAAACCGTTTTCAGAAGCGAATTCTTTCACTTGTTTACGCAAATCTTCATTTTCGTCTTTACTTAATAATTCAAATAAAGAAATAGTGATTTTATCTATTATTTGTTTTGGCAAAACAACAGGTGCATAGATCGAATTCATAACACTGTGCATATTTGCACTAATAATATGGATTGGACGTTCCAATAAATTGTACTCGTCAAGCACTTTTTTTAATATTATTTGCCCATATTTCACCATAAATATGATGCCCAATCCGTTCTCGTAATACAGGGCTAAATGTTATCGCTCTTTTTAAGTTGTGATTTTGTTCGTTTATTGCCAGGTGCCCTAACCAGTATATTAATTGAAAAAATCTGTCCGGATTGTTTTTTTCACCTAATTCAATATGTATGAGTTGAGTCTCTTCGAAAGTCCTTCCTAAAATACTTGCCAAATGAGCCAACATTATATCGCGTTCATCTCTGGATAATTTTTTGTTATGCAGTACAATATCTTCTAGTTTTTTCCATTCTCTAATAGTATCATTCCCTTCGTTTATAAGAACTTTGTCTGCAATTTTATGGGATTCAATATATAAAAACGTTAAATGTGTCAAAATATCATAGATTTCCGATCTTCCACGAGTAACTTCTATGTTCATTTGATCTTTATCTATTCTGAAGCAATTTCTTCTTCGCTTTGTTGGAATTATAGATTTAAAATGTGATTTTGAATATCCTTCATCAGCTGTTAAATTAATATATCTGCATTCTTCAATTCCTATTGGAAGTCTTTCAATAACATAAACCAATCCGTCCAATTCAACTTTTTCTTCAGCAATTGATCCGTATATTTCTGGCCGAAGTAATAATAAAGAATCACGTAAGGCATCTCCTGAAATCCCCATTGGTTTATAAAATCCTCTGCTAAACAAATGACGCATCGTAATGTATAATCTTTCAATGGCATTTGAAGATTCCTGAGCACGCGTTCTTCCTTTAATTTTAGATTGTTGCATATGCTTGTTTTTGGGATTCAAAGATACAATTTATTCTATTGAATTGTTCAATCATGTAACGTTGCACTGTATTCTTTTGAGTTGTTCAAAATTGAAACAGCCTTTAAAATTGTTCTGTCAAAAACAGTCTTTTGCTGATACGCTCCTTCGTTATAATAGTAACGTTTCACAATTTCTTCCGTAAGCTTTTCTAAAATCTCTTGTTTGTTTTTATCTAGTTCCTTTAACTTTTCCATTTGAATTTCTTTTAGAAGACCCGCATAACTTTTGCTCAAATTCCCGTCTAGATTTTCTACAGCAGCTTTTTGTTTTGCCTTATTAAATTCAGCTTCTGTTTTAGTTTCGAAGAAATTATGATGGTTCTTTAAATAGTTTTTTAAGAATGAAAAATCAGCGTTGTTCAATTTAAAATTAGATGGTGATGCGATTGATTTATTGGCATAAAAATAACTGGTTGTATAATTGAAAAAAGCATCTGAATTCATAAGAATTTTGGTTGTTTTGGTTGTTACCGGTTTTTTAATTTCTATATCCGGTTGAATTCCACCACCACCATATACCGTTCTCCCTTTTTCTGTTTTAAAGGATTTTCTCTCAAAATCAGAAAATTTAGGGATATTTCCATTCTCGTCTCGATTCGTATAATCCAACTCTTGAATACATCTACCACTGGGTGTATAATATTTAGAAATTGTTAGTTTCATTTGTGTTCCATATGTCAACGTTCTGTAGCGCTGCACCAGTCCTTTACCAAAAGAACGTTCGCCAATTATTACTGCTCTGTCATAATCTTGTAATGAACCTGCTAATATTTCCGATGCTGAAGCTGAGCGGTTGTTCACTAAGATTGTAATTGGTATTTCTAAATCCAGCGGTGATGCTCTGGTTTTATAAGTATCACTCCATTTTTCAATTTTTGCTTTTGTAGTTACAACTATTTTGCCTTTTGGAATAAAAAAATTCGTGATTTTAACTGCTTCGTTGAGCAATCCCCCGGGATTACCCCTCACATCAATGATCAGTTTTTTCATTCCTTGCTCTTTCAAATCTAAAAATGCCTTTTTAACAGAAGACGCCCCTTTTTCATTGAATTTTGTAAATGAAATATACCCTACTTCGGCATCCAGCATACTAAAATATGGAACCGGATTAATGTTAATTTTCTTTCTTGTAACATCAATATCAAATTTTTCATTTTGACGTTCTATCTGAAGTTTTACCTTGGTATTTGGCAAGCCATTTAACAAAGCGGTAATACTTTTATCTCCAAAATCTTTCACAACAACATCGTCAATTTTTAATATTTTATCTCCTGCTTTGATTCCAGCCTTTTGTGCCGGAGAATTTATCAAAACTTCACGTATTGTCAAGGTGTTATTTTTAAAACGAGAAGCAGCTCCAATTCCACCATATTCTCCTGTTGAAGTGATTCGGGCATCTTCCACTCCTTGCTCATCATAATAACGTGTGTACGGGTCGAGACTTGAGAGCATATGATTGATGGACCTATTGGTTAATTTTGCCGGGTTGATTTCATCAATATAATATATGTTCAGCTCTTTGAACAATGTTGTATAAATGTCGATCTGTTTTGCAATTTCAAAAAAGTCTGATTGAAATCCGACTGAGATCATAATAACTGCCATCACAAAAACTCCTAGAGCCCATTTTTTAATTTTCTTCATTTTTTTGAATTTTATTTAAAAATTTAGCACAAACTTTTTTCAGAGCTATTTCTAAATCAACATATTTTTTTTTCTTATTCGCTGTATAAATAAACATAAAAATATACTGTTGTCTGCTGTTTTCGGAAAAAAGATATTTGTTTTTCCTATAAGCCTCACGCATTAATCTCTTTATGCTATTTCTGATTACCGCTAATTTTATATTGCGCTTTGGAACAGAGAAACCGACTTTATTTGGGAATACATCAGTATGGTTTACAGACATAAATATCAATTGCAGTGGAAATGATTTGATACGGGTTCCTTCTGCAAATAATTGCTCAATTAATTTTTTACTTTTTAGTTTTTCTTCTTTTTCTAATGTATATCTCATTATTTCAAATTACAAGAAATGTGTTTCTTGGGTTTTGAATCTTTAAATTTCAAAAAGGTTAATCTTTTTGTTATAAACACAAATGTAATGAATAAAAGATTTTAAAAATTCAAATTCAAAAAGACTTTAATTGTAAATTTGTATTCCAACAAAACAAAATTTCCAATGTCACAAGATTTATTTCAGGCTCCAGATTATTATCAACTTGACGAGTTGTTATCGGAAGAGCATCTTTTAGTGCGTAGCGCAGCGCGTGAATGGGTGAAGCGTGAAGTTTCTCCAATTATTGAAGAAGCTGCTCAACAAGCAAAATTTCCAATTTCTATCGTTGCCGGTTTAGCTGAAATTGGAGCTTTTGGATCATTTATTCCGGAAAAATATGGTGGAGCGGGATTGGATCAAATTTCATACGGTTTGATTATGCAAGAGATTGAGCGAGGAGATTCGGGTATTCGTTCAACCGCATCTGTCCAGTCTTCTCTGGTAATGTATCCTATTTGGAAATATGGAAATGAGAAACAACGACAAAAATATCTGCCAAAATTAGCAAGTGGTGAATATCTCGGATGTTTTGGATTGACAGAACCCGATCATGGTTCAAATCCTGGAGGTATGGTTACCAATATAAAAGATAAAGGCGATCATTTTTTATTAAATGGAGCAAAAATGTGGATTTCAAATGCTCCTTTTGCCGATATTGCCATAGTATGGGCGAAGAATGAAGCGGGAAGAATAAAAGGGCTCATTGTTGAAAAAGGTATGAAAGGATTAACTACTCCGGAAACGCATAATAAGTGGTCTTTAAGAGCTTCAGCAACGGGCGAATTGATTTTTGATAATGTTAAAATTCCAAAAGAGAATCTTTTACCAAATAAAGATGGTTTAGGTGCCCCTCTCGGATGCTTGGATTCAGCTCGCTACGGTATTGCCTGGGGTGCAATTGGTGCTGCTATGGATTGTTACGATACCGCTTTGCGTTATTCTAAAGAGCGAATTCAGTTTGATAAACCAATTGCTGGTACACAACTTCAACAAAAAAAATTAGCTGAAATGATCACTGAAATTACAAAAGCACAATTGCTTGCATGGCGTTTAGGAGTGCTCAGGAACGAGGGGAGAGCTAGTGCGGCACAAATTTCAATGGCAAAGCGAAACAATGTTGACATGGCCTTAAAAATTGCAAGAGAAGCGCGTCAGGTACTTGGAGCTATGGGTATAACCGGAGAATATTCAATAATGAGACATATGATGAATTTAGAAAGTGTAATTACGTATGAAGGCACCCATGACATTCATTTGTTAATCACCGGTATGGATATTACCGGAATTCCTGCATTTAAATAAAAATATTCATGAAAATCATTTTATTAACAATGATATAGAAAAGTTACGCCCTGCCGAACTGATAGCAGAAGCAAATTCCTTGTAGTGAATATCAAAAATATTATCAATGTTTAAATAAAATTTAATACTGTTATTTAATTTGAAATCTAAACTAAAATTGAAGGTGTTCCAACTTGGATTTCCATAATAACTGTTGGTATTATTGTTAAACGGTGTCTGCTCTACATTGTCTATACCTTCAATTAAATTGTAGTCTTCTATCCTTTTTTTTTCATTAAATTTCCAATTTAAATTGACGTGAAAACGGTCTTTTTCATAACCCATTTCCAACATACCAAACAAAGGAGGAATCGATGATAATGGTTGTTTTGTATCATATGTTCTGCCTTTTGTATAAGTTAAAGATCCTCTGGCAAACCATTTTTGATCTAAATTTCCTTTAAAACTGACAGTGCTTCCAAAAATATAAGCATTCCCTTTATTTACATTTGCAACAGTATGCCCTTCATCTCCATCGTATAAAAGGGTTGATGAATTGTTATTATCCATATAATCTCTTGTGATATAATTATTTAACAGAGTGTAATAGATATTTATACCTGATTGAAACTTTTTGTCATTAAAATACTTTAAAATACTCGTTTCAAAATTATAAGCATATTCCGGTCTTAAATTTACATTTGGGACTGTTACATTGCCAGATTTTTCTCTGATCTTTCCAACATCATCAATATTTGGAGATCTAAATCCTGATGAAATAACACTATTCAATTGCCATTCTACTGAAGGCTTATAAGCAAATCCTATTGTAGCTGTAGTTGCTGAATTATTCAATGAAATATTGGAATCTTGTAGGCTTATAAATGTATCATCTATCCATTTCGCCTTTAAACGAGTGTTTGTAAAACGTAAACCTGTGTTCAGGGTTACTTTTTTACTAATATCCTGTCTGTAATTTGCATAAGATGCCATGCTGGTATAGGAACTTCCCCCGTCAGGATAACGTGATTGAACTGTGAAATCGTTGCTAAAACCAACAATCGTATTATTTTGCACATCAAGTGTTTTTCCAAAAGCATCCGAACTCACTTTGTTATGTGTAACCTCAATTCCATAAGACAATATTCTGGTTTCATCTTTGGTAATTGGTACAAAAAAATCTCCATTCAAGCTTAAAACATCTACATTTTCATTTCTGTAATAACGGTCTAAACTTGAAAATTGTCTTTGCACCCTCGATTCTTTAATATTTTGATATGTCGCAGTTAAAGTTCCTCTTTTTATCCACTTTTTCTCAGGATTGACTTTCAACTGTGAAGACAATAACAGTCTTTTTTGAGGACCATAATACCATTCAGCATATTTTAACTCATCCCCGTCATTTTCATTAAGTTTATCAAATCTCTGAATGTCCGACGATGAAGAATATTGAAAATTAAAAATTAAATCGCTTTTGTTTGAAAGCGGTATTGCAACTTTTTGCAGAATATCCGTTTGATTGTAATCCGTATTTTTTTGAGTATTTACATTGGGGTTTACCACTGATTCGGGGTTGTAAAAATGGTTAGAATTATTTGAGTAATTAAATATCTTCCCCCAGTCTTCATAATTGTGATTTCGCTTTTTTCCCATTTTTAATTCTCCAAACTTACTATAAGAAACACTTGTATAAGAGGCCCATTTTTTATTTCTTAATTCAATATTTCCTTCAGTTGTAAATTCATTGTTTACGGAACTATAACGTGTGTAAATTGCAGTATTCACTTCCTTCTTATCATTGATTTTTGGAGTTTTAGTATAATAATGAATTACGCCCCCTAAGGCATCCGATCCATATATTACTGATGAAGGGCCAAAGATTACCTCTGTTCTGTCAATAATATTTGGGGAAATTGTAATAGAATTCTGTAAATGTCCTGATCTATAAATAGCATTATTCATTCGAACCCCGTCTACCACCAATAATATGCGATTTGCTTCCATGCCTCTTAAAACCGGACTTCCTCCTCCAAATTGAGTTTTTTGAACTTTGATACCTGGTAGGTTCGCTAATAAATCAGCAGAAGTTTGTGGTGCTAATTTTTTAATTTCCTCAATGGAAGTTATTGCTACATATTCTGCTATTCTACTTCTTTTTTCTTCACCTTTTGAAGCGGATAACACTATCTCGTCTAATTGTTCAGCATTTTTGTTTAAATACACCACAAATTCAAGCACTTTCAGATCTCTTTTTAGAATTTCATATTCAATGAATGACAGGTGGTTGAATGAAATAATGTCAGCATCTGTAAATTTTGATAAATCCGCTAAACCGTTTTTATCTGTATAAACAATGTGGTTTTTTGAATCGTTATAGATTGTTACATTTTCAATAGGAAGATTTGACTCTCTTTCAAGAACTTTTACCTGTTGTGATTTAACAGATACCGTTAATAATAAAAGAATAATTATTAATAAATATCTCATAACTAACTAAATACAGCCTTTAACACATCTAAAGATTTTGGCCTTTTAAAACCGCTCAAATGTAATTCAAAATATTGAATTAAAATTGACAAAACACCCTGTCTGTTTGCAGCATTAAAATCAACCTGATGTAGAACATCAAAGTTTATGCCTAATAGCTTTTTAAATTGATTTAAATTTTCTCCTGATACCGTATTTAATTTTTTTTGATCAGTGAATTTTCCTTCAACCAAATCAAAATAAGATTTAATCTTCTCGTCCGTTTCCGGATAAAACCCCAAAAACTTGGTTAAATTTAATAAAAAAAGTAAGTGAAAATTCGAAATATTATTATGGGTGTCTAGCCATAAAAAAGCTGTTTCCAAATATTGATATAGTGCAGTATTTTGTTCTTCTTCAAGAATAGAGAAGTGTACAATCTCAGCTAAAAATAATGCTATCGATTGTTTTTTAATATCTGTATAAATAGAATGGTAAACGTTTTGTATTTCAACTTCTCGAATAGAATTCAAAGATCCTTTATTGTTATGGTTGGCAATTAATTTAAGCTGCATCAACGGTTGAAAATAAGCTGATTTCAGTCTTGATTTTTTTGATTTCAAGACCCCCTTTAGCAAATACGTCTTTCTCCCACACTTTTTTGTATAGCAGGTGGTAATTAAACTTGTATCGCCATACTTTATGGAATTGATAACTATTGCCTTAGTAGATTCAATCATTTCAAATTGCTAATCGAGTGATTTTTCTTATACTGAGATACTGTATTCACAGATACTATACAATCTTCTTTAGTAGCATTGAATAATTGTTCTGTGAAATTGTCTATTTGGTTTTTTAAAATATTCTTTGCTGCATTACAAACATATTTTGAGTGGGTATAAGTACCATGACTTTCCCAAACGAAAGGGGAATCAATTATGAAGGAGTTCATACGCATAAAGAGCAATTAACTTGACATTTATTTTTCATAATTCAAGTCAAATATATCTATTAAAACTGTAACCGGAAAGGTATCTAATGGAATAAAAGTGGTGTCCAAAAAAAACCTCGAACATTGTAATACGTTCTTACAATGTTCAAGGAATAAATAAATCAACCCCAAAGACTTATTTAATGTTTTTTTGTATAAAGCCAAAACCCCTCTTGACATTAATACAAAGCAAATATACCACTGTTAATACTCATTTTTTATATAAATAAACAAATGCTTATAAAAAATATATAAATGGTTGACTTTTTACAATAAATGGTTTAAAATAATTATTATAAGTGGATGTTTTTCAAGTAAATAACAAATTTTTCAATTAATGTGTAACTCTAATTTAATCAATATTCCAATATCACACATCTTTGCCATAAACTCCTATTAATAAATACGTTACTTATAATGCCAAAGGGAAGCTTATCGATACTTGAGTACCTGTTTTTGTCCCATTTGAAATATCTTTGGTAACTATATGAACATCCTTATTTTGATATAAGATCCGAATTCTATTTTCAGTAGCTTCAGCTCCAAAAAATTTACGTTTTTGGGTCATCTGAGTCAATTCTTTTGCTTTATTTATTCCAATACCATTATCTAAAATAACACATAAAACATTTCCGTCAACCTCCTTTATGGTTAATTCAATTCTTTTTTCACCTTCCTTTTTCATAATTCCATGCCAAATAGCATTTTCAATAAAAGGCTGTAAAAACAAAGGGGGAACTTTAATTTTTTTCCAAGTCGAGGTTTTCATCAACATTAACTTCATAGTCAAATCCTCCTGATACACGCATTTTTTCGAGTTTAACATACAATGCCAATATTCCCAATTCATCTGAGAGTGACGATGTAGGACTCGAAGAACTGTTCAATATAACCCTTATTAACCTTGAAAATTTCGTGATATAATCAGAAGCTTTTTCAATTTCATTCTTTAGTACAAAATTATTAATTGAATTTAGTGAATTAAATAAAAAATGTGGATTCATTTGGCTTTGAAGAGCGGTCATTTTAAGTTCTTCCATTTCCTTTAATTTGACCGCTAATCTAATTTCAGCATTTTTGCTTTTGTCTTCAGTTTTTTTAATAATAAATCCAATGATAACTGAAAAAATAATAGATTGAAGAATTGCACCTAAATAAACGAAAAACATTGGTTGAAAACCTAAATCAGTAAAGAATTCTGTTCCTACAAAAAATTCTAAAAAACTAATGTTTGCCAGAATCATGTATATGAGTGAACCCACAACAAATAAGAGTGAAAAGTTGTCTTTTATTCTTGTTATTATTATATAGTAAGAAACAAGTGTAAAAATACTTAATAAAGGTGCGACTATGGTAAATGCCTTGATTTGAAATTCATATCCTAAAAAAAATTGAATTAAAATAAACATCGGTGCTAAAATCAGCAAGACTTTTATTTCAATTTCGAAATATTTATCCCAAACTATTAAATGAGTTCTTGTATCTAACAAAGTCCTGGCAAAAGCAACATATGCAGCATACGCCAAAAATTGAATTGAAAAATTTATGTAATTATAAAAAATAGTCTCACCGGCATTTAGGTCTTGTAAAAAATAAATGGTTAATGCCAATAAATACAGACTATAGTATAAGTATAGTTTGCTTTTATTTTGAAAATAAATTAAAAAATGATATACGAATAAAACGAAAAGTCCGCCTCTTATCCATGAAAATATTTCAGAATGAAAGTCTAAAAACATTCTTTAGTCTAAATAAAGTTTTTTAAATAATTCGGCTTTTCTGTTTCTGCTTATGCTAGCGGTTAAACCATTGGTCATTATAAGTTCTCCTCCTAATCCTTTTAAATACTCCTTTACATGATTTAAATTAATCAGGTACGAATTATGAACTCTGAAAAACTGAGAAAATGCAAATTTTTTCTCCACTTCTTTTAATGTTTTGGATACTAATATTTGCTGTTCCGATTTTAAGAAAATTGTAGTATAGCTTTTATCAGATTTCAACATTACCACATCATCTCTTTCTAATAAATACACTTTACCATCAGCAGAAATATTGATTTTATCATTATTGTCGTTTAAATTATTTAACAACAGCTGTAGTTTGTTTTCAAGTAAATCTCCTTTTTTAGATTCACTGATCTTTTCCATTGATTTCAGTAATTCATCCTTGTCAACCGGTTTTAACAAATAATCTATTGCCGATACTTTAATAGCTTTTAGGGCAAACTCATCATGTGCAGTCGTAAAAATCAGATTGAAGTCTCTGTTTTCAAGGTTTTCAATCATTGTGAAACCATCCATTTCGGGCATTTGTATATCCAAAAATACTACGTCTGGTTTATCTTCATTAATAATTTTAATTGCTTTAATTGGAGAATCGCAAATCGTGACTTCCACATTTTCAATGTATTTATTCAATTTCCATTCCAATGCTTCTAAGGCATCTTTTTCATCATCAACAAGTAAAATCTGTAACATAATTGCAGGGTCAGAGGTTTTGATTAGTTTTCCTGCAAGATACAACATTTGAATTCAAGTTCAAAAAGTTATACTCATATTTAAACATCACCTTTCAACATCACCTCCAGCTTAGCTACTTTTTTATAGGTAAAACATAAAAAAAGACAGCTATAAAGTGGCTAAAACTTCCTAATAACACAAAAATATGAAAAATAGCATGGTTGTATCTAATTCTTTTAATGCTGTACAACAGTGCCCCAACTGTATAGAATAGTCCGCCACTTAGTAACCACATTAACCCCTCAAATGGAAGGTTCGTTACCAAAGGTTTAATAGCAAATATGACCAGCCACCCCATTAGCACATAGGCAATGGTAGATATTTTATCATATTTTCCGGTATAAAATAGTTTCAATACGACACCTGAAACTGCCAACCCCCAGGAAACTCCAAAAATAGTCCACCCAACCCAACCTTTTAACACAATCAAGGCAAAAGGCGTATAGGTTCCTGCTATTAAAACATAAATTGCAGCGTGATCAAAAATATTCAATCTGTGTCTTAATTTTGGGCTTTGAACATAGTGATAAAATGTTGATGCTAAGTATAGTACAATCAAACTTGCACCGTATATACTAAAACTTACTATATGCCAGGCACTCCCAAAAATACTTGCATACACAACCAATAATACCAATGCTGAAATACTTAAAATAAGACCAATTCCATGAGAGATCACATTCAGCTTTTCTTCTTTTTTTTCGTAATAAGTTATTTTGTTTGTTTTCATTTTCTTGAATGAAATATGTGATTTTAAATACTTATTGATTCTCTTTTTGAGTCTGATAGAAGTTCGTTGAAAATTAGTTCGAATGCTTGTTTTTTTAACGCCTCTCTGTCTTTTGAAGTAAGCCCTTTTGTTTCAATAAAAGGATGAATTTTTACACGTAATTTTCCTGGTCTACCACTAAAAAACGTATAAGAAAAACGTTTTTTACAATCAAAAAAAGTCATTGGTACAATTGGAATTTGATGTTCTATGGCCAGTCTGAATGCACCATTTTTGAATTCGCTTAATATTACACTCTCATCCCCGGGTACTAATCCCTCAGGGAAAATACATACACTGAGTCCATTGTTCAATCGTCTTTGAGCCTCGTTATAGACTTTTTTTCTACTACTATAGCAATTCCTATCAACTATAATACTTGTTCTTTTAAAAATATATCCAAACAAAGGAATTTTCGTGAGTTCGATTTTCCCAACAAAAACAGATGGGTTTTTTACAACCGACAGCATCAGCATAATATCGATCATTGAAGTATGATTCGCAATGAACATATAGCTTTTTGTTTTTTCAATTTCCTGGATGGTTTTAACTTCGCTCCAAAACCCCATTCCAAATAATATTGATTTCCCCCAAAATTTAGCTACTTTATAAAAGCTTTTGTAAAAACGCTCATGAGAAATTACCACAACTAATACCGGTAAGGCTATTAAAATTGTGATAAAAACCAAACAATAAAACCATATTCTCCAAAACAGAATAAAAATAATTTTGAATATTCTCATAAATTCCAAATGTAAATATTTTATATGATAATTTGTATGGCAGGGCGTTTTATACCAATATATGTTAATATTTTAATTTGTTGTTTTTATTATCATTAAATTTAAAAGATATTAACTATTTAACTTTTATATATTATGTTATACTCAATTATTATTGGAGGAATGGCTGGCTGGATTGCCGGAAAATTAATGAAAGGTGGCGGTTTTGGAATTTTAATAAATATTTTACTCGGTATCGTTGGGGGAGTTGTTGGAAGATGGTTATTTGATGCCGTAGGAATTTCTCTTCTGGAAAATTGGCCCGGAGATTTACTTGAGGGAGTAATTGGTGCTGTCGTAATTCTATTCGTTGCAGGAGCTATTAAGAAAAAATAACCTTTTTAATTGCATAAAATTATATTGAATGTTGCTTATTTTTTTAAGTTGGATTTACATTTTTATTACTACGTTAAACTTTGGAATTCTGTTTAAAAATCTTTTTCGGATTCAGAATTGTCATGTTATTATTCATCACATATTAGGATTGTTTCTCTATACTGTGTTCACCAGTATGGCGGCATTTTTTATAAGAATAAACATAGAGTTTTACATTAGTGTTTTTACACTAAACATTGTTATTTTTTTCACAAATAGAAGCGCGTTTAAAAGACAAATTAGCGCATTCTATGGTTCCGTAAAAAACCTTAACCTTTTATTTAAAATACTTTTTTTTGCTGTTTTTTTAATTACTCTGTCCCAAAGTGCAACGAAGCCTTTTATCTTAGATAATGAATCTTATTATATCCAAACTATCAAATGGATCAATGAATTTGGTTATGTAAAAGGATTGGCAAATTTACATATGTTTTTAGCACAGAATTCGGCTTGGCATACCTTGCAGGCAGGATTTAATTTTTCATTTATTACGGATTCTTTTAATGATTTAAATGGGTTTCTATTTGTTTTGATCAGTCTGCTGGCAATTGAAAAATTGCACAATTACAGATCAGAAAATGGTTTGCAAGGATTGTGCCTTGGGTTGATTTTATTATTTACGCCTTTTTTTATGCAATTTGTAAATGCTCCTTCACCTGATTTGCTTGTTTTCATATTAACTCCATATGTTTTTTATTTATTTATTACGCAGTTTGACAAAATCGACACTGATTCATTCAAAGTGTTATTAAGTCTGGTCGCTTTCCTCTGTTTTGTTAAAGTAACCATCGCTGTAACAAGCATATTAGTTTTAATTTTATTTGTCAAAAATTTTCAAATACTGAAACAATATGTGGTTGATTATGTATTATTAAGCTGTTTAGTTCTGATAATCTTTCTATTCAAAAACATCATAATTTCAGGTTATATGTTATTCCCAATCGAAGTAATTGATTTTTTTAATTTCGATTGGAAACAGCCCAAAGCTTTGATGTCGCTCAGTACCTATGGATCAGCCTACAGTGATCAAGATGCTTCTTTCTTTTTAAACATCGTACGGCGCTTTTTGTTCTGGTTGAATACTCCTAGACTTCATGGAATATTTAATAAAACATATATTGTATTGCTTCTTGTTTATCCTTGGTTCATTTATAAAATAAAAAACCGAAGTGCGCTATTGTTTATTTATTTATTGGCTTTATTACAATTTATAATCCTTTGGAATAGTTCGCCCCAGTACAGGTTTTTCTTCGTATTTATTATTTTCTTATCGATTCAAATAGTTGTTTCATTATTTAAAAACAAGAATGTTCTTACATATTTTGTGGCAGCAAGTATTTTTTTAAGTACGGTTCCTCTGTTTTACAAAGTCAATTTAAAAGCCGTTACAATCAATCCTTTGGCGTTGAATCTAACGAAGTTTAATTTAAAAAACATATTTATCCCTGAGAAAAATTCAAAAAATAACACAAAATACAGCAAGGAAAATATTGAAGGTTTTGATTTTTATTCACCAATTGATAATGCTTTTTTCTGGGGTACCGGAAATGGTAATTTACCCTGTGTGAATAAAAACCAGATAATCTATATAAGGGAGACTTATAAATACGTGCCTCAATTAAGGACAAAAAAGCTTAAAGACGGATTCAAATCTTTAAAATTAGAAGAATAACGTTTTCCATATCGACTATTTAAAACTACAGATATTTTATTTATTTAGAAAATATGGATTTGGTATTAACACAGGAAATTAAATTTAGATAGTTGTATCTAAATATGTATTTTTGTTGCTCAAATTTAAAATGAATGTCGAGAATTTTAACAGGTGTACAAAGTACAGGAACACCGCATTTAGGAAACTTATTAGGGGCAATTATTCCCGCAATTGAAATGGCTAACGATCCCAGCAATGATTCGTTTTTGTTTATTGCAAATATGCACTCATTAACCCAAATTAAAAATGCTGAAGAGTTGCGTCAAAATACTTACAGAACTGCCGCAACCTGGCTTGCTTTTGGTCTTGATATAAATAAGACCGTATTTTACCGACAAAGTGATATTCCTGAAGTTACTGAACTTTCCTGGTATTTAAGTTGCTTTTATCCGTATCAGCGATTAACATTAGCCCATAGTTTTAAAGATAAATCAGATCGTCTGGGAGATGTAAATGCAGGATTATTTTATTATCCAATGCTAATGGCTGCAGATATTTTGATATACGATGCGGAAATTGTTCCGGTTGGAAAAGATCAATTACAACATTTAGAAATTACTCGTGATGTTGCAAACAGATTCAATCACCAAATGGGGAATGTCCTTATTCCACCGGAGGCCAAATTGCAAAAAAACGCTATGTACGTTCCGGGGACCGATGGTAGAAAAATGAGTAAATCACGAGGAAACATTATCAATTTGTTTTTACCGGAGAAGCAATTACGAAAACAAATCATGAAAATACAAACCGATTCCACACCACTTGAAGATCCGAAAAACCCTGCTTCCTGTAATTTGTTTGCGCTGTATGAATTGGTGGCTTCAGAGCAACAGGTTGCTGCAATGAAAGCTAACTATGAAGGGGGAAATTATGGATACGGACAGGCCAAACAGGCGTTTTATGAACTGCTAATTGATAAATTTTCAGTTGAAAGAGAGCGTTATGATCATTATATGAATAACATTAAGGAAATTGATAAAGCATTAGCGGTTGGTGCAGAAAAAGCACGAAAAGTTGCTTCTGAAGTATTGAAGAGGGTTCGAAATAAAGCAGGGTACTAAAGGATCTCGTGTTGCCCGTTCTTATGATAGGACCTCCTGGTTAATAGTTCGTTATTCCCTTTTTCTTTCATCAATCTCAAGGTGCCGGATTGGGTTGTAATTCCTGTATTTCATCAATTTCATTAAGGGTTTCTTCCGATAAATCCATGTGAATACTATTAATATTCTCTTTGAGTTGTTCCATTGTGGTTGCACCAATAATTGTTGATGTCAAAAAAGGTTGTTGGTTCACGAATGCCAAAGACATTTGAGCTAGACTTATATTCAATTTTCGCGCTAGATCTGCATATTTTTTTGTTAAAAACCTTGACTGATCACTATTGTATCTTGAAAACACAGGAAACAATTTTAATCGAGAGCCTTCAGGCATTTCACCACCCAAATATTTTCCTGATAAACTGCCAAATGCCATTGGAGAATATGCCAATAAACCAACATTTTCACGCATAGATATTTCAGCTAGTCCTATTTCATAGGTTCTGTTCAATAATGAATAGGGATTTTGAATTGTTTTGCAACGAGTTATTTGGTTTTTAGTGCTTTCTTCCAAATGACGGATTAAACCCCAGGGAGTTTCATTAGATATTCCATAATGGCGGATTTTACCTTCATTTACCAATGAATCAAGTTTTTCGATAATTCCTTTGAAATTATCTTCCCATTTGTCTCCGAAAGCGAGTTTGTAATTTCTTTTTCCAAAAAAATTAGTAGTACGTTCGGGCCAGTGCAGTTGATAAACATCAATATAATCTGTTTGTAAACGCTTTAGGCTTTTTCCAATGGCATCATCAATGGCATTATTTGAAAATCCCATATTATCTCTAATATAGCTTAATCCATCACTTGGACCTGTTATTTTTGTCGCTACAATTAAATTATCTCTTTTTTGATTTTTTAACCAACTTCCAATATATCGTTCCGAGTTTCCCTGTGTTTCTTTTCTTCCAGGAACTGAGTACATCTCTGCAGTGTCGATAAAATTAATTCCTTTTTCAATGGCATAATTTAGTTGTTCATGGGCTTCATTTTCAGTATTTTGCTGGCCAAAAGTCATCGTTCCTAAACAAATTTTACTAACTTTTAAATTGGTGTTTGGGATATTGGTGTATTTCATATTACAATGCTGTTTTTAATTTTAATATAATACTGACCTGATTTTATAATAATTCTTTTCCCTGAATCAGAAATTTGCCCGAAGATATAAAAAGTGTTCAAATTTTTTGATATTATTTCCATGCATTTCGTAAAAACCGAATCTAGTTCTGGTGCATGATATTGGTAATATCTTCTTGTTGATACCCTCTTTTTTTCAACAAATCAGGTATCTTTTGTAAGTCCGCTATAGTTTCAAGATCATGCGGACATTGTTCTTTTCCAAAAGCGCCATCAAGATCACTTCCTATTCCAACGTGTTTTGAATTTCCGGCAAGCTCACATATATGATCCAGATTATCAATCAGTATTTCCATAGAAACGTTCATCCCTTTTGGAGTTGAAATCCCTCTTTCCCAATTAGGAACCATCATCCAGGCATCCAAAGCGCCACCAATAACAGCACCTCTATCAATTAATTCCTTAATTTGATCATCAGTAAACTGACGATTGTGGTTTACAAAAGTTCGGCAGTTGGAGTGACTTGCCCACACAGGTCCTTTAAAATGATCCATCGCCTCTCTAAAACTATCATCACACAAATGAGTAGCGTCTAAAATCATATTTAAGTCGTGCATCGCAGTTAATAATTCACGTCCTTTTTTACCAATTCCACCTATAGAATCGGTTCCTTGAGCATAGGTTCCTGGACCATAATGTGCCGGACCGATAACTCTCAGTCCGTTTTCATAAGAACGCTCAAGATAACTAAGGTCGACAATTGAATCTGCTCCCTCTAAACTTAAAACATAGCCTATCGGTAGGGAAGAATACTCCTTAGTTTTACAAAGTTTCAAATGTTTATCTAAGGTGGTTGAATCATAAATTGAAGTCATTTCTCCTGCCTTTTCCATGGCTTTATACCAAGCTAGTTGACCTTGTGTCTGAGCCCAGGCTTGTTCCGGAGAATTCCATCCGGACAATTTACTTCCCTTTTTAACATACCTTCCTATAAGTGTTGCCACACATAAACCAATATTCCCTTCACGCATTTGATGAAAGCATACTGTCCCTTTCGCTCTGTCTGGTTTATCATTCAATTCTCGTTCCATCTCACGAATTTCAAATACGGATTTCCGTAAGTCGCGATTCCATTCAAGGGCGTTCATACTTAAATCTAAATGAGCATCAATTATAAACATTTTTCTTTCTTTTTATTAAATCGTTATTTTCCTGTCTCTGGCGATAACCCGCCATTCATCAACAATAAGGTTGTTTTTCACAATGAAAGCTCTTTCATATAACGCGCAGGTAGGACAAATATGAATTGGAACTCCATAAAGTATAGTGCCAACGGGAATTTTATTCGCGTCTGGTACCGAAATTACCAGGTGTTCTTCACTTTGCGATATTTCTTTTGCTTTGAGAAGGTTTAAAAATTTAACTCTGGGAAAAGGGTTTTCAGAAGCAATACTTTTATGACCTAAATCAATGCAAAGCATGTTATTGGGAAGTTGTGAGACTACTCTGGCCAATACTAATGCGCCGTAAACATATTTTTGCTCGGGCAATATTCTATTATAACCATAATCCCATAAAACACAGGTTCCCGGGCTCAATTGAACACCTTCTCTTTTGGCATGCACCGGGAAAGATGGTGTTCCGCCTACTACAATAAAGGGTTGTCTTTCCGTACTTTTTGTAATTCTTGCAGCCAGTTTTTGTACAGGCTGAAAAGCCACGTCGCACAGCTTTGATCTTATTTTAATATCAGCATGGCGAATATGACCATCATACACATGTAAACCAACAGGATTTACCCCTTCAATATTCTCACAAAATTTATATAACCGAAAAGCATTTTCATTTGGAATAATTCCTGTTCTGTTCATTCCGACATTTAAATCAATGTATACTCTTAATATAGTATTCATAGACCGACACACTTTCGCAATTTCTTGTGCAGAGTTTTGATTGTCAAGAATTGTTGAAAAGGTAGTTTTTGGAAACTTTTTTTGAATCTGTATAAGTCGTTTTATTTTTGGACCAATAGGTTGATAGGCCAATAAAACATCATTGGCTTCTGTCATACCCAACATTTCAGCCTCTGCAATGGTTGCACATTTAAATTTTGAAATTCCTTTGTCTAACATCAGTTTGACAACTTCTGCCATTTTATACGTTTTGACATGAGGCCGTAATTTCTCCCGATCACCTGCCACTGAAATCATCTCATCAATATTTTCTATGATCTTGTCATAATACAAGATCAATGCCGGTGTATCCACCTTATCAAGCGCTTTTATGGAATACTCTAAATCCATACTATCAATTATTTATCCTCATGAAATTCAAATAAACCTTCAATCTCGACAGGGATATTGTCAGGAAGAGTCCCCATTCCTACTGCACTCCGAACGCCAATTCCATTTTCTTCACCCCAAACTGATACAAATAACTCACTGCAGCCATTTATTACATATGGGTGTTTTTCAAAATCAGGAGTTGCGTTGACCATTCCAAAAATTTTTATTACTCTTTTAATACGGTTTAAACTTCCATAATTAGCCTTGAGCGTCGAAAGAATTGCTAACCCAACCTGACGAGCAGCAAGTTTAGCTTCTTCAATATTCAGATCTTTACCAACCCTCCCAACAATCAAACTCCCATCAGTTTGCACTGTTCCATGACCAGATATGTAGATATCATTGCCTATTTTCAATGTAGGTTTATATACACCTAACGGCTTAGGAGCAGGAGGCAATTCAAGGTTTAAGGCTTTAAAATTTTTCTCAGCATCGACATTTTTCATACTCTTTTTTTATTTTTGAATCGTTATAAAAATGCATTAATAGATAATACTCCTAGTAGCCCTGTAATTGAAACGATCGTTTCCATTATGGACCATGTTTTAATTGTTTCAATAACCGTCAAATTAAAATACTCTTTAAACATCCAGAATCCTGAATCATTGACATGGGAAAACATCAAACTTCCGGATCCGGTAGCTAAAACCATCAGGTTTGGGTCTACCCCGGTTTGTTGAACCAGGGGCAAAATAATACCTGCACTGGTAAGACCTGCAACAGTGGCAGAACCAACACAGACGCGAATTATTGCGGCTATTCCCCACGCTAATATCAATGGCGATATATCAATTGTAATTAGTATCTCGGCAATATAGTTGCTCACACCACTTTGAATCAACACCTCTTTCAAGGCTCCGGCTCCACCAATAATCAAAAGAATGATAGCTATTGATTTTATTGATTCTATCAACGATTCCGAAACTTCTTTAATGTTTTTTCCACGTTTAATTCCTAACACATACATTGCTACAAGTACAGATATTAACATTGCAATAACCGGGTCGCCTATAAACATGGTCACTTTTCCCAAAAAGCTATTCTGTTCAATAAATTGTCTTAATAAAGCAGTACTCGCTAATAATATAACCGGTAACAAGGCTGTTAATATACTTGCACTCAGGCTAGGCATTTCATCTTCTGTCAATACCTTTTGGTTATAGAAAGCTTTTAGTGGTTTAGGATTGTATTTTTTTAAAGTTTGTGCAAACACAGGCCCTCCTAATATTATTGCGGGAATAGCAATTAATATACCATACAACAGTGTTTTCCCAAGGTCGGCACCAAAGGTAACTACAAGAGCAGAAGGTGCGGGATGAGGCGGTAAATATCCATGAGTGACAGAAAGTGATGCCAGCATTGGCAAACCCACATATAACAAAGGCAATCTGGTTGTTGCGGCAACTGTAAAGACCAAAGGGACCATAATTACGAATCCCACAGAATAAAACATAGGAATTCCAACAATAAATCCAGTCAATACCAGTGCAATCTGTACATATTTTATCCCAAATTTAGCTATGAGGCTATCAGTAATTCTCTGCGCAGCTCCACTGTCTGCTACTAATTTTCCAAGCATGGCACCAAAGCCAAGAATTATAACCAAAAATCCAAGTGTATTTCCAATACCATCCTGAATTGATTTTGTCAAAGTCTGAACTTCCATTCCCATAGCCAGCCCAATTCCTAGAGAAACGATGATAAAGGAAATAAACGCATTAATTTTGAAGTATCCTATAAGTAAAATAAGCGACAATATTCCCAGAAAAACAATAGCAAGAGTCATAATTAAATGGTTTTAAAAAGCAGAAGCTAAAATTAACATTAATTTTAGCTTCTGCAAATTACGAACAATAATAACTTGTTTAAATCTTTATATTCAACCTTTTTAGTTCAATATAGCTTCAATACCCGGAAGTGTTTTACCTTCCAGACTCTCCAGCATAGCTCCTCCACCAGTAGATACATAACTCACTTTATCAGCAAAGCCAAACTGTTTAACCGCTGCGACTGAATCGCCCCCACCGACCAATGAAAAAGAACCGTTTCTTGTCGCTTCCGCAATAGAATTTCCCAAAGCAATTGTTCCGCCTGAAAAATTTTCCATTTCAAAAACACCCAACGGGCCATTCCATAAAATTGTTTTGGATTTATTTACAATGCTGTCAAATATAATTCTTGATTTTGGCCCGGCATCTACACCTTCCCATCCATCAGGAATTTTATCAATATCACAAATTTGCGTATTGGCATCATTACTAAAATTATCAGCTGCAATTACATCAACAGGAATATGCACCTGAACACCCTTAGCTTTGGCTTGCATTAAAATATCCAGTGCTAATTCTTGTTTATCATCTTCACAAATAGAATTTCCAATGTACCCTCCTTGTGCCTTGACAAATGTAAAACTCATTCCTCCCCCAATAATTAAATGATCAACTTTATCTAAAATATTTTCAATAACCGTTATTTTTGAAGATACTTTTGCGCCTCCCAAAATTGCCAATACCGGTTTTTCACTGTCTTCCAAAACCTTTTTAATACTACTTATTTCCTGAGCCAGTAAGCTTCCAAAGCATTTATTTTTTGGAAAATATTTCGCTACAATTGTAGTTGATGCATGTGCTCTGTGCGCCGTACCAAAAGCATCATTCACGTATACGTCTCCCAGTCTGGAAAGTTTTTCGGAAAAATCGTTATCTCCATTTTTTTCCTCCGGATGAAAACGCAAATTCTCCAATAATAAGACTTCTCCCATTTTCAGTTCTGAAACTGTTTTTTCTGTCCCATCACCAACACAATCTGTAGCAAATTTTATATCAACACCCAGTATTTCGGAAACCTTGTCTGCAATATGTTTTAATGAATATTGATCTTCTATACCTTTTGGTCTTCCGAGATGAGACATCAGAATAACCGCTCCACCATCTTTTAAAATCTTACTAATTGTTGGCTTGGCTGCCTGAATTCTGGTAGCATCAGTAACATTAAAATTTTCATCTAAAGGCACATTAAAATCTACTCGGACCAACGCTTTTTTATTCTTAAAATTTATGTCTTGTATCGTTTTCATTATTAAAATTATTAGTTGTACAAATATAGCTCAATTTACCCTAGTCTTTATAGTTTTTTACGAAAGCGATTTCATTAAAAATCAGTTAAGATGTTTTTATAAATAGATCGTGGTTTTTGGGGAAAATTGAAAAAAAGTTTTACATTCGCTTTAATGAATTTTACTGAAGTATTAGGCTTAGAACATTTAAAAAATCATTTGATAAAATCTACGGATAACGGACGGATATCACATGCACAATTATTTGTTGGTCAAGAAGGGTCAGGTGTATTGCCAATGGCTATTGCTTATGCACAATATATTTTATGCAGCAGAAACAACGACCAGGAATCGTGCGTTGTAAAATGCTCGAAACTGATGCATCCGGATTTACATTTTGCGTTTCCTGTAGCAACAAATGACAAAATAAAAAGTCACCCTGTCAGTAATTTATTTTTAGAAGATTGGCGAAAGTTTATCCGTTTAAATCCATACGGAAATTTATTCGAATGGCTACAGTCAATCGGAATTGAAAACAAGCAAGGACAAATAGGT
>PVMS01025312.1_pt1 | contig 34778 bp, 36 predicted proteins | sample 1853461 | NCBI WGS metagenome assembly PVMS01 (sample SAMN08582032, study PRJNA380276) | Marine sediment metagenome, whole genome shotgun sequencing project. | isolation source: ocean sediment barecode stripped | collected 2017
ACTGCCTGTATCAGACCCATGACCAGCAACATGACCGGCCACAGAACGCTGCCTCCGAGCGCGACGCCAGCCAGATCTACGGAACTGTATCGCCCCGCCATGACGGCATCGGTGACGCCCATGCCCATCTGGGCGAGTTGTGCACCCATCAGGGGCATGGCCAGGCGGAACAGTTGCCGGGTCTCGTCAATGACGCCCGGCTTTACAGTTTCGGAAGGCTCACTGGACTCTTGCCTGTTCAAACTGGCCTGGCCAACCTCTCATCGTCCGGTGGACAGTTCCGCCGTTGCACTGGCATCGCGCACTTCGGTAAGCCGATCTGGATCGTCGAGTACTGCTCTCAAGGCCAGCCCCGCCACTAGATCCGCAGTCTTGCTCGCCGGCGCTGGGCCGTGTTTTTCGTACCAGCCGAGCGTGGATTCCCCAAGTGAAAACACCAGATTGGTGGTCACCTTCAGGTCCTCCACCACAAACACGCCTGAGCGGGTACCGCGCCGCAGATGTCGGCGGTATTCGTTGATGATCTGGTCGCGCTTCTCCCACAGTTCAGGCATTCGTTCATGGCTGATTTCGGAAAAGGTAAAGGGCGATCCAATGGCGCTCTCGTGGACACACAGATGATGCGTATCGAACCAGACGAGCCGGTACAGGGCGATTTCAGGGGGCTGCATTCTCCTGCGCTCTTCTACGATGAACTCGATGATCGGCTCCACCGTACCAAGTACCACGCTCCGGAATATTGCCTCCTTGTTCGGGAAGTAGTGGAACAGCGACGGCTGCCTGAGACCCACGGCGTTCGCGATCTCCCGGGTGGATGTGCCCGCAAACCCCTTTTGCCGGAAGAGCCTGCGAGCCGCCGCCAGAATGTCTTCGGCCACGGAGCCCCCCGGCGTGTCGCCCGTCGCTCTTGGGCGTCCGATCTTTCTGGGTGACCCGTTTGACATAGATCACCATTGTATGCAGAATCCCGTTTCTATCAACCGATAGAAAGAACCCGACCATGAATCAAGATCTGAGTCAGAGGATTTCTCTGCTCGATCCAGACGAGATCGCGCGCTCGCGCGAGCCTCTGGAGCGAAGCTGGACCCTGCCGCCCGCCGCATATACCGACGCGAGGATATTCGAGGCCGAGAGGAAGACCATCTTCGCCCACGACTGGATCTGCGTGGCCCGTGCGGACCAACTGCCGAACCCCGGCGACTATGTTTGCATCGATCTGCTTGAGCAGCCCATTGTCGTGACACGCAGCCGGGACGAAAAACTTAACGCCTTCTCTCGAGTCTGCTTGCATCGCGCCATGCCCGTCGCCGAGGGCTCCGGAAACGCAACGCGCTTTGTATGTCCCTACCACAACTGGACCTACGAGTTGGATGGGCAACTGCGCAGCGCGCCGATGATGGGTGACGCCGAAGGCTTCGACGCCGGTAAATGTCGTTTGCCCGGGCTGCGCCTCGAGATATGGAATGGTTTCGTATTCGTTAACCGCGATCCGGATGCGCCGGACCTGGCACCTCAACTGGCGGGCCTGGCGAAGCTGATCGAGAACTACGATTTCGGCAAGTTGGTGGTTGCCGCCACGACAGAGTTCGATAGCCCCTGGAACTGGAAGATTCTGGTCGAGAACTTCATGGAAGCGTATCACCATATCGGTACCCACAAGACTACCTTCCAACCCGTCTACCCGGCGCGCGATTCGATGGTGGAGGACAACGATGGCGCCCCCTGGACCTTTCTGCGCATGCCTGGCAATTCGAAAGCCGAAGCGGAAGTGGACGCGCAAGAAGGTCCCGCTATGTTTCCGAAGCTCAACAAAACCGAGCAGGCCCAACTGCTCGCGATGAACGTGTTTCCCACTCTGCTGTTCGCGGTGTCGGCAACCGGTGGCTTCTGGTATCAGCTGGAGCCAAGCGGACATGACACCATGCGCCTGCGAATACACTTCCTCCTGCCATCGGAATTCGCCGAGAAGCTCGATGACGATACGCGTGCCGGGACAATCGAGGTGGTTCGTGCGATTCATACCGAGGACATCGAAGCGAATGAAGGTCCGTGGCGGGGGCTGCATGCTGCTCTGACGTCACAGGGGCGCTTGAGCACATTCGAAAAGGCAATCTGGCAACTCAATCAGCTCTGGCTGGACAGGTTGAAGCCGTTTCTAGGCAATACGTGAAGGAGAAGAACTTGGCCGTGATTCTGATTACCGGGTGTCGTCGACCCACTGGCTTTGGCCAGCTGAGTGCGATTACTTGTGCAAAGGCAGGGCACACGGTTTACGCAGGCATGCGGGATGCTGGCCAGGGTGAAGCGCTTGTCGATGAAGCAAAGCGTCTGGAACTGGATATTCGTGTCATCGGCCATGATGTTACATCTGCTGAATCCAACAGAAACGTAGTGTCTGGAATCCTTGAAGAACAAGGCCGAATCGACGTGCTGGTGAACAATGCGGGAATCGGCGCGTTTGGCTCGGTAGAAACGATGCGGGAAGAAACCCTGCGTGAAGTAATGGAAACCAACTTCTTTGGCGGTGTAGATCTCGCGCGGGCCGTGTTGCCTGCCATGAGGCAACAAGGCAAGGGAAAATTGATCTTCGTGACGTCGGTGGCGGGACGGATCGGCGTGCCCGGCGAGGGAGCCTACGCCGCGAGTAAATTTGCTGTGGAGGGCCTGGCGGAGGTGCTGGCGTACGAGGTCAAGCGCTTTGGCATCGACGTATCAATTGTCGAACCGGGTTTTTTCAATACCGGAATGAGCGCCGAGAACACTGATGCTGAGGCGCAGTACGTGCACAGCGATGAATACGATGCCTTCAATGCGCACATAGTGGCTTCCACCAAAGACGGTGAAGATTCGGGTGAAGACCCGCAACTCGTTGCCGACATGATTCTGGAGGTGGTGACGACTACGCAGCCAAAACTGAGGTGGCAGCCTGGCGAAGCAGCACCCGCCATCATCAAGGACTGGAAGCAATCAAGCGATGAGGAATGGCAAGCCGGCATGATTGATGCGATGCAACTTGGCTGGTGGGTCAACGGAGAAGCGAAGGGCTGAGAACATGTGGTGAGCCCACCGATGCTGCCGGGCACGCCCTATCTTTCGACAACGCCTGATCCAACCCGCGATACGATGCGACGCGGCCCCGATCGTGAGATCATCCATTGGGGCGATCAATCAGGGGCATCCGTAGACCATGGCCAAACCAACAACCGTGCGCCATCAGCACAGCGCACATTGGGGTGCGTTTCAGGCTGTCGTGGAGGACGGCCGCTTCGTCGCCGTCGAGCCCTTCGATGGCGACAAGAAACCCTCAGCCATTTCCCAGGCGCTACCAGACGCGGTTTACAACGAGGCCCGCATCGCACACCCGATGGTACGTCGGAGTTGGCTGGAAAAGGGCCCCGGGGCAGCCCCTGAGCTGCGCGGGGCGGAGCCGTTCGTACAAGTCTCCTGGGAAGAAGCGCTACGCCTGATTGGCGACGAGATCGAACGGGTGAAGGGGGACTTCGGGAACGCCGCGATCTTCGCTGGATCTTATGGCTGGGCCAGTGCCGGGCGTTTCCACCATCCCGTTACGCTGATCAAGCGATTCTTCAACACCATCGGCGGGTTCACGAACCAGGTGGGTAACTACTCGGTGGGCGCGGGTCTGGTCATCCTGCCGTATGTGGTGGGAACGACGCGAGCAACCGGCGGACCCTTGAGCAGTTGGGATGGTATCGCGCGCGATACCGAACTGTTCGTGTCCTTCGGAGGTCTGCCGCTGAAGAATGCCCAGGTGGCCGACGGTGGCATTGCCGATCACTCCCTGGAGCATTGGCAACGCGAGGCGAAAGCCGGTGGTGTCGCGTTCGTGAACATTTCTCCGAATCGCCGGGACTGCGCCGACTTTCTCGATGCGCAATGGATCGCGCCGCGCCCGAATACCGACGTCGCCCTGATGCTTGGACTCGCGCATACGCTAGTGAGCGAGGGCCTGGCGGACCGACAGTTTATCGATCGATACTGCGTTGGCTTCGAGCGCTTCTCCGCTTACCTGCTCGGAACCGCGGACGGCACGCCCAAGGACGCCGACTGGGCTTGCGGCATCTGCGATGTGTCATCCGACACCATCCGCGCCCTGGCCCGGCGCATGGCCAGTCACCGCACCATGCTCAACACCAACCTGTCGCTGCAACGCGGCGATCACGGTGAGCAGCCCTTCTGGATGACCATCGTGCTGGCAGGCCTGTTGGGCCAGATCGGCCTCCCGGGAGGCGGCTTCGGGCTGGGCTACGGGTCCATCTCCGGGATGGGCGTTCCGCAGACCGAGATTCGTCCCCTGCGAATGCTCGTGGGCAACAAGGCCATCGACAGCTTCGTCCCCGTGGCGCGTTTTGTGGACATGCTGTTGAACCCCGGAGAAACCATTGATTGGAATGGCCGCAAGGTCACCTTTCCGGATGTTCGCATGGTGTACTGGGCTGGCGGCAATCCGTTTTCCCATCATCAGGATACCAACCGGATGATCTCTGCGTTCCAGCGCCCGGACACCATCGTTGTTCACGAACCCTGGTGGACGCCCATGGCGCGAATGGCAGACATCGTGCTGCCTATCACCACCTCCTTGGAGCGCAACGATATCGGCGCCAGCAGCCGTGACCGCTTTCTCGTCAAGATGGCGAAGGCCATCGAGCCGGTCGCTGAAGCGCGCAATGATTTCGATGTCTTCGCAGCGCTGGCGGAGCGATTCGGAACCCTCGAAGCCTTTACCGAAGGGCGCGACGAGATGGCCTGGCTGCGGCATCTCTACGAGGTCACGGTAGACGCCGCCAATGGCGTAGGCGTGCAGTTGCCTGATTTCGATGGTTTCTGGGAAACGGGTCACGCCGAGGTTCCACCTCCGGTTGAGCCCTATGTGATGTTTGCCGACTTCCGAGCGGATCCTGAGGCGAACCCTCTGAAAACGCCGTCGGGCAAAATCGAGATATTTTCCGAGACCATAGCCGGCTTCGAATACGACGACTGCCCCGGTCATCCCATGTGGCTCGAACCCGCGGAGTGGCTCGGCTCGCGCAAAGCCCGGGAATACCCGCTGCACATCCTTTCCAATCAGCCACGCATGCGTCTGCACAGCCAGCTCGACTGCGCGAAGGTGAGCCGCGCGGCCAAAATCAAGGGCCGGGAGCCTGTATGGATCAATACCGCCGATGCCGCGGACCGCGGTGTCAGTGACGGTGACGTGGTGCGTATCTTCAATGACCGCGGAGCGCTCCTTGCGGGTGCGCATGTAACCGATGCAATGCGCGCGGGTGTGCTGCAGCTGCCTACGGGCGCCTGGTACGACCCCCTCGAGCCCGGCGTTGCGGGAACTCTGGACGTGCATGGCAATCCCAATGTGGTGACCCTCGACAAAGGCACTTCCAAGCTGGCACAAGCGCCGGTGGCGCAGACCGCCCTGGTCCAGGTCGAGCCTTACGCGGGCCCGCTCCCTGAGATCAAGGTGTTCAGTCCGCCTGCCTGAAGGCAGCTTGGTCGGACCGCGTGCGTTTCAGCACATGGTGCTGAGCTGGCGCATGAAGCGAGGTTGCTTGGCGTCCCACGCATCGCGACGATGCATCGCGCCAAAGGTATCGAACATGACCAGATCCCCAACCTCCCACTCATGGCAATACACCAACTCTGGTTGCGTCGAGTGCGCATGCAGTTCATCGAGCAATGCGTGGCTCTCATCTGGCGGCATGCCGAGTATGTGCCGGGTAATCCCCGGGCTGACGTAGAGCGCCTCGCGACCCGATTCGGGGTGCTGGAGAATCACCGGGTGTGTCGCCTCCGGAATCGGCGGACGCTCGATGCCCAGGCGCACATCGCGCTCGCGCTTGGCGCGCTGACTGGTGTCCATGTCGCGTTGCTCGTCAGCGTCGATGTTGTCGCGATCGACAAAGCCCGAGATGCTGTGAAACGCCTGCAGAGGCCGGAGCATCTCGACCGTCGCGTGAGGTAAGGTCTCGAGCGCAACATATTGATTGCAGAAGCACGTTCGAGGCGGCCGTTCCGGGAGCTGGACCGCCTCGAGAAAGCTTTCCTTGCCCACACGCTCCACATACGAGTAATCGGCGTGCCAGCCGAACTCGACGGAACCGCCGGTGCCCTTGGGGATCCCGTCCTCGCCAACGATGTTGGTAATCGGCAGGATCTCGGGGAACTCCACGATGTCGCCGAACCATTCGGTGCCTTTCACCAGATTGCCGAAACAACGGGCAAAACGAACGAGCGCTTCATCGCTGGGGGGACGGTGTCCGCGAAAGACCAGCACCAGGTGCTGGCGGAGCGCCTGCAGGATCGTTTCGCGATCTTCGGAACAAAGTTCCTCGCCGGCAGCCCAACCGGTCACGACCGCGCCAACGGGTGCGGTTAGCGGACTGATCTCGAGCTTCATCGCTCGATGCTCCCTAGACTTTGCCTTCTTCTTTCAGCTTTCGGTAGCGATCTTTCCCTTCCATCCACTTGTCGTAGTGTTCGCCCTCCAGGAAGGGCCGTTCGTCGGTAAGGACGAGCCGTTTCCAGTCGTCGCCCTTGGGCCATTCGAAAGGAGCAGTTACGGTTGTTTGAGGCTCGACGGCCGTTTCGAGGAGATTCATGGCGAGATCGACGATCTGACGCTGCTCCGCGAGGTTGAAAGGTTGCCCGCACGGGTTACCCAGCGGGTAGTCGGTATGAACCAGGCGTGCCACCCCGCATCGTTCCACGATGTCTCTCGCGGTGGCGATCGTCACCGTCGGAATACCGTTCTCTTCCAGATGCCGTGCAACCAGACTCACGGTCTGGTGGCAGACGGGTCAGACGGGCACCATGAAGGCAACGTCGACTTCGTCCTCCAGACATCGGCGCAACACTTCAGGCGCGTCGATTTCCAGCGTTCGGCGCTGGCTGTAGGACGTCAGCACGCCGTGACACCGGGCGGCCAACGAGTCCAGTCGTCCTTCGTCCACCAGGTTCCGCAGATGTGTGACCGGATAGAAGGAATCTACGTCTTCGAGGGTCGTTTCGTGGCTGTCGAAATGGCCGATGTTGGTGAAGAGTCGACCCTTCGGCACGTCGGTATTGATGGAATAGACGCTGTCGGTCAGCGTGGCGTGAGGTGCGTCCCCGGAGTCATCCAACCGATACGTGATTCCGCTCGTCGAAACGATGGTGGCCCGACACTGCGCCAACGGTTTCTTCAGTCCGGTAAACGGGACGTCATCGAAATGCGCCCATTCGTATGGCTTGTCGTAACCCTGCGACAGGTAGTACTCGCGTGTTCTGTCGATGTATCGAACGTACTCTGACATTTCGAACTGCCCTGGTTTGACGCGCATCCGCAACCTCTCCGATACTATGCTCGCCCATACGCTCACGCAAGAAAAGTGCCCGGACAGAGGGACTGAAATGGATCAGCCGGTCATCGTCTACTCGACGCCGCTGTGCGCACCGTGCGAACAGCTAAAACGCTACCTGGTTCAGCGCGATGTCGCGTTCGTCACGAAAGATCTGATGATGGATGAGGATGCCGCGGAGTTCGTCGAAGGATTGGGTATTCGTACCAGCCCGGTGTTGCAGGTAGGAGAAACACTTCTTCATGGCGGCGATCTGGAACCGAGCAATATCGACGCGCTACTCGGCCTGGATCATTCGGAGGACACTTGATGAGTGCTGACCTGGAGAGCTATTACCAAGACCACTGGGTTGAGGTGGAACCCGAACGCATGGCGCGCTACGAAGCGATGTTCCAGTGGCGTGACAATCAGGAGGCGTTGATTGCCCCGGCCGAAATCGGCGAGGGTCACATCGTTGCTGATTATGGATGCGGTCCGGGCGGCCTCGCGATGGAACTGGCGCGTCGGGTCGGGAGCTCCGGCAAGGTACTCGCGCTGGACATCAATCGCGAATTCCTGGAACGAACGCGTGAGCGGGCCGAGCAGGAGGGGCTCGCCGAACGGATCGATACGCAACTTGTGGAGGACGACCGGATACCGACCGATGACAAGTCGGTAGATCGGGTGATCTGCAAAAACGTGCTGGAGTACGTCCCCGACCCCCAGGCCGTCATCAACGAGTTCTACCGCGTGCTGCGGCCTGGCGGCATCGCCCATGTCAGCGACAGCGACTGGGGCACTATCGTGCTCGAGCCACTGGGAGAGCGTTTCGCGCGCATCATGTCGGCCGCGAGCGTCGCTTTTCGCACTCCGCTAATCGGCAGAAATCTCTATGGGATGTTTCGTCGGGCCGGGTTCAAGGACGTTCGCGTGCAAGTGCTTGCCGGCGCTGACACGACCGGCGGCATGCGCCCGGTCCTGCGCAACATGGCCAGCTACGCTCGGGTCTCCGGCCAGCTCGAAGAGTCGGAGCTGGAGGCCTTTCTCGAAGACGTCGATCGCGCCGTCGACGAACAGACCTACCTGGCGCTCTTGCCGCAGTTCCTCGTCACAGGATACGTTTGAGAAGGGCGCCAGCCTGGCCAGCGCACGTGGGTCAGGATATCGAATCAGGAATTACGCCCGGAAAAAGGGCTGATCGCCGTTGATGGTTACCCGCTGCATCGTCCGGGTTTGAGGAAAGAAGTCCGCCGTCGCCCGATGCTGGGTGCAGCGATTGTCCCAGAAAGCGACCGAGTTCGGTTCCCACCGAAAGCGGACCTGGAATTCGGGCGTTTCGATGTGCCGAATGAGGAATTCGAGCAGGTTGCGCCCCTCGGCCGGTTTCAGTTCCTTGATGCCGGTCGTGAAGACACTATTGACGTACAGTGCTTGCCGCCCGGTCTCGGGGTGGGTCCGGATGATGGGGTGTTCTGCGCGGGGGTAGTTCGCCACAGAGCCCTTGAGCTTAGAGTAGACGTGTTCGCTTTCGTGGACCCCGGTGAGGCCCGACAGGAAACGTTGCATGGCATCGGATAGTCCCTCATAGGCCGCATACATGCTTGCCCAGCAGGTGTCGCCTCCGGTCTCGGGCACGACTTTTCCGTAGAGTATCGAACCCATATTGGGAACCTGATCGCACGACACGCCGGAGTGCCAGGCGCTAGCGGCGCCTGGTCTCTTTTCGTCTGAATGAAGCATCAGGATCTCGGGATGCCCCTCGGGGCCCGGTATGGCCGGATGGCAATGCAGCGTGCCGAAGTAGCGGCCCAGATCTTTGTGCTGATCCATGCTCATGTGCTGGTCGCGGAAAAATATTACCTGGTATTTCAGTAGGGCCTCACGCACGTCCCGCACTTGCTGGTCGTCCAAAGCGCTGCCCAGATCGATGCCTTCTATTTCGGCGCCCAGCACGGGCGTCATGGGTGTGACTGCAAAAGATTCGAAGGTTGTGGTTTGGGCAGCTTCAGCCGGGCTGAACGGGGTTCTAAAAGTGTCATTGCTCATGGCGTTCTCCGTTGGGACGCGCGCCGTCGCCAGGGTTCAGTATGGCTGAGGATATTTGAATCACAAATGCCTGCTCAGCGCCGGCGATGATCGCGTCCCAGCCTGGGCTCCTTCGGGTGTGGATACGGATGATGCACAGATCGCTCCTCGTGGGTGACCTTCCCCATGCTCCGCAGGGCATCCTTGGCAAGTGCGACGAGTTCGTCCTCTGCCGGGTAGTTATATGGGTATCCGCGGCGCAGGTCTGCTTGGGCGCCCCCGTCTGGTGGATTGTCCATGTACCAGCGAACCGTCAGGGGAATTGCCTCGAGAGCGGGAATCAGGTCCTTGTAGCCGAGCTCGGTCCGGATCTTGGCCAGGTCCATCATCTGGTGGTTCGAGGAGCCCTGGAAGGGGACGAAATCCCGCGACGAGTGGGACACCGAGTCGGGAACGCCGTAGATCTCCCACTGGTGGTCCATAGTGCTCGCGATGACCTCCACCCACTGGCGTAGCGTGAGAACCTGCTCGTCTCCGCAGTTGTAAATCTGCCCGGCAGAGGCGTCCGGTCGATCCACGGCCAGCAGAATCGCGTGCGCCAGGTTTGCCACGTATCCACGGGTGAGCAGGGTCAAGCCGCCGTCGGGCAGTACGATGTGAGAACGTCCATCGAGGATCCGACGCATCACCGGCCAGACGGGTGAGCCGAGTTGATGTGGCCCGTACACCAGCGGGTATCGAAAATGGGTAGCACGGTAGTGGCCCTCGCGCTCTCCTTGCATGATCACCTGCTCGGTGAGCGCAATCAGGTAGGCGAAGCGGAACTCCTGTTCGCTCGCCACCAGTGTGGCGCTCTCTTGGGTGGGTATCGGCAAGCCGGCAGGGAAGTTGGTTTCGGGCGCCAACGAACCGCGGTAACCGGCGGTCCCGCCCACGGTGATGAGTCGCGGCGTCTTCCCTACCAGCGCTTCCGCCACAAAACGCAGGCGACCGTACGTGGCGATTACCAACTCGAACGAGCGCCCCTGTAGCGCCTCGTCGAGGGTCTCGCGAAAGTGCGGATCCGCGTGGATGTGCTCAACAGCGGCGGGAAGCTCCACCTCGTGCGTTCCCCGATGCAAGATCGCAACGTCGTATCCGCGCTCGAGCAATCCCTGCACGATCAGAGGGCCGGTCGGCCCGGTTCCGCCAACCACGAGCGCTTTCACGCCGACGCCATGCTAAGAGGGTTTCTGTGCGGTGACCCGGCGGTAAGTCCCGGGAACAAAATCGCTGAACACCAGGTCTGTAAATCCCGCCTTTGTCAAAAAGTCGGTTAGCTCAGCCGGGGTATGAATTCGACCCCATGGCTTTGGCCCCATGACATTGCCCAGGTTGGAAAACACAGCCTCCACCGGACCGCTCTGGTCGGCTTCAAGCATGTTGGTGATGAGGATGAGTTCACCTCCAGGTGGTAGCACCTGAAACGATTTGCGCAGGACCAGTTGATGGTCCTCTGAGGTGCGGGGTTCGAGGGTGCCGCATATGAGTATCACGTCTGCCCCCGAAGGATAGTCGTCGGCGATATAGTCGAGAGGCAGCGTCTGGATTCGATCTGTCAACCCTGCCTCGGAGATGAACTCATCAGTCACCGCAAGAATAGTGGGATAGTCGCAGACGATGGCGTGCAGATCCGGGTATTTTTGACAGGCCATGATGGAGTACACGCCTGATCCACCGCCGAGATCCAGGAGCAGGGTACGGCGGGAGAGATCCTGTTCTCTTGCAAATTTCTGGCCGGCTCGAATGGATGAGTGATAGCCGGCCGTGGTCAACTCTCGGGCGGCGTCGGGGTCGTCCCTCAGCCGGTCATAGATACCCTTCGGGGGTCTCAGGCTGGAGGCAAGATTCTTCCATCGATCGTACCCACTCTTATGGTAAAGCGCCCAGTCACCGTGATAGGTGGACGTTCCCTTGACCAGGAATCTCTCGACGTCTGGGGGGTTTTGGTATTTGCCGTCCTCGCGTTCGAGCAGTTCCAAAGCACAACATGCTGTCAGCAGCCTGTCTGTGGTCTCGAGCTCGGTACCAAGTTCCCCGGCCAACGATTCCAACTCGTTCACGCCTTGGGAAACCTTGGTGAAGATTTCCATCTCAATAGCGGCCCATAGAATCCCCGCCTGCTGAAAAGCAATGCTCATCTCGTTTATGCGTTTCACCGTTGCCTTGGCGGGTCTATGCTTTTCCGTCATTGAGTCAACCATTGTCTCTACCTCTAGTCGGGGAGCCCCAGCACACGCTTGGCAATGATATTCAACTGCACCTCGGAGCTGCCGCCCGCGATAGTCAGTGCTTTACCGAACAGCCAGGACCGGGTCGTCCTCAGTTCGGACGACGTGAAGCTATCGCCTTCCCAGCCGACCCCCTGGGTGCCCATCAGGCTGATCGAACACTCCATGCGCCGTCTCGAGATCTCGGTGATGTAGTACTTGAACATGGATGTTGCAAAGGTGGGAGTTCCGCCTTCCCGGTCTTCTTCGCTCGCGCGTTTCCGGGTGAGCGCGAATGCCGCGTCGTCCATCTGAATGCGTCTTATCTCATCGCGCCGAGCCGGGTCCTGCTCGTCACCCAGATACTGTTCTGCGAGCTCTGGTAGCGGCGCGCTTCTGGCTATGGCTCCACCACCCGAAATGAATGAGCGTTCGTGCTGTAGCAGGCGCTTCGCGATGGTCCACCCGCGGTTTTCCTGGCCGATGAGATCGGCCTTGTAAGCCTTGACGTCGTCAAAGAAACACTCGCAGAACGGTGAGTTGCCGTTGATCAGCACGATGGGTTTGACGGAAACACCGGGGTCGTCCATGGAGAACAACACGAAACTGATACCTTCGTGTTTTGGCACGTCGGGATCGGTGCGCACGAGACAGAAAATCCAGTCGGCATGGTCCGCGCCGGAGGTCCAGATTTTTGAACCGTTGACCAGATAATAGTCACCCGTATCCACGGCGCGGGTTCGTAATGAGGCCAGGTCGGAACCGGCACCCGGTTCGGAATATCCTTGGCACCAGAGTACTTCTCCCCGGGCAATTCGAGGTAGGTGTCGTTGCTTCTGCTCGTCGGTACCGTACTCGAACAGGGTTGGGCCGATCATGGCAACGCCCATGCCGCCCAGGGGAACGGGCGCCCCGGCTGCAGCCATCTCTTCGCGCAGAATGCGCATCTCGGAACGATCGAGCCCGGCGCCTCCAAACTCCGTAGGCCACTCCGGGACGGTCAGCCCGCGCTCGCAACAGGCATCGAACCAACGTTCAAACGCCGGTTCATTGATCGGTCGCTTGCGTCCTCCCGCGAAATCGAACTGTCGACCGCGAATCTCTGCCGGACAGCTTTCAGCTAGCCACGCCCGTATTTCGTCTCGAAACTCCCCCAACAGGTATCTCCCGCTAAAGCCGTGCTCAACAGGTTAGCGTGCGTGGTGGCTCCATGTCTTGTGGGGAACCGCGTATAGGCGATCACGCTGCGCCGGTAAACAGGTGCCGGGCCCACCGCTCGTACCAATGCAATGACTCATGCGCTGGCTGGATGGGAAGTGCGCATGCATACTGCGACGCGACGTTCGCTCAGCGAGACAAGCCATGATGGGAACGCTGAAATGACAGAGAAAATGACGACTCGGCGCCTGAACGACTTGGGGCTCGGGTTCATGCAATCCGGGACGCTGGTGGCGGCCGTCGAGCTTGGGCTGTTCGACGCGCTCGCTGATGGCGCGCGGCCGGTAAATGAGATGCAGGACCAGATCGGCTTGACGGGCGACCGGGCGGACAAGCTGATCAGCGCAGCCGCTTCTATGGATCTCCTGGTCCGGGATGGCGACAAGGTTGCGAACACGCCAGAGACGGACCGGTTCCTCGTCAAGGGCAAGAATACCTATTTTGGCGATTACCTGACTCACCTGGCCAAGGGCTCGTATGCCTCGTGGGGCAACCTGGCGGAGCGGCTCAGGGAGTCCCCAGCGGATGGCCCGGGCCGCTACTACGCAACAGGTAACGACCCCGATGAGGCGCGGGCGCTGACAGAAGCGGGTTACACGGGCTCTCAGGGAACCGCACGACGTCTCGTGCGTCGATTCGATTTCTCGGGGTATCGTCACCTGCTCGATCTCGGTGGCGGTTCGGGTGTGTATTCGATCGAGGCGTGTCGTCAGAATCCGGATCTGACGGCAACGGTGTTCGACTTCGAAAACGTGTGTGTAGTGGCCCGCGAGTTCATCGAGCGGGCGGGATTTAGCAGCAGGATCGACGCGCGTGTACTGGATTTCACCCGCGATGACCTCCCCGAGGGTGCCGATGTCGTGTTGTTGTGCGGCAACATCCACGCGTATGACGAGGAGACCGCGCGGCGCGTCGTGGCGAATGCCTACAAGGCGTTGCCTGCCGGTGGCGTCATGATTATCTGTGATTACATGCTCGACGACGACCGCGCCGGGCCGCCAGTTGCTGCCTTCATCTCGGTTTCACAGGCTTTCAGCGGGGGTCGCGGCGGTGTCCACTCCGGCGCGGATTTCGCGAGCTATCTGAGCGATGCGGGATTTACCGTCGACAAAGTGGAGGAGTTTCTCGTGGGTTCGATGGGCTGGGCGACGGGTACGAAACTTTAAGACTGCTAGAAGGAATGTTGATGAGTCAGGTCGACGATTACACCGCAACTCTGAAGACGGAGCGTTTGAATGAGCTTGCGTTCTCGTTCAAGAAAACGGGGGCAATGGTGCTGGCGCTCGAACTGGAGCTTTTCACCCTGGTCGACGCCGGGCAATGCACCGTCGGCGACATCGCAGCCAAGCTCGATCTCGACACGGAGATGGTCGAGCGCCTGGTCAGCACCTGTAAGGCGATGGACCTGGTCCGCGAGGTTGACGGCAAGCTCGAGAATTTCAGTGATGTCTCGCGTTACCTGGTGAAGACCAAACCGACCTATTTCGGTGGCTACCTGATCTATCAACCGATCTCGGAATACGATGCTTTCAAGAACCTCGCCCAGCACTTCGTCAGACCGACCGGACCGCCACCGGAGAAAGGAAGCTATGTGGCGATGATGGAGGACGCGGACAAAGCGCGGCGCTTCACGGAAGCCGGATACAACGCCTCGTTGCCGTTGGCCCACAAGCTCGCCAAGCACTTCGACTTTTCGCGCTTCACGCACTGGCTCGACGTCGCAGGTGGCTCCGGTTGCTACGCGATCGCGGCCTGCGAGCGAAACCCCGATCTGAACGTCACCATCCTGGATTTTCCGAACGTGACTACGGTGTCGCGCGACTTCATTGCACAGCACAACCTCAGCGACCGTATCGACACCATGAACGGCAACTTCTTCGACGTGCCGTTCCCGGAGGATTGCGACCTCATCAGCTTCATTACGCCACTGCAAAGCTACGTGCCCGATGAGGTCATTCGCGTGCTGAAAAAGACCTACGATGCGCTGTTACCCGGCGGCACCTGCCTGGTTATGGACTACATGCTCAACGACGATAAGAATGGCCCGCTGGATCCGGCCTTTCTGAACCTGGGCGCCGTGCGCAACGGGCACTACACCGGCCGCGTCCAGTCCGGGTCGGAGTTCAAGGCGTTTTTCGAGGAGTCGGGTTTCGTGGATACCAGCGCCGAATGGCTGATGCGCCATCAGCTTGGTTTTGTTTCCGGAAGAAAGTAGGCCCAGAAAGAGAGTCATGAAAGAGGTATGAAAGCCGGATGAACCGTCCGCTGGACGGCGTCCGCGTTCTCGATGTTGGCACGCTGACGCCAGGAAAGTACTGCTCGTACATGCTGGCCGATCTCGGCGCCGACGTCATCCGGGTAGAACGGCCGGCGCCTGATCGACCCGTCGACGATGAAGATCTCATCCTCAATCAAGGTAAGCGATCCGTTACCTTGAATCTGAGAAGCGATGCCGGGCGAGAGCTCTTTCTACAGCTTGCCGCGGGAGTGGATGTGATCCTGGAAGGCAATCGTCCCGGCACGGCGGACCGCAACAGCTTCGGCTATCAGGCAGTCCGACAGACCAACGAACGCATTGTCTACTGCGCCTTATCGGGCTACGGCGCAACGGGACCTATGAGTGAGACGCCTGGGTACGATCTGATATTCCTCGGGCTGTCCGGGCTGCTGCAAGCGCTTACCGGCAAAGCCGGCCCGCCGCCGGTTCCGCAAGCCTATCTGGCTGACAGCATCTCGGGCCTCAGTGCTGGGTACGCGGTGATGGTTGCGTTGTTCTCGCGCGAACGCACGGGGCTCGGCACGTTCATCGATCTTGCCATGCTCGACAGTACGTTTGCGCTTCTGGCCCTTTCCCATGGGGTACGGAAAAATCACGATGCAGCGCGGGCTGAGCCGGCGGGCTCGCCCCTATACGATGTGTATGCCGCGGCAGAAGACACCTATCTGGTGCTGGGCGCCATTCGTCCGACCTCGAGGCATGCGCTGTTCGCGCACCTGGGACGACCCGAGCTTGCTGACACTCTTGCTGACACGCATGACCGGGTTGATGAGGTGCGCTCATTTCTACGTGAGGCGTTTCTCGCGAAACATGCGGATGCCTGGGTTGCGGAGCTGGCGCCATTGGATGTCGAAATTGGGCGGGTCAACCGCCCGGACGAGGCATTCGACCATCCTCAGCTGCGTCAGCGCGGAATGATTGGCGCGGCCAGCCATCCCGATGCTGGAGAGTTCGAGTTTATTCGCCCGGGCTTGAACCCGGTCCCCTCCGTCGAGCGTAAACAGCTGGCACCGGCGCCGCGAATCGGTGAGCACACCGAGGAGGTGCTCAAGGACCTCGGGGTAGCTGAACCTCGATTGTCCACGCTGCGTGACGAGGGCGTCGTTTGACCCACGGCATCCAGGAGGGAAGACAATCGGACCGTTCATCAACGTGTCAGCGTTATCAACGTCGGCTGTTTTGCCACCACCCGCCACCGCATCCAGGAGTGCCCGATGAGCCACGACCATTCCCGCTGGAGTACCGACGATCAACGCGGTGCGATGAACCTGGTGACCCCCGCGGTCACCCTTGCTGCATTGCAAAGTGTCGGGACGGGCAGGATGTACGATCTCAGCCACGACATCCGACCGGGCCACCCTATGATGGCGCCCGCGCAGTCGCCGTTTGTCATGAGTCTGTTGGCGACTGCAGACGGAGTGCGCCGATTAGGCACGGAGAACGACCTGGGAGCGTTTACCGAGCGTGTCGAGATGGGAATGCATACGGGTACCCACATCGATGCCCTTGGACACATCACCATCGGCGATGAGATGTACAACGGATTGCGCTACCGGGAGCACACCAGCGGCTACGGTCTCGAACGGCTGGGCATCGAGCACATGCCGCCGCTGGTGACGCGGGGTGTCTGTCTGGATCTTGCCCAGCTCGACGATGGCGAGTTCCTGGAGGGCGGACGCGTGATATCGCGCGCCGACCTCGAACGCACGCTGGACGCCGTACAAGTCGAGCTCGCCCCAGGCGATGCGGTGTTCTTGCGCACCGGCTGGGGCCGGCACTTCATGGTCGACAACGAGCGTTACGTCAGCGCGGAACCGGGGATAGACGTCGAGGCGGCCGAATGGCTGACGGGCCGGGACATCTGCGCCATCGGCTGCGACAACATGGCCGTCGAGGTGATGCCAAACCCGAATCCTCGACGCGTGCTGCCCGTCCACCAACATGCATTGGTGGAGGCAGGGGTACACCTCGTGGAAAACCTCGTCCTGGACGAACTGGCTGCGGAGGGGGTAGTGACGTTCTGCCTGTTGCTGCTCCCGGTGAAGTACGCCGGCGCGACCGCATCCCCGGTGCGACCCGTAGCGATCGTGTAATCGCGTGAAGGAAACCAACCAATGAGCCAGATCAGACCTGCGCATGAATTCGGGTTTCACACCCGCTCGGTACACGCGGGAGCGCGTCCCGATCCGACGACCGGCGCCCGGGCGGTGCCGATCTACCAGACCTCGAGCTACGTGTTCGAGGATCCGGAGTCGGCCGCGGCGTACTTCAACCTGCAGGAGTACGGCAACACGTACTCGCGGATCATGAACCCCACGGTGGCCAGCCTTGAGGAACGCATCAGCAACCTCGAAGGGGGCGCAGGCGCCGTCGCGTTCGCCAGTGGCCTGGCGGCCCAGAACGCCGCCTTGTTCACGCTGTTGGAGCCGGGGGATCATGTGGTTGCCTCGGCGGCGCTGTACGGCGGCACCGTGACTCAACTGAAACACATCATGCGCAAGCTGTCCGTGGAGCTGACCTTCGTGGACCCGGACGATCTCGGGAACTGGAAGGCCGCGCTCCAGGACAACACCAAGGTGCTGTTCGGCGAGACCATCGGTAATCCGGGGGGCAACGTGCTCGACATCGAAGCACTGGCGGAACTCGCTCACGGTCACGGCGCGCCGCTGATCGTCGACAACACCTTCGCGACCCCGTATCTATGTCGCCCGTTCGACTGGGGCGCAGACATCGTCGTGCATTCGGCGACCAAGTTCATTGGCGGCCACGGCACCAGCATCGGGGGGCTGGTGGTCGATTCGGGGACTTTCGATTGGTCCAACGGCCGCTACCCCGTGATCGCCGAACCCTCTCCGGCATACCATGGTCTGGCGTTTCACGAGACGTTCGGTACCTACGGCTATCTGATGAAGCTGCGCGCCGAGACGCTCAGGGATCTGGGGGCCGCCATGAGCCCGTTCAATGCGTTTCTCTTTCTGCAAGGCCTGGAAACCCTGCCGCTGCGTATGCAGCGGCACGTGGCGAACGCCGAGACCGTCGCGGAGCACCTGGCGAGCCACCCGAAGGTCACGGCGGTTCGCTATGCCGGGCTGGCCGATAGCTCCTATCGTGCGCTTGCCGACAAATATCTGCCGCGCGGTTCGGGTGCGGTATTCTGCTTCGATCTCGATGGCGGACGCGACGCGGGTGCGACGTTCATCCGCGCGGTGAGCCTGTTTTCTCACCTGGCGAATGTTGGCGACGCGAAAAGCCTGATCATCCATCCCGCGAGCACCACGCACCGTCAGCTCGATGCAACCGAACTGAAGGCTGCCGGAATTTCCGCCGGCACCATTCGCCTGTCGATCGGCATCGAAGATCCGAGCGACTTGATCTGGGACCTGGAACAGGGGTTTGCCGCGCTATGAGTGAAGCGAACGATCTGCGTACTTATCAGGATCCGGTTCGGATCCAGCGGCTGCTTGCCTCGATGCGAACCGTGGCGGTGGTGGGCCTGTCGAGCAACGAGTTGCGGCCCAGCAACTTCGTCGGCTTCTATCTCAAGCGGCATGGCTATCGGGTGATTCCGGTGAATCCACGCGAGAAGGAAATTCTGGGCGAACCGAGCCACGCCAGTCTGAGCGAGATCGAGGCTCGGGTGGATGTCGTCAACGTCTTCCGGGATCCGAGTGCCGTGCCCGATCTGGTGGACGAGGCCATCGCTATCGGTGCCCAGGGCCTGTGGCTGCAGTTCGGGGTGATCCACTTCGATGCGGCGGCGCGTGCCCGGGAGGCGGGGCTCGAGGTGATAATGGACCGTTGTCTGAAGATCGAACACGCTCGTCACCTGGGCCGCATGAGCTGGCTCGGATTCAACACCGGCGTGATCGACGCTCGCCGGCCCTCATCCCCAGAGTAGTGAAACCCGAGGGTTCGGCCCGTGGGCTCGGAGTGCTAGGGAGATTCAGGCATCAGCATTCTCGATGTACACTAAGCACAGGTACGTTGTCGCGGGAGAATTCCTTGCCCATCAAGAGCATCTTTGAACGGGTGAACGCCGAGAAAGCACGCATCGAAAATTTGAGTGTCCCCGAACTGAAATCCGAGATGGCCGACAATGCCAATCTCCTGCTTCTCGACATTCGCGAACTGCAGGAGCGGGTGGACCTGGGCACGATCCCCGGAGCGAAACACGTGCCCCGGGGGATGCTGGAGTTCTGGGCCGATCCGGCAAGCCCTTACTATCGCGATTATTTCCAGGAAGATCATCGGATCGTGCTGTTTTGCGCGGGCGGAGGGCGATCGGTTCTTGCGGTGCTAGCTCTGCAGGAGATGGGGTTCACGCGCGTTGCCCATCTCGAACCGGGCTTTGGCGGCTGGCAGAAGGCCGAGGAGCCGTTGGAGGACGTCAGCGCAACCAGTCGTTGGGTGCGCCGCGAGACCTGACAGGCGCGCTACCGGGTCAAACTGAACTGTAACGCAAGGAGACTTTCGCATGGCGTATCTGGACATTGTCGAACCCGAAGAGGCGAGCGGCGAACTCAAGGCGTCGTACGATGCGCTGGTTCAGATGTATGCGGATGGGGGGCTTACCATCGTGGTGCCCAACGTGTACAAGACCAATTTCGCGTTGCCGGTGTATCTGGATTTCGGGACGTTGCAGGCCGCCTGCCTGCCCAACTATCCACAGCAGACCGAGCCGCTAACCACTGTGCCGGGTGTGCTGGTGAATTTCGGGGTCGCGAAATTCAGTTCCTGCTTCTACTGAACCGAGCAAATAGGGGCCGTGTTGCCCCTCATCTACGATGACCCTCTGACCATCCAGCAGATGCTCGACGATTACGAGAGCGCCGACATCCCGGAACTGCACAAACTTTGCACGCGCTGGACCGAGCGCTTCGTGCACGAGTCCTGGACCGCAACGGCGGCGCAGCTGCAATCGCTTCGGGACGCCGGTCTCCAGGACCGTGAGATCGTCAACTGGGCGGAAAGCGCGTCGGTTCAGACCTGGTGGGTAATGAGCGCCGATGCCGGCGGTGTGGAGCTGGACGAGTTTCTTCCCGAGGAGCGCCAGGTCGTGCGCCAGCCCCGGGATATCTATGACCAGGGTGGTTGGAGCCGCGAACCCTTGAGCAACGCCGCGAACGCGGCGACTCCTGGCACCGACGCCTCCGTTGCCTGGATTGAATTCGACGAACGTAACCCAGACTATCTGGGAGCTGCAGCCTGGGCCGAGGCGCGCTACGGGCTGACCCCCAATTTCTTCAAGGCGTTTTCGCTGCGTCCGGCGCTGTTTCCGCGCCACTGCCGTGCACTGGAATTGCTGGAACGCCCGCAATCACGCCTGCTTACACCGAGGCTGCACGCACTCGTCCGGGCGCGGGTCGCGGATCTCAACCACTGTGGTTACTTTGCGACCAGTATCGATGAGCTTTTGCAGCGTGCCACCGGTGATGCGGGGCTTCGTGAACGCCTGCGCCACTACCCCGAAGGCGAGTGGAGCGAGGCCGAGCGCGTGGTGCTCGATTTCGCGACCAAGATAAATCGGGCCTCCTACAAGGTCACTGGCAAGGATCCGGAGTCATTCCGGCGCGTGGGGTTGGACGATGAGGCGTATGTCGACGTGCTGAACACCGTCTCCATCCAGACCTCCATCGAGCGGGTCGCGAACATGTTTGGCGTGGTGCCGGACGACGCACCGCTGTTGCAACTCGACGTGCCCGAACGCGTGCGCGAGATCGCTTAATCGAGCAACACGCCCGGGTTCAGAATCCCGTTGGGGTCGAGGGTTCGTTTTGCCGCGCGCAGCACGTCGCCGAACAGCGCCGGTCGCTGTTTGGCCCAGCCCGCGGCGTGCAGCCGCCCCACGGCATGATGGTGGGTTACCGTACCGCCCGCGCCGACCACGGCTTCGATGGCCGCAGCTTTGATGTCGCGCCACTGCGCGAGCTCACCGCCTAACGAGGCAACCCCGCCGAACGAGTAGTAGGGCGCCGGGCCGTCCGGGTACACGTGAGTGAACCGACACGACAGGGTGTGCTCGCCCAACGTTTCGGTAAGGACGCGACCGACCTGGGCACGTACCTGGGCGTCGAATTCCGGCCAGTGATCCCAGGTCACGGCGGTTTCAAAGGTGTCGTTGAGCAAACCCAGGCCGTTGGTCGCTCCGGCATTGACCCCGATGAACGCATTGCGCCATGCGCCCACCGCACCTTCCCGGCCGGTCGCCTTGCCGGACCCATCGTCGATCCTGACGTCGCCGTCGTCGATGTGGCCGCCGTGATCCCGGGCGATGCCGACCGCTTCACGCATGAACGCGTCTTGCGGCACGTCGCTGGATTCGAAACCAATGATCAGCAATGCCTGCGTACCATCGAGTCCGGCGGCCTGGCGCGCCTCCACCGGGTCGAGCAGACGCAGGTTTGCGGGCCACAGCTTAGCCTGCACGATGTGGCGAGTTGCCGTGTAGCCGGTTTCCCAGTCGGAGAACACGACTCCCGCGGTGGCTCGGAACTTCGGACGTTTCTGGACCCGAAGCCAGCACTCGCTGATGATGCCTAGGATCCCCTCGGACCCGATCACCAGCCGATCCGGGCTCGGCCCCGCGCCGCTGCCCGGCAAGCGCCGCGATTCCCACCAGCCGGCGGGCGTGAGCATGCGGGTGCTCTCCACGAAATCGTCGATGTGGGTGTGGTTGGTGGCGTAATGTCCGCCGGAGCGGGTGGCTACCCAACCGCCCACGGTGGACCAGGGAAAGCTCTGCGGGAAGTGGCGCAGCGTCAAACCGGCCGGGCGCAACGCGTCCTCCAGATCCGGCCCGAGCAGGCCCGCCTGCACGCGTATCGCGCGCGAGGTCTCGTCGATCTCCAGCACCTGGCTCAAGTGATCCAGGTCGATGGTCACCGCTGTATTCGACGTCTCGGGCACGTTCACGCCCCACACTACCGTTGTGCCCCCGCCGTAAGGAATCGCGGTGTGGCCGTGCGCATCGCACCAGGCCAGGGTCGCTTCCAATTCGTCCTCGTTCCGGGGATGCGCTACGGCGTCAGGGGGCTCGGCGAACTCACCGCGCAGCCCGGCGAGCAGCTCCAACGAATGCCCTCCGTGGGTGTGCAGCACCCGCTCGGTGTGCTCACTGGAAACCCAGGGGAGGGCGTCGGGTACCTTCAACCTTGGCGCGCGCAGTTCAATCTGGTCAATGGCCGGCACGGGCGGGGACACAACTTCCCGCCCCAGCCGTTTGCTGACCCGCTCGGCCATGGCCTTGCGTTCGGCAGCGCTTGGCTCGTCTGATTCATACCCCCAGGTCCAGAAACTACGCTGCTGCTGCCACTTCGCCATGTCGTTCCCCCGAAACTAGTGTAGTGCGACACTACATCAAGCAGGCTCAAATCGAAGCAATGTGATTCCGCCCGGCATCTCGTCGAAAAAGGGTTTCACGCGCATGCCGATCGTAATGGCATCCTCCTCGACGTTGACCAGCGTGCTGGTGACACGCACACCCTCGTCCAGTTCCACCACGGCGAGTTTCTGTGGCAGCTCGTCGACAAAGTGCGGAGATGTCGGCTGACGCGCTAGCGTAAACGTATAGAGCGTCCCCTCTCCCGAAACGGTATGCCATGTGAGCTGGTCCGAGAGACAGTTCGAGCAACGACTGCGCGGGTAGAACACCCAGGCTTCGCACTCCTCGCAGCGTTGCAGGCAGACCTCTCCGGCCGAGAGGCCATCCCAGAACGGCTGGGTGGTAGGTGTTGGGACGGGCAATGGCTTGTTCAACGTGAACTCCTCCATGCTTTGCACCTGCTGCCTACCCACCCTGCAGGAGGAGGGCGGATTGCTCACTCATCACGCCGCCGGTGCCGGAAACGTACACTGTGTTGCATCGTGGCAACTGACGCTCTCCGGCGCGGCCCATGATCTGGCGCACTGCCTCGACGGGTTGAGTCATGCCGCCTGCTGCACCTGCTTGACCCATGCCCAGCTGACCGCCGTGGGTATTCATCGGGAAGTCGCCTTTGTAGGTCAGGTCATGTTCCTGAATGAACCGCATACCCTCGCCCTTGCCGCAGAAACCGGCATCTTCCAGGGTCAGGAGGGCGGTAATCGTGTAGCAGTCATAAATCTGCGCGGCGTCCACCTGGTCGGGTTGCACGCCGGCCATCGCAAAGGCCTGTTCCGAAGCGGGACCCACGGGCGTAGAGCACATATCAGCGGCGTAAGTCGGCGTCTTGGTCGTGAGGTGCTCTCCGAACCCGGTGACGTGGACGGGCCGGTTCCGGCAACGGTTCGCGACCTCCTTGCTCGCAACGACCAGTGCACCACCACCGGCCACGGGCATGACGATTTCCAGCATGCGCAACGGATCGGCGATCATCTTGCTGGCCAGCACCTCCTCGATGGTGACCGGCGCGCCATAGAACGCGGCATTCGGATTCAGCGCACCACTTTGTCGTTGGTTTGCCACGAGCTTTGCCATGGCTTGCTCGTCGTAGCCATACTCCCTGGCGTAACGCTGGGCGATCATCGCGTAGCCGCAGTTCTGAGCAAGGTTGCCGTACGGCACCTCGAACTCCGCCTGGGGTGAGCCCCAGGCAACGCTGGATGCGCCGAAGAACCGCTGCGGGTTGCTGACCTGCTTCACGGGATTGGATGGAATGGGCAGCGACGTGAGCGCGCAAATCACCACGTCGCAAACACCCAGTTCAATCGCGGCCGCAGCCCGCCAGATCATACCCACCGCGTTCGCGCCCCCTAGGTCGATGCGTTCCGCAAAGTTGACGGGTTGCCCCAGATACTCGACGATCGTGGCCGGGGTGAACATGCCGGCTTCGCGTATGTCGCCGCACACGATGCCATTGATGTCGCTGGCCTTCAGACCGGCATCGTCGAGCGCGCGTTTCGCCAGTTCCGCCCACTGCTCCGTGGTGAACATGCGCGGACCGCTGTACTTCCGTTCGTGTTTGAATTCCGCCAGACCGACGACGGCAGCGTTGCCCTGCAGTCCCATCAATTGCACACCAGATATAGAAGGGACCGATGATAAACTACGGGCCGCAGGTGCGCTCGACAGGGAACGGTTCATGAGAGCCTGGGCTCCCTGGATATGGGAAACTGTAACCAATAAAACAACGCGACGAAGAGGCCTGTCATGCCTGACAACGTGCAAATCATCAAAGACTTCATTGCCGCCTGGTCAAATCTCCAGGCGGACGAGCTAGTCGACTATTTCGCCGAGGACGGTATCTACCACAACATGCCCGCCCAGCCCGTTCAGGGACGGGAGAATCTGACGAAATTCATCGGTGGGTTCCTTGCCAGCTGGACCAAGACCACCTGGGATACCCTCAATATCCTGGGGGCCGGTGACGTGGTCATTGCCGAACGCCTCGACAGAACAGAGGTGGGCGAAATAAAGGTGGACCTCCCCTGTTGTGGAGTGTTCGAAATGGAAGACGGGAAGATCAAGGTCTGGCGCGACTACTTCGACATGGCAACCTTCACGAAACCATTCGCCTGAGTTTCAGGTTGCCTAAACGGCACTCGTGTGTTTTTTGCCCGACATCTGGGAGGTCGTCTCCGCTTTCGCGACTTGCGGGTCGCAGTACAGCTCGTAAAGCATCGAGACGATAGTTGCGACTTCGGGGCCCGCGAGAGAGTAGTACACGCTTTGCGCCTGGCGCCGGCTCTCTACCACACCTTCATGACGCATTCTCGCCAGGTGCTGAGAGAGCGGTGACTGATTGATCCCGATCTTCTGGCACAGCTCGGTAACAGAGCGTTCTCCCTGATTGAGCTCACAGAGAATCATCAGGCGGTGCGGATGACCCAGGAGCTTCATCATGTCGCTGGCCCGTGCTGCGTTCTCCTGCATTAAATCCAGGTCCATCAAATTCTCGCTGACTCGATTGTCATGGTTGTGTCGTTGCATTTATGTGAGAATTTTATAATATACTAACTAACACGCTTTGTGGGATAACTTAATCGGGGCCTGGGAGTGAGTCAACGTCAACGTGACAGATTGCTGGACGCCGTGGCCGAGTCGTCGGACAAGCTATCGGGCGGAGAGCGCCGGCGTTTCCTGAAGCAGGGTCTGGGCGCATTTGCCGCAGTGGCCGCCTCGGGTCTCACGGCAGCGGAGACACTACCGGGCAATTTGCCTCCCGACGTACCGTCCTGGTCCCGCCGGCTGGGCGCTGGAGTGGTCACCAACCCCTACGGTCAACCTTCGCAGTTCGAGTCCCACGTCAAACGTCGCACGGTCGATTGGCTCACCGCAGATCGCATCGCCAGCATCAGTTTCACCCCGCTCGGGGACCTTGACGGCATCATCACGCCCAACGGGCTGGTGTTCGAACGCTATCACGCGGGCCTGCCCGCGATCGATCCTGCGCAACATCGACTGATGATTCACGGGATGGTGCAACGTCCCATCATCCTGAGCATGGATGATCTCATGCGCTTTCCATCGGTCAGCATGATTCGTTTCCTGGAGTGTCCCGCCAACGGGGGCATGGAATGGCGTGGCGCGCAGATGGACCGCCTGCAGTTCACGCACGGCATGCTGGCGTGTTGCGAATGGACCGGCGTGTTGCTCTCTACGTTGCTCGAAGAGGTGGGTCTTGCCGAGGGTGCGGCCTGGGTGCTGGCCGGCAGGGACATGCGTTTCTGGGCAACAGCTACTGGCAGGCGCAAGGCGTGCCGATCATTGCGCACGAGGCGGCCAGGACGGAGATCGAGGCGCATGGCCACGCGGCGCTGCGCAGGATGCAGGAACGGAATCGCGAAAAGGCCGAGGGAACCTTCGTGGTCGTGCCCGACGAAACGTTTGCGGATCGGAAGTCGCTCGATCCGGGAGGGGTGCGCATCGAACTGATCGCGTTTGGTGAAGCGCACTCACCGGGCGACATATCGGTGTGGCTTCCCGACCAGAAGATACTCATTGCCGGGGACATTGCGTTTCACCAGCGACTGCTAGGAGTCTTCCCGGATACCAACGTCCAGGCGTGGATCATCTCGTTCCAGGTGATGGCTGAGTTGGCACCCGAAATCGTTGTGCCCGGCCACGGTGCGCCAACCGACCTGGCGGCCATCACGCGCGAAACGTATGACTACCTCGTCTACCTCACGGATCAGGGCGAGCAGATTCTGGATGCCGATGGGGATCTGAGCGATGCCTATGCAATCGATCAATCCGCATACGCGCATCTGGACACCTTCGACGAGCTTGCGTTGAAGAATGCCGGACGAGTGTTCCAGCGCATGGAAATGGAGTATTTCTGACATGCGGTGGTTTTGCTGTTCGGTGTTGCTTGCGTGGTGTTCGGCGGGCTTGGCCGCGCCGGTGCAGATCGACTACAACGGTTTGATTCTGAACGGCAATCTCGTGTCTGATCGCAGTCGGGAGCAGCCGATTTATCTGATCGTGCACGGCACCTGGGCACATCAGGGCATGGAGATCGTCGTGGCCCTCCAGACCTTGCTCGAAGCAAATGACCTGCCCAGTCTGGCGGTGACGCTGAGCCTCGGAATCGGTGATCGCAGTGGCTTTCTCGAGTGTGAAGACGCGCTTGCGGCGAACTATGAAGCGGCCGTTGGGGAAATCGACGCGTGGGTAGGTATGTTGGCGGCGGAGGGTTGGCGGAACATCGTGATCGTCGGTCATTCACGCGGCGGGGCACAGGTGGCGTTGTATCGCACGCGACATCGCACAGATCACGTAAAGGGCCTGGTGCTGCTCGCGCCGGCGTTGTGGCATCGCGACGCAAGCCACGCGCGCTACGCTGCCCGGGGGCTGGGGACGCTCGATGAGGTCCTGGAAGACGCTCGGAGCTCCAGTGCGGTCGCGATCGGACCGTATCCCCTGTTGAATTGCGATTCCGTACTGGCGTCACCGGCGACTTTCCTCTCGTATTACGCGGACGACGTGCCGAAGAACACGCCCGATCTGCTCGCGCAGGTGGATGTCCCCGTTCAGGTGTTTATCGGCAGCAACGACGAGGTCGCGAGCTGGTCCGATGAGGACCGGGCATCCGTTGAACGCCTGGGTCACGTTCGTTTCGTAGAAGTTGATGGGGCCGGCCATTTCTTTCGTGATCTGTACCTCGACGACGTGGTCGACGCGATGCTTGGAGATGCGCCGTGATTCTGCCGATCGTGGCGATCTTTCTCCTGGGGCTGGTCGAGCCCGTGCAGGATCTGGCCCGTACCGGCGCCTACGCGGAAAGTCACGGGTTGCCCATCCTGCTGTACGTGTCGAGGTCCGATTGCACATTCTGCCGGCGATTTGAAGACGAGGTGCTTGGGCCGCTCGTCCGATCCGGCGAGTTCCGCGACCGGGCCCTCATCGTGGAGCTCATGTGGGACGGGCCCGGCACCGTCGTCGATTTCGAAGGCCGGGCGACTACCCGCGAAGCACTCGCGACCCGCTACGACGCCAAGTTGACGCCTACCCTGTTGTTTCTGGACGGCGCTGGCCGTCCGCTGGTGGCGCGGATCGTCGGCTACGGTGGCTCGGACTACGCGTCGTATTACCTCGAAGAGGCACTGACTGACGCAACGGTTGAGCTAATTCGCCGAGGAGCTATGCTGGAAGGCAACCGGTGACAGAATTTGCACCAACTGAGGAGACGGCCCGATGGAACCGATCAAATACGTTGATGCCCTGAATGATTACTACGGTTCGCTGGGTCATCCGGCTTACCGCTGGACGATTCACGACACGGCACCCCTGCATCGCCTCGACCGGCCTCTGAGCCAGTGCACCGTCAGCCTGTTGACGTCCGGTGGTGTCTCGCAATGCGCGATGCCTGCGTTCGACCCCAACGCGCGCAACGACCATCGTCTGGACGCCATTTCCGCTGACGCTGCCTCGGAAGATTTCCAGATTCACGACAACTATTACGACCACACCGACGCGGAGCACGACATCAACTGCGTGTTCCCCCTCGACCGGTTGCGTGAGCTGGCTGAAGCCGGCGAGATCGGCGCCGTCGCCGATCGGATCTGGAGCGGCTTCATGGGACGGATCTACAACCGCACTAAGGTCATGGAGGAATCCGGACCGGCGTTTGCCGACGCATTGCTTGCCGATGGGGTGGATGTGCTGATCGCAGCACCGTCGTGACCCCTCGACCACCAGACCGTGGGTCTGGTCTGCCGGCTACTCGAGGAACGCGGGATCGCGACCGTCTACGTGGCGACGGGACGAGACCTGGCGCAGCTCGTGATGCCGCCGCGGGTGTTGTTCGTCAACCATCCGATGGGCAACATCTTCGGTGGCCCGAACGATATCGAATTGCAACAGCGCATCCTGCGCGCGGCGCTCGGCCTGATCGAGTCTGCAACCACAGGTGGCGAGCTGGTCGATTTCCCCAACACGTGGCCGACGCCTTTCGTGTTCGCCCCGGGTGGCATGGGGGATGCGAATGCCGCAGCGGGCTAGACCCAACACGGTCCGACTGCAGCGCATCAGCAAGGCATTCTGGGAATCCGCTGCGCTGATGAGCGCGGTCGAGCTTGGCACGTTTACGGCCATTGCGGCGGGACACGATACGATTCCGAGCGCTGCCAAGGCCATGGGCATCGAGGAACTGAATGCGGAGCGGTTGCTGACCGCGTTGACCGCGATGGAACTGCTGAGCCGGGACGGCGAGACCTTCACCAATGCGCCGGACGTTGCTCGGTTTCTGGTGGAAGGCGAGGCGAGCTATGCCGGGCCATGGATGTTGTTCGGCAAACCACGTTGGGCGTCCTGGGGCAAGCTGACGGAACATCTGAAGACCCCGGAAACCGACCAGCGGCGTTTGGGCATGTACGATGAAACCTTCACCGTGGAACGTGCCCGGGAGTACCACGAGGCCACCTATTCCATCGGCATGGGGGCGGCTCGACTGTTTCATCGCCAGGTGGATCTGTCCGGGCGCACCAAGATCATGGATCTCGGTGGCGGCTCGGGCTGTTACTGCATCGTGGCCGCTCAGCAGTATCCCAAGTTGCGCGCGGAAGTGCTGGACCTGCCACCCGTCGTCGTCGTCACCCGCGAGTATCTCGAGCAGAACGGTGTGGCCGATCGCGTGAGCGCCAGCGCGTGTGATTTCACGACCGATGCCTTGCCGCAGGACGCGGACGTGGCGATCATGGCTTCCAACATGCCCCAATACAGCCGCGCGATCATCACGGAGGTGGTGGCGCGCGTGCACGATGCGTTGCTGCCCGGTGGTGAGTTTCATCTGATCGGCGAGATGGTCGACGCCGACCGGCGGGGACCGTTGCCGCCCGCGCTCTGGGGTTTGTCGGAAGCGCTGAGTCGCTCGACGGGACTTGCGCACTCGACGGCGGATTGTGTGGGGTACTTCGAAGCGGCCGGCTTCGAGAACGTCACGGAACAGGAGTTCGTCCCAGAGACCCTGACCCGCGTCACCGGCGTCAAGTCGACGTAAATCAGGATCATCAACGCGGCTTGGATGCGCTGAGGTATGAAGCTGTATCAGACCTACCTGTCTCCATTCCCCACGCGGGTCAGGCTCGTGCTGTACGCGAAAGGCATTGACGTGGAGATCGTCGAGCCCCCGGGATTCCACGGTGATGGGCAATCCAAGGGCGAATACCTGGATGTAAATCCTATCGGCCGCGTGCCGTGTCTTGTGCTCGATGACGGACGGACACTGCCTGAGTCGGAGGTGATCTGCGAATATCTCGAGGAGGCTTTTCCGGAACCGAGACTGCATCCCCGCGACCCGTGGCAGAAGGCGCAGATGCGACTGCTCGCCCGAATCAGCGATATCTACCTGGTGATGGCCATGCTGCCTCTGTTCATCATGGTCGCGCGGCCGCCGGGTGAGTGGGAGCAAGACAAGATCGAGCGGCAGCTTACCGAAATCGCAGACGCGTTGGACTACCTGGAAGAGTACGTTGGAACCGACGGCTATGCGGTGGGGGAATCTCTCAGCCAGGCGGATGGTGCGTTGCTGCCCATCCTGTTGCTGGTCGTAGAGTGGTTGCCGATCTTCCGGGGCCCGGATCTGATGGCGGATCGACCCAGGCTCGCGGCGTATTGGCAATCGATCTCCAAGGACTCCGTATGTGCGCGCCTGATCGAAGAGACACGCGCGGCACTGCGCGAACAGATGTGAGTCGTGTTGAGCAACCGTGGCCCACGCCATGGATGGATTCAGCGCAGTTTGTAGCGCTGGATCTTCCCGGTTGCGGTCTTCGGTAGTACCTCCAGGAACTCCACCCAACGAGGCCTCTTGTAGGAGGCCAATGTTGTCCTGACGTGTTCGATGAGCGCGGTTGCCAACGTGTCGTCCGCCGTGACATCCGCTGTCGTGACGACGAACGCCTTCGGCTTGACGAGTTCGTCTTCGTCCACTGCGCCAATCACCGCGGCCTCGGCGACGGCGTCGTGCTCGAGCAACGCATTTTCCACCTCCATGGGTGACACGTAGACGCCGCCCACTTTGAGCAGATCGTCCGAGCGGCCGCAGTAGACATAGGCTCCGCTGGCGTCGCGCCGGTACTTGTCCCCGGTGCGCATCCATCCCCCCTGGAAGGTGGACTGATTGAGCGCGCGCCGGTTCCAGTAGCCCAATGCCAGGCTGGGACCGCTGACATGGAGATCACCCATCTCACCGTCGGCCACGACGCCGGCATCGTCGTCGGTGAGCTTCACCTGGTAACCGGGCACCGGTGTGCCACTGGTCCCCGGTCGGACGTCATCCGGCCGATTGGAGATGTAGATGTGCAACATCTCGGTCGAGCCGATGCCGTCGAGGATGGCGATGCCCGTTGCGTCCTGCCAGCGTTTCAGGATCGCTTCGGGCAGCGCCTCACCGGCCGATACGGCGAGCCGCAGATGGTGCCCTGCAGCGGGGATCTGGCCGGTGTTCAACAGCATCGCATAGAGCGTGGGCACGCCGAAGAACACCGTCGGGTGGTGGCGATCGATCAGCGCCTTGATTGTATCGGCCGCGGGCGGTCCGTCGTGCAGCACGACAGTTGCGCCGACGGCGAAGGGAAACGTCAGGCTGTTGCCCAGGCCGTACGCGAAAAACAGCTTGGCTGCGGAGAAGACCACGTCCTGTTCGTCGAGCTGGAGCACCTCCAGCGCGTAACGATCGGCCGTCGCCAACAGATCGCTGTGGGCATGCATCGCGCCTTTCGGACGGCCGGTTGTGCCGGATGTGTACAGCCAGAACGCCACGTCGTCCGCGCGCGATGCAAAGGTCGGCGCATGGTGGTCCTGTGCCGCCAGGGCCTCATCGAAGCTGGCGAAGCCCTGTTCGGGTGGCCCGGTGACATACCCGGGTATCGAGTCCGCGTCGTTCAGGCGGTCGATATGGCCGGGCGACGCGAACAGCGCGGCGGCGCGACTGTCCTCGATGATGAACGCGTAGTCGTCGGCCGTGAACAGCGTGTTGAGGGGAATGGGGACGACGCCGGCCTTGATGGCGCCGAGAAAACAGATCGAAAAAGCGACGGTGTCATCCAGCACCAGCAGAATCCGCTGCTCTGGGTGCACGCCGATGGCCTCGAGCAGGTTGGCGAAGCGATTCGCAGCGCGCGTGATTTCGCCGTAGCTGTGCTCGCCGTCGACATCGACCACGGCAATCTTGTGCGCGCGGCCGGCGTTGCGCGAGAGGAGATCTTCGGCTGCGTTGTATCGTTCGAAGTGGGGCATCAGGCGCCTATCATCAGGTGCTTATACGAACGTACTCGTAGTCCCCGGGCTTGCCCCCCACGCCGCTCTTTGGAGCCGAGATCCACGGCGCCATCTCGCCGGTGCCGGTCGCGGGCACCATGAGACTCAGCACGTGCTCCAGATCCTGCTGACTCGGCAGGAAGCGATCGATTTGCGCGGTCCAGCGTGCCTCGTTAATCACGTCGCCATCGGGTGAGACGAACATGCCCTTGAACACGCCTTGGCGCCGGTTGAACGCCCGGTGCGGAAGGGCGAGTTCGAAGTCGATGCCATGGGCACGAATCACTTTGTTCCAGGCGGCCACGACGCCCTCGCACTCGTCGATATAGTCGTCCAGCAGGCGGGCGTTGATCGCGCTGATGGCCGGTGTGTCTTCGATCTGGAAGCGACCGTCGCGGTATATGCGTACCGGATAGGTGTCGTCGTGCAGCTGGTGGTCGTCGTCGATGTCGGTTTCGTGAAAGCGACCTTTGATGCCGGCGTTGAACGCGTTGGCGGCGTTGGTCGAAACCTCGGAACCGAACAGATCGAGGGTCACCGAATAGTGGAAGTTCAATTTACGTTGGATCAGCGGCAGATCGATCACGTCCAGGGCACGAATGCGACCGACAGCGTCCGGGTCCGTAATTCCCTGTTCGTGCATTACCGTGCAGGTTCGATCCAGAATCCGCTCGACGCCGCTTTTGCCAACGAACATGTGATGCCCTTCTTCGGTGAGCATGAATCGGCAGGTTCGCGACAATGGGTCGAATCCGGACTGCGCCAACGAAGCGAGCTGCATCTTGCCGTCGCGATCGGTAAAGCTGGTGAACAGAAAGAACGACAGCCAGTCCGGGGTCTGTTCGTTGAAGGCACCGAGAATGCGTGGCCGATCCGCGTCGCCGGAGGTCCGCTCCAGCATCATGTCAGCCTCTTCGCGGCCGTCGCGCCCGAAGTATTTATGCAACAGGTACACCATGGCCCACAGGTGGCGACCTTCTTCGACGTTCACCTGAAAGAGGTTGCGCATGTCGTACAGGGATGGCGCCGTGTGGCCTAGAAACCGTTGCTGCTCTACCGACGCCGGCTCGGTGTCGCCCTGGATCACCAGCAGGCGTCGAATCAGCCCTCGGTACTCACCCGGTACCTGCTGCCAGACCGGCTCGCCGCGGTGCTCACCGAACGGAATGGTACGGCCTTCCTGCGCAGGGGCCAGCAGAATACCCCAGCGGTATTCCGGCATCCGTACGAACGCAAACTTCGCCCAGTTGGTGCGATCCACGCCCACCGCCGTGCGCAGGTACACCTCGCGCTGCTGAAAGTCGGAGGGGCCGGAGGTGTTCCACCAGTTCAGGAATTTCGGCTGCCATTTCTCCAGGGCGCGCCGCAGTTGGCGGTCGGAGGCCAGGCCCACGTTGTTCGGAATGAGCGTGTCGTAGCTGACATCGTTGGACATTATCGTCTCCTCACACGCGTGTTTTGTCGTACTTCGGCCGCCGGCCCGTGCCGTATAGCGGCAGTGCCCCTTCGGCGCCGACTGCGTTCGGCCGTTGGAAGATCCAGTTCTGCCACGCGGACAGGCGCGCAAAAATCTTGCTTTCCATCGTCTCCGGCCCCGGGAACCTGAGGTTGGCTTCCATGCCGGTGAGCGCGTCCGGCGAGAAGCCGGCGCGCTCCTCCTGCAATATTCTCAGCTCATCCTCCCAGTCGAGATCGTCGAGTGCAAACGTCACCAGGCCCGCTTCCTCGGCGGCGGTTGCATCCAGGGAGGTACCGATCAGCGTTTCGGCGGCCACGAGGGTCTGCGGTTCGCCCAGGAATCGGGTCTGCAGACGCGTGAGCCCGTTGACCATGGTGTATCGGCCGAAGTTTCCATGCGCCAGGCGCAAGGCCGCCGGGGGTTCGTTTTCCCGGCCGTCGAAGTTTCCCTCCAACATGTAGCTGCGATCCGCGGCCAGCACGATTTCGGCCAGCAGCCCGGCAAAACAGCTGCCGGGTTCGATCCGTGCGAACAACGAGCGCGAGGTCAGATCCAATCGCTTCAACACGCGTCGGCCGAAAAGATTGACTTCGCGTACGAACCAGTGATCGCGGTGGTGCTCGAGGAAATCGTCGTAGGCGGCAACGCGTTCGAGATCACCTCGGCTCTCGAGGAATACCGTCCCAAGCTCGGTTTCGTTGAAGCGCAGCTCGAGCAGCGCGTCATCCAGCTCGCGCATGACCGCCAATGGCCAGAACGCGGCACCTTCGGCTTCCGCCGCCGTTGCATCGGAAGGCACGGGGCTCTGCGGCCCGCGCACTTCCAGGGTGGCGTGCCGCTCATTGCGATTGAGGCGAACCGACACCAGTGGATAGTCGATACCGTCGGCGCTCACCGTCTTGAGCAACGGAATCAGTACAACCGTCGTGGTAGCGTCGGGTCGGTCGGACAAGGCGGCCAGTTCCCGCAAGCGCGCTTCGCACCGTGCCTCGAACTTCGATCGTGGAATCGTTTCGTCGACCAGCCGGGCGCGTACCGCCCGATCGCCGCGCAGCCCTTCTTCCAAGGTGCAGAAATGATCGGCGACGTCACGCCGGACCTTGCGCTTGTCGACCACCCGGGTCAGCCCGCCGGTACCGGGCAGTACCGCCAGTAACGGCACCTCCGGCAAGGACACGGCGGCGTTGCCGTCATCGATGAGCAGTATCTCGTCGGCTGCCAGGGCAAGCTCGTAGCCGCCACCGGCAGCCGTTCCGTTGATTGCCGCCACGAAACGCTGCCCGGAGTTGGCGCTGGCGTCCTCGATTGCATTGCGGGTCTCGTTCGTGAATTTGCAGAAATTCACTTTGTGCACATGGGATGCGCGCGCCAGCATTCGGATGTTGGCGCCTGCACAGAATGTGTTCGGTTTCCCCGAAGCGAGCAACACTGCTTTGACCTCGGGATGTTCGAAGCGCAGCCTCTGCAGCGCATCGTTGAGCTCGATGTCGACGCCGATGTCGTAAGAGTTGAGTTTCAGTTCGTAGCCCTCGAACATGCC
>PVMS01111014.1_pt1 | contig 34597 bp, 27 predicted proteins | sample 1853461 | NCBI WGS metagenome assembly PVMS01 (sample SAMN08582032, study PRJNA380276) | Marine sediment metagenome, whole genome shotgun sequencing project. | isolation source: ocean sediment barecode stripped | collected 2017
GCAGATGGAGCCACGCTCTCCGGGGCGTCCGAGACCTTCAGCCGCCATCTGTCCACTGTGGTTCCTTCGGCGGACCAGCTGAAGGTCTCGGACGCCCCGGAGAGCGTGGCTCCATCTGCTGGCGAGGTAATCACCGGTGTCCCCCCCGGCGGCGGAGGTCAGCCATCGCCCGAGGCTGTGTAAACATAGCTGGCGACGGAGGTGACGCCACCAGTCCTCCATTTCAGGTTGACGTAAACGGTACTGCCGTCGGTGGGCAGTCCGCTAACCAGCACAGACGTGACGGTTGAGTCCAGGCCCTGAACGAACAAGTCTCTGCCGTCCGGGCTCGTGCCCACCTCCAGTCGCCATTGGGTGACTGCAGCTCCCTCGGCCGACCACGTAAAGGTCTCGGATGCCCCTGCAAGCGTGCTTCCATCCGCGGGCGAAAGCATCATCGGCACACCGCCGCCTCCGGGTCCGCTCGAAGCGGTATAGGTGTAATTCGCTTCACTGGCGCTGCCGCCATCGGTCCAGCGCAACGTCACGTGAAGGGTGCTGCCGTCTTCGGGCAGGCCGGATACAACAGCAGACATCGTCGTGGCGGACATAATTCCGCTGTCGAACAGGCTGTTATCCCCGACGCTGGTACCGACCTGCAGTTGCCAGTCGTCAACATTGGCGCCATTGTCGGTCCAGGAGAAAGTGGCGTCGCCACTTGCGAGTGTCGATCCGGGTATGGGCGAATTTATCGCCGGTGTGCCCGGCCCGCCGCCAGCCTCACTGATCACCATGAAGGTATCTACGGCCTGATCGGTCAGAATCTCTGTAGCACCGCTTGGCCAGAGCACTTCTATCTGGCTGATTGTGGTCGCGGCGCCCAAACCAAAATGCAGGTCAAGGCTGTTTTGGCCGTGACCACTATCGCCACCGATAACCTGGCGCATGTATGTCTGGCCATTCGCCGTGACTTTCACAAGCGTATTGATGGCGTCACGGTTGCTCCACAGGCTGGATTGATTGTCGCTCGCGACCAGCTGAATCTGCAGCCAGTGTCCGCTATTGGTTGAATCGTTCCGATATAAATGTAATGACCCGTTAATCTCGACGACTGCGATATCCAGATCACCGTCTCGATCGAAATCGGCGTACGCGCTACCCCTGGCCTGGATCGCTCCGACACCCGGTGCATGTTCAGCAAACGTGCCGTTTCCCTGGTTGTTGATATAGAGTCGATTCGGGTTTGTACCCATTGTCGAAACGAACAGATCCTCGTAACCGTCGTGATCGACATCGAGAAAGTTGACACCCCAGGAAGCTTCGGCTGTGACGCCTGCTACATCGGCAGAGTTGTCGAGATACAAAATGTCCGCACCGGTGTGCAGGTACAACGGGTTACCCTGTGGTACAACACCCCCGCCGAGATCTGACAAATACACGTCCCATCCGCCGTTCAGATCGATGTCGCCAATCGTTACACCCATTGCGGCGTCAGCATCGTCACCAACACCCGGTGAATCCAATGTCCGTTCCGTAAACCCGGTTCCCGCATTGTTCTGGAAAATGTAATCGCGGGAGAAGGGCAGAGGAGCATCGACGTTGCCGACATAGATGTCAGGCCACATGTCAGAATCGAGATGCGCACCGATAAACGCCAGGCAGGAGCGCTCGTAGGTTCCGTCATCCACCGGAATGAGGCCGGTCGTCGCCGTGACGTTCTGGAAGGTACCGTTACCCATATTGCGGTAGAGACGGTCCTGGGCCTGGTCTTCGCCGTGCTTGCCACGGTCCCAATGGCAGACGTACAGATCGACGTGGCCGTCGCGATCGTAGTCAAACCAGCCGCCGGTCGATGAACGATAGGCCGGGCCATCCGCATGTGGTGTATCAAGCAGATCGTCCACACCAGCCGCAGCAGCTACATCGACGAACAGTGGCTGGCCGGGTATAACCTGGTTACCGTTTTCAACCCACTGATTTTTCAGCAGAATGTTGACCGGTCCCGCGAAGGGGCCAACGGGTCCCGCTTGGTTATCCGTGAAGATGTAAATATCCGAATCGCCATCGTTATCGTAGTCGGCGAAAACTGACCCCATCTGCTCATCGTTGGGCATCGCGGGCAGAAGGATGTCCTGATTCGAGAAAGTACCGTTTCTTTCATTCCGGTATAGATGGGAGCCGTCGCCGTTAAAACCGTTAACGGTGAAAATATCCGGCCAGCCGTCATTATCGAAGTCGATCCAGTTAACCCCGAGGCCGTGCACGGTACGACTGACGTAGGCATCGCCGGATATACCCGCCTGGACGCTCACTTCCGTAAACTGAACCTGTGCGGTCGCAACCAGGGAGTACATGACACCTGCAATCAGGCTAATGATCTGCAGGCCTGTACGAGGTGGCGCATTGTCAAAATGATTTGTTGCCGGATGCAGGTATTTCATAAATCGCTCTCCCATCAAAACGCCACGATTAGCCGGGTAGCAGTGATCCCGACGGCGCTGATTCAAATTGTGGTGGCCCGAGTTGATTGTTATCGCTGCGGCAGGCCAATCCTTGTTCTTGTCTGTCTTGAGTCTTGTTTCTTGTGTCTCTTTCCTGTTGGCTCTCCGGCCCTGAAACCGGGCGGGACGGGCACACAGTGCCCACTCTGCCCGATGTTCATTTTGTCGCTCGATGTCACGGGCCCGTTGCGGCCGTATAGACATAGCTGACAGACGAGACCACGCCTGCCACCTTCCACTTCAGTTCTACGTAAATGGCACTGCCATCAGTGGGCAGTCCACTAATCAGGAGTGACGTTACTGTCGCGTCATGGCTCCTGCCGTAAATGTCACGACCACCTGGCACCGTGCCCACTTCCAGCCGCCATGCGTCTACGTCTGCGCCCTCGGCCGACCATGTGAAGGTCTCGGATGCGCCTGACAGCGTGCTGCCATCCAGTGGCGACACCATCATCGGTACGCCGCTGCCGCCCGCTGTCGCCGCCGTGTAGGTGTAATTCGCTTCACTGGCGCTGCCGCCAATGTTCCAGCGCAACGTCACGTGGAGGGTGCTGCCGTCTTCGGGCAGGCCGGATACAACAGCAGACATCGTCGTGGCGGACATAATTCCGCTGTCGTACAGGCTGTTATCCCCGACGCTGGTACCGACCTGCAATTGCCAATCGTCGGTCGTGGCGCCATTGCCGGTCCAGGCAAAACTGGCGTCACCGCCCGGTAATGTGGACCCGGGCACGGGTGAGGTGATTTCCGGTGTTCCCGGCGTACCACCCGCACTCGTATAGACATAGCTGACAGACGAGACTACGCCGGCCATCTTCCACTTCAGTTTTACGTAAACAGTACTGCCGTCAGTGGGCAGGCCACTGATCAGTTGCGATGTCACGGACGCGTCATGGCTCTTGCCGTAGATGTCACGGCCATTCACGACCGTGCCTATTTCGAGCCGCCATTTGTCTACGTCCGCGCCCTCAGCCGACCATGTGAAGGTCTCGGATGCGCCAGACAGTGTGCTGCCATCCAGTGGCGACACCATCATCGGCACGCCGCTGCCGCCGCCCGCTGTCGCCGCCGTGTAGGTGTAATTCGCTTCACTGGCGCTGCCGCCATCGGTCCAGCGCAACGTCACGTGAAGGGTGCTGCCGTCTTCGGGCAGGCCGGATACAATGGCAGACGTCGTTATGGTCGGCAGGACACCACTGTCGTACAAGCTGTTGTCGCCCATAGTGGTACCAATAAGCAATCGCCAATCGTCAACACTGCCGCCATTCGTTGACCACGAAAAAGTGGCGTCACCGCTGGGCAGGATCGATCCGGGCGACGGCGAAGTGATCGCCGGCGTACCTGCTACTCCGGTAACTTCCACGCGAATCAGTTCTGTCCGGACGACTTGCGTCATCGCCGTGTTGTAAACCAGAAGCTTCAATTCCTGGGTGCCACCCGAATTGAACGACGCGGTCACCGGGTCAGCGAACATATTGCCGCTGACTTCCCACTCCACAGGGGCCGATTCGTTCGACGTCGCCGTTACGTTTTCACCGATCCCGATCAGCCGCGATGATACCGTCGCTGTTGGGCTTGGTATCGAGGTGGGCTGGTCAGCGGACACGTTGGTAAAAACAGTCGCATCACCGGTCACCCACTCCCCGCGAACTTCGTTGGCAGTGGTCGATGTACCGAGACCGAAATGAGCAATGTGGCCGGGGTTCTGCGAATTAAAGTTTGTGGATGCGTGCATTTCGTGAAATTGCGTCATGCCACCACTTTGCACATAAACACGCGAACCGATGCCATTGCGGTGCATCGGCGGCGTACCATCCAGTGTGACTTTCAACCAGTGATTGCCGTTTGCCGGCGTGTCATTACGCAGCAGCACGGGCTCGCCCTCTGTCGCTGTACCGGTAACAGGCAGATACAGGTTGTTGACAACGAATATGTCGAGGTCGCCATCGTTGTCGTAGTCGAACATGTGCATGCCGCGGCCCTGGCTTCCCTGGGGAATGTCTGCCCCGGCGCAGTTCGCGACCTCGTCAAACGTCCCGTCGTCGTTGTTCATGAACAGGCGGTTGGGCTGTTCCCCCCACGCAACTTTGTCCCCTACGAATCCGTTGACGTGATAGAGGTCGAGGTCACCGTCAAGATCCAGGTCGCCCCAACTTGCACCCCAGCCCCAGTTTCCGTCGCCGACACCGGCGGTCGCCGTTACCGGAGTGAACACGCCCTGTCCATTGTTATTGCTGAGCACATTGCCGGCATTGGTCGAAATATCAGACGTGAATATGTCGAGATCGCCATCCTTGTCGTAGTCGCCAATGGTGTGCCCCATGTCATTGAGCCCGATTGTACCGGGAGAGCCGTCGAACATACCGCCGCCGACGTTCATGTACAGCCGGGTGGCGGCGAAATCCGCACCCATGTGAATGTCCGATAGCCGATCGCCGTTAAAATCCGCGAAACGTGGCGCAAAAACGTGCTCGTCGGTATATGGACTTGTGCGGAATTCATAGCTCGTGAGAACACCGGCATTGTTCTTGTACAGGATGAAGCCCTGAGGGCCTGTACAGCCGTTACAAGACCATTGGCCGATCGCCAACTCCAGCATGCCGTCGTTATCGACGTCGCCCCAGCTTTGGCCAAAGGTTCTGTCGTTGATTGGGAGCGGAAGCAGGATGACCTGGGTGAAATTTCCGGTGCCGTCATTGATCAGCACCTTGGATTGCCCGAAGTAGTTCGATACGCCGAGGTCGATGTCACCATCGTTGTCGAAGTCTGCTGCCGAGGCGGCGATGCCCAGATCAGAAGACAGCTCCACCCCGCGGGCCGCCGCTTCATTGACGAAGCCACCCGCCTGATTATTGATATACAGCAGGTTCGGACCGATACCCTGTGCCACGAATATGTCGAGCCAACCATCGCCATTGACATCGGCACCGACAGCACCACCCGTCATTGCGTTATTAGACTCCGCTGGCCTCGCATACGTATGCGTGATCCCTGCAGCCGCAGTGACATCGACAAATTGCATGTCGTTGCAGACCTGTGCTGTCGCGGTTGACGATATCGTCAGCAGACCCAGGTGCAACAACGCCAATACTATTTTGTTCGACCTATTCATCGTATCCATCGTTTCCCTTCCCTTCCTGAGTTCATGCATCCCCCTGTATTCGATGAATACTTCTTACCGGATGCAGGCTGCCCTGATGCTTGATGCTGGGTGACCCCCGGTTTTTCTTTTTTATATGTCGTATCGATTGCTCGGGGAGAAGTCGCCTAGTCATTCAGTTTAGCTCATTCAGTTTAGCCGGAATTATGCATAAAATTTTACAATGAAAAATTTACTCTGTTAACTTCACAAGCAAGATTTGTCACAAGTAAAATACGTGATGGTCGTCACCAATGGCTTGCGCGCAGCGATTGAGTCGAACCATTCTCATTACTCTTGTTACAAGCTTTGTAATCGTATGAGTCCCGGCCGATTGAGGTCAACGGCCATGGGCGGCCATACAGCAGTACGGCCCACTTTGTCCGCAAGAAATTGCCTTGCTCCCGCGTCTGACATTAGTTCATAGTCTCGCACTTGTGGGGGTTATTTAACATATTGCAATGCTCCGATTGTGTTGCCGTCACGGCAATCCAATTGCCATGCGAAAGATCAATGCTTTGCGCAGGACGAGTACAGATATTTCCCGGCGTTGCTGCTGGAAGAAAAACCTGCGCATCGGAGGTCTCGTTAACGAATGCGAGGATGCTCGTAACGCATTGATTACCGCCCGCGCCGGCGACCGCAGCAAAGCGTTGCGTCGCTGCTGCGTCAACACGAAAACAAACCCGGTCAACGCAGACTTGCGCTGTTCGATAGGCCTGCCGAAAAGCAGGCTTCCGATTGTCGCAGATCAGCGACAGCATCGTCGCAAATCAGCGACAGATTTCAATGAGCACAAGTCCGTAAATAGTTGATTCACAGAGTGTTTTTTTTGAGTTTTTGATTTCATCGTTTTCTCAGTTCATTGCCAACGACAATTAAATTTCGAGACAAAAGAATCGACGCCGTTCCTTGCAAACTGGATTTTTTTACATGCATAATCATTATCCCTGATCGCGACAACGTGCCTCCCTGACGGACTCTTTGCCGATCGCTGTTCCGACATAATTATCAGGCACCATTGCCCGCGCTGCAATGTATGTCTCCCCACTTGACTAGCCCGTAATGAACTTGATACTTCGAAAACTACCGTGTTACGTGTTATTGCCGGCCATTATGTTGTCGGCGTGCTCGTCGTCTGAAAATTTGCCATCGGGCAACTCGCAATCGGCGAATCAGCCACCGAGTCTATCCGGAACGCCGCCGCCCACGGCGATGCTGGATGCGAATTACAGTTTCATGCCCGGCAGCAGCGATCTGGATGGCGACCCTCTGACGTTTTCGATCACCAATATGCCGTCCTGGGCATCGTTCGACAACACGTCCGGGGCATTAGCCGGCATGCCGCTAATGCAGCATATCGGGACATACGCCAACATAACGATCAGCGTTAGCGACGGGAAGGCAAGCACGGAACTACCGGCGTTTGCCATTGAAGTTGTGGCAGCGGCAGCGGGGTCTCTTTCACTTTCCTGGACGCCACCAATGCAGAGTGCTGACGGAACGCAGTTGATTGATCTGGCGGGCTACCGTATCCACTGGGGTACCCAATCCGGGATTTACCCCAATCTTCTGGAAGTCGACAGTCCCGGTGTTGCAGGTTTCGTGATCGACGGGCTTGCGGCGGGCAATTATTTTTTCGCTGTGTCAGCGGTGGACACCTCGAATAACGAGAGTCAGGTCTCCAACGAGGCCAGCGGCACCGTGCCATGAATGGGTTGTAACTGAAATGAAGATAATCGAATTGATAACAAAGTGCTTCGCCTTAACCACGCATCGGTTTTGCGGCAGGATAAGTCGTGTTTTCTGCATCACTGTCGTCGCAATCGGGGTTTCGCCGATCGCCCAAGGCGCTGACTGCAGTGCTACTTCGGTCGGCTTTACGCCGATAAACGACCTGGGGTCCGGCTCCTACCTGGGCTTCCAGGGAGGGCTCTATCCCGGCGGCTCCAATGTGCGGCCCGGAGGGCATGATTCAGCCGGATTGACGCTTGCCCGGTCGATCGAAGCAATGGATGCGAACGGCAATCCTGACCCAAACGGCAAGTATGTTTTGCTGTCCATCGGTATGTCGAATGCGAATCAGGAGTTTAATGCTTTCGTCTCTGATGCAGACTCGGATCCCGACATCGATCGCGACCTGGTTATTGTCAATGGTGCTCAAGGCGGCGCAACGGCAATGGACTGGGCCAACGCGTCAAGCCCAGTGTGGACCGAAGCGATGCAAAAGTTGTCTCAACAAGGTGTCAGTGCGAACCAGGTTGCCGTCGTGTGGGCGAAGTTCGCCAATTCTTCGAGCAGACAGACCCCCGGGCCCTATCGGGTCGATCTGCAGAATGATGTGGAAGCTGCAGTTAATGTTCTTCACGATAAGTTCCCGAATCTGAAACTCGCTTACCTGGCCAGCCGGATCTACGCCGGATACGCAACCTCTCCACTGAATCCCGAACCTCAAGCCTATGAATCCGGGTTCGTCATGAAATGGGTCATCGAGAAACAATTGGATGGCGACCCGTCGCTGAATTTCGATCCGGCAAATGGGTCCGTAAATACGCCCTGGTTATCCTGGGGACCCTATTTTTGGGCGGACGGCCTGGTGCCGCGCAGTGACGGGCTGACCTGGGCATGCAGTGAACTTCGAGAAGACGATGGTACTCACCCGTCGGATACCGGCAAGAGCAAGGTAGCGTCAATTTTGCTCGATTTCTTCAAGTCCGATGCGACGGCGATGGAATGGTTTCTGGCCAATCCCGGTACGCCAGTCGACGTCGTTGCTCCGGCGCCTCCAGAGAATCTGGTCGTCGAGCCCCTATAGGTTCTGATGGAGAGTCCGCTCCAGGGGCTCGCAGCCGACGCAGGATCGAATCAGGCAATAGCTTGCGTTCGGACCGGTAGCGGTGCCGTTAACAGCCCGGCGGTGTGTAGCGCCGCGTGTAATGCTTCATAGTTGCTGACGTGTTGTTCTATCGGTATTCCCTTGGATTGTCTCTGCGGTATCATCGTCGACGGCATTAGCTCCGCATCAAATCCCAAAAACTCCTGAGCGTTGCGTATCACGGAATTTCGATCCGATAACAGATCTTCATAGCGGACGATGTGGTAGGGGTTGGTAGATGACAGTTCACTGATTGCCTGATCCAGCCATTGCTTCATCCGCACGCGCTTCAATGCCCGGTATACGGGGATCTCTAGTCGCAATTCTTCGGAATACTGATTACCTGCGCCGAATGATTCGAGCTTCCTGGCGACAAACTTGGAACGAAGCCATGCGAGATTGTTTGTTCTGACGATATGGATTATGTGAATATCCGGTTCGGACTGCCACCAACGGATCGCATCGAAAAATCGATCCAGGAAAAGTGAAAATGCCCCTGCAGGACTTCCAAGCCACTTGTCATTCGCGCGGAACAGACTGCGATATCCGAGGCTTTGTGATTGTTCATCGAATTCGGTCACCATGTGTTCCTGATGCCGGTCAGCGAGCATGTGGAAATCACCGCGAAGTGCTAGTTGGCATGCTTTCACGCGTCGCCACCACTGTACGCGTAGTGACCACTCCCATCCGCACGCAATTTTTCGATGATAGCTCAACGAGTTCGCGAAGGTCGAACTGCCAACACGCTCGGTGCCGGTGATAATAAATGGCTTTACCGACATTTATTCATGACAGCGCAGTGACTAGTATCAGTATCATGATAGCTGATGCTAATGCTTTCAGTCAGAGATTCGGTCATCGCCCCGCCGAACGATGTCGAATACTTTTTCATATTGTTTAGCCAGGTTGGATATAGAGAAATCGTGGATCCGCTGACAGTTATGGTTTCCGGCGCGCTGTGCAAATGGTTCGTTTTCGAGCAGCTCGCGCAGGCTGTGTGTAATTGCACTGGCATCACCGACCGGAACGAGACGACCTGTTTCGCCATCCTCCAGAAGATCGATTTGTCCGCCCTGGTCGGCTGCAATCACAGGCAGGCCACAGTACATGGCTTCCAGGTAAACGACTCCAAATCCCTCATGCAACGATATCAGTGCGAACAGGTCGCTATTTGAAAGAATCTGGTACTTCAATTCGTCGGAGACGAATCCTTTTAAGTGAACTCTGTTACCAATACCAAGTTCTGTCGCGAGCGACGTCAAATTGTCCCGCTCTGGTCCGTCGCCGAGCAACATTAGATGAGTATCGTCACGATCCAAATCACGAACAGCTTTGAGCAGGGTGGGGTAGTCCTTGCGGCGGACAAGCCGACCGACGGCTACTATATATTTATTGGCGTCGTCCATTCCCAGTTCACTTCGCGTCGCGGGGTTGAATTGTGGTTCGGCAATGCCCAGGGGAATCACCTTTATCGGCTTTTCGAATCCGAAATATTCGCGCGTACGTTGAGCTATATCAGTTGAAATTGCGATATGTGAGTTGGCTTGTCGCAGCACCCTTTTTACCGCCAGGCCCGCAGGGAAGAATTGGTGGGGCGAATACCATTTTGAAGGGTCATAAATATCGCCACCGATAACGGTCAAGACATGTGGCACTTTGTTCTTGCGTGCGATGGATGCTCCCGTTATGCCGCTCGGGATGGCGAACCAGGTATTGATGACATCGAACTTGTGCTCCGCTATCAGTTGGTTGCCCCTGCGAATGCCCGCTGGCAGGAATGCCGCCATCGAAGCAAAAGACGCCGTCGCTCTGTCCGAACGTCCCATTACATAGGCCCGGTGAATTGTAAGATTCAGGGATTCGTGCTTTTCGACAGCCGGTAAGCTACTGACACCGGACGTCAATACGTGGACCTCATGGCGACGCGCTAACTCTTGCGCAATTTCCATCATCGCAATACCGCCGCCTCCGCCAAGAGGTGGATATTCATAATTGACTAACAGAATTTTCATCATAATAAGCTATTGCTCCGATACCACTCAGCGGTTTGCCTGGTTCCCTGGGCGAAGCTTGTTGGTGCCTTGAATCCAAGCACATTCTCCGCTTTTGCTGTCGATATTTGAAAGCTCTTGGTGAAGAAGTCCATGCGTCGCCGGTGCAGTGGCGGCTGTATTCCAAGCGGCCGCAGCGTAACCTCGAGAATCGTAGCAATGACCATAAATGGCCAAAGAGGTGCGCGCCATTTCTTCTCCCGGGCTCCGACCGCTTCGGCGGTTGCGCTGACCATGTCATTCGTAGTCAGTCGTTCACTACCAGCGAGAATAAAGGTTTCACCAATTGCCGCCGATTCTTTCGCCGCCAACAGGAACCCGTCGACGAGATCGTCAACGTAGATGAGTTGGTGAATATTCTTCCCGCTGCCGATGACAAAAAAGACGCCTTTCTTAATGCCGCTGAAGAGCTTGAGAAGGCGCCGGTCCCCGGGGCCATAGGTTTCGGAAATTCTCACGATTGTCCATGCGACCTGGTCGTTGCAGGCCCGGACAACGTCCTCGCCTTCTGCTTTGGTGACGCCATAAATATTGTCGGGTTTTAGGGGCGTCGCTTCATCAACGATACTTGTGACGCTTCGATCGTATACACCAATTGAACTGCCGTGAATGAAACGCTCAACGCCGGCAGCGATGCTGGCGTCCAGCATATTGCGCGTTCCCTCTACATTGACCGATCGGAATAGTTCGTCAGGGACGTTCATCTCGTGTTGTGCGGCTGCCAGGTGAAAAACGATGTTCATTCCCGTGGCCAGCTCAAACATACGCTCGCGATCCGCCACAGATCCGAGAACAACCTTGATACCCAGGTTCTCCAGAGTAGTCCGGTTTTGAATTTCAGCGTCATTGGCGTCCTCTCTACCCAGGATCGACACCTCATATCCTTTCTCGAGGCATCGCTGTGCAAGCCGCGAGCCAATAAAACCTGTACCACCAGTGATTAACACCTTCATGTTGAACTCGCCTCTGTTTGAGCCAATTGATCTACGAAATTCCACGGGCCACCTTGCCGGAGAATTTTTTCTACAGTTTGAATTTGGTCAGCCATTTCGTCCTTGTCCCAGCCGAATTCGGCGCTGGCTATTTTTGCCGCCTGGTAAACGGCATCCTGCCCCGGATCACCGCCGGACCCAAGTTCAGTCCGGCGGAACACGATATCCGTCAGGGTCTTGGCCATCTCAAAGCGGATGGCGTGAATGACTTCTGCAGCGATTACGTTCGTATTGCCTATCGCATTCCGGTAGGTGGATTCTGCTGCACATTCAAGTACCTCCCGGTATTCCGATCCGTAATTGTGGGCAAGTGCTTTGGCCGCATGCTTACCCTCGTCCGGAAGTTGCTGCTCGATTTCATCCACCAGTGCTGCAAAATCATTGAAGCGGCCTCCGTGGAGTCGTTCTCTGTCAGTGTTCGAACGGGTGACTCTTTCTCCCAATTTGCGCTGGACGAGATTCATGGTTTTTTCTGCAGCACCGCGCGCGACAGTAGCGCGGGCGCCGATGATCGTTACGAGCCCATCTATTCCGTCTTTCGCATGGTCAATAAGAAGCGATCTCTTGGCAAAACTATGCTCGTTTTCAGGTCCCTGCGCGGTTTTGGGGCCAAACAGGATATGCCCTGTATTGATCATTGCGATGTCGTCCATGCGCAAGTCCAGGCCACTGTATACTTCATTTATCTCGTTGACGTATTCCTGCAGTTCCTCTCTTGAGACCGCGATTTTATCAGGGTGGGCAAGCGAGTATCGGTGCCATACGCCAACCAAAGTCATGCCCCGCCAGGGAACGAGGAACAGATGTCTTCCGCCACGGTCAAGGACCGCATCGGAATCCGTTGATGCGGACTGGCATCCGACTGCGTGAGTCGTACACACCGATTTATTCACAACGAATGCGAGGTCGCGTGAAAAGCTGGGTTCTGGTCGAGGTGCCAGCGTGGAATCATGCTGTAATAGCAGGTGTCCCCAGGGGCCAGCCGCGTTCACAACCATCCGTGCGCGAATCTGAAACTGGTTGCCTGAAAGAATATCTGTCGCTGCACAACCGACGATCTCATCCTTCTCGCGAATGAGGTGATCTGCGCTAACATAATTCGAAACGACCGCGTTCTTCGATTCCGCCGAGCGCAGAAATGCCAGAACCAAACGCGCCGAATTATACATTTGTCCGTCATGAAAAACGGCCGCGCCTGTCAAATCGTCTTTCGGTACGCCGGGAAACATCTTCAGAACCTGCTCGCGGCCTATCACCGACCCGTTGGGTGTGTGGCGAACCGGATCTTCAATGCCGCGATTGCGATCAAGCGTCAGGACGTCATAAGCCAGCATTGCAGCCCGCATCAACGCTTTGCCGCGGCGCCCATGTCCGTAGGTCGGGAAAACAATGGGCATGGGATAGGCGAGATGTGGCGCTATCCTGATAAGTGCCGACTTCTCCCGACTGGATTCGCGAAGCCTGAGAAGGTCAAGGTGCTGGAGATAGCGAATTCCACCGTGGATGAACTTATAGTGGTTCGAGGATGTGGCGTTGGCGAAGTCTCCCTTGTCAATCACAGCTACCGAGTAGCCTCGAAGAGCAGCACTCCACGCAATACAGGCACCAAACATTCCGGCCCCGATTACCAGGACGTCGAACTCTTGGGCCGGCAGTTCCTCACGTCTGTCCTTCATCGATCCTCCATAAGATTGCTGACTGTTGGGATAGGGGCGTGAGGCAGGCGATATCTGCGCAGAGCCACCGGCTTCGTGAATGAGCCCCATATGCGAAGCACGTCATTGTATATGATGTCTACTGCCGATACTCTTGACGCGGTTCGCAAAAGGAGCTTTTTTGCTGACAGGGGTGTTGGCAATGTGACGAGAAAGACAGATGACTCGTCACGTGATTTTAGTCACTAAATTGCATGAGAGGGCAAGCATGAAGATAGCTGTTATTGGCACGGGGCGGGTTGGTTTACCGCTGGCATTGACGTTCGCAGAATCCGGTGCAGATGTTATCGGGATCGATATCAATAGCGAAATACGTCAGGCAGTAAATGTCGATAAATCCATGCCATTCCTGGAGCCGGGGTTTGAGGACATATTACAGAGTGGCAAGCTGCAGATTCGGGAGTCCATAGACGATGTCGAGGACATTGACTATTTCGTCGTTACTGTAGGCACTCCGTTACTGCAGCACATTGAGACTGACCTGACCGCCGTAACACGGGTCATCAAGGAACTCGGTACCAAGATCAGGCGAGGGCAGACCGTTGTGATGCGATCTACAACGGCTCCCCACACCACTCAATATGTCAAAAAGCGGTTGGAGGGAGCATCAGGTTTCGAGGTCGGGAAGGATATTTTCCTGGCTTGCTGCCCTGAGCGAATTCTGGAGGGAAAAGCCAAGGAAGAGCTACTGGCCTTACCTCAAATCGTCGGCACCGAAGATGAAGGATCCAGGGAATCGGCCGACGCTCTTTTCCGGACGCTTGGTGTGGAGGTACTGCACTGCAACTACATTACGGCCGAATTGGTCAAGCTGTTCAACAACGTGTCTCGCTACGCGTACTTTGCGATTGCGAATGTTCTTGCCATGATCGCTATCGACTATGAAGCGGAGCCGTATGAGATTCTCAGGCTGACCAACCATAATTACCCCAGGCCGATCACTTCGAAACCCGGTTTTACGGCGGGCACCTGCCTTCGCAAGGACTTTGGCATGTTGTCCGAGGCTTACTGGAGTGCCGATATTCTGGTCAGCGCGTGGCGAATCAATGAATCCATGCCAAAATTCCTTGTTGAAGCGGCGAAGGGGCGATGGGGTGATCTTTCCGAACTCAAGATCACCGTGCTGGGGTATTCCTTCAAGCGTGATGCGGATGATGTACGTGACACTTTGAGTGACAAGGTATTGCGGTATCTCCATCGGGAATGTCCGCAGAAATTGGTGCTACACGACCACTTGATACCTCAAGACGGCGTTCCGGAAATGATGGACCTTACATTCACGAATGATTTGTCGGAAGCGGTATCCGGCGCCGATCTCATCGTGATCGCAACGAATCACAGCCTCTACTCAGAGCAAAGGGAAATGCTTCTGGGTCGTGTCGAGAACCATGGCTGTCGAATCGTCGATATCTGGGATTCACTTGGAACAGGGTCTGTCTTGCTTGGATGATGCCAATGACTAATGTACTGATTACAGGGGCCGCTGGATTCATTGGGTTTGCTTTAGCAGAATCGCTGTCCAAGCGCGGGGATACGAATGTCTACGTCGTGGATAATTTCGTGCGTGGAGAGAGCGACGCAGCCTATGCAGAGCTTTGCGCTCGTGATTCCGTTGTTGCGTTTGATCTTGATTTGACGGATAGCAATGCCGTTCGCGAATTGCCGGAATCAATCGACCTGATTCTCCACATGGCAGCGCTGAATGGAACTCAGAATTTTTACGAGCGACCTTATGACGTAGTTCGCTGCTCGACGCTTCCGACTTTCCACCTACTGGATCGATACGGTCCGGCCAGCGGACTCAAGAGATTTGTGTACGCGGGATCCTCGGAGGCATATGCCGGAACAGTATCCAGGTTCGACTGGCCCGTGCCGACAGCGGAGGATGTGCCGCTGTGCATCACTGACCCGTCCAATCTGCGTTGGTCGTATGGCGGTTCAAAGCTTCACGGTGAAATACTGGTTACCGCAGCCTGCCATCAGTATGAAAAGGACTACACGATCATTCGCTACCACAATGCATACGGTCCACGCATGGGTGACAAACACGTTGTTCCGGATTTCCTTGAGCGGATGAAAAATGGTATCTACAGCCTGTATGGGCATAGCGACACGCGTTCCTTCATCTATATTGATGATGTTGTCCGAGCGACGGTGATGCTGGCCGAATGCGCTGATGCGGCAAACGAGACGGTAAATGTCGGAAGCGAACACGAGACGAAAATCGTTGATATTGGCAAAATGCTGCTGGAACTGGCCGGCATTGATGCTGAGATCGAGCTTCACGATTCACCGAAGGGCAGTGTCCCCCGACGAGCTCCGGATATCAGCAAGCTGAAAGAACTCGTCGGGTATGCCGAGGAGATTTCACTTGCTGACGGGCTTCGGCGAACGATGGACTATTATCTATAGTACTGTCGTCAGCGAATACAAGTTGCCAGGAGTTTCTTGGTGAGTACTCGAACTTTCTTCCCGTATAGTATGAAGATCGCGCGGAAAAACAACTCAATGATAAACGTTGATACGAGCCCAACGTAATTTAACGGATTTTTCCAGAATACGTAAAGTTTCAACGGGTAAATTTTAATTTTCCGGAAGCCGCTAATCTCAAGTAGTTGGTTAAAGCTATACTCGGTGACGGTATAGAAGTGATCAATATTGTGCGCCAGGTTTTCTGCTCCAACGAGCGGATTCGCACCATTCAATGTATATGTGACCAGCGTTCCACCGTCTTTCAAACGTGATCTGCACAATTTGAGAAAGGCAATCGTCTCCTCGTGCGTGAGATGGCTCAATTCCTGCTCGGGAATAATAACGTCGTATTCCTTTTCCGGTTTAGCCTGCAGGTATTCGAATGCACGGGCAACTTCACAGTTCAGATCATGAGCGAGAGCGATCTTGATTTTTTCCTCATCCGAGTCGATGCCCACGGTTTGACTGTAGCCTTCCGACTGAAGAAGGCTTACGAGGTATCCTGGTCCGCAGCTGATTACCAGAATTGACGCACCCTTGTCGGACGGTAAGTGCTGCAAATAATTGTGGCGATAATAGGCAGTAAAACTTCTAAATCCGGCCTCAACGTCTTCCGGCGCTTGCCAGTAGGAATCGAATGGCTCGATTCTTGCGGCGAGCGTGTCCGAATTGATTGCGGACGGAGGCGCGAATTCGGCAGGTGAATCGCTGATACTGGCTTCTCTCTGTGGTTCGTTCACATTTTTCCCCTCAAATTAAAGTCGGTTACGACGTCTCATCCTGTCCATCCGAATCGTCAGCACCGATTATTTCCGCAATCTTGTATTCCTTGAGCGATCGGGCGTGCGTAAAAATAATCAATTCCCCGAGCAGCCCCAGGCTGAACAGCTGGAGCCCAAGAACAACAAGCAAAGAACTCAATAACAATGCGGGCCGATCCGCCAGTGGCACGCCCAGGAATAATCGTTCGAATATGAGGACGGCGAGAATCAAGCCCCCGGCGATACCGATCAGGCTGCCGATCATGCCAAAAAAACGAAGTGGCTTCTTGGTAAAACGAACCAGGAAGAAGATCGTGAAAATATCCAGTAACCGATGCAGGTATTCACGTATGCGGTAACGGGACCGAAAGTCATCATGCTCTGATTGTTTTGCATCAACTTCGGTGATCGTAAAGCCGGCGTTTCGTGCGAGAACCGGCAAGAACCGGTGTTGATCACCATACAGCCGCAGCTCTTGCAGAACCTTCCTGTTCAGGACTCGAACGTAGCAGCCCAGATCGTTGAATTGATAACCGGTAATTGCCTCGAGTATCCGGTGAAAAACCCTTCTTCTAAGGCGTTCAAATTTACCCCCTCGTCGCGGATTCCGCCGCACGAGCAACACATCATATCCAGTCGATTGTTGAATCAAAGCCGGAAGCTCCTCCGGATCAACCTGATAATATGCGGGCAAAGTAACTATCGTTTCTCCGGCCGCCTGATCAACGCCGCACATTAGCGCAGTCGCATCGCCGAAAGATCGAGACAGCTGAACTATCTTGATCGGTAATTTATCGGCGGACCGTACCTTCTCCAATTCTGATGCCGCATCGTCCTGATGCCCGTCAATAATGAAGATAAGTTCGAACGTCTGTTTTGTTGCATCCAAAGCGCTCCAGTAATCACGGGCCAAAGCCCTGAGATCATCTTTCCGGCTTCCGACGACGACCATACCGGAGAGCTGGAGCATTTTTTGATTGTCTTTCATCAGGTATCAAATTCCGTAGTCAGGGCTGAACTATCGTCGTCGGAACGGTTGGAAATCGTCATCCGGGCAAAGTCTTCGGTTCGTGTATCCCCGGTGTTGTATACGAGTTCGCCAAGGATGCCATTAAAAAAGAGAAACATGGAAAGCGCAATGAAAAGCAAACTGGTACCGGCCAATGGCATGGGGAAGGAACCGGTTGTGAAAAAACTGAACACGGTCGCTATGCCAAATAATATTCCAAGTAGCGCAAATGGCATGCCGAGCAATGAAAACCACAACGTCGGTCTGGAAAAGAAACCGGTTAAGGTCTTGATCGTGAGAAGATCCAGAAGGACTTTATATACCCTGGACAATCCATACTTCGAACTTCCGAAGTTGCGTGCATGATGCCGTACTTTTATTTCTGCAATTCGCGGTCCTGCGATCGCAGCCATTGCCGGTATGAAGCGATGCATTTCAGCATAGAGCGGGACATTCTGAATTATCTCTGCGCGATAGGCTTTCAACGAACAGCCATTATCCTTGATCGGAACGCCGGTCACCTTGCCGATCAGTTTGTTTGCGATAAACGAAGGAATCTTTCGGCTGATCAATTTATCCTGGCGATTATGTCGCCAGCCAACGACCAGGTCGTAACCTTCTTCAATTTTTTCGAGGAGGGCGCCGATATCCCGAGGGTCGTTCTGAAGATCTCCATCCATGGTTACGATCACCCGCCCGCGTGCGTGATCAATGCCAGCGGCCATTGCCGGAGTTTGCCCGTAGTTTCGTCGAAAGCTGATAATCCGTAAACGGTTGTCGTCAGCGGCCAACTCCCGTGCGATTTCCAAGGTACGATCAGTACTGCCGTCATCGACAAAAATGACTTCGAAAGGGCGATCGAGTGGCTCAACGGCAGAAATTACTGCGTCATACATGTGACGGATGCTTTCTTCTTCATTCAGAAAGGGCACCACAACCGAGAGGTCAAATTGATTACGCATATATTTGATTAATAACGTGTTTTTAGCTAATTCTGAATTGGAGAGCCATGCTCGTTGCCCCATCGGCCACGATTTTCCCAAGTCGGCACGTTACTCGGTGGGCCGCGGTGCGTCCAGTAGAGGTTCACAAATTCAACTGTGACACAGTGCCGTCCATGCTGCCCCGAACAATTATGTGAATATGGCACAGCGCGAGGATCGTTGACCCTTGATTTGGTCGTTGATTCCGGAATTTCCCACAGAGCTATAACACAGAGCTATAAGTTATGCGGACTAGTCAGTTATTCGAATGACAACCGTCTGCCGGTCACGCCCCACGTAGACGATGCGATCGTCCAGGCTATTGAGATACGCCTTTAGATCAACTGAAATCCAGGGCGTCCTGGCCAGCCGAGTTCTTGAGAACAAAATCCAGGCATTATTGCCATTGCGGCCAGCGATTGCGGCCTCGACTTCGTCGTCGCTGTGAAGAAGCGGAATGCCCAGATAATTATCGAGAGCGCGGCCTCGTACCAGGTATGTCTGGGACTCATAGTTACTGGATCGAATCCAATAATCGACCCTGCCAATGTAGTTCCAGAATTCTCGAGGATCCAGAACCAGAACGATATCGTCGTCTTGCAGACGATCGCTGACATACGCCGCCGGGGTCTTGAAATCCTCGTAGCTGTCGAGCCCTAGCGAGGTGAAAGGAAAGGTCGTCTCGGTATAGTCCCGAGCGGAGGTCAGGACGGCAGCGAATGGGTTAACACCGATAATCGCAATCGTGGCGACGGCTATTGTCCATGCCCGTCCGTCCGAATGTTTCTTGAGTAGCCTGGGAATCGAAACGCCCAGTTGCGCCAGCAGATCAGGGATCGCAAACAGACCGGCAACAACCAACATCAGGAAAAACGGATCAAGCTGAAGATTGTAGCGGAAAAACTCGAACTTGGTTTCCAATACCCCATTAGCGAACAGTACCAACCAGAAGCTCCCGACCAGAAAGAGTGCAGTTGCGTCAGGTCGATCTCTCGAAATCCTGTCGATTCCCCACAATGTGCCGAGGGCAAGCGGCAGGGACAGAACCGGTCTTTCCAGGAAATAGGACCAAAACAGTCTGAAGTTCGGGTAGTCAACCAGTACCCGAAGCAATTTTCGAAACCCTTGTGGCGCCATTGCTATTTCTGCCTGGAAAGATGCGCTGATAATCGCAACTGCGATGAGCCACAGGAAAAAAATAGCAAGACAACAAATTGCCGGCCAGTACCAGGCCGGATTTTTTATCTCCTTTATTCCTCCCTTGAGTGAAATCAACATCATGACCAATGTAAGTGCCACCAGGTTGAACTGGTGTGTGACAGACAGGACTATTGCGATTACGACCAAAGCCCGGTAAGCATTGCCATGGTTCCACGCGACTTTTACCACGAACAGAGTTAAAATCAGGACTGCTGCTAAACCGCTCAGAATCGCGACGGGAAACGCGCCGTAAACCTGAAACAACAGATCGAAATCAGGGAGTGAGATTTGCTGCAGCAACGCAGCGAACGGTCCGGAGTCATTACCGACGGATTGGGAAACATCGATGGTGTCGGCGGTTTTACGGGGAATGTCAAAATATCGTTGTTGAATCGATTTTACTGCCAGGAAGGCGATGCCGATACCACCGGCCTGCAGTAGAAGCGATACTGTGCGCGCCTTGGATCTCCCCAGTGGAATCGCGAGCAATAACATTATCGCAAGAGAGTAGGCAAGTTGGTGAATACTTAGAGCCAGAAACGCCAAAGGCAGTACCCACGGACTAAATACCTGGTCGGGATTCTGAAAGTGGGCACGGAAAATGGCATACGCGGCAATAAGATAGACAAGGAAGAAGGGCGAGTACATTCGTGCCGTCCGCGCCATTTCCACCTGCCAGAAAGACAACGCGATGCAGGCCGCAACAATCAGGCCGACCTGCCTGTTGAAAAATTTACTGGCTACCCAATACGCCGTTGGAATAAGGATTGTACCGAAGAGCACGGCGGGCAGCCGCATGCTGAATTCACTATATCCAAACGTCTTGACCGAGGCCGCAACGATCCACTGATACGGATAAAACCGGAGGTAAATCATCCCGCTGGGCAGCTCCGGCACGCCTTTTTCCAACAATGCCTTGACTGCAAGCGCGGTGAGGTCTTCGTCCCAGCGAAAGCCAAGGCAGCCAAGGCATCGGTAGCGCAGATAGAAGCCCAGCAACGTAATAACAATAATGCCGGCAAGCAGGATCCGTTGAGTGAGGCTGCCGAAAACTTGCCCGGTACGTGCTTGAAAATGGCTTGTCATTAAAATGACTATTTAACTACCGAAATCTGGGACTCGTCAAAGTCTCGCCGAACACAACCGTCAACACAAGCAAGCCACGAACCGTCTTCAAGAATATGCGGGTCGATATGATGCATTCCATGCCGATTCCATGGCTCGCTACCGGGACCGAGTATGGGTTTATCCCCGACCTGCCTTTCCTCGAACGTTGTCGTCGAAAGCTCATGGATTTCAAATGCACGGACCTCCGTTCCGTAAACGGGGTATACGTTTTGTGCAAAGCGATACGGCGTGCCATCGATGATGACGACGCGACCGCTGGGCCTTGATATGTGTGGATCACCTCCTGCCATAGGGCTTTTCGGATGCTCGGTCCAGGGGCCGGGCAGGTCGTCAGCGAAAAATAACTTCAGTAGCGGAGATTTCGCGTCAGCCCCTGCGTCCGTAAACAGCCACCACCGGTCATCGAAACGGAACAAGGAGCTGTCAGCAAATCGTGAACCCTCCAGGAGAGTTGCCACGCATGTCCAATCGAAGGGAAAGCGGTCAGCCTTATACAAACGCACAGATTTGTCTCTTCCCGTCTCGGGAACCATATAGAAATCACCCTGCCATTCGAAGACATACGGGTATGACATGTGGAAGGGTTCCGAAAGAACAATCTGTTCGAATTTCCACTTAATCGCATCCGGGCTGGACGCTAACGCGATTTCCCCTTTGTTGGTGAATTTATTTGTCAATTCGAAAAACATGTACCAGGAGCCACTCACATTTAACATGAATGGATCTGCAACCGTGCCTGCTGGCGCTTCGGTAATATCCATAGGGGCCAGTACGGGGTTCGAAGCCATTTGCGCCGCTTGTAACTCGAATGGTGACTTTCCTGCAAAGATCCCAATAGAGAATCGAGTCTTGCCCTCGGGGATCATGCGGTAAACAGTCTTCGGGGAGATCCTCCAGAGAAGGCGCTTCAACCATCGTCTTGCTGCTTTGACCATTCTCAAAATGTTCTGGTCACGACAGGGATCTGAAGCGAACGCGCTGTTGTGATCCGGCACACCGTCAACTTCCTTTCTCGATCGTGTCTGCAGTGTAGTCGCGTGACTGGCCTTCAATCTTCATGCGGTACCACATCTCCGCATTGAGCAATAACCAAAGCCTGTTACCGTGATCAGCCTTTTGTGCCAGATGCTCATCAAGCAGCTTTCTTACGGCATCTGCGTTGATAAGCCCCGCTTCAACCAGAACAGGTTCTCCGAGGAACACAGAGAATAATTGCCTGTATTCATCCCGTAGCAAATAGGGAAGGGCAGACGAGAATCCTTGCTTCGGAAAGCTCAGAAGTTCTTCAGGCAGATATCGCTCGGCGAGGCGTTTCTGCAAGTAGCGGAGTTTACGGCCCCTGACCTTGTAACGAACCGGGACCTGCGCCATGTATTCGGCAACGGTGTGGTCCATAAACGGGCTTCTGGCCTCCAGCCCATGTGCCATGGTCATTCGGTCGGAAATCATGACCGGATGATCCGGCAGGCGTATCTGGCTGTCTGCCGACAACATGCGGTCGACCGGGTCGGTTGCGTGTGCCGCATCATAAGCATTGGCGATCAGGGTCTCTGCATCGAATCGCCCCAATGCCTGTTTCAGGGCCGGCCCATACAACAACTCCTTGGCCTGGCCCTCATAGTAGAAATAACTGAGGCTTTTCGCGTAGCGCGCGCCACCTTCACTAAACGAAAGCCGATGGAGCCACTTCAGCTGGTGTGCCTTGCTCTTGTACCAGTTTCCCTCCGGCATTCGATTGAGGATGGGCTCGATGAATCGTGACCTGAACCATTTGGGCAGTCTGGCGTAGTGTCCGGCGTACAGATTTCCGTAGTACCGGTCGTATCCCCCGAACAATTCGTCACCGCCGTCGCCGCCCAGGACGACCTTTACATGCTCACTTGCCATCTCCGAAACAAGGTACACGCAAATGGACAACGGATCGGAAGGTTCATCCAAATGATGGATCAATGTGGGTAAATGTTTTGTGAGCGACGGCACCTCTGTGCGTTCGTGATGCACGGTGCCATATTTCTCTGCGACGAGGCGCGCAAGCGGGGCCTCGTTAAAGTTCCCGTGAGGCAGTCCAAGTGTGAACGTGGGAATCGGCGCATCGGCGACATGTTTCATCAGGATCGCGGTCACCAGGGTCGAGTCAAGTCCGCCACTAACAAAGGCGCCGACCGGTACGTCGCTAACCATGTGCAGGCGTATGGCCTCGATAAGCCGCTCCTCCAGCCCATCCAGAATATCATCTTCAGACCGGTCATCTTTCGGCTCAAATTCAAGTGTCCAGAAGGGTTCGACTTTGAGACCGCGTTCCTTTGAAAACGTCATGTAGTGAGCGGGCGGTAATTTCCTGATCCGCCGGAACATGCTGTGTGGTGACGCAATGATTCTGAGTGAGAAATACTGATCAAGCGCCTGGTGATTCAGCTCTCGAAGAGACGGGTCGTGGGCCAAAAGGCCCTTGATTTCCGATGAAAAAGCGAACGTGTTCTTGTCCGCGTGATAGTAGAACGGCTTTTGACCGAGGTGGTCGCGTGCAGCGAATAGCTGTTGATTTTTTTCATCCCAGATCGCAAACGCAAACATGCCCCGGAGTGACTGCAACACTCGCTTGCCGCGGCTTTGGTAGAGCCGCAGGATGACCTCGGTGTCCGAATCGGTTTTTAGCTCGGCCCCTTCACTCAATAGCTCCTGGCGTAGCGCATGGTAATTGTATATTTCACCGTTGAAGACGATGCTCAGCCCGTGAGATTGATCAACAATCGGCTGGTGCCCGCCTCCGAGATCGATGATGGACAATCTTCGATGCCCCAGTATGGCGCCGGATCCTTCATAGATTCCGTAATCGTCCGGCCCACGGTGGCTCAACGCATCGATCATTCGGCGTACAGACGCCGTGCCATCCGGATACTCTCCAACCAAACCCGCTATGCCACACATCTTATTCGGGCCCGATCGATTGCGGCCCGCACGCATGGGTGCCGGCAATTTCATTTCGGGGAGATTCAGGTGTCACTATCTTTTTTGCTATCAACTGGTTCTCATTCTCGCTGTCATTCGCTCTCGTCAGCGGTATCCGTTTCGTCGAAGGAACGTATCACCCGCGCCGGTACACCAACTGCGACACAACGGGCGGGAATATCCCTGGTGACCACGGCGCCTGCCCCAATTACTGCCTGATCGCCAATATGGACACCCCCGATGATGGTGCAATTGGCGGCGATCCAGACTCTTTCTCCAATGCTGATACCGGCGAAGTTTCCATCAAGATCGCTCGACAGGTAATCGTGTCCGGTGGTCGTGATAACGGTATTCGGGCCTACCTGGGTATTCTTTCCGATGTCGATCCCGCCGTGACCGTACATCTGAACAAAACTGTTCAGTGCGGCACCATCGCCAATCACGATGTGGCCATCAATTCCGGCGCGCAAATACACCCGGTCCTGCAGCAGGCAGTTTGAGCCGATCGTTATGTTGGCACTGTTAACCATCACCGTTCCTTCGCCAACCACCGTTTTGCGACCCGTGCAACGCCGTATCCATCGGTAACTGAATGATGTCCACGCAATTTTGGCGATGCGGAATAACTCCGACGGGTTGCTGAAAACGGCTCGAAGCAAATATTGAGCTTTGTGTGGCAGATGATTCATTTATGCAGATTTTTCCTGGTTCGAGGCGCTGTTGGCGCCACGCTCAAACACGTATAGAATTCCAAATAAGACACTGGCGGCGAGGCCGAAAACGCGCAAGAACAAGGCTACAATTACGGCTTGAGCATAGGGTAAGCTTGCGAGGACTGCAGCGATGGCAAACGATCCCTCAACGATTCCGATTCCATTGATAGACAACGGTATCACACCTGCCACGCCGGCTGCCGCAGCGATGAATCCGCTTTCAAGTATCCTGCCCGGCAATGCCAATGCAGAGAAAAGTAAAGCGATGGAGCAAATTGCGACCGTCTGAAAAAGTAGTGATAAACCAACAAGACCCCAAAGGTGCCGACCATTCGCTCGCATAATCCGAACGCTTTCCATCAACGGTTCCAACTTGCTTATCTTGTGTAACTTGCTCTCGGCTTTCGCCAAAAAGCCGACTTTCCACGCGATCAGGAAAAGCGTTACGAATATGCCCATTACGGCTGTCGCGATGATCAATAATTTTTCGTAACGGAGCGCGCCCGATGCGACCAACGCTATTGCAGATATGTAGCCGAAAAGGATCAGCACGACGAGCCCTATGACTCTTTCGACGATGATCGCGGAAATCGGATAGGCGGGTCGATCCGCGTGTTGGAAGGTTCGATAGGCCCGATATGCATCACCGCCTATTGCAGACGGCAGGAAGTTATTGAAAAAGAACGCGATGCAAAGAATCCGAAGCAAGTAGCCCAGAGGGTAAAAGACGCCGTGCAGCTTCAACGACTGTTGCCATTTCCAGGCACTGACAGGATATTGCATGGCCAGGAACAAGACAGCAATCAACGCAGGTGTTGGATCCAGTTCATGAGCATGCGCATAAATCTCGGTCCATTCGACACTCCAGACCAGCGCCGCGATCAAACTGGCACTTACGGTAATCTTGACCAGGCGCAATATATTACGTGTCACCACAGATCACACGATTCGGGACGGACGATGCGCTGAGACACCCATTTGGCGAGACTCCGGAATTGATATTTTGCGGGGCTGGATTATAAGTGAGGATAAACGAACGTCGAGACCTTTTATTGCCAGATTCGACATAATGGGCGGCAGTCATTCTCAACGGAAAACCAATCAAAGGCAGGTGGAGATGCGAATTCCACTTTGCGCCGCCTGTTGGGTCTTGTTTCGACACATCACATATTATGTCATTAATTTTCGTTCGGTCTAAATTATTCCAGTAGACTCCGCTCTGTCCCGCAAGCTGTTTTGCGAGACCAATACAGAGAAAAAGCGCCTGTAGAATAAGGTGTTACAAATCAAAGCTGAAGAAATCCTACTATGGATTGGCGCAATCGGATACTCTACGGCCCCACACTGGAAATACTCGGCTTGATACCGGTCCGACGGTATAATTCAGCGCGTCCAGCTTTTTGAAAATATCCGGAAAATGGTAAGGCAATCAATGACGATAAGGCACTTCAATCTTCTCCTGGTTCTGATAGTTATGCTGTGCGGCTTCAGTGCGGCACGAGCCCAGGGAAACGTGGCGGCCGGCGAGGCATACGAGGTCCAGGCGGGAGATTTATTGTTCATTTCAGTGTGGAAAGAGCCGGAACTACAAAAAGAAGTGCTGGTGAGGCCCGACGGGGCAATTTCGTTTCCACTGGGTGGTGAGATCAATTCTCGAAACAAAACGGTTGAACAACTGCGAGTTGAATTGACGAAGAGATTGTCACGTTATATTCCGGATCTGGTGGTTACTGTCTCTGTTTTGGAGATTAACGGAAACAAGGTGTTTGTCATCGGTCAGGTAAATAAGCCAGGCGAGTTCGTAGTAAATCCTCGTGTCGACGTGATGCAGGCCCTGAGCATGGCCGGCGGTACAACGCCTTTTGCGGATCTCAAGAATATTCGAATATTACGACGGACCCCTACCGGGCAGATTGCACTTGAGTTCCGGTATGATGATGTCATCAGGGGTCGAAGGCTCGAACAAAACATTGTTTTGGAGAGCGGGGACGTGGTTGTTGTTCCTTGATGGCAGAGGCCCGTCCGGATTGGTGTGCCAGGTTTTGATAGATGAGTAATTTTGTCGTAGCTTTGCGGCCGATTGAAATTGTGAAGGAATCGAACAAAAATGGAATCTGATGCGCTCAGCTTTTCTGACTTGCTTGGATTGATGCGCCGGCGGTTTGCCGTCTTCGTAAATACTTTCATTGCATCGTTGTCATTTGCAGTTCTGCTTGCATTTGGTCTGCCGTCAGTTTACGAGTCAACCGGGACGATTCTTATAGAACAACAAAACATTCCGGATGATCTGGTGCAATCCACGATTACAAGTTATGCGGACGAACGAATTCAGGTCATATCGCAACGTGTGATGTCAACCGACAATCTCGCTGGCTTGATTCAGCGACACGAGTTGTATGGCTATGGTCAGGATGATGAGTCGCTGGTTTCCAAGGTCACGGAGTTGAAAAACTCGATCGTAATCGAGCCGATTAGTGCCGATGTATTTAATCAAAGTAGCGGTCGACCCGGTCAGGCAACAATCGCGTTCACGGTAGCTGTTCGACATGAATCCCCGAAAGTGGCACACGATTTGGCTACTGAGGTGAGTGACCTGTTTCTGGAAGAAAACAGGCGGTCGAGAGCAGAACAAACCCTTGAAACTGTTTCCTTCCTGGAATCTCAATCAGAAGCCTATCAAAGTGAAATAGATCGCATCGACGGAGATATTGCAAACTTTAAGAGTCGGTATCAGGGGATGTTGCCAGAGGATGTGAGCTTCAATTTGCAGGCCCTGGAAAGGGAGGAGAGGCAACTGATCGATGTCAATGGCCAGATCCGAACTCTGGAGGAACGTGTCCGATATCTGCAAGATGAGCGAAGAATGGCGTTGACCGAGGCTGGCGGTGCAGTTGACAGAATGGCCGAGTTGCAAGAGGAGTTAGCGCGATTAAGCGCCAAATACGCACCGAATCATCCGGACGTATTGAACGTCCGCAGGGAGATCGAAATACTTCGCCGGCTGGATGGGGATCTCAACAATGCGGACTCTGCCATGGCGATCGCACAGGTACGGCAGGATCTGGCCCTGGCCCGTGAACGGTACTCGGCTGATCATCCGGATGTGCGGAATTTGGAGAGAACTTTGGCTGCGTTGGAGGCTCAGAATTTGTCCAGCGAATCCGGCTCAATACTGGTCACGAGTCCTGCCGTGCGACAGATCGATTCCGAAATTCGGGAAAGAACCGCCTCTTTGAGTGGGCTCAAGCAGACTCAAGATGCCCTTATCAAGAAAATTTCGCTGGTGGAAGAAGAACTCAAGGGTGTACCGGAAGTTGAACGGCAGTACAGAATGCTGACGCGTCGCTATGAAGATGCCGTTGAGCGCCATGATCAGATTCAAGCGAAACTGGCAACGGCCAGAATGTCCAGCCGGCTTGAAACAGAACAACTGGGAGAAAGGTTTACACCAATTGATCCGCCACGTCTTCCAAGGGAGCCCGCCAGCCCAAACAGGATTGGAATTCTCGTCCTCGGAATGGTGCTAGCGGGGGCACTGTCCATTGCGGCCCTTGCGCTCGCGGAGGTCCTGGACAGCAGTGTAAGAAATGCGAGGGACGTTCGGGAATTACTGGGGGTCCCGCCATTGGCGAGCATTCCCATAGTTGAAACGCATTCAGATCGGCAAAAACGCTTCTTGAGAATTTTCGCTCATGCGGCATTCGGCGGTTTAATGATTTCGAGTGCCGCTGCCGGTATTTTGTATCTAAGCGCGTAGCACGATCAGGGAAACCGATGAGTAAGATTGAAAAGGCGCTCAACTGGGCGAAGGAAAACAGGCGGCAGTTGGCGGGCGAAAACGTGTCGGAGCGGCGACCACGCACCGATCAGCTGCCGGCCAGAAATGCCCGCCGGGAGAATGATGGGGCGAAATGGATTGAGACACTCCGGATGGAGTCCGGTCTCTCCATCGAACACCCTGAAAGCAGGGTAATTTTAAGTGACCATCAGGATGAGCACGTACGTTCTGCATACAAAATGCTTCGCACCAGGACACTGCAGCGGATGCGTCAGAATGACTGGCACGTGATTGGCGTAACGAGCCCGCTGCAAGGAGACGGCAAATCGCTGACTTCAGTAAATCTCGCGCTTAGCCTGGCAAGAGACGTTACTCTTTCAGTGATTCTTGTGGAGCTTGACTTGCGCAGGCCAACGATCTGTAAGCAACTCGGCGTTGATCCAATCAACGGCTTGTCCGACTATCTGGACGGCACGGCTAAACTGGATGAGGTCCTTTTCAGGCCGGAAGGAACAGAGCGTTTCGCAATATTGCCCAACACTGAAGTCTATGAAAACTCATCGGAGACACTTTCGTCACCGGCAGTGGCTACTCTCATCGATGAGCTTCGGGGATCAGATCCCGGTAGGGTTATTATCTGCGATTTGCCTCCTTACCTGGCGACAGATGATGTGCTGGCTTTCGCCCCATTGGCAGATGCATTTCTGGTCGTTGTCAGCGAGGGGACGACATCACGAGACGTATTGGAAAAAGGCCTGGATATCCTTCAGGAGTTGCCGCTGCTGGGTGTGGTTCTCAATCGGTCTGAGGATGCAACCACCGGTTACTATTACTAGCTGTTGGCTACTCAAACCCCAGGTCGTAGCGTCCGCAGCAATGTCCACTGATACCAATATCGAGATCGTTTTCATAATCGGCTCTGGCCGGTGTGGTTCGTCGCTGGTACATGAGTTGATTTCGCAGCACCGCGAAGTCGGATTTGTTTCAAATATCGATGACAATTTTCCTTTTTTCAATTTGAAAGGATCCCTGAACAGCCTGTTGTTTCGGTCTCCCCTTGGAAACTTGACGAAAAAGGGGCGCTTGAGATTCGCCCCGTCAGAAGCCTACAGGTTGATCAGCAAGAAGGTTTCTCCATTGTATGCCAATAGCTGCAGAAACCTTCGAGCTGCGGACGTTACTCCCGAACTCAGGCAATCATTTCGAAAATTCTTTTTCGATAGATATCGTGCACAGGGAAAGCGCGTGTTTGTCCACAAATATACGGGTTGGTCCAGGGTCGAGTTTTTCAAAGAAATTTTCCCGGAAGCAAAGTTTATTCATATTGTTCGCGATGGTCGCGCTGTCGCCAATTCATTTCTTCAAATGGAATGGTGGACAGGCTATCGTGGTCCTGAAAATTGGTACTTGGGACCGCTGAATGAGCAGCAAATGTCCCGGTGGGAGTCAAGCAATCGCTCATTCTTGCTTCTGGCCGGGCTTGCGTGGGAGATTCTCGTCACAAGTGTTGAACAAGACGTGGATCGGGTAGGGCAGGACAGTGTTTGCACCATTCGTTATGAGGATTTCTTGCAGGATCCGGTCGGGGAGATTCGTAAATTATGTGATTTTTCTGGACTTGATTTCGCACATGACTTCGCAAATCGAATCAGCGGCAGCCGAATAGATTCCGGTAGAAAACAGGCATTTCTGACCGATCTGTCGCCGGCCCAGGTATCGGAGCTGACAACTTGCATTGCCGACTCCCTCGACAGATACGATTATTCAGATATCGGTTGACACCTGATCCAGAAACGGCGTCTGCAGTTCGTTGTTTCCCCAATCAAAATTGACCAGCCAGGCAGTCGTATCCGGACTCAGCGTGACTTCCTGCTTGTACCCCCCCACAGCAAAGGTCTCGTCCGAGGAACCCACTCGAAATCCAAACTCGCGGTAGAGCTCACGCATTCGGGAATGTGAAGATGTCAGCATCACTGTTCGTGCAATTCGATCTTGCCTGCCGGCTTCAACAATGCTTGAAATCACGCCGTACGCAAGACTTACGGGATCCACGCCATCACACTGGGCTACTACCAGACAGTCCGGCTTATCATTGATAACGACGTAGCCGACCGTCTTTTGTCCCTTCATTATGCGGAACAGTCGATATCGAACGAAGGTAAGCTCAGTGTCGTACCGCCAATTCAGGTAAGCGAGGCTGGGTGCGAATCGAAATGTGAAGGGGGATGTTTGGGGTAACAGGTCAGCCGAAAATGTACGCTCAGGGTGAACGGAAATGCCTGCTGCTAAAGCATTCTTTAGTCGCGATGCATAGTGGCCAATTTTCTTTCGGGGAAACTGTCGTATGATTCTCTTGGCCGCTTTTCGCCACATGGGATCCCCAGGGAAGGTGGGGTACAGGTAATTCAGGTAATGTCTCCTGACGCCGGGGAAGTAGGTCCACTCGAGGGATCGGATCACCTTTTGGGTGTCCTCAGTAGTCCAAAAAACCAAACCCAGGGGGCAGTCTTTCAGTCGTCGCAAAAAGAGAAATGAGCCTACCCCCGGCACGAATGAATTATAGTTGCTGCTGAATCCAAGCATCATCTCGCCAGACTCGGTATCAAACATCATGTGGTCCACGCCGAGGGTGCCCACGATCCTGTCGTTTTTGTCCAACGCCAGGAAAAGCTTGCATCAGTCCTGGGATGCATAGTAATGGTCAACAAACGGGCGATGAATCAAGGCCGATTCCGGCCTTTTGGGCTTCACTGCACGCGTAAGCGCGTCATGCCATTCAGGGCTGTATTCGATAATCCTCAATTCGTCCCACCCCTGTGTTGAGATATGCAAACTGTTTTGACGCCTGTTGATACTATGCACAAATTCTGCAGAGTGCGTCTACCAATTACGCCAGAAAATTTGATAGTATGCGCGCTCGAAAAAGAAGCGAAAGCGTTGGAGTTTCAATTTTTAATCTGACTGATGTCGATGGACTGCGACTTACCCAGGATAAGCAGACAATCCTGAGCGGTGAGGTATTGCGGCTGGCTCAGGATATTGACCGTTTGTTCGGTCATTGGGCCGTCCAGTTTGGTGCGGAAGAACAGCAGTATCCACCGTTGGCTTCCGTGGAGCAGCTCCACAAGCTTGAGTATTTCAAGTCATTTCCTCATCAGGTCATGTTACCGGTTTCGTTATCGCCCGATGATGAGAATCTCAACGCATTTGCGGACGATCCGGTATCTCCATCAGGCCAATTGAGGCTTAAACAAACTTCGCCGATTCATCACTGCCTGGCGCCTGCTGCCTGTTTTCCTGTCTACATGTCCATGGCAGGGCAGACATTAAAGGTGACCCGCCAACAGTGACAGTCTTACGAAGTCGAGTGTTCAGCTTTCAGGGAGGGCTCTGGAAATAGATTCTCTTTTCTATTATTGTGCGGGTGTTCGAGGATTGGGGACTAGACGGCGCGAAATCGACGCGAAGTCATAGTCACGCAGCGCCCGCAATACCTCGTGCATGACTAACGCTCGGCGGGAAAAACCGTATCGATTCGCCAGCAATGGAAGTGACCGGATTAACATATTCCTTAATCCGCATAAGGTGGGGTGAGATGACTGATAGCTGTCAACAGATTAATGATGCGATAAAAGAGTTCATTCTTAAGGAGTTCCTCCCCGGGGAGCCAGCAGAGAATTTGGAGGATACGACACCACTAATTGCGGGTGCCATCGTAGACTCTATAGGGATTATGAAGCTGGTATTATTCATCGACGAGAAATTCGGTATTGAAATAGAACCGCACGAAATGGGTGCGGAATTCCTGGGTACTATTGCCGACATAGTGAAGACGGTAAACGCAAAAATTGTGCAGACTTGAGGTAGCGCCGTGCAATTGTCGTCTCATGAGAGTTGGTCAATACAGAGTCGAAGTCCAAATCGACTATGACGATAATAATCGAGCGCCTGAACCCCGACCATTTGGCTGCGGTCAGGTTATTACGTCAATCTCAAAACGCAGACAACTGGCCTGAGGAACTCTCCGAGCAGTTTTTTCGCTGGCGTTATCCGGCTCGCGGGCAGTCCGAAACACTACTGGCGTTTGACGCAGATCGCTGTGTCGCGATGCTTGACTCGTTGAGCCATTCATATCGATTCGGTAACGCCATCATTCGTGTTCGGGAGCCCTGTGAATGGTTATGTCTGCAGGAATACCGGCCGCAAGGACTGGGTTTGAGACTCATGAAGACATTCATGAACGAGCCAGAGCCAATGTTTGCGATGGCGGGAACCTGGATGACGCAAGACATTCTTCCGCTTATGGGCTGGCAGAAATTGCCAGACACTACAAATTACTCGCTGCCGTTAACAAGTGGCGCGCTTGCGGATTCGTTGCTCGGTCGGCTCCGACTTCCGACGGGCAAAGCACGGACGCGCCTGGCTCACACAATATCAATCCCGGTGCGGCATCGCCGTCCCAAGGCGCCGACGGAGCACAGTGAGGTTTCTGAGCACCGGATTGGCCAGCCGCTGCCCGTGGTGGAACACAGTGCCGACTATTCACTTGCGTGCATCAGTAGCCAATGGGAGCCCGCCTGGTTTGACGCTGCGCCTGACGACATGGGGAAGTTTTTTTGGCTTGTATACCATTCGGAGGGCAAACCGGTTGGACTCACGATTAGTCGACTCTTCAGGCGAAATGGCGCGCTTGAGGCAAACCTGTTGCACGTACAAGCGAATCGACGCTCGTCCGAACTATATGAGTGGCTCATTGCCGATACTGCCAGGTTCCTGGCCAGGCGGGGTGCCGTCAAGATTGCTTGCAGAGCATCATGCCAGATTTTTTCGGATGCATTGAAGCGTGTTGGCTTTAACGAGCGGTCGCGCACACCTGCCTTTTGGTGGAGCAAGGATCGCTCAAAACTATCCGGCCCGATGCATTTGACACTGTGGCGCGGGGACGAGGCTATTCGTCCATACCCGTCCTCCTAGGGGCCAGTGTCTGCATGCTTGAGATAACGTGAAAGCATTTTCGATGATTAACGACACCCGATATCCTCTCTGCTAATTTGAATCGCGATTGCCTGATGCGGTCGCAGTGCGAACCGACTGCAAAACTCTGACGAACATTGTCTCGCGGGTTATCCACAGCACCGCGGTGTATGCGATCAACAGCACGGTGAATGAAACGATAAGCCGGGGCAGCCCGTCCAGTCCGGCAAATTCAGATAGCTTCAGACCCGCGAAACCGCCGATAGCCGCCAGGGAAAAATACGAAACGATACGCTTGACGATCAGAACTGCGGAGAATTTTGGCAGGATAAACGCCAGAGTGAACGCCATCGCGATGGTCATCATGCAGGCCACCAGAGAATTTGCCAGCGTCAGACCGAAGATCCCGTAATTTTCACTCAGGTATTTTGTTGCAAAAAAGAATACTACTGTACCCAGCGGCATCGCAACCATCGGAATCGAGATTCGATGCATGGCGTAAAATGAATGGGACAGCAACTTCACGAGGCCATGGAATACAACGCCTGCCGCCGACCCCAGCAGTGCCAGGGTGGTTAGTGCGGCCATAGAACTGGTGAATTCCCCGCGAAGGAACACTACGTTGATCAATGGTTCCGCGTTCAAGGTCATCCAGACTGCGATCGGCATGGTCCCGATAAGGACGGCGGATAGTGCGTAGTCATAAATACCTGCGAGTTTGTTAATGTTGCCTTTTGCAACCTCTCGAGCCGACCGTGAGAACACGATCATGTGAACACCCATCAGGCAGGTTTTATAAATCGGCCTGCACAGCTTCATGGCCAAAGACATGGCGGCGATCGCGCCTTCGCCGAGTTGTGAGCCGTAGTACTACATGATCGGACCGCGCAGACGCGCGATGAGACCGCTGCCTGTGAGCAGCGCCGAATTCGTCAGTATCTTGCGTACATCGGGATCCCGGAAATCGATTTCGGGCCGAAACCGGTATGGAAGTTTGTAAGCCAGGACGAATGTCGAGACCACATGGCCAGCAAGGAATCCCATTGGCAGCGAATAGACTGTGCCGAAGAAATAACCTCCCGTGACGAACATCAGTAACAGGAGGGGCAGGAACAGCCTGGAGAAGGCAACACGATTGTAATTTTCGGCATGCTGCCAAACGTATTGGTGGATATTATTGATCGTCATCAGGATGATAGCGGGCGCCTGAATGGCGAACATGCGTGTTGTGACAAGGACATCCTCGTCACTGAATCCCGGCAGCAAAAAAGCGAATATCGGTTCTTGAACAATGTCGCCATCGGCGGTTTCTTTGGTCTCAGCCGAGCCGTCGACGCCTATTTCGCTGCGAATATTCTCGGCTCCATGTTCATGTACC
>PVMS01052972.1_pt1 | contig 34526 bp, 36 predicted proteins | sample 1853461 | NCBI WGS metagenome assembly PVMS01 (sample SAMN08582032, study PRJNA380276) | Marine sediment metagenome, whole genome shotgun sequencing project. | isolation source: ocean sediment barecode stripped | collected 2017
CCACTTTCTCACCGGACCCGAGAAACTTGATCGGTTTGTTGGTTATGTACCTCATCGACCATGCCGCACCACCGCGGGCGTCACCATCCGTCTTGGTCAGAACCACACCGGTCAGGTCCAGTGCCTGATCAAATGCCCGGGCCGTATTTGCAGCATCCTGGCCCGTCATGCTGTCCACCACAAAAAGAGTTTCCCGTGGCGTGACCACGGAGTGTATCTCTTTGATTTCTCTCATCATCTCATCGTCGACGTGCAGGCGACCTGCTGTGTCGACGATCAGCACATCACACATCTGTCGACGTGCAGCAGACAGTGCTTCACCCGCAATCTTGTCTGGGCGCTGGTCCGTTGCTGAAGGCTGAAATATGGCACCAACCTGGGAAGCCAGGGTCTGTAGCTGATCGATCGCAGCGGGACGGTATACATCGCAACTTACCACCATGACGCGCTTTTTTTCCTGCTCCATCAAGTAGCGTGCCAGCTTGGCTGTGGTGGTGGTCTTACCCGAACCCTGCAGGCCCGCCATGAGCACAACCACCGGTGGCTGAGCTTTCAGGTCCAGGGATTCATTTTCTTCACCCATGATGCTGACCAATTCGTCATGCACCAGCTTGACCATGGATTGCCCGGGAGTAAGACTCTGCAATATATTTTCGCCAACAGCCTTTTCACTGACCTCTGCGATAAACTGCTGCACTACTGGTAAGGCGACATCTGCCTCGAGCAAAGCAATACGAACTTCTCGCAAGGTTTCTCGTATTCCATCCTCGGTCAGTCTGCCTTTACCAGAAAGACGTTGCACAGTCTGAGACAGACGATTTGTCAGGTTGTCAAACATGAATCACTCCAGAACATAGGTTCAGGTATTATAACCTTTGCAGTTCTGGGAAAACTCGAGAAATCCGCTCCTCTGAGACAATTGATGCATCACGAACTAAGTTTGTTAACTGCCATTGGCTTGTACTTCCTGGCCGCGGTATTCCTGTATTTGTCCATCGCCAGGCAATCACGGAGCTGGCGCCGTGCCTCCATTGTCAGTTGTTTTGCCGGTGCATTTGCTCATGTTCTGGCACAGTCGGTTCACTGGTTCTACCAACCCATGCCCGACGTCAACCTGCTGAACCTGCTCTCACTATGTGCTTTGGTCATCGTGCTTATGTTGTGCAGTTCGGTATTCAGCCGAAACCCACTTTACGATGCAAGCCTGGTTGCGTTACCGCTGAGCATCATCGTATTGGCAATGGAATGGCTATTTCCGGCACAAAGCCTGCTACTGGATAACACTTCCATCGGCACCAGCCTGCACATACTCAGTTCTGTTACCGCGTTTGGTGTACTCAGCATCGCCGGAGTCTATGCACTTTTTGTAGCCGTCATTGACCACTTTCTGAGGCGTCATCATCTTAACCCGCTGGTGCGCACCCTGCCCCCTCTGGAAACACTGGAACGACTGTTATTTCGTTTGATAGCAACCGGTTTTGTGTTGCTGACCCTATCTCTGCTGACCGGTCTGACATTTGTTGACGACATGTTTGCACAACACCTGGCCCACAAGACCGTTCTGTCTATCCTGGCCTGGCTGGTGTTTGGCTTGCTGTTGTGGGGCAGATGGCGTTACGGATGGAGAGGTCGTCATGCTGTTCGCTTGACCCTGGCCGGAATACTCCTGCTTCTGCTGGCCTATTTTGGCAGCAAGCTTGTGCTGGAAACCATACTGGGCCGAAGTTGGCAAAGTTGAAGGCGTGACAGACCGATGGTAAAAACCGGGGAAAGATGCAGAATGGCTGTTAATATAGCCGCTTAATAAACAGGCCATGCAGGAAACCATTAAGAATTGAACGAAATACCCCTTAGCACTTTATACGGTTTTTTGGTTGTCCTGCTGGTGCTCTCCGGATTTTTCTCCAGCTCCGAAACCGGCCTGATGGCCTTAAATCGATACCGTATGCGGCACCAGGCCAACAAGGGCCATATCGGCGCACGTTCCGCACAAAGGCTGCTTCAAAAGCCAGACAAGCTAATCGGTCTGATTCTGCTGGGTAACAACCTGGTCAATATCATGGCGGCCTCAATAGCCACGGTGATTGGCATCCGTTTGTTTGGTGATAACGGTGTCTGGATCGCCTCGCTGGTATTGACAGTGGTGGTACTGATTTTTGCAGAAGTCGCACCAAAGACTGTCGCAGCTCTGCACCCGGAGCTGATTGCCTATCCGGCATCATTCATTTTGTCTTTTTTGTTGAAGTTGTTTTACCCACTGGTCTGGGTTATAAACCTAATCACCAATTTGCTTCTCAAGCCTTTTGGTATTAAGACCCGCGCAGAGGTCATTGAACGATTAAATCGCGAGGAGCTGCGCACCCTGCTCACTGAAGGCGGGCAGATCTCTAACGATCACCAGCGAATGCTGGTTAATATTCTGGACCTGGAACAGGCTTCTGTTGATGATGTGATGATCCCCAGGCAGGAAATCGTTGGTATTGATCTCGACGATGACTGGCAATCCATACTTGAGCAACTGACCCAGACTCTCTATACACGAATGCCTGTTTATAGGGAGAGTATTGACCAGGTGGAAGGACTGCTGCATATCCGTTCAATCATTTCCAAACTGTCAGGAGACGGTCTGACTTTCGATGATTTGAAACAATCCGTACGCTCCCCCTATTTTATCCCTGAAGGAACATCCCTGATGCAGCAATTACTCGAGTTCCAGGCACGCGAGCGAAGAATGGGTCTGGTGGTGGATGAATACGGTGATATTCAGGGCATGGTTACCCTGGATGATATTCTTGAAGAAATCGTCGGCGAATATACATCAGAAGGCAAAGAGCGTACACGAAATATTCGACTGCTCGACGATGACACTTACCTGGTAGACGGCACGACCAGCATACGCATGTTGAACAGGCGGATGGATTGGGAGCTTCCGGAAGAAGAGGCCAATACACTTAACGGCCTGCTCCTGGAAGTACTCGAGGTTATTCCATCAGGTAAAACCAGTGTCAGAATTGGGAAGCATTTAATGACCATCGTCGAGATTAAAGACAACGTCATCGGAAAAGTATTAATCCGCACTAAAAACGCAGCCTGAAATATCTCGCATGTTGATTAACGTGCAGTTTCTTCGCTTCGCAGCTGCCATGCTGGTAGTTTTCTACCATACCAGTGCTCATGTTCGCGCGTCTGGCGTGGAGCAAGGCATATTTTTTTCCGTCAGCGAAGCCATTGGGTTTGCTGGTGTCGATATCTTCTTCGTGATCAGCGGCTTTATCATGGCCTATACGACGCACTCAGTAGCTGGAGTTCGGGAAGGATGGAGCTTTGCACGTCGCCGACTGGCGCGAGTTTACTCTGGATACTGGCCGTTCTTTTTGCTGGCCTTGCTACTGTATTTCTGGATTAACCCTGCTCGCATTGACGCCGTTGACCTGACCCGGTCTGCCTTTCTCTGGCCAGCAAACAAACTTCTGATCGCAGTGGCGTGGACGTTGATATTCGAGATGATTTTCTACCTGCTGTACACCTTGCTGATCATGACATCCAGGGACAAACGGCAGCTTCTAACCAGACTCCTGCTCATCTTTATTATTTGTTGGACCGTGTTCGCCCAATATCAGCGTCATGCTTATGATCCCGGCGGCCTCGAACAACTCAGTCTTGCCGAGTACTACACCCTTAGCCCCTTCATGGCGGAATTCCTCGGAGGAGCCTTACTGGCGGCTTATTTACGAGATCACGAGGGAAGTCACGGCTGGGTTTGGTTACTGATCGGGGTCGTTTTGTTTTTAGCAGGAGGCTGGATTAACAACCAGCTGTTCCAGGGATACATTGAACGCGGATACCATGTATTTTACCGGGTTCTGGTTTTTGGTATCCCTTCCCTGTTTATCCTGACCGGTCTGGTCCGTATTGAACATAAGGGTATCAAAGCACCACAGAGATTCAGCGTTCTTGCTGGTGGTGCATCGTACGCCATCTATCTTTCACACACCTTGTTACTGTCACTTTCCCAGCACCTTGGACTGAATGCTTACGCCGGGGGACTGGGTGCTACCCCGACAAAGCTACTCTTTTTGCTATACTCGGTCCTGATTCTGGTCATCAGCATGCTCCATTTCCGGGCGTTGGAACGCCCATTGCATCGTAGTTTCAAACGCCTGCTTCGGGTTAATTAAATAGCAGACTTACTGGCTCAGCGAGGCAATACATTCCAGAGCGGCCGCCACGGTATCGACGGGGTGAACCTTAATGCGACCCGGACTTTTGCGTGGTGCATTGGCTTTGGGAATAACCGCATGCTCATATCCGTGGCTCTGTGCCTCCTTCAAACGCTCCTGGCCATCGTGTACAGGTCTTACTTCACCTGATAAGCCCACCTCCCCAAAGCAAACCAGTTGTGAGGGAAGCACACGGTCTCGAAAGCTGGAATAAAGCGCCAACAATATGGGCAAATCCGCACTGGTCTCGGTAATCCGCATACCTCCAACCACATTGATAAATACATCCTGGTCAGCGAGGTTAATGCCACCATGACGATGCAGTACGGCCAACATCATGGCAAGACGATTTTGTTCCAGCCCCAGCGCAACCCGCCGGGGATTCCCGATGTGGCTGAGATCAACCAGGGCTTGAACTTCCAGCAAAATGGGACGTGTTCCTTCTCTGACAATGGTAACGACACTACCCGGAACCGGCTCGCCATGACCGGAAAGAAAAATTGCGGAGGGATTGGTGACTTCTTTCAGTCCTTTACCTGTCATGGCGAACATGCCAATTTCATTGACCGCACCAAAACGATTCTTGACTGCCCGGATCACCCGGTATCGACTTCCACCACCACTTTCGAAATACAGAACCGCATCCACCATGTGTTCGAGCACCCGTGGGCCAGCCAGTGATCCCTCTTTTGTCACATGCCCAACGAGGATGACACAGCAACCATGCAGCTTGGCCCAATGAACCAACCGGGAAGCAGACTCACGAACCTGCGCCACCGAGCCTGGTGCTGATGGTAATTCATCCGTATAAGTGGTTTGAATGGAATCAACCACCATTAATTTGGGTTTCTCTTTGTCTGCCTGGGCAATAATCTGGCCAACATCGGTTTCCGTAAGACACCTCAGTCCCCCGGACTGCAAACCCAGTCTTTTTGCGCGCAAACCCACCTGCTCCAACGATTCTTCCCCGGTAATATAGAGACAGGGAAAACGGTCAGCCAGAGCGGAAATCATCTGCAACAAAAGAGTGGATTTCCCGATTCCCGGGTCACCACCAAGCAGCAATACCGAACCGGGTACGACACCACCACCCAGTACGCGATCGAGCTCTGTTATACCGATCTTGATTCGCTGGGCCCCGGTCTGACCCACATCGGATAAATCCCTGACCTGGTTTTCGGTGCGACCAGAATAACCGCTGAATCGGCTTGACCTGGGTCCGACCGACATTACCTCAACCACGGAATTCCATGCCTGGCATTCCGGGCACTGGCCTGACCATTTATTCAGTCGGGAGTTACACTGCTCACATTGAAAGTTATTCTTGTTTTTTGTCATGTTCAGCCAAATGTTAAATTAGAAATACTAATGGTCTTGTAGCAGATTGTGGGCATGACCTCCAGCCCACGACATGATTGAAGAGATTTCCCTACAATACACCCACGATTACCCAGACATCGAACCCAGATTACCAATGAGCCCACAACAGGAACAACAACTGATCGGAGAATCCCAGGCAATCCTTGGTGTCCTGGAACATGTCTCAAGGGTTGCGCCATTGAATCGACCGGTGCTGGTAATTGGTGAGAGAGGAACGGGCAAGGAACTCATTGCCGCCCGTATTCACTACCTTTCCCTGCGCTGGGATCGACCTTTTGTGAAGCTCAATTGTGCCGCATTGACTGAATCCTTGCTTGAAACAGAGCTGTTTGGTCACGAAGCCGGTTCATTTACTGGCGCAACTCGCAGACGCCTGGGACGATTTGAACTGGCCAACCAGGGCAGCTTGTTCCTGGACGAACTCACCAACACCTCTCAGGGTGTACAGGAAAAAATACTGCGCGTTATTGAATACGGTGAATTTGAGCGTGTCGGTGGCAACGAAACCGTCCGGACTGACGTCCGCATCATTGGAGCCGCCAATGAAGACCTGCCTGCCATGGTAGATCAAGGCCACTTTCGTGCGGATTTACTGGATCGTCTGGCTTTTGATGTAATTACCCTGCCCCCAATGAGGCAACGGCGTGACGACATCATGCCCATGGCTAACCATTTCGCGGTAAAAATGTGTGGCGAGTTGGGTCTTGAAGTATTTCCAGGCTTCAGCAAACAGGCCCAGGATCAACTGTTCGAGTATGCGTGGCCGGGTAATGTTCGCGAATTGAAAAATGTTGTTGAGCGCGCCGTATATTCTCTGGGTGATGATGATGCACCCATAGAATCCATATTGTTTGACCCGTTTAACTCACCCTGGAGACCAAGCATTCAAGCAGGCGGTATTGAATCCGAAATTGATTCAACCAGTTCAAGCAGCCAACTGCCAGAAACACCTTATGATTTCAAGGAACACATGCAGCAACTGGAAATTGATTTGCTGCAGTCAGCAATGAAAATCTGTCGGTTCAATCAGAAAAAAACAGCAGAATTCCTCGGCATGACTTATCACCAGCTACGTGGTTATCTGCGAAAATATGAACTGACTGATAGCGAGAACTCTATTGAAGAGTAGCTTTCATTCGACAACTGCTCTGACCCTGGCAGTAACGCCACAAATCAGTTGGTAAGGTATTGAATCAGCCCAGGGTGATACCTCTTCTATGGGCAACCCCTCGCCCCAGAGTGTCACCGTGTTGCCGACGCGAGCTTCCGGGTGCTCGCTTAGATCAATGTTGATCATGTCCATGGAAACATGTCCAACCAAAGATGCCCTTTTTCCGTTGACCAGTACCGGGGTGCCATTGCGTGCATGACGGGGATAACCATCGCCATAACCAATAGCCCCGATACCCACTTTCATATCTGCCGGGCACGTAAATGCTGCTCCGTAACCAATGCTTTCACCCGCTTTAACATTGTTGATGGCAATCAACTCGCATTGCAGAGTCATGGCTGGCTTCAGACCAATATCCGAGGCATTTTTCTGCTGGCAGGGTGAAATTCCGTACAGCATGATTCCTGGTCGAACAAAATCCCTCTGGCTGTCCCTGAAATTCAAAATACCCGCCGAATTGGCCAGCGATGCCGGACCTCGCAAGCCTGATGTGGCTGTGTCAAATTGCTTGATCTGCTTCTGTGTCATTGGATTCGTCATATCATCCGCACAGGCAAAGTGCGTCATCAATACGGAATGTTCGCTACCGCGAAGTTTTTCCAACTCGGCATGCACTTCCCTGGCATCAGCCACAGGAAAACCAAGCCTGTGCATTCCCGTATCAATCTTTAACCACAATGGTCCTTTTAACTCTCTGTTACGTTGACGCAGCAATTGGAGTTGGGTTTCGTGATGAACCACCATTTCTCCGTCCAGAGCGAGTATCTGGTCAAACTCGCTGACATTTGCAGGCCCTTCCAGCAATAGTAAGCGTCCTGTCCAGCCCTGCTCCCTGCACATGACCGCTTCTCCGGTCGTGGCAACAGCAAGAATATCTGCCTCTTCAAGTGCACTGTAAATCCGGGACAAGCCATGCCCATAGGCATCTGCCTTGACGACGCAGGCCAAAGCACTACCAGGTGCAAGGCTACGCACCCTGGCTAGATTCTGGTAGATAGCCGCCAGATTGATGCGGGCAATAGTATTTCGACTCATGGGATTATTCTAATGATTGACCGGCATGAGAATAAGGCAATCCTGTGACGAATCTGGCTAAACCGGTTATTGATGTAGCTGGTATGAGGATGATATGCCGGCAGGCAAGTGATCTCAATCGCCGTGCTCATTGTAAAAATACTCAGGGGCGAAATTGACAAAACGAAGCCAACGCCCCTGAAAGGTGAGGTTAACCGTTCCGGTTTCACCATTTCTATGCTTACCAATGATGATTTCAGCCTTTCCTTTTTCTGCAGTATCGGGGTTATAGACCTCATCGCGGTAAATGAAAACAATCAGATCTGCATCCTGCTCGATGGAACCGGATTCTCTCAAATCGGCCATAACTGGCCGTTTATTTGGCCGTTGCTCCAGAGCGCGGTTTAACTGTGACAAGGCTACAACAGGGACATGTAACTCTTTGGCAATGGCCTTGAGTGAACGTGATATTTCTGCAATCTCCGTGGCCCGATTCTCTCGGGTACCCGGAACCGCCATCAGCTGAATATAATCGACAATGATCAAACCAATATCGTGCTCTCTTTTCAAGCGCCTCGCCCGGGCTCGAAGTTCAGATGGCGAAAGTGCCGGTGTCTCATCGATGAATATCTTGCTCTTATGCAGCAAATTCATCGCGGATGTGAGTTTTGGCCAGTCCAGGTCAGTCAGGTTACCGGTGCGCAAACGCCCCTGCTCTATTTGTCCCAGTGAGGAAAAAAGACGCATGACCAACTGGAGTGATGACATCTCCATGCTGAATACAGCCACGGGCACACCATGTTTGATCGCAGCATGCTCTGCGATGTTCATGGCAAATGTCGTTTTACCCATCGCTGGCCGTCCGGCCACGATAATCAGGTCGGATTCCTGTAAACCCGCGGTTAATTTATCAAAATCCTGATAACCGGTGGCCATGCCAGTAATTTCACCCTCAAACTCATTGAGTTCCTGGATACGACTTATTGCGTCTTTTATGGTGTCCTGAACGGATACGAACCCTGACTTCCCACGAGCGCCCTGATCTGCAATCTGGAATACCAGTCGCTCAGCTTCTTCAAGTAATTCCTTACTATCCCGTCCATCCGAACTAAACCCTGAAGAAGTTAGTGTGGTGCCAGCGTCAATCAACTGCCGCAGGATAGATTTTTCACGAACGATTTCTGCATATGCCGCGACATTTGCGGCACTGGGAGTTCCGCCCGCCAGTTGTGTAATGTATGCACCACCGTCAATCAAATCTGCTTTGCCATTAGTCTCAAACCACTCCGTAACCGTAATGGCATCACAGGGCTTGGTCTGATCATTCAACTCATGGATTGCACGGAAGATCATGCGATGATCTTCCCGATAGAAGTCTGTCTCCCTAAGCAAATCGGCGACAAGGTCCCAGGCGCGGGAAGACAGCAAAAGACCACCCAGAACAGCCTGCTCAGCTTCAATGGAATGAGGCGGAACCTTCAGATTTTCAACGGTTGCCAGTTTAGGTGTGGCCATTAATTTTTCGCGCGGGCTAAAGAGACTGCAACCCGGCGTTGCCGGGTTGCCTAAAGCATAGAGGCTGGAGTCAGGGTCCGCAAGCTATTTGCGAAACCTCCCTTATTCGGGGTTAACCATTACCTTGATCTGGGTTTCAATATCCGCATGCAGGTTAATCATTACGTCAAATTCGCCTGTCATTCGAATGGGTCCTTCACCCATGATTACTTCACTTTTGCTAACCTTATGACCTAACTGCACCAGAGCCTCAGCAATCTCACGAGGCCCGATTGAACCGTACAGTTTGCCTTCTTCACTGGCGTTGGCAGCCATGGTTACTGCTACTTCCGCAAGTGCTGCACTTCGGTCCTCAGCAGTTGAGAGTCTTTGCAGCGCAGCCTTTTCCAACTCCGCGCGTCTGGTTTCAAACTGTTCAATGTTTTCTTCTGTGGCCGGTACGGCTTTACCACGAGGGACGAGGTAATTACGACCAAACCCAGGTTTAACACTGACTTTATCACCCAGGTCTCCGAGGTTTTGAACTTTTTCCAGCAATATCAGATCCATTTCAATTCTCCTGCGTTCACATGCAAATCATCACTGGTTATCGGTATACGGTAACAGTGATAGAAAACGCGCATGTTTGACAGCTTTGGCCAACTGGCGCTGATAGCGAGCTTTAGTACCGGTGATTCTGCTCGGAACGATCTTGCCTGATTCACCGATGTATTGTTTCAACATGTTTATGTCTTTGTAGTCGATTTCCGTAACACCTTCTGCAGTGAAGCGGCAAAATTTTCTACGTCTGAAGTGTCGTGACATTTTCTATCTCCTGTGCCAGTTCAGACTTCCGCTCGGTCTGTGTCTGCAGACTCGATTGCGGTTTCTTCTGAAGGAACTTCCTGGCTGATTTCTGGTTCATCAAGGGCAACTTCGGCTTCCACTTCAACAGTGTTATCCGCTACCTCTGCATCGGCAGAGCTTTCTTTAGCTACAACGTTTTCTGTTTCTGCACGTTTGCGTTCAGCATAATCACGCCCCGGACGATCCTTATCTTCTTTGGCTTTCATCATCAGCGACTGGTCTGTAACTGCTTCCTGACGGCGAATTGTCAAGTGGCGCAGTACGGCATCATTGAATCGAAATGCGCCCTCAAGTTCCCCAAGCGTATCCTTGTCACACTCAATATTCATGAGGATGTAATGGGCTTTGTGTAGTTTGACAATAGGATAAGCCAACTGACGTCGACCCCAGTCTTCAAGGCGATGAACCTTGCCATTCTTACCTTCAATCAGGTTCCGGTACCGTTCCAGCATGGCAGGAACCTGTTCACTCTGATCCGGATGGACCAGAAAACAGATCTCAAAGTGTCTCATTGTTGCTCCTTATGGATTTGTCGGCATGAACGTCATGCCATCAAAGCTTTAGTCTTGATTCGCATTTGAACCGGAACCCACATCGACATCGATCAGGCCCGACAGAAAAAAGCAAGGATTTGTCTGCCCTTGGGCAAAGCCGGCGGATTATATCAGCGCATGCAGCAGCTGTACAAGCCCGCTATTAAGTTAATGTGGTGAGATTTGATTTGTAGTCAGTTAACAGTAAAACTTTCGCCGCAACCACACTCGTCCGTAACATTCGGGTTATTGAACTGAAATGAGCGGCCCAGGCCTTCAGTTCCAAAATCTATTTCAGAACCATCCAGAAAGCTCAGGCTTTCGTTTGGAATGACGATTTTTACACCCTGATCCTCAAATACGACATCGCCCGGGTCTATGTTTTCAGCCAGTTGGACCGTATACGCCCAACCTGAGCAGCCAGTTTTTTTAACACCCAGACGTAAACCCACGCCCCCGTCTTTTTCAAGGAAAAATCGGATTCGTTCAGCTGCACTTGGTGTCAATCTGATCGCCATGAGGCCTCACTAAATGTCTGTTGTTCATCATTGTGCGGTACAGGGGGCTGTCCGTACACTAGAAGGTGCTTTATTATTTGGGGCTTACCGTCAAAAGATCAACTCAATTATGTCGATAACAAGTATAAAGGCAGCGCTCACTGGCCAGGTTGCCACCGGTACCTCACATACAATAAAGGGCTGGGTGCGAACCCGACGCGACTCCAAGGCAGGCATATCATTTATAAATGTGCATGATGGCAGTTGCTTTGATCCCATCCAAATCGTGGCGCCGGCGGATTTGCCAAACTACGAAGAGGAAGTCCTAAGATTGACATCGGGCTGTGCCATTATTTGCACCGGCACTTTGGTTGAATCCGCTGGAAGAGGTCAATCCGTAGAGATTCAGGCTGGCGACATAGAAGTCATCGGTTGGGTCGTAGATCCAGATAGCTATCCTATTCAACCAAAGCATCATAGCTTCGAATTTCTCAGAGAAGTAGCACACCTTAGACCGCGTACCAATACATTTGGCGCGGTAACACGTGTGAGACACGTCGCGGCCCAGGCTATTCACCGCTATTTTCATGAACACGGTTACTACTGGATCAACACACCAATCATTACAGCAGCCGATGCCGAGGGTGCGGGGGATATGTTCAGGGTCAGTACCCTGGATTTGGAAAACCTGCCGCGAAAAGACAACGGTCTGGTCGACTTTGATGAAGACTTTTTTGGCCGCGAGACCTTTTTAACTGTGTCTGGTCAACTTAATGTGGAAGGCTACTGCCTGGCGCTTAGCAAGGTATATACATTTGGTCCTACTTTTCGTGCTGAAAACTCCAACACCACTAGACACCTTGCGGAATTCTGGATGGTCGAGCCCGAAATCGCCTTTGCCGACCTCGATGACCTGGCTGATTTGTCGGAAGATTTTCTCAAATACGTATTTTCAGCGGTGTTGAATGAATGCGCGGATGATATGGCCTTCTTCGCAAAACGAATTGAACCAGAAGCTGTGAGCCGTCTTGAAGCAATCATCTCCAGTCCCTTCCATCGAATTGACTATGCCGAAGCGATCGAGATACTCAAGTCGTCCGGTGCGAAATTTGAATTCAAACCGGAATGGGGATTGGATCTGCAAACAGAACATGAGCGGTACCTGACCGAAAAGTATTTCAAAGCACCTGTCGTTGTCATGAATTACCCCACCGAGATTAAGGCTTTTTACATGCGTCTCAGTTCCGATGAACGAACAGTAGCAGCTTTGGATGTGCTCGCACCTGGTATCGGAGAGATAATTGGCGGTTCACAAAGAGAAGAGCGCCTGGAAGTGCTTGAACGACGGATGGATGAACTCGGTCTGGATAAAGACGCCTACAACTGGTACCTGGATCTGAGAAAATATGGAACTGTTCCACACTCCGGATTTGGTTTGGGATTTGAAAGACTGGTGAGTTACATGACGGGAATCCCCAATATTCGGGATGTCATCCCCTACCCTCGAGTGCCAGGCAAAGCAGATTTTTAGGTTACCTGTTTTTATTACGCCCAATAAAAAACGACCAGAAATATCATCCATGTTATTTCTGGTCGTCCTGCGGACGTCTCGCCACCCGCAAAGTGCATCCATGCTTCACAAGAATTAACAGATCCTTCTGTACTGGAAGCGGCTTTCCCTGCCTTTTCCATCCTTGTTGCAACATAGTATAGCCACTTTTGTCTATAGACGCAAGTGTCTAAATGCAAATTAGTCTAAATACATATTTGGCTATAGACATTTTCGGCTAAGTACTATATATTAGACCCATGTTATTTTTGGTACATCATTCAACAGGCGCCCTCATTCTGGACGCACAGGACCGACGCCAGGTTCTCTCATGGACAGAGAGACAACTGGGCATTCGGTCTCCACAGGTATCTGTAATGGAGCTCAAAGGAGATTCAGATACCGATTGGGTTGAAAGATCAGGAACTGGTATTCAGGCAGGAAGTATGAATGGTTGCGAAGCAAAGTTGAGTTTCATGGCCGACTCTGTGCATCGAGTCGCGGGGCTTAACTGCGAGAAAATCAAACCAGTCGACTGGCAACGAACCACTGAATTGCGAAGTGGCAACTCAACGGTACATTAAATTCTGTCAAGGATGACACAGAAAGCTCTCCTGGGCTTTCAGAATGGAAAATGATTTTCCAAAGGGAAAACAGGAAGTTATCCCAGATAGTTAACAAGGAAGTAATAAGGCCAACAAGGTAAGTGGCCAACAGGACAAGGAAGTTCAGACTGTCAGCCCGGTAGATGGGCTTTCTGCGACTGGTGCCCACAGGGATTGTGGGCACCTGTTTATTACCAGAACTCGCAGATACAAATTAATGTAATCGTAAGATAGCAAGTACAAAAGTGGCAGTGGATAATCAAATATCTGTGGCAAGCCGTTGATAAATCGGATATCCTATGGCCTCGTTGGTGATTCTATTCACCAAAATCTGTTCGAGGGCACGAACAGATTGTTTCACGACAGGGATTTCAAATCATTGATGAAGGGGATTTTCAGGAGACTGGAAAATGCCAGGCGTTGCTATGCAAGAAAATATAGGCCTGCCAGACGATTCTAAATCAATCGTTTACATCCTTAGCCGCTTATTCAGTAAAGTGGTTGGGCTTGTGATCGGTACAGTGTCACTCCCAGTTCTCGTAGACATATTAAAAGCTATATATGTTGAAGAAGCAGAAAAAAAACTAATACAAGAAGGTTCTAAACCCACCAAAAGCGCTCTTGCTTTGTTAACCGGCTTGGACACACGGGTAGTCACACAAGTGTTAGATCAAAACTTGGAATCAACTATCCAAAATCAGAATGTCATTCCCGAAACTGCACTTATAGACATATGGTCAAGTGACCCGTACTTTAAGGACCCAACTGATGGAGCAGCAGCAAAACTGCCCATAAGCGGCAAAGGCCGGACATTCCAAGGGTTGGTCCTAAAATCAGTTGGACGAAACATCACTGTAAAGACCGTGATCGACCGTTTAATCGATTCTGGAAACATAAGAATTATTCCTGGCGATATTGAGAAAGTTGAATTGCTTTCCAGATTTTATGCGCCAATCTCTGATGATAAAGCAAAACAGACAGAAGTTGGATTTGTTGAAGCATCGAGAATCCTAATTGCTGTCATTCACAATATGCGAACTTCTGCCGAGTATCGCGTCCCACAGCAGGGTCGTTGGACCTATAGACTTTCGGGACACAATTACAAGATATTTCGAAGGCGAGCTCGCCAACTGCTAGAAAAACAGATTAAAGAAGGGGAGGCTTTACTCGAGGAATTCGAGGAGCCAAAGAAGCAAGCTGGTCAAATCACCGTTGGAATCGGTTGGTACCAGTGGAGTGACCATGAACCTGAAGAGGAGGGAGAGTGATTATAAGGGGGATTTAGTTACTCAAACTCCTGTTGGGTTGATGTTTAGCAGCCTGGCTGACCTCGAAAGGCAGAAAAAACTGTCCGATGTTCAGCCACAACCTGAAAATAAGGAGCAAGACTATGTCTCGTTGGAAGATAGAAAAAAACGGCACAGGGATCGAAAAGTCTGGCACTGGAATTGAAAAATCCGGTACAGGCATCGAAAAATCTGGCACAGGGATCGAAAGATCTGGTACAGGAATTGAAAAATCCGGAACTGGAATTCGGAGGATTGCGATCGCCTGTGCCACGTTAGCATTAACTTTTTCAGCTGGCGCTCAATCAGGATCGAATTTAGCTGATCCAGCCGGTTCATTACAGTTAGTAGTCCACAACAATACAGTAGCTGTATCTTGGATAATTGATGGAAGTGTATTCTCTGGAGTGGCCCAGTTCGGCGGCTCCTATACTTCCTTGCTATTAACCGAAATTGCTCTTGCAAACACTCAACAAGATGCTGAAATAGTGGGTGCTGGAACTGGAAGTAGCGCAAAAATTGTTGGTGCTGGAACTGGAAGTAGCGCAAAAATTGTTGGTGCTGGAACTGGAAGAAGCGTAGAAATTGTCGGTGCTGGAACCGGAAGAAGCGTAGAAATTGTCGGTGCTGGAACCGGAAGAAGCGCAGAAATTGTTGGTGCGGGGACAGGGTTAAGCGTGCAAATTGTGGGCGCTGGAACTGGCCGCAGTATTGAAATTGTGGGAGCTGGAACTGGTAGAGAATCTATAACCATTACCTTACCTGGTGGTACCGGGTTGGGAATGGAAATTGAAATGGGTTGTGGATCTGCTGCGGTAACAGTCATGGATTCTGCTTCTGTGCCAGTGGCCTATTTTCCAAATCAACCAGTGATTGGTGATTCTGGTTTTTGCATGAGTGAATCCAGTAGAGGATTTGCTGTTGTTTCACAACGGGATTTGCAATCAAACTGAGTTACTGCATAAATTTTTAATCAATCACATTCGCTAATTCCAACGAGCGAAACTGGCCCCTGCACCTTGCAGGGGCGCTTTGTCGTCTGGGATTTGAGTGTTTAAATAGATAGCAGCCATTGATCATGCCACTGATGCATTCTGATATTTGTTATCAGCCTGGCGGCCAATCCATTTGCCTTCCCCCCAATAGGTGAAGATGAATATGAAACACCATTTGCCCCCCGTGTTTGTTGCAATTCATAACCACTCGATACCCGTCACTGCTTAACCCTTCTTTTGCCGCAATCTCGGATGCGACCAGTAACAACTGCCCGGCCAACTCTGTATGATTGCTGCCCAGATCATTCATTGTTCGAATATGTAGCTTTGGGATAATCAGAATATGGACCGGTGCCTGGGGATTGATATCCCTGAATGCCAGGATCTCTTCAGTTTCGTAAACAATATCCGCTGGAATTTCTCGATTGATAATCTTCAAGAATAAATCATCTGACATAAGACCCTCCACTTAAGAGATACTGATTTTACACTGGAAAGTAAATTTATTTACCACTTGGATAATAAAATCATGCTCGAAAGGCTTTGTCATCTATCCGCAAGAATCGGGTGGCTTGATTATACCCAGGCACTAAAATAGACGTATGGAAAACAGTAATCACTTTGAAGTAGTCAAGAAAGCCATTTCCTGGCTTTCCGAAAATCGTATCACGCAACCGAGCCTGGAAGAGTTGTCGGTCTATACCGGCTATAGTCCACATTACCTGCAGAGAACATTTCAAAATTGGGCCGGTGTGAGTCCGAAGCAATTTTTGAAATCACTCACCCGTGAAGATGCAGTCCGCAGATTGTTGAATGGGGCATCTGTTCTTGAAACATCTCATGCTTCCGGGCTTTCTGGACCAGGGCGCTTGCATGACCTACTGATTGATACAGATGCCTTAAGTCCCGGTGAAATGAAGAAGCGCGGTGAAGGGCTTCTTATAGAGTATGGTACAGCGGACACGCCTTTCGGTCTTGCTCTCATCGCGTGGAGCAGCCGAGGAGTCACATTTCTGGGTTTTTGCGAAGATTCTGGAATCGAATTTGCATTAAATTCACTCCGCCAGCAATGGCATGGCGCAATATTTCAGCAGTCTCAATTACAAGCGCAGAAATTTCTACAGCAGGTGTTCAGCAATTCCGAGTCACAAAATCTGCAAATCTGGCTTCGTGGCAGTCCATTTCAGATCAAAGTGTGGCAAGCATTAATGGCTATCCCTGACGGGGCTCATGCGACCTATGGACAAATCGCTGAGCACGTAGGTCAAAGTGGTGCTGGCAGGGCTGTTGGTACCGCTATCGGAAAAAATCCGATTTCCTGGATAGTCCCCTGTCACAGGGTCATTCGAAAGATGGGAGACTTGGGGGGATATCGTTGGGGGCTGCCGGTCAAATCGGCAATGATAGGTTACGAAGCAGCACACAACCCAAAACAAGTTCACGTATATTGATCTGCTTTGGTTGGTTCATGCCAGATCTCCAAGATTCTGTCGATAGCCATCTACCACTACTTTTCGTTCCATCATTTGCCGCAAGGTATTCGCAGCCAATTTTGCTGGGGTGGTATCAAGCGGATCTTCTGAATGATATGCCTTTGCTCTCAATGCGGATCTCATCGGACCTGGGTTGAAGCTTGATACCTGGATATTAGAATTATCCAGTTCGGCAGAAAACTGTCTCGCCATTGTGTCGATCGCATTTTTAGTGATGCCATATGCGCCCCAATTTGCTCTTGATACTTTTTTAAGATCTTCAGACAGGAAGATCAAGCTGGCCTGAGCTGACTGCCTTAACAGAGGCAGGAACGAGATGCTGAGTAGCCAGGGTGCACTGAGGTTTACCTGAACTTGACGCAACCATTCCTGGGGATCAACGTGATCCAATGGCCGAAGCCCATCAAACATCACTGCGCAATGAACCAATGCATCCAAATGTCCCGGACCTGATTCGATGGCTTTCACAATATCCTCACAGTCCTGTGTCCCCATGGACTCCAGATTCAAAGGATGAATAGATGGCTCAATACCACCTTGGCCCACAACTGAATCAAACAAGCTTTCCAAGCCTCGAAGATTTTTGTCAATCAGGATTGTCTCCCAGCCCTCGCAGGCACACTTAAGTGTCAAAGCCGAGCCCAACGCCCCGGCAGCACCGGTAATAATTGCCAGTTTGTTGTTGGATTCACTCTGCATATCACACACCTTGAAGACCGGACGGGAAAGTTTAGCCTCTTTGTCTTCCACTGAGAACAAATCTTGAGAATTATGTCTGCTTTGAAAGAAAGTGTTTGACTCGATGTCCGAATCACTGGATTCTTGTTCATTCCAAAATCAAATGATAATAAGCCTCTGTAATGAGCTCACTAAATACCACACCCTCCGAAATCAATAGCGACGAATTTCTTGGCCATCCAAAGGGTCTTTACGTCTGCTTCTTTACCGAGATGTGGGAGCGCTTTTCGTTCTATGGCATGAAAGCGCTATTACTACTTTACCTGGTCAAGTATCACCTGTTTACTGATGCTAACGGCTATAACCTGATTGGTGCGTATGGTGGCTTGGTGTATGCCGTACCCGTTCTTGGTGGTTTGGTGGCTGATCGTTGGCTGGGGATGCGAAAATCGGTGATCCTGGGTGGTGTTTTGCTTTGCCTGGGCCATTTTGGAATGGCCTTTGAGGGTCATGCAGCCAGTCTTGTGGATGGGCAGGTTGTCCGTGATGAACAGGCCTTGCAGGTCTTTTACTTTTCCCTCGCATTGATTATTGCCGGTGTAGGATTTCTGAAACCGAATATCTCCACAATTGTTGGCCGCCTGTATCCGGACAATGATCCAAGACGCGACTCGGGTTTTACCATTTTTTATGCCGGAATTAATCTGGGGGCATTCATTGCACCACTACTTTGCGGTTGGTTGGGAGAAACCTATGGTTGGAAATACGGATTTGGGCTAGCAGGAATAGGCATGGTCGCCGGACTTGTCAATTTCATTCGTGGCCAGAGACACTTTCATGGGCATGCTGAACCCTCAAACCCGGAATTACTCAAACAGAAGATGCTGGGCCCACTGAATCGTGAAATTTTTATTTATCTCGGTGCTCTTGCTGGTGTTTGTGCTCTCTGGGCCCTGGTGCAGACCCACTCACTGATGCTGACGCTGACCTCCTGGCTTCCTCCCATAAGTCCGGTAGTTCTGAGTATGCATGCTGTAACTATCTGTATGCTCACCGGAATATTCTGGTTCATGCTCAAGTTCTGCAATCCAGTGGAAAGACATCGCATGATCGTATTGCTGGTTCTGATTGTCGGCGGCCTGATTTTCTTTACCCTTTATGAGCAAACTTATGGTTCATGGATTTTGTTTTCTGACCGACTGATGAACCGTGAGGCCTTTGGCATAGAGTGGAGTGCCTCACAATTATCTGCTCTTGGGGCTATGTTCATACTGATTCTGTCGCCCATTTTTGCCTGGCTCTGGCCTCGTCTTGAACGTGCGGGACTCAATCCGGGAAAACCCGTGAAAACGGCAATGGGTATTCTGATTGCCGGCTTCTCATTCTGGATCCTGGTCTACTCCATTGACCATCCCCAGGCCAATGGGCTGGTCTCGCTCTGGTGGCTGGTACTGGCATACCTGGTATTGGAGATGGGTGAACTGACTTTATCTCCCATTGGTCTATCGGCCGTTACGCAACTATCAGTTCCCAGGGTTGTCAGCTTAATGATGGGAGCCTGGTTTCTGGGGACTTCCTACTCCGAAGTGTTGGCCGCCCAACTTGGCAAATTATCCATAGTGGAGGAATCCGGAACAGCGGAACTGGATCTTATCAGTGCGATGACCGGTTACCAGGGCTTATTTCAACTGCTGGTGTGGGTTGGACTGGGCTGCGGCCTTCTTCTGTTACTCCTGTCCCCCTTACTAAATCGTGGATCACACGGACTCAAGTGACAAGGTTTCGAATACATGCCGATATATGAATACCGACCTCTGACTCCCGGATCATGTGAGTATTGCCAACAAGGGTTTGACCAATTGCAAAAAATACAGGAGCCGGTGCTTAGCATTTGTCCCAAATGTGAGACAGCTGTTAAACGTGTGATTTCAGCACCAAATCTGGCCAAACCGGGACCGTCGCTGGACCCTGCCAACCTGGATAAACACGGATTCACGCAATACCGAAAATCCGCCAAAGGCGTTTACGAAAAAACCGCTGGCAAAGGACCCAATATCATCACCGATGACTGAAGCAGAGCAGGTTTCGCTTCTCACTGGACTTGGCTCTTTCTTTTGATGGCCTGTTTTTCAAGTTACGATGGCTCGTGCACTTCGCCAGGCAAACCATACATCCCCTACCCGAACCTGAGAAAATAGTTTGTTGAGCTCATTTGGATATTTCACGGATGACTCTCGGAGTTGACGCAAATGAAATGCAGCGTGAATTCGACAATGTCGCTGATATTTATTTGCTCTTCGTTCCGTAGCACCCGTTTCATCCTGCTGAGTCTCCTTATCACACCAGTCCTGGTAAATTGAGGGCAGATCAGCCAACAGTGCTTTTCCATTGTCGATCTTGCGCGAAGAATTGAGCTCGCTGCGAGTAACATGATGTCGTGCAAGCAGACTGAGTGGTACCCACCAAAACGCCGTTGTATGTCCACGGCTGCTTTCTCGTATGAGTTGTACCAGCCCATTCAGGGTATTGATGGCTCGTAGTTCCGAATCCACAGTATTCAGCTCTCCACTCAAGCCCAGCTCCAACAATGTTGAATAGCGACCTACACGCTCACATAGTGCTTTCAGTGAATTCAAATCCGGGGGTAAATTATCGTTCAGACGCTCTACAGTAGTGTCCAGCAAACCAGCGATATTTTCTTCAAACTGAAGCCAGTTTGCCCTGCATTGATTTAACTGCCTGACTATGGGATGTTGACTTTTACTGCTTTGAGTGCCGAGTAACTCCTGTCGCCACCAGGCCAGCTTTGCCATGGGAACGGATTCATCAGTGTAATAACTGACGGTCTCCTCGAGTGCGGAGAACAGGGCATAAAGACCCAGGGTACTTCCCGAAATTTTTCGCGGAACAAAGAAATGAGTTACTTTATAAACAGGGTGAATCCGCAGTACCTGGTCCCAGCAAAACTGCTCGTCTGTATGGCCCATCAATCAATCCGACTACGAACTTTCAGAGACAATCTGCTTGGTCAGGTCGGCTAGCTCGTTTAGTTGATAGCTGCTTTGTGCCCACCCGTTCGCACGGAGCTCACCTGAACCGTAACCGTAACTGACAGCTGCTGTCATGGTACCGGCCGCCCTCCCCGCCTGAATATCTCTTATGTCATCACCAACAAAAAGCGTGTTTCGAGCAGGAATTTTCAGAATATCACAAGCCAGCCTGACCGGCGCCGGGTCCGGTTTACTCTTTCTTAAGGTGTCTCCACAAATCACGCAGGACACATTGGCATTAATACCTGCCGCCCGAAGAATGGGCACTGTCAAAGATTCCACTTTGTTGGTGACTATTCCCCAGGGAATGGCACATTGTGCCAACTGGCTCAACAGCTCAGTCGCACCCCGGTACAGACTGGACTCTTGATAGCTGTATTTGGCATACCGATCCAGAAATTGAGATTTCCATTGATCAAATTGCTGAATATCACAAGCTGGCATTCCGGCATTCAACAAACCAGCCGCACCTCGCGAAACATGACAGCTCATTTCATCCACAGGTAAAGCTGCCAGCCCCTCACTGGCTCTTAACCAATTAAGCGTCGCAACCAGATCCGGGGCAGAATCCAGGAGTGTGCCGTCCAGGTCGAACAGAACCGCACGAATTCTATTCATTGCCCGGCCTCTGCGCGTGTACCAGATAATTTACTTTGACATGGCCTCCGAGACGGACGAATCGTGCAGCAGGATTATAATGAATACCACTTATATCCTTGACCGATAAGCCCGCACCACGTAGCCAGCCGGACAGCTCTGAAGGACGTATGAAACGGTCATACCTGTGAGTACCACGGGGTAGAATCCTTGCAATATGTTCGGCGCCCACAATTCCCAATATGAAGGCAGCAGAAGTCCGATTCAAAGTAGACAGAAAAACACTGCCTCCGGGTTTTACCAGATCAGCCAGCGCCTGAATGACGGATGCTGGATCGGGTACGTGCTCCAGCATCTCCATGCATGTAATCAAGTCATAGCGTTCAGCATATTGTGAAACCAGCTGCTCTACAGTACATTGCCGGTAGTCCACTTCCTGCCCGGATTCAAGTAAATGAAGTTTCGCAACTTCCAGCACCCTTGGTGCAATATCGATGGCTGTGACCTTTGCCGATTTTTCGGCCATTGATTCCGCCAGGATTCCACCTCCACAACCAACATCCAATACATCCAGATTTTTTATTTCAACCTGTTCACAAATGTATTGCAATCGAGTGGGATTCAAGTCGTGCAAGGGCCTGAAAGGTCCCTCCGGGTCCCACCAGGCAGAAGCAACTTCATCAAAATTCTGTTGCTCCTGTGGATCAAGGTTTTGTGCTTCTAAATTTTGTGCTTCTAAGTCACTCAATGATGTAAACCTGTTTGTGGTTCTTTTGAAACCGACTTGTAGTTGTACAGTTGTTGTCGCCAATCTTCAGCTGCAGCCAATACTTCAGGCAAATCCAGGCTGGTCAGGTGACCTTTATCAAGCAACCTTTTTCCAGCCACCCAGACATCGGAAAATTGCCGACTGGATGCCGCATAGATCAATTGTGAAATGACATTGTGCAAGGGCTGAGTTTCTGGTGCCTTTAAATCCAGTGCTGCCATATCAGCAAGTTTACCTTTTTCAATCGATCCCAGTTGATTTTCCATACCCAATGCACTGGCACCATTAATGGTGATCATTTCCAGTGCCGTGAATGCATCAACAGCGCTGGGATCACCTGAACCTCCTTTTTGCCAGCAAGGCTGCTGTTTGGGCCTCCGACAGTAAATCCAGGTTGTTGTTGCTCGCTGCTCCATCAGTGCCGATAGCAATATTTACGGACGCAGCCTTGAGCTCAGCAATTGGACACAATCCACTGGCCAACTTCAGGTTGGACTGTGGGCAATGAATGACCTGCACGCCGGAATCGGCCACTTGCACAATGTCATCCTGTGTCAAATGCGTCATGTGCACGGCGAGCAATCGTGGATTCAACAAATTCAATTTCTTCAGTCGCTGCAGCGGTGACAGGCCATAAACCTTTGAAGAGTGTCTTGAATCCCACTCGGTCTCCATCATATGCATGTGGATGGGAATATCATGTTCGGTAGAAAGTGACCCAATACGATTCAGGGTCTCATCTGAAACACTGTAAGGCGCATGCGGCGCAAGTGACCAAGAAATTTCCGGGTGGGTTTCCCGATCGACCAGGAGATTCTTGGCCTTGGTCAGGTACTCATCTGTTGACTGGGCCCAGGCGGTGGCCATTTCCATGACGGGCAGACCTATGCAGGCCCGAATCCCGGTTTCAATCGAAACATCTGCCATCACGTCTGGAAAGAAATAATTGTCATTGAAGCAGGTTGTTCCGGCACGGAGCATTTCCGCAATGGCTAACCTGGTACCATCGGCAACGAATTCAGGGCCGACAAATCGATTCTCTACAGGCCAGATGTGATCTCTGAGCCATACCTGCAATTCCAGGTCATCAGCATAGCCACGCAATAATGTCATTGGAGAATGGGTATGCATGTTGATCAAGCCAGGTAGCAATACGTGGTTTTCAAGGTCAACCTGCTCCTCACTCGAAAACCGTGTCCGTGCAATATCGCTGGGTAGCAGATCGATGATGAGATTATCTTTTAGCACGACACAGTGATTCTCCAATACAACCCGAGAAGGCCGTACCGGCACCACATATCTGGAATGAATAAGTATTGGGCGCGTCATTTGACAGATCCACTGTCAGGTTACAGAGAACAAATCCTGGGTTAACCTTTTACCCGGGATGCATACTCACCGGTTCGGGTGTCAACCTTGATGATTTCATTGTTATTCACAAACAGGGGAACCCGGACAACAGCGCCGGTCTCCAGGGTGGCGGGTTTTCCACCTCCACCAGATGTATCACCCCTCACCCCGGGATCCGTGTCAACAATACGCAACTCGGTAAAATTGGGTGGTGTGACACTAATAGGCTCGCCATTGTAAAGCATGATTTGACAGACATCCTCTTCTTTCATCCACTTGGCAGCCTCGCTGACCGATGCTTTTGAACAGGCATATTGTTCAAAAGATTCTGGGTCCATGAAGTGCCAGAATTCGCCATCGTTATAAAGGTATTGAACATCGGTTTCGAAAATATCAGCCACCTCTACACTTTCGCCTGATTTGAATGTTCGTTCAATTACTCGACCTGATTTTAGATTTCGAATCCGAACCCGGTTGAATGCCTGACCCTTTCCAGGTTTTACAAACTCGTTTTCGACGATATTGTAGGGCTCTCCATCAAGAATGATTTTCAAACCACCACGAAACTCATTGGTGCTATACCTAGCCATCAAATTCTCCAGACATCGGTGAGTCGCCCCATTTCAATAAAACCGGCATTCACCAACAGGTTTTTAATGTCAATAAAAGACGCATTCTATCGTGAAACCTGTGTTTCAGACAGCACATACTTCATTTACATACGATTTTTCTGACCAGGATTCAAATCTCTTTTTTAAGGATGAATATTTCCTGAATTAAGTATCGTCTGTTTTTTGAGAAATAGCTTACTTAATGCACTTTGGAGTCGACTGATGGACGGCTTTTGGATACCAATTTGACTCTTCAATTTTCAATTATTTCGCAATTGGGTCATAATCAATGTTGACTTTGGTGAAATTTATCTTTGAATTTATATTCAATAAATCACATAATTGATTGATTTAAGATAGATAAATGTGGTAAAACTCCCCAAGGAATAGGGGTTGGAGATGGAGTGCTATGCTATGGAAGGCATGAACTTGCTCGTCACAGATAAAACTCCTGAATCTGCGGAACGCATTAATTCTCTACTTCGCAATTCAGGAATTAAGATTCATGTAATACATGCTGCTAAGGCGATTGAGGTTAAGCGTGCGCTTGACCAGGTTTCACCATTGCTCATACTGCATGTCAATCCAGATCCTCAAACTGCCAGCCTTGAAGAAATTGGCGCACTTGCCACTGATTATTCCGTACCTTTCGCGCTCTATTCAGATTTAGAAAACGTATCAGAAATAGTGGAATTGCTGAAATTAACCACCTGCCAGGTGATCTACTCCGAAAACGAATCCCAATTGACTGATCTGATCAGACGATTGGCATCCAGTTACGAGGCAACTCGAAACCAGGCAAATCAACGCGCCCAGATGGAAGAGCTGGAACATCGATATGATCTTCTACTGACCAGCCAACGCGACGCCATGGCTTATATTCATGAAGGCCTCCATGTCTACGCGAACCGAGCATACCTGGAATCATTGCATGTTAACGACCTTGATGAAATAGCCGGAATTTCTTTATTGGAAATGATGCAGGCTGATGGCGTAAACATGAAAAAGGTACTGCAAAATCTGTCCAAGGGTGATTTCCCCAAGGAAGCGCTGGAAGTCAAAGTAAGCAGACCCGATGGTACCGAATTTGAAGCCAACCTGGCATTTTCTGCTGCGAGGTATGATGGTGAAGAGTGCATTCAAATGCTCGTACACCAACGGGATGAGGCAGTAGAACTTGCAGCCGAGCTGGAAAGAATGCGGGTAACAGATACATTGACGCAATTGAGCAATAAGCGTTCTTTTGCGGGCCACCTTGAGTCCAGACTTGCAGAATCCCGAAATGCAGATTCCCTGTCGGCCGTGCTGTACATAGAGCCTGACGGAATATCCGACTTGCAGGCAGAACTTGATGTCGCCAGCATGGATGCATTCATGTTCGATCTGGCACGCGTATTGAAGTCCGCAATAGGTGCAAGTGAAACTGCGGCTCGCATCAGTGACCATGGGTTCGCTGTTCTAACCAGCCAGACGGATATGGAAAAAATAGAGGAACTGGCCGACGAGATACTGAAAACTTATTGTGGCCACCTTGTCGAGATTGAAAACAGGTCCATTTCAGTCACTTGCAGTATTGGTATTGCGACACTTGGGCGCCTGGCCAAAAACTCTGCTGAAGTCATTGCCGGCGCACGAAAAGCACAGTCCGAGGCTACACAGTCGGGCAACCAGACTATCGTTTTCAGACCGCAACTGACCGCTGTCAGCAGCTTTGATGATGATCGCCAATGGATTGATCGAATCAAGTTCGCCCTGGCCAATCGGGATTTCTATTCTGTCCAGCAGTCCATTATTGACCTGGATGGAGAAGGTGAGCACCTGATCGAAAATCTGACCTATTTGCGTGATGAAGCCGGTGATCTCGCTCCGCACAAATTTATGGATATTGCCGACCGCAACGATATGGCCAGCTCAATTGACCGCCTTATCATTCCCGGCTTGCTCAAAACATTTGTCGAGACAGCTGACAGACAAATTATCACTGTCAGCAACAATTCCATCCTTGACTATGGTTTTCCCGGCTGGTTGAGCGAGCAAATGAAAGAATGCTGTGTAGAAGCCGATAAGCTTATCGTGCAAATCAGTGCGGCCGCGGCTCAATCCAATCTCAAGCCTGCACAAAGACTGATGAATGAACTCGGACCATTAGGCTGCAAACTTTCGATTTCCCGGTTCGATTCAGAACGTCGCACCCGGCATTTACTGGAGCACCTGGATGCCTCCTATATCAAAATACATCCTTCATTGACTGAAGACCTGACTGGCAATACGAATCAACAGGAAGCGATCCGTCAGATAGTAGAAGCGGCCGAGGCGAATGACGTTTGTGTCATTGCTGATGAAGTTGCTGACACGTCCAGCCTGGCCATTTTATGGCAGAGTGGCATCAAGTTGATCGCAGGTGCGTTTCTTAAAGAAAATTCTCAGGTAGTGGGTCAGTAATAACTCTGCGGCGTTTCCAGGCAACTGATAAATCAAGCTACCGACTCCCGACCAGGGGTGCGATAGACTGCACCCTATGAGCAACGGTCAATCTTCTTCATTTTACATCGGGAGATTTGCACCCTCTCCGACCGGAGACCTGCATTTTGGCTCTCTTGTTGCTGCTGTTGCCAGCTATCTCCAGGCAAAGTCTTCCGCTGGTCAATGGTTGTTACGTATTGAAGACATTGATCCACCACGTGAAGTGCCAGGCAGCACGGAAAACATTTGCAGGGACCTTACCCGTCTTGGACTTGCAGCCGATGGACAGATTTTGTTCCAGAGTGACAGAACCAAAGCCTACGAGTTGGCATGCGCTCAACTCCTGGATGAGGAAAAAGCATTCTGGTGTGGTTGTAGTCGAAAAGACTTGCCAGACTCGGGAGTCTATCCAGGTACTTGCCGGGATGGCATCCCCACTGGCAAAAAACCTCGTGCAATTCGAATTAAAGTGAATTCGGATCCCATCATTTTCACAGACGGTCTGCAAGGTGAAATAATTGACAGTCTCAAAACATCAACCGGAGACTTTATAATCCAGCGAGCCGATGGTATGGCCGCTTATCAACTTGCTGTGGTTCAGGATGATGCGTTCCAGGGCGTGACCGAAGTTGTCCGGGGGGCCGACCTGCTGGATTCTACCGCCCGCCAAATCTGGTTACAGACATGCCTGGGGCTACCTGTGCCAAAATATGTTCACATTCCAATGGCCGTAAATTCCTCTGGCAGCAAATTCAGCAAAAGTTCTGGTACTGATCCGGTCCGAAACAGTGATCCTGAATATGCACTTAAAGCAGCTCTGGGCTTTCTGGGTCATAAGCCACCCAACGCCAATATTGATGACACACTTGAGTGGGCACGATGCAACTGGAACTTGGACAGAGTGCAAAAAAAACGGGCCATCACGTTTCCATAAAATACTTCAAACTGGAGCGACGTCAAGGTGAGCGTCTTTGCTATAAAGGTTATAATGTCCCCATCTGACCGAATGAGTATTCTCAATGAACTCGAACTATCTGGATTTTGAACAGACCATTGCGGAATTGCAGGCAAAAATTGATGAACTTCGAAATGTGGGTTCGGATAACGCCATCAATCTGGATGAAGAAATCCATCGTCTTCAGGTCAAGATGCGGCAGAAAATCAAGAGTATTTTCAGCGATCTATCCCCATGGCAGGTCTCACAACTGAGCCGTCATCCATTGCGCCCTTATACCCTGGATTACATAGACAAAATATTTGACGAGTTTCATGAGTTACATGGTGACCGGGCCTTTGCTGATGATCATGCAATCGTCGGTGGCCTCGCTCGATTCAATGATCGCGCCGTGATGATCATTGGACAGCAAAAAGGCCGAGATACGAAAGCCAAAGTATTCAGAAATTTTGGTATGCCAAGACCAGAGGGTTATCGCAAAGCAATGAGGCTGATGAACATGGCCGCCCGGTTTCGATTACCTCTGCTGACGTTCATTGATACGCCGGGTGCATATCCTGGAGTAGGAGCCGAAGAACGCGGTCAATCTGAAGCTATTGCGAAGAACCTTGAGGTCATGTCACGACTACCCATTCCGGTGATTTGTACCATAATCGGCGAGGGAGGATCGGGTGGTGCTTTGGCCATTGGCGTGGGGGATCGCGTTAACATGCTGGAATACAGTACATATTCTGTTATTTCACCAGAAGGCTGCGCTTCGATTTTATGGAAAGATGCAGCAAACGCGGAAGCAGCGGCGACTGCACTTGGAATCACATCCGGAAGGCTGAAGTCCCTGGGTTTGATCGATGAAATAATCCCTGAACCCCTGGGCGGAGCGCATAAGCAACCTGATGAGGTGGCGGGCAAAATTGCTGATTGTATTGAATCCCAACTGGACCACTTAACCAGCATGTCTGTTGAAGCTTTGATCGAAAATCGCTACAAGAGACTACTGTCTCATGGTGAATTTCAGGACTGATATGAACGGGGATCTGTGAAACGCGACCCGGGTACGTTTGATGTCGGCCAGTTGCTGGAGCATCTGACCCTATTTCCCAAAACAAAAAAATATTGGGTGGGGTTCAGCGGAGGCGCTGACTCTACCGCCCTGCTACAGTTATTACATGAGCTTGATTCACAGATTCAGGCTGAAATTCACGCGATTCACTTCAATCATCAAATTCAAGCCCAGTCAACACAGTGGCAGAATCACTGCCACACGTTTTGCAAACAGCGCAATATTCCTCTGCAAGTTGTTCCACTCGACCTGAGTAGCCGTAAGGGTATGAGCCTGGAGGAGTTGGCACGTGTACATCGTTACGCGGTTATAGAAGATTTACTCGATTCCAATGACATTTATCTTACTGCACATCACGCTGATGATAATGCTGAGACACTGTTTATAAACCTGATGCGAGGAAGCGGTATGGATGGGCTCGCCGGTGTCCCGTATTCGAGAACAATCGGCAAAGGCCGGATTGTAAGACCCCTATTGGATTACCATCGTCAGGAATTACAGGATTTTCTGCGCAAACGTGATATCCAGTGGATAGAAGACCCTTCAAACACTGACACCAACTTTGATCGAAACTACATTAGAAACAAAGTGTTCCCGGAACTGGATCATAAATGGCCAGGTCTTGTTCAGCGACTGAATGAAACTGCAAATCACGCCCGGACTTCGACTCAGGTGATGTCCATGCTGGTTACGGAACAGTATACGGACATGATCAGCGATCCTTATATTCTGTGTCTCGAGCCCCTGCTACAAATGAAACCAGAATTACAGGCTATCGTGCTGCGTCAATGGTTGAAATACCGGAGTGCAGTGAGTCCACCACGAGCACGATTAAATGAATTTCTGGCTCAAATTAACAGTTGTGCGAACACCAACAGCAAAGCTGAGCTTCGCTGGCTGGACTGGCAGGTCAAAAAACAGGACGAATGGCTTTGGCTGGAGAAACTCCCCTCCCCCGGAGAATGCCCAGTTCGAGCCTGGTCCACCACGAATGAATTGGTATTGGGGCATGAATTTGGGAAAATCACGCTGGAAGGCAAGAGCCCGGTGCCCCTTGATTGTTGGATGATAGGGCCACGTCGCGCCGGTGCAAAAATGGCACTGAAGACCGGTGATCCACGTAGAAAGCTGAAAGATCTGATGAGACTCAGTGGAATACCAACATGGTTAAGGCATTCGATCCCTGTTTTGTACTGGAATGATCAACTTGCGGCTGTTGGTGACTGGATGCTCAGCGCTGAACTTAAATGCTTTCTTTCCGAAAATTCAATGACTTACAAATGGCTTCCAAGTCATCCCTTGCTGTCCAAATTACAATCAGTTAGTGTGCAGAGGCTCGGAAGCACAGAGTCTTGATATGAGCAAGAAAAACGAACAGAATCCCGATTTTGAAAATGCACTTGGAGAGCTTGAATCCCTGGTTTCCAAGCTGGAATCAGGCGATTTAAGTCTGGACCAGTCCCTGAAGTGTTTCAAACGTGGGGTGGAATTGACCCGACATTGCCAATCTGTACTCGACGAAGCACAGAAAACCGTCGAAATTCTGGCAAGCTCTGATAGCGAGTCCACGCAATCTCCGTTAAATGATGCAGACTGACTGCTCTGCAGATTTCGACCACTGGAAAAAGCACTTCGAAACAGTGCTTGATAAAAGGCTCCCTGCGGCTGATGCTGATCCCAGCCCTCTACATTCTGCCATGCGTTATGCTTCAATTTCCGGAGGAAAGCGCATCCGACCCATGTTGGTTTACTCCAGTGGACAGTCACAAAAATTGAGCACAGAGCATCTGGATGACATTGCCTGTGCCATTGAATTGATCCATGCCTATTCACTGATTCACGACGATCTACCGGCCATGGACGATGATGACTTGCGTAGAGGACGGGCCACCTGTCACATTGAATTTGATGAAGCAACCGCGATACTTGCCGGTGACGCGCTTCAAGCCCTGGCTTTCCAGACTCTGGCAGAAGCGATTCCTGACAGACCCCAGACTGGGGTCAGGTTAATCGAAAGACTCTCCCAGGCATGTGGCTCCAGTGGTATGGCCGGAGGTCAGATGCTGGATCTGGAAGCGACAGGCAAAACCTTTGAAATAGACAAACTGGAACATGTTCATCTTTTGAAAACAGGTGCCCTGATTCGTTTTTCGGTCACCGCGCCGGCTTTGGCAGCAGGTTCCAACCCCAAAATCATCGAGACTCTTGATCAGTTTGGATATTGCGTCGGTCTGGGGTTTCAGATTCGGGATGATATTCTTGATGTAACAGGTGACATTTCCCGGATTGGCAAGACCACAAACGCAGACGCATATAGAAATAAACCTACTTTTCCCTCATTGATTGGTCTGGATGCTTCACAAAAACGTGCCGAAGCACTTCGTGACGAGGCACTGAGTTGCCTGGAAAAAATTGAAGGCAACACACAAACGCTGGCCTGGCTGGCTGAATACATGATCAGTCGTAACCATTAAAGATAACTCCATGGTTCACCTCAGACCTCATTCCATTATAAAATGACACAATGAACAACGAGCGATACCCCTTGCTAAGCCGGCTCGATTCTCCCGCAGATTTGCGCAAGCTGGACGAATCTCAACTGCCACAGGCGGCGGATGAGTTGAGACAATTCCTGATTGAGTCTGTCGCCAGCAGTGGTGGACATTTTGGTGCTGGACTTGGCTGCGTTGAACTCACGGTCGCACTTCATTTCCTCTACGATACTCCGTCAGACCGGATCGTCTGGGATGTAGGCCATCAAGCCTATCCTCATAAGATACTTTGTGGTCGCGCCGGTCGTATTACGACCATCAAAAAACTGCAAGGACTGGCACCTTTTCCTAAAAGAGCGGAAAGTCCATACGATACATTTGGCACAGGACATTCATCTACCTCTATTAGTGCAGCACTCGGTATGGCGATAGCCTCAAAGGCGCAGGATCATGATAGAAAATGTGTTGCAGTCATTGGTGATGGTGCGATGACAGCCGGAATGGCGTACGAGGCACTGAATCATGGTGGAGACCTGGATTCTGATCTCCTGGTGGTACTTAACGAAAACCAGATGTCTATTTCACCCAATGTTGGTGCGCTGACGAAAATGCTGGGTCGACTGATGAGTGGCCCTACGGTCACGGGAATACGCGAACGAAGTAAAAAACTGATGCACCGTGACTCACGCACCTGGCGGTTCATGAGTCGTTGGGAGGAACATGTCAAGGGTATGGTGATGCCTAGCACCCTTTTCGAGGAACTTGGCTTCAACTATCTTGGACCCATAGATGGACATGACCTGCCTACCCTGGTCAGAACCATTCGAACTGTCAAAGACGTAAAAGGCCCAAACTTGCTGCATATCATTACATCCAAGGGTAAGGGTTACGCCCCTGCGGAAAATGAACCGGTCAAATACCACGCAGTCAGTCCTTTTGACCCAAGCAAAGGTATCGTTAAAAAGCAACCTGTAAAGTCAGCCAACAAGAGTTATTCAGATGTATTTGGACAATGGTTATGCGATATGGCTGCCAGCGATCCTGGCCTGATGGCAATAACACCTGCCATGCGTGAGGGCTCCGGGATGGTTGATTTCCACCAACAATTTCCGGACCGATATTTCGACGTGGGAATTGCTGAGCAACACAGTGTCACGCTTGCCGCCGGTATGGCCTGTGAAGGCATGCATCCGGTCGTGGCCATCTACAGCACTTTCCTGCAGAGAGCTTATGATCAGTTGGTTCACGATGTTGCTATTCAAAACCTTCCAGTTTTGTTTGCCATTGACCGGGCAGGACTGGTAGGTCCTGATGGCCCTACTCATGCCGGAAGCTTCGACCTCAGTTTCCTGCGTTGTATTCCAAACATGTTGATCATGGCACCTGCTAATGAGAATGAATGCAGGCAAATGCTGTATACCGGTTTTCGACACCAGGGGCCGGCTGCTGTTCGCTACCCACGGGGAAGCGGGCCCGGTGCTGCTATTGAGCAGCTAATGACTGAAATACCCCTGGCAAAATCACAGACCATACGATCCGGAACCAGCATTGCCATCCTGGCCTTTGGCAGTATGGTGACACCCTGTCAGGCTGTCGCTGAATTCCTTAATGCAACTCTGATCAATATGCGGTTCATCAAACCACTTGATGAAGACGCCATCATTGATGCTGCTGGCAAACACTCCTGTCTGATCACGGTGGAGGAGAACGCTGTTGCCGGGGGTGCCGGTAGCGGAATCAATGAATTTCTTGCCGAAGCGGGTATCTCAATTCCCATCCTGAATATCGGTCTCAGCGACTCGTTCATTGAACACGGAACAAGAGATGAATGCCTGGTACAGGCAAGACTTGACGCCGCTGGCATCCAGCAACAAATCGAGGGTTTTCTGGACACGGTCAAGCCTGGACCGCAAACTCAGAGAACTGCGACGCGATATAATCTGTAAGATACATCTAATTGTATTTATTGGAATTAATGCGGACCATTCTGTAAGTCAGATTTATCCTTAAATTCATCATACGCCGCGATTTTGGCAAGGCGTGTTTATATTCCCTTTGCGAATTCCCCTGCATCACCAATAAGCTGCCATGATCAAGATCCATACGTATGGAAGCTCGGCCGTTGTTCGGCCGGATCAGAAATCGACGACATTCACCCAGGCTGATAGAGGCAATAACAGGCTGAGAACCTAGTTCCTCCTCATCATCTGTGTGCCATCCCATACTGTCACTTCCATCACGGTACGCATTTGCCAACATCGAATTGAACGAAGTCTGCAATTCATTTTCGAGCTGGCTTTTCAGATCAAGCAAGCGTCGATGCCAGGGCAAAGGATCCAGATTCAAGCCACTGTATGAGTAATGGGTGCCTGGATCACCATACCAGCAACTTAAACGCGGCTGTTTGAAGGGCTGTCCATAGAGATGAATCGTTTGATGCTGCCATTGTAATTCGGACCAGAACAATTCAAGCAACCTGCCAGCATGACTGGATTCGAGAAAATTAGGGTAATAGACAAAACCCTGTGCTGTTGCCACACGAGCAGCATCCAAAGGTAGAAGCAGATTAGACATACAGTTGCATTGGATGGATATAAACTACATTAATTCTGCAATCTGTCGGTCATGCCACTTTGAAAGCACAAGTAAGGCGATACTGGCACCGATAAAGGCCAGGAACATGTCTGATTGCGTATCCCAGATGTAGCCCTGCGTCCCGAGAAAAGAATCAGCCGCCTCAGCGCTCAGCAAGGCAACCCACCACTCAATGAGTTCATACATGGCACTGATCGCCAGACAAATCGAAATAACTATAAACGATAGCCAGCCTCGCTTTTGAACCACTTGGTGACGGATGAGTATCTCCCTGGCCACTATGGCAGGTACAAAACCCTGGGCAAGATGACCCAACTTGTCGTAGTTGTTTCGTGTACCACCAGTGAGATCCCGGAGCCAGTCGCCGAGGGGAACTTCAGCATAGGTGTAATGCCCGCCAATCATCAGGATGACTGCATGCAGGAGAACCAAGACGTAGGCGAGGCTTGTCAGTGGGAAAGACTTACGGGTAGCAAAAAGCACAAGCAAAGCCAGCAAAGCGGGTATCACTTCAAGCCACCAGGTGGGATAGTCGTCTGGCCTGGAACTATTGCGCGAAATCAGGAAGCGAGACGTCATATAATGCTGTAATCCGGCATTTGTGAGTAACATGACATGACCACTCCAAAAGCTGCCTGGCTTGCCGTATTTTTCTCCGTGCTTGCGTGGTCTGCCATCAGGCCACACGACTATCCCACCTGGTGGCTTGAAGTGATACCCGCTTTGCTGGCTTTGCTTGTGCTTTTTGCTACCCGTAAGTCTTTCCCACTGACAAGCCTCGCCTCCGCCTTGGTTCTCCTGC
>PVMS01062182.1_pt1 | contig 34467 bp, 32 predicted proteins | sample 1853461 | NCBI WGS metagenome assembly PVMS01 (sample SAMN08582032, study PRJNA380276) | Marine sediment metagenome, whole genome shotgun sequencing project. | isolation source: ocean sediment barecode stripped | collected 2017
GGAGAGCTCATGAGCCGCCAGCATATCCGAACGGAAGCACGACGTATCGCATCTCGTTCCGTCGGGATGACCGGAGCGGCCCCTGGCTATGCTCGAACCATGAGCGTTGATTCCTCGGCAACGGCATTCGACCCCAAGGTCCATGGGTTTCACTTCAGGAACTCGTTCGACGGTTTGGACATCGTGACCGAGCTCGGCGCCGGTTTCCTCGGCTCCGACCTGCCGAGCAAGGTCGTGCCCGATGATTTCTGGGACACGTGGGGGCTCTGTGGCGGGATGGCCTGGCACGCGTTGGATCGGTACTACGCCCGCAACCCGGTGCCCACCGCAAGGAGCGCCCCTGGGCTCGGCTCCCCGGTCTTCAACGTGCTGGTGGCGCGTCAGGTCGACTCGCTGCAGCGCTGGAAGATGATCACCCGCTGTCTCGACTGGCAGAAACGGCCCGATGAGGGTGCCTGGTTGTGGCGCAGGGGTGTCGGCTACCTGACCCAGCGCGAGGAGTGGCCGAAACTCAGAGAATCCATCAAGCGCGGCTACCCGGTTTCGCTGTGCCTCATCCGAACCAAGTCCAACCCGGCGGAGAACCACCAGGTCGTCGCCACCGGCTACCGCCACGACGACACGAGCGGTCTCGTGGAGATCGATCTCTACGACCCCAACCGGCCCGACCGCACGTCGCTCATCCGATTCCGTCTCGGACAGGCGAAACACCAACTCTCGGCAACCCAGGGCACCGACCGTCCCCTCCGCGGGTTCTTCGTGTGGCCCTACGACCGAGCAACCCGACTGCTCGCCGCGCCGTGACCAGGCAGCAACCCCTCCTCGATGCCGTCACGTGGCTAACGTAGCGAACCGTCCGGGAAGCCGAAGGGAGGAGCATCAGATGCGGCGAGTCGCGGTCGGCGCAGTCCTGCTGACGGCTGTCGCGCTGCTCGCTTTGATCCCCGTCGTCGCCCTCGCCGCGCAAACCGGCGAAGCGATCACGACAACCATCACCTACACCGATCCCGAGTCCGGTGAGAAGGTCGCCGCCGTCGGTGTTTCCATCACCGTCCTCACCGAAGACGGCGAGGGGATCGGCGCGGCCGTCACCGCCGACGACGGTGTGTTCCTCCTCCCCGTGCCCGGCCCCGGGGTTTATGCCCTCGAGTTGGATCCGACCACCCTCCCCGAAGGTGTCAACCTGAAGAATCCCGACCGCAACCCGGCGATCGTCAAGGTAGAAGCCGGCCAGGTGGGACGGGCCATCTTCTCCACGCAAGCCGGTGAAGGTGCCGGCGAGGACGGAGGCGGCATCACGCTCCGACAGGTCGCACAACTGACGCTCGAGGGCATCAAACTTGGGCTCTTCCTCGGTATGGGCGCCATCGGCTTATCGCTGATCTTCGGCACCACCGGGCTCGTCAACTTCGCCCACGGGGAGATGATCGGGTGGGGCATGCTCGTCGCCTACTTCTTCAACTTCTGGGGATTCGCCGGCGCGATCGGGTTCATGGAGGGATGGCCCGCCCCGTTCGGGGCAGGGGTCAACCTCATCTTCGCCACGCTCTTCGCCATCGTCGGGGGGATCTTCCTCGGCTGGACGTTCGACAAGCTCGTCTTCGCTCCGCTTCGCCGCCGCGGGGTCAGCATCATCTCCCAGATGGTGGTGACCATCGGGCTCGGGCTGCTTCTGCGCTACGTCTACCTGTTCATCTTCCGCGGCACCCCCCGGTTCTTCAAGGACTTCACGGCACAACAGGCCATCGAATGGATCCCTCTCGTCGACATCACACCCAAGGACGCGATCACCGGGATCCTCTCTGTGATCGTGCTCATCGGCGTCGGCCTCTTCCTCATCCGTGCCCGCATGGGGAAGGCGATGCGAGCCGTTTCGGACAACCGGGATCTCGCCGAATCATCGGGCATCGACGTGCAGCGAGTCATCCGCTTCGTCTGGGTTCTCGGCGGCGCCCTCGCCGGCCTCGGCGGCGTGTTCATCGGTCTCTCCGAACAGGTGAGCTGGAACATCGGGTTCCGCATCCTGTTGCTGATCTTCGCCGCGGTGATCCTCGGTGGGCTCGGCACCGCCTACGGAGCGCTCGTCGGCGCGCTCGTGATCGGTGTCGGTATCCAGGTCTCGACGCTCTTCATCCCGACTGAGCTCAAGAACGTGGGTGCCCTGATCCTGCTCATCCTGGTGCTGGTCATCAGGCCTCAGGGGATCATGGGGAGGAAGGAGCGAGTGGGATGATCTTCGGTGCGATCGATTGGCGTTTCATCTTCGAGCAGAGCCTCTCGCAGGCGCTTGCCCTCAACGCAGCGGTGTACGCGATCGCCGCCATCGGGTTGAACGTTCACTTCGGCTACGCCGGCCTCCTCAACTTCGGGCAGGTCGGCTTCGTCGCCATGGGCGCCTACGGCATGGGACTCGCGGTGACCCTGTGGAGCGCGAATGCCTTCGTCGCTGTTCTCGTCGGGATCCTGTTCGCGGCAATCTTCGCCCTGATCCTCGGACTCCCCACCCTGCGGCTGCGCGCCGACTATCTGGCGATCGTGACGATCGCCGCCGCCGAGATCGTGCGGCTCATGGCCCGCTCTACCGCCCTGCGGGGCATCACCCGCGGCGCCGAGGGCCTGAACGAGTTCATCGGTCCCTTCCGCGACCTGAGCCCCTTCGACTCGAGTCTGTCCTACGGCTTCGGGCCGTGGCAGTACCGGGGGGCCCAGTTCTACGCGATCATGATCGGCTGGATCGTCGTACTGCTGTGTGTGCTGATCGTCTACCTGGCCATGAAGAGCCCCTGGGGTCGGGTCGTCAAGGCGATCCGCGAAGACGAGGACGCCGCTCGCGCCCTCGGCAAGAACGCCTACTGGTACAAACTCCAGGCACTCATCCTCGGCGGCGTCATCGGAGGGTTCGCCGGCATGGTGTTGGCGATCGGCAACGCCACGGTGCAACCCGACTTCTTCGTGGCGCCGCTGACGTTCTTCTTCTGGCTCGTGCTGATCCTGGGCGGCGTGGGGAAGGTCTGGGCCCCGGTGGTGGGCTCGATCCTCTACTGGGGGCTGATCACGTTCGTCCGCAACCTCGGCCGGCAACTCGTCGACGAAGGGTTGATCCCGACGTCCGTCATGGATACCAGCCAGGTAGACCAGATCCAGTTCTGGATCGTGGGGATCAGCCTGGCTCTGCTGATCGTCTTCCGGCCGCAGGGTATCTTCGGCTCGAAAGAGGAGATGGCCCTCGATGTCCGATGACGCCGCTGTAGCCGCGGTCGGCACCGCGCTGGCCGACACCCCGCACGAGCCGGGTGCCCCCAAACCGAATCCGATCCTCGTGGTCGACAACATGGCCAAGACCTTCGGCGGCCTCATCGCCGTCGACGTCGATCACCTCGAGATCCAGCGTGGTCAGATCACCGGCCTCATCGGCCCCAACGGCGCCGGCAAGTCCACGTTCTTCAACCTCCTCACCGGATTCGACAAGCCGGACACCGGACACGCGATCTTCAACGGCGCTTCCATCGACGGGCAATCTCCCAATGCATTGGTGCAGAAGGGTGTCGTACGGACCTTCCAGCTCACGAAGTCGCTCACGAAGTTGACGGTGATCGACAACATGAAACTCGGAGCGAAACATCAGCGTGGCGAGCATTTCTGGCTCGGCCTGGTATCCCCGACCTGGCGAGAGCAGGAGCGGGAGATCGCGCAACGAGCCGACGCCCTCCTGGAGCGGTTCCAGCTCGACCACATGCGCGACGAATACGCCGGCACGCTCTCCGGAGGGCAGCGCAAACTCCTCGAGATGGCCCGCGCCCTGATGACGGATCCCGAACTGATCATGCTCGACGAACCGATGGCGGGGGTGAACCCGGCGCTCACCCAGCGACTCCTCGCCCACGTCAAAGATCTCACCGCCGGGGGCATCACCGTGCTCTTCGTGGAGCACGACATGGACGTGGTACGCGACATCTCCGACTGGGTGATCGTCATGGCTGAAGGCGCCATCATCGCCGAGGGACCGCACACCACGATCACCTCGAACCCCCTGGTGATCGACGCCTACCTGGGAACGCACCACGACGCCCCGCTGACTCCCGAGGAAGCGACCGAGAGGATCGCCGAGGACGAGGCTATCGTCGACGAGGAAGAGGAAGAGCACGACGAGACCCTCGCCGAGATCGAAGAGGAGAAGAAGCACCATGAGTGAACCCCTCATCGAGATCAAGGATCTGGTCGCCGGCTACGTTCCTCGGGTCGACGTCCTCAAGGGCGTCAGCCTCCACCTCGACGACGGAGAGCTCATCGGCATCATCGGCCCGAACGGAGCCGGGAAATCGACCCTGCTCAAAGCGCTCTTCGGCCTCATCGACGTCCGCTCGGGCACGGTCGAGTTCGAGGGCGGAGACATCACCAGCTTGAAGGCCCACGAGCTCGTCGAGCGTGGCATCTCCTACGTACCTCAGGTCGACAACGTCTTTCCCAGCCTCACCATCGAGGAGAACCTGGAGATGGGCCTGTTCCTCCAACCCAAACTGGTACCAGAACGAATCGAGGTGGTCGTGGGCCTGTTCCCCCGGCTGGGTGAGAGACTCAAACAGCGGGCCGGATCCCTCTCCGGAGGGGAGCGGCAGATGCTGGCGCTGGGTCGGGCGCTGATGATGCAGCCGAAGGTACTGCTCCTGGACGAACCCTCCGCGGGCCTGTCCCCGGCGCTCCAGGATGAGGTTTTCATCCGCGCCCAGGAAATCAACCAGACCGGCGTCGCCATCATCATGGTCGAGCAGAACGCTCGCCGCTGCCTCCAGATCGCCGATCGCGGCTACGTGCTCGATCAGGGAACCAACGCCTACACGAACACGGGCCCTGCCCTGCTCCACGACCCCAAGGTCATCGAACTGTACCTGGGGACCCTGGCCAAGGTCGACTAGACACCGCGCCGATCGGCGGTGAGTTCACTCAGGCGGCCGGACCGAAGATCAGACGCTCCGGAAGATTCCGGGCCACGGCTGTAGCCGCCACCGATCCGGTTGTGGTGATGATCGAACCGCAGCGGGTGATCGCGGCACTCGTAGGTCGGGCTCCCGTGGCGGCAAGCACGTCATGGGCCAGCCAGTGACCCGACGCTTCATCCCCTCCGAGGAGCCCGGCCGCGGCCAGCAGCAACGACCCCGTCGACACGCTCATCACGAAGCGGCTCCGCTGCGCGGTCGCTGAGATCCATGCCGTCACCCGGGTGTCGTCCATCATGGCGACCGAACCAAGACCACCGGGCACGAGCAGAAGATCTGTGTTGCGCACCTCGGACAGCGCGAAGTCGACCGAGAACACGTGGAACGGTTCGAAACCCTTGCAGTGGGGGTGGCCCGTGCTCGCGTAACGTGCCGACACCGGCACAACGGACGCAAGAGCGGCGACCGGGGCCAGCACCTCCTGAGAGATCACCCCATCGAAAACCAGTGCCGTGATATCCACACCCCAAGTCTGCCACTGTCTGGGCTGGTGTGGGGAAGTCTCTTTCCCGCTTCAACGAGTCACCCATGACGCGAGCGTGCCGACCCTCGCGGGTCGGCACGCTCCTCATCCGAATCGGTGCGTCGGCTCAGCCGCCGGCGAACACGTAGACGTCGAGTTCGAGGTTGGGGGTGTCCCCACCGTCGTAGGTCGCGATGCGGAAGCTGGCCGCAGCCGGCTCACCCGCCTCGACGAACTCGTAAGGGCCGCCCTGCCCGTTGTAGTCGATGTCCTCGCCTGCAGCGACGAGATCCCGGCACTCGGCGAACGTCGTGCACGCCGTGCCGTCCTTGGTGACGCCGTTGATCTCGACGGCGATGAGCGTCGGATCATCCGAACCGGCCACCTCGGCGGCGAGTGCCACGATGACGACCGCGTCGTACGTCTCGGCACCGTAGGCGAAGACGCCGCCGACGCCACCTTCGTAGGCGCCGTCCAGACGGTCGGTGAAGTCGGCGATCGAGGACAGGTCGACCGAGGGCTCGGTGCCCTTCATGCCGACGATGATCGACGGATCGGCCAATTCCGCGCCGATGCCGCCGATGTTGCCGTCCACGCCCCAGACGTTCTTGTCGCTGGTCGGGCCGATACCCCGCTCGTGCATTGTGGTGAGGATGTTGGCGGACTCGGCGAAGCCGATCACCACGATGGCGTCCGTGTCGGCCGCAACCATCTCGTCCACCTCAGCATCGAAGTTCTCCGTGTCCACGGCGTATGCGGTGAACGGGTCCACCGTCCCGCCGAGAGCCTCGAAGTTCTCCTTGAAGGCGTCGGCCAGACCTTGACCGTACGACTCTTGGCGGTAGAGCACCGCCACCGTCTCGTTGCCTTCGGCCGCAACCTGGTCGGCGAGCACCGCTCCCTGGAGCAGGTCCGACGGCGCGGTACGGAAGTACAGCCCGCCGTCGTCGTAGGTCGTGAAGTCGGGCGACGTGTTCGCCGGCGAGAAGTGGATCACGCTGTTCCTGGTGATCTTGTCGATCACCAGCTTGGAGACGGCAGACGATGCCGCCCCCATGATCGCGTCCACGTTCAGGGCGAGTAGGCGGTCGACTTCGGGGTTGGCGATGTCCTGGTTCGTGTCCCCGGAGTCGCCTTCCTCGAGCACCATCTCGGCCCCGAGCACTCCGCCGGCAGCGTTGATGTCTTCGAGCGCGAGCCGTGCCCCGGCAACCTCGGGTGGTCCGAGGAACGCGAGGTCGCCGGTCACCGGCAGCAACGTGCCGATGGTGAGGACACCGTCGACCGAGGCCGCGCCTGCGGCTTCTGCCGCGGTCGTGGTGGTAGCGGCCGCTGCTGCGGTCGTAGTGGTCGCAGCCGGAGCTGCCGTGGTATCGGTAGGAGCCGCCGTCGTTTCGGTGGCTGCCGCCGCGGTCGTGGTGGTGTCGTCGCCGGAGTCGTCGCTGCTACAAGCAGCGGCGACCATCGCGATGACCGCAGCCATCACGAACACCTTGATCCATCTCTTCATGTGATTGCCTCCCTTTGCGTTCACAGTACGCGCACTCCCCCTCCATGGAGGAACGCGGAGCCACAGGATAAGCACAGCGACGGCAACTACCAACCGATTCTCGCAACATTCGAAACTCGCCTACCCGCTGTCGAATTCGAACTCGTCGAGGGATCAGGCCCCCCATCTCTTTCGCCTGGCGAGCTCGGAGTGCAGTGCGCCACTCGAGAGATGGGCCGACCACGGGATTGCGAAGCGTTGGACCGATCATCGCTCGCGGCTGCACAGTCTCCGCGACGCCATAAACTGGGGGACCCAGAGGGAAAGGTCTCTTCGTGAAGAAGTTCTTGAAACTGGCTCTGATCGCTGCCGCCATAGCGGCGGTGGTCAAACTCGTCGCAGCCGAGAAGTCCAAGTGGCAGGGTCTCACCGAGTCCCAGGTGCGCGAGAAACTCGACTCGCGGCTACCGGCCCGGATGCCAGACGAGAAGCGAGCCGCCGTTGCCGACAAGGTGGTCTCCAAGATGCAGGAGCGTGGCGATCTGCGCGCAGAAGATGAGGCCCCTGAACCGGAGCCTGTCGAGAAGGCCGGCACAGCAGCCGACCCGGACGATGCCGCCGACGCCGCGACAGCCGACGACTCTGAAGACAACGCCGAATCGGCCTGACCTCCCCAGCACCGAAGCCGCACGCCGTGTCAGGAGGATGTGCGGTTCCGAGTCAGCGTCTGATACGCCGCGATACGAAGCCCGTGGCCGTCGGTGATGCCGTCACCGATCTGAACGCCTGATCACGCGGTCGGACGGTGTCGCATCGTAACTCGCGCCCCAGAGGTTACGGAACCACCGTCGAGTCGAACAGCGCCCCGCCATCCTCTGCCACGCCCTTCTTGTTGTGGGGCACTCCCACCAGAACTTCACCCGAGCAAGCACCACCGTTGCCGTCATCGGCGGTGAAGCCAATGTGGTAGGCGCGGCCATTGCCGCTGCCGACTCGTTCCGCCCGCACCTCGGCCGTAGAAGTACCCACTCCCCGGCCGTCCGGAGCGGTGTTGCCGCTGCCGCGCGCATCAACAGCCTCGTCCTGGAAGATGCTGTCCACGGTGATCATGACCGAATCACCATCAGCATCCGTCACACCCGCCACCGTGATCGGCAGGAACTTGTGTTTGGGGGGCCACAAGTTCGTCTCACGAGCTGACGCATCTGAACAATCGGGAGGGGTGTTGGTCTGGCAGACGATCTCAACGATGAAGCCTCCGGAGAAGATTCCGTCGGCCCCCAGCCGGACCTCGATTTTGGCGGACTCGCCGAGCGTGAGCGGCCCATCGGCGTCGGTCCTGTCGCCGCCTTCCCGCTCCACATCGAACATCGTCACCGACGGCCCATCGGAGGTCACGATGAGGTCACTGTTCGGGTGCACCGGTCCCTGGATTCCCGATATCGCGGCCACCGAACACGTCATTCCGACCGCCTCGCGCGGAACTGCGACCCCTTTGAGAAAGTGGACCGATCCTTCCGGTCCCCGCACGATCGTGTCAATCGGGACTCTGAATATCACCGCGGCAGCGACGGCAGTCCCGACCGCAATCGTCAAAGCCCAGACCAAGATAGAGAATCGCCGCAGCTTGTATCAGGTACCTGATGCGCCTCATGATTGCTCCCAAGAGTTGATCGATCGCCACCGTCGAGGTACGCCGCGAAATCGATGGGCGATCACGTTCTCCTACCGTGCCGACGAACAGCTTCCACGATCGATGCTAGTTGAGAGTTCGCGAACCTGCGTATGGATCTTCCAGGTTATCGGCGGAGGCGCAGGGAATCGAACCCCGTTCCACGCTGAGCGCAGAACCACCGGTTTTGAAGACCGGGGAACCCACCAGGTGTCCGGACGCCTCCGTGAGCGAGGCTAACCCGTCGGGGGCCGGGTGGGGACGGTACGCGGCCATCACGGCGATGGGACCTCGGCAAACCCGGGGCGGTTGCACCTGTTCGGCGATGCTCACAGATCGACCACGGTCGTCCTAGCCTCTGGGCGACCGGTCAGCTTTCGCGAAAGGACCCGACATGGCGGACGCCAAGCTCCTGGTGTGGATCGACCAGGACCTGTGCACGGGAGACGGTATCTGCGAGGAGATCTGCCCCGACGTCTTCCTGGGTCGGGACGACGGGCTCTGGGTCGTCAAGGAAGAGTCTTCCCATTTCGGAGCGACCATCGTCTTCGACGGCAACCAGGCCCCGGACGGCGCCCAGGGCGTCGCCCGGATCCCCGATTCGCTGATCGATGCCGCGGTGGAAGCGGCCGAGGAGTGCCCTGGTGAGTGCATCATGATCGAACCGTTCGACGCCGAGGTCTTCGCCAACCGCGGGACCTGAACTCGGCCTGGTCAGCTGGTGATGTACTGCTCGAGTTGGTCGATGAGGGAGCGCTGCTGGGCGATGATCGCCTTGACGACGTCACCGATGGAGATCACGCCGACGAGGTCGCCTTCGTCGATCACCGGCAGATGACGCACCTTCCTGTCGGTCATGATCCCCATGCAATCCACGACCGTTGTGTCGGGCACCACCGTGTGGAGTTCGGAGGTCATGATGGAGGAGACCTTCGTGCTCTTCGACAACCGGTCGAGGAGGATCACCTTGCGTGCGTAGTCTCGCTCGGTGAGGATCCCAACGAGGTTCTCTTCATCGAGCACGACCACGGCGCCGATGTTGTGCTCCTCCATCACCTCGAGCGCCGTGTACACCGTCTCGTCCGGGCCTACCGAGATGACGTCGGAGCCCTTGTCGGCCAACACCCGTGCGACCGTTGTTTGCATCTTGTCCCTCCCTCTGACTCAGAACCTACCAACCGGATGGGTACCTTTGCCACAGACTTGGGGCGAATCGTTCAACTGCCGCCGCTGATCGAGATGATCGCGATCACGATGACGGTGACAACGGCGCCCGCGATCCACGGCAACCACCGCCTCAGGTCATCGTTCACACATCGCCCTTCGGTCGACATCACGAATATAGCGGCAGGGTATCGACGAGACTCGGCGGATGCGACGCCGCACCGTCCAGATCCTTTCACGTCTCCATATCCTCGGCTTTCGGGCAACGGGTGGCCGGCTCGGTTCCCGGATCGCCGGGATCGACGTGCTCCTTCTCACGACGACGGGCAACCGAACCGGAGCGACCCGCACCGTTCCTCTGCTCTACCTGCGCGACGACCTCGACTTCATCGTCGTGGCTTCGTACGGCGGCCGGCCCCATCATCCGGACTGGTACCTCAACCTCCTCGCCGACCCCGAAGCTCGCATCCGAGTCGACGGCGAACACCTCACTGTCAGCTCCGCCACGCTGAGCGTCGAAGAGCGGGAGATCTGGTGGAAGCGTGCCGTCGCGGAATGGCCCGACTATGAGGAATACCAGGGGCGAACCACACGGGAGATCCCCCTCGTCCGACTCACGCCGGTTCGCCGATAGCCCTGCGCCCGACCCAACCCGCCCGGCTGGGGCATAATCCCCTCATGGTCGAAGAATCCACGAGTCATGTTGCCCGCCGAAGACCTCGGCTCACCGCATCCGTCACCGACCTCGAGATCACGCGCCAGCGTGCGCTCCTCATCGGTCTGGTCCGTTCGGGCGACGCCGTCGGAGCAGGCAAGGAGAGCCTCCGCGAACTCGAACTACTCACCGACACCGCAGGGTCCGAGCCCGTCGAAACGATCCTGGTGCGTCGGGAACGACCCAATGCCGCCACGTTCATCGGCAAAGGGAAACTGTCCGAGCTGGTGGCCGAGTCGCACGCTCTCGACATCGACGTCGTCGTGTTCGACAACGAGCTGAGCCCGGCCCAACAGCGGAATCTCCAGGCCGCGTTCCAATGCGATGTCGTCGACCGAGTCGCGCTCATCCTCGACATCTTCGCCCAGCACGCGCACACCCGCGAGGGCATGCTCCAGGTCGAACTCGCCCAGCATCGCTATCGCCTTCCCCGCCTGCGCGGCAAGGGAGTCGAACTGAGCAGGCTCGGTGCCGGCATCGGGACTCGCGGCCCCGGCGAGACCAAGCTCGAGACCGACCGTCGCCGCATCCTCGGACGAGTTCGCAAGATCGAGGGCAGCCTCAAAGAAGCGGCTCGACAGCGCGCGACGAGAAGCAAATCGCGTCGGCGCTCGGGCCTACCGCTCGTGGCGATCGTCGGCTACACCAACACCGGGAAGTCGACGCTCTTCAACCGACTGACCGAAGCCTCCGTGCTGGTCGAGGATCGCCTCTTCGCCACCCTCGGATCCACGGTCCGCAAGATCGAACTGCCCGAGGGTCACCGCGCGCTGATGTCGGACACGGTCGGATTCGTGCGCCGCCTACCGCACGAGGTCGTGGAGGCGTTCCGATCCACGCTCGAAGAGGCCGCCGAAGCCGACCTGCTTCTCCATGTCGTCGACGCCTCCGATGCCGACCCCGACGGCCAGATCGCGGCAGTGCGTGAGGTGCTGCGCGAGATCGGCGCCGGAGATGTGGGCGAACTCCTGGTCTTCAACAAGACCGATATCACCGGCGCCTCGGTCGTACGACGCCTCGTCACCATCCACCCCGACTCCGTGGCCGTCTCGGCGCTCACCGGGGAGGGGATCGACGACCTCCTCCCCGCGATCGTCGACTCGCTCGACGCGGGCACCGTGGCCCTCGATCTCCTGGTCCCGTACGACCGCGGCGACCTCGTTGCCGCTCTCTACGACGCGGGGGAGGTCATCGGAGAGAAACACGAGAACGGTGGCACCCTCCTGACGGTACGGCTGCCCCGCGATATGGCCGACCGCTATACGGCTTTCGCGATCCCGGATGAGCGCAGCGGCTGATTCAACCTCGTACCCTGGCCAACACCCGTGAAGGAGGAATTCGGATGCGCATTGGGGTCGTAGGAGCGGGATCATGGGGAACGACGGTCGCCGCCATGATCGCACCGAAGGCCGAAACCACCCTGTGGGCTCGACGACCGGACCTTGCCGACGCCATCAACGAACGCCACGAGAACCCCGACTACCTCGCCGGGGCCACTCTGCCGGTCGAGCTGAGGGCGAGCACCAGCCTCGAAGCGACGCTCGACGGCGTCGACCTGATCGTCATGGGTGTGCCCTCACATGGGTTCCGCGATGTCCTGGAACAGGCGAAACCGGTGATCCCCCAGGAAGTGCCGATCCTGTCCCTGTCCAAGGGCATCGAACAGGCAACGCTGATGCGCATGACGCAGGTGGCGGCGGACGTTCTCCCTGAGCATCGATTCGACCGCATCGGGGTCCTCACCGGACCGAACCTCGCTCGCGAGATCATGGCCGGTCAGCCGGCGGCAACGGTGATTTCGATGCCGAACGGCACGACCGCGCTCCTCTTGCAGGACCTGTTCATGAGCCCGAGCTTCCGGGTCTACACCAGTCCCGACGTCACCGGGTCGGAGTCGGCCGGAGCACTCAAGAACGTGATGGCTATCGCCGCGGGAATGGCGGACGGCCTCGGTTTCGGGGACAACACGCTCGCCACCCTCATCACCCGGGCCCTCGCGGAGTTGACCCGTCTCGGAGTCGCCATGGGCGGACGCCCGGCCACCTTCGCCGGTCTCGCCGGCATGGGCGACCTCATCGCTACGTGCATGAGCTCGCAGAGCCGGAACCACAGGGTGGGTTACGAACTCGGCAAGGGGAAGGGCATCGACGAGATCATCGACGAGATGAACATGGTTGCCGAAGGGGTGAAGTCGACCCGCGGCGTCCTCGATCTCGCCGCCCGTTACGACATCGAGATGCCGATCGCCGAACAGGTCGCCCGCGTTCTCTACGACGGCGCTTCGGTCACCGGTGCCATCGCCACCCTGATGGGTCGAGAGGCCAGACCAGAGTTGGAGCACTGAGCGGAGAGTCCAGAGCCGAGAGCAGAGAGCAGAGGTCGTAATACGCAATATGTAATACGTAATACGTAATACGTAATACTCCGAGCGAAGCGAGGTTCAGGTCGGACGTACGAAGACCCTGCGGTCGGCCTCGACTTGGTCGCGGACGGCGCAGCCGACGAGATGATCGTTGACGATGCCCATCGCTTGCATGAACGCGTAGGCGGTCGTCGGCCCGACGTACGAGAAGCCGCGGCGCTTCAACTCCTTCGCCATCGCCTTCGACTCGGACGTTGTGGGCTCCAACACCGGTGGGGCGGGTTCGGTTTCGAACGACCAGAAGAAGCCGCCCAAGGAACCGAACTCGTCGACGAGTTCCGTCGCTCGACGAGCGTTGTTGATCGTCGATTCGATCTTGCCCCGGTGCCGGACGATCCCGGCGTCTCCGAGCAGCCGTTCGACGTCATCACCGGAGAACGAGGCGACGGTTTCGTAGTCGAACCCGCAGAACGCGGATCGGAAGGCCTCGCGCTTGCGGAGGATCGTCAGCCAGCTGAGACCCGATTGGAATCCCTCGAGGATCAGCTTCTCGAAGAGGCGGCGGTCGTCGTCGACCGGTCGACCCCACTCGTCGTCGTGGTAGGCGGCGTACTCGGGAGGGCTCAGACCCCACCAACACCTGCCCAATCCGTCCGTTCCGATCTCGATACGCGGTTCGACCATAGGAATCGAGGCTACCCGGCGCGATCCTCTTCGAGGGCGCGACGCTGCGCGGCCCGACTGTGACGCAACACGACCTCCATCAGTTCCTGGGCGTAGTCCGGATCCATGCTGAGTGACTCGGCATCGGCGCGCACTTCGGCCAGGAGCTCGGTCTCGCGTTGGGGCGACCGTATCGCCAGTCCCTTCCCGGCCTTGATCCGAGCGATCTCGACGGAACTGCGGAGGCGGCGGTCCAGCATCTTGATCAGCTCGCGATCCACCCGGTCGATCTCGTCCCGCAGCGACGGGATCCCCAGCCGCTCCATGAGTTCCATGAACGCACCGGGGTCGAGGTGGTTGCCGTTGCCCGCCCGGGCGCTTTGCGGGTCGTGATGGACCGGCAGGATGAGACCGTCGGCGCCTACGCTCCGTGCGGCAAGCGCGAGGGGAGCGAGTAGATCCGGATCACCGGCCGACGGGTCGGGATCGACGATCACCGGGAGATGCGACAAGCGCTGCACGACGGGAACCGCGGAGATGTCCAGGGTTTCGGTGGTACGCGGGTCGAAGCCGCGGCTGCCCCGTTCACACAACACGACGTCGTCGTTCCCGGCGGCGAGGATGTACTCCGCGGCCATGAGCCACTCGTCGATCGTCGCCGATGGGCCCCGGTGCAGGATCACGGGGAGCCCCGATGCTCCCGCGGCGCTGAGCAACACGAAGTTCTGCATGTTGTCCGGACCGATCTCGACGATGTCGACATGCTCCACGGCAGCATCGAGTTGCTTGACCTCGAGAACCTCGGTCGCGGTGGGAAGGCCCCACCTCTTCCCGGCATGTTCGAGCAGCCACAGCGCCTCGGTTCCGAGGCCCTTGTAGGCGTACGGCGAAGTTGCCGACGAACGCCCGCGCTCGGAGGACCGAGCCTCCGCCGGTCGCCACCGCTTCACCGACCGCGAGGATCTGCTCCTCGCTCTCAACGGCGACCGGGCCGGCGATGACCGGGTAGGAGCCGTCGCCGAAACGGACCGACCGTACCGCAACGACGGTGGTCTGCACGTCGGGGCGACGATGGCTCTTGAGTATCGGTTCGTTCGATGCCATGTGGGGCTCCTCGTTTCGCCGGGGCCCGGGTACAGGAAAGACCCGGAACCTCGGTCCCGGGTCTCTGTGCTGGTGTGTTGGTGTGGTGCCGCTACAGCCGTATCACGTCGACCCGGGTGGGGATCCCGGTAAACGAATACGTAAAGAGGAAGCGGTTGGTCACGGCGAGCAGCGTAACGCCTCCCGGCCTCCGCGTAAAGGGCTGTTCACCCGGAGCCGGATTCGAGCGTCTCGACGGCAGAGGACGCCAGGAGCGGCGCGAGCGGTTCGAACCGGGCGAATCGCGGATCGGACGTCTGACCCGACACGAACCGGGCGTAGATCTGTTCGATGATGACCGCGATCCGGAAGAGGGCCAGTCCTTCGAAGTAGCGGACGTCGGAGACCTCCCGACCCGTGGCGGAGGCGTAACGCTCGAGAGCTTCTCGCTTGGAAACATACGGAACGAGTGCGACCGCGTGCTCGGCGAACACCGGGTACGTCGGTGACGCGGGATCCGGCCAGTAGGCAAGCAAGGTCCCGAGGTCGACGAGGGGATCACCCCGGGTCGACATGTCCCAGTCGAACACCGCGGTGATCTCACCGGAGTGGCTCACCATCGTGTTGTCGAGTTTGTAATCGTTGTGGAGGATCGTCACCCCGTGCGGTTCCGGTTCCTGGGCGGCGAGATGTGCGGCGGCCCGATCCATCTCGGGCACGTCACGCGTCCGGGCGGCCTCCCACCGCCGCGACCATCCTTCGACCTGACGCGAAACGAAACCCTCGGGACGGCCGAACGTCCCCAGACCGACCGCGTCCGGATCGACCCCGTGCAGTTCGGCGAGGCCGTCGACGAGGTTCCGTGCCACGTCTCTCCTCGCCTCCGGATCTTCACCGACCCCGGGAGGCCACTCGGAACGGATCACGTAGCCACGGCGCCGTTCCATCACGAAGAAGGGTTTACCCATCACGCTCGGATCGTCACAGTAGAGGTAGGCACGCGGTGCCTTCGGGTACGCCTGCCACAACCGCGACAGGACCCGGTGTTCTCGTTGCATGTCGTGCCCACCCCGAGCGACCTCACCAAGCGGCGCCCTCCGCAACACCAGTTCGACGTTCGCGCTTCGAGCCAGATAGGTGAGGTTGGCGGCACCCCCAGGGAACTGCTCGTAGTCGATCCGACCCTCTCCCAAGAGGTCGCCGAGATGCTCCCGGAGATACCCGGTGACCCTCCGTTCGTCGAACGACTCCTCGTTGCGGATGGGGGCCGTATCGTGCGGCGTCGTCATCGGACCACGACCGCCCACGTGATCACGACGAGGATCACGATCCCGACGACCGGGAGCAGCACCTCGATGACGTCTCGGAAGCGACCGACCAACCGGCGTTCCGGGTGGGTCGCCAGCTCGCGCCAGGCGACCACCCCCATCCCACCGATGATGAGGAGCGTTCCGAACACCAGTGCGACGACGCCGAGCGGTTCCATCGGCCCTCGAGGTTACCCGGAGCTGATCATGAGGGTCGACGGCCGGTCACAGGAAGAGGACATCGAGCGCGATCGCGAGGAAGATCCCGGCGAGATAGACGTTCGTCACTCCGAAGTACTTCATCGCCAAACCGGCGTCCCGGCGGAGTCGAAGCGCCCCCACGACCAGCCATCCGCCGAGGAGGACGGCGGCCGTGAGATAGATCCAGGCCATCGGGACCGCCGGATAGAGAAGGAAGGACACGCCCACCGTGACGATGCTGTAGACGGCCATATGGCCGACCGTCATCTGTCGCCCCACGACCACCGGCAGCATCGGGACTCCCGCAGAGGCGTAGTCCTCTTCGTAGCGCAACGCGAGGGCCCAGAAATGGGGCGGCGTCCAGAAGAAGACGATGGCGAACATGATCCACGCCGGCAACGCCACGGACCCGGTCACCGCGGCCCAGCCCACCAGGGTCGGAATCGCTCCGGCGGCGCCGCCGAGCACGATGTTCTGCGTGGTGGATCGTTTCAGGAACAGGCTGTACCCCAGCACGTAGATGAGCAGGCCGACCGTCGCAAGGGAGGCTGCCAGGAGGTTCGTCGTCGCCCACAGCCAGAGGAAACCAACGAGCCCCAGGGTCATGCCGAACACCAGGGCTGCCGTGCCCCCGACGCGGCCCGTCGGAATCGGCCTGCCTCGGGTTCGCCCCATCACGCCATCGATATCGCGATCGATCACCTGATTGATGACATTCGCTCCGGCCGCCGAGAGGGTTCCGCCCACGAGCGTCGCGATCACGAGCCACCACCCCGGCCACCCGTTCGCCGCCACGATCATCGGCGGGATGGTCGTGGTGAGGAGCAGTTCGATGATCCGCGGCTTCGTCAACTCGACGTACGCCCGCAAGGTCGGGCCGGTGCCCCCCCGGCGGGGATCGACCACACGAACCTCGGGCTCGCTCACACGGAACTCCGCTCGGTCCGCTCCGCGGGAACGGGTTCGCCGAGGAGCTCGGCCGAGAAGACGACGTACGTGATCCAGGGAACGTCCGCGAGGGCGAGGTGGATCACCTGAGTCTCGAGGGGAGTGAGCAGCACGACGTTCGCGATGCCAACGAACATCTGGAGCCCGACCGTGACCGCGAGGATCAGGCCGATCCGCTTCGTTCGGTCACCCGCACCGTCGCTCAGCCTCATGACGAGGTAGAGGATGCCGAGGGCGACCGCGACGGCGATGACGGGATGGAACACCCGAAGCCGGAGGAGGAACGGTGCCGTCGAAGCCAACTCCGCCTCCACGCCACCGATCAGCGTGTCGGAAGGGAACAGGGAATCGGCGAGGGCGTTGAGGGCGCCGCTGGCGCCGATGAGGAGGATGCCGATGGCCCCAATGCCCAGACGCCGCACCGTCGAAGACCTCCCGGCGACCTCGGGAGCGGCGTTCCCGGACCCCCACCACGCCGTGAGCGCGGACAACGCTACGAGGATGAACGTATTGAGGAGATGGAGGGGAACCACGAACACGCGGCCAAGGGAGGCGTCCTGGTCGACCCATCCGAACAGCACGAGCGAGGCGCCCAGCAGCGACTCGATGATCAGGAAAACCAGGCTCGCCGTCGCCGCGTAGCGAACGACATGACCCTTCGGGAAGAACCGGAACGCCAGCAGCACCAGGATCACCACGCCGATTCCCAACGCCAGCGTCATGAGACGGTGGGAGAACTCGATCACGGTCTCGACGCCGGGATCCGTCGGGAAGAGTCGGCCGGTGCACCGCGGCCAGGAGGCACCGCACCCGTCACCCGACCCGGTCGCCCGCACGATGGCCCCACCGAGAATGACGAGCACGTTGAACCCGAGGATCGCCCAGGCCAGGTACCCGAAGTTGCGCTGTCCGGCGGGCCTGCGGTCGGCGTTCATACCGGGAAGCGTACCGGTGCCACCGGTCCACATCGAAACGGGTCCGGCCCCGGCCGGTACACGCCCGGCGCGTTAGCCTGACCGTCATGAGGAAGTACTTCTACACGCTTCTCACCATCGCGACCCTCGTGAGCATCGTCGTCGCCGGATATCGAGCGCTCACGGTCGAGGTTCCGGTCGAAGACGCGCGTTGACACCCGGTACGGGAGCCTCGCGATCCGGTCGTTCGGGCGCGGATCGGACATCGTCACCTTCCACGGGTTCTCTCTCACGGGTGCCCAGTTCGCTACCCTCGCCGACACGGCTCCGTGGCACATGCTTGCTCCGGACCTTCCCGGCCACGGCGGCACCACGATCACGCCGGTCGACATCCCGACCACCATCGGCGCGCTCGGCGACTGGCTCGAGACGCTCGACGGTCCGGTCCCGATCCTCGGCTACTCCCAGGGTGGTCGAATCGCTCTCTTGCTCGCGCTCGAGAGGCCGGAGTTGGTCGAGCGACTCGTCCTGGTCTCTGCATCTCCCGGCATCCGCTCCCGAGCCGATCGTGCGACGCGAAGAGCTGCCGATACCGAACTCGCGTCGACCCTGCTCGCCGACGGGCTCGACGAGTTCCTCGACCGGTGGCTCGATCACCCCCTGATCGGAACCGCCGCGACGCCCCCAGGAGTCCGGGCCGCGGACCGCCGAGTTCGCGCCGAGAACTCGGCCGTCGGCTTGGCTGCGGCTCTCACCGGCTTGGGTCAGGGGGCTCAACCCTGGGTCGGCGATCGCCTCGGCGACCTGAGGCCTCCATTGCTGGCGGTCGCCGGCGGACGCGATGCCCGCTACACGCGGATCGCTCGGGAGATCGCAGCCGCGGCCCCCGATGGCCGCGCCATCGTGATCGAGGATGCCGGACACAACCTGGTGCTCGAGGCGCCGGACCGTCTCGGCGCGGTCGTCGACACGTTCATCTGAACCCCGTTCATCCGAACCCGAGGTCTCCGCAGACAGCCCGTTCGTCGGCCGCGCTCAACGCCAATCGTAGAAACCGCGACCCGACTTCTTACCCAGCCTGCCCTCCGCGACCATCTCGCGGAGCAACCGGGGTGGCTCGAAACGGTCGCCGTAGACGCCCCACAGGTGCTCCGCGATGGCGAGACGCACGTCGAGTCCGACGAGGTCGCCGGTGCGGAGTGGCCCCATCGCGTGCCGGTAGCCGAGTTCCATCGCCCGGTCGATGTCGGCCGGCTCGGCCACTCCTTCTTCCACCATACGGATAGCCTCGAGTCCGAGTGCCAGGCCGAGCCGGGTCGAGGCGAACCCGGGGGCGTCGTTGACGATCGCCGTCTCCATGCCCAGCTCCGCGACGCCATCGACGATGCGGGTGATCGTTTCGTCGCTCGTCGCGGTGCCCCGCACCACCTCCACGAGATGGATGGCCCACACCGGGTTGAAGAAGTGCATCCCGGCGAACCGTCCCGGGTCGGCGACGCCCGCGGCGAGCTCGTCGATCGAGATACTCGACGTGTTCGAGGCCAGGACGGCGGGATGACGTTCCTCAGCCGCCCTCAAGATGGTGGTCTTGAGGTCCGGATCCTCGATCACCGCCTCGATGATGAAATCCGGCTCCAGGGGCACGGATTCGACGGAACCGGCGGGGATGAGGCGACCACCGGCGGCGTCGGCCTCCTCCGATGTGAGCTTGCCTCGGTCGACGGACCGCTCCAGAGCGTCGCCCACCCGGCCGACGGATCGTTCGGCATGTTCGAGATCGAGATCGACCAGATACACCCGGGCGCCCGCCACCGCGAACCGGTACGCGATCCCGATTCCCATCGTTCCGCCGCCGATCACCGCAACGTTCCGCCCGGTCATACCGATGCCTCCTCCATGAGAACGGCAAGCCTACGAGCCGCGGCCATCGCCGCGTCGAGAACCTCGTGATCGGGAACGGCCTGCCACGCCAACCCCCACGCTGCCGCGGCTCCCCCGTCGATGGGGCCTGCCAGAAGGGCCATCCCCAGAGCTCGTGCCCTGCCCGCGGAACGGGCCAGGAACCAGGTCCCGCCACAGTCCGGCATCAGGCCCACGCGAGCGAAGGCCTCGACGAACCTCGACGTCTCCCCCACGATCGCCACGTCGCACGCCAACGCCAGATTGGCCCCCGCTCCGGCCGCCACCCCGTGCACGGCGGCGACGATCGGTGTCGTCATCGTGGCCATGAGCCGGATGAGCGGGTTGTACCCGCCGTCGAGCGATGCACCCAGGTCGGGCGGCGGGCTCTCCGCGGGGGGTATACCGATCCGAGAGATCCTGGCCGGAACAGAAGCCTCGCCCGGACCCGGCGAGAACGATGGCTCCGACCGTTGGGTCTGCTTCGGCGGTCGTCAAGGTCTCCTTCAGTCGGATCAGCATCCCCGCGTTGACGGCATTGATCTTCTCCGGACGGTTGAGCAAGACGATCATCACACCGTCGCGCACCTCGGTCAGGACCGATTCGGGTTCAGGCACCGCCGTCACCGCTCATGAACGACTCGATCGCAAGGACGTACTCGTCGCCACGGGTGAGGATCGATTCGTGTCCGGCACCGTCGATCCGCACGACGACCGGATCGTCGAGGCGACGGGCGAGGTCAGACTGGGTGCGAACCGGAACGACCTGGTCATCCTCCGGGATGATGACCATCGTCGGTACCCCGAGCGTGCCCACCCAGGCTCGCGAGTCGAACCGCCACACCGCGCTTCCGGACTCGTAGTAGAGCGTGGGATCGCGGGCGAGCAGCGCCTCCCACATCCACCTCCCGTACTGCGGCTCCAACATCCGGCGATCCATGAGGTAGTGGTACGTGAACATGACCGCCTCCCTCTTGCTGAACCGGGCGAAGGCCCGCGCCAGCCAGAAACCGATGCGGGCGCCGACCCTGCGTCGATCGATCGGAAACGCGGCAGTGGCGCCGAGCATCAACCGTTCCACCCGCTGCGGGTAGCGTCGCGCGAACTCCTGGACCGCCATCCCGCCCATCGAGTACCCGAACAAGCTCGCGGTCTCGATGCCGAGCGCGGTCAGGATCCCCGCGAGCTCGTCGGCGAGATCGGCGATCTCGAAGCTGCCCCGGATCCGGTCGGTCTTGCCGTGATCGCGCAGGTCGGGAACGATCACCCGATACCGCTCGGCGAGTTGCGAGATGATCCGGAAGAAGGTCATCTCGCCATCGAAGCTCCATCCGTGCACCAGCACGATGACCGGAGCATCGGCGGGACCGGCTTCGCGAACGAAGAACTCGCGCGGACCGACGAACACGGAACGACCGGGCAGCTTCAGCGGCCGCTCCTGGATGCCGTGGTACTCCGGGGCGAGGTCGGGACCGAACAACCGCCATGCTGCCCAACCGAGACCCAGGAACGCGAGAACTCTGGCGATGACTCTCATCGCCGACAGGCTAGGGCTGCCCCTCGGGCGACGAACCGTGGGCTGCCAGCGACATCTGGGCGTCGCTGGGAGAACAACCAGGGCTCGCAACGACACGAGGGCGTGGGGACTACGCTCGAACTCGGGTATCTCGCCGGGAGGGAGGAACGATGACGATGAACAAAGACGGCGGCCGCCAGGTGTGTTTCGTCGACATGCCCTTCGGGAAGAAGACCGACCCCCGCTCGGGGATCGAGATCGATTTCGACGACGTCTACGAGCGCGGTATCGAACCTGCCATCGCCGCTGCGGGTCTGGAGTCCATACGCGGTGACCGAGAGACCACCGGCGGCATCATCCACACCGCGATGTTCGCCCGGCTGCTGCTCTCCGAGTTCGTCCTTGCCGACCTCACCGCGGCGAACCCGAACGTCTTCTACGAACTGGGTGTCCGCCACACGGCGAAGCCGTACACCACGATCCCGATCTTCGCCACCCTTGGCGAAGTCCCTTTCGATGTCGGCTTCGTCCGAGCGATCCCCTACGACCTCGTCGACGGCGCGCTCACCGACGAGTCGGCTGCCGCCCTCCGGGAGAACATCGAAACCCGGATCCGATCGGCGCTCACCGGACCCGTCTCCGAGGACAGCCCGCTGTTCCAGCTCTTCGACAAGTACCCCGGCGTGGACATGTCCCATCAGGTCACCGACGTCTTTCGCGACCGGGTCGAGTACTCGGAACAGTTCCGGTCGCGCCTCCGGGTCGCACGGGCCGAAGGAGTCGACGGGATACGTTCCATCGAAGATGACCTCGGGGACCTCGCCACGGTCGAACGCGGAGTGCTGATGGACCTCTATCTGTCGTACCGGAGCGCGGAGGCGTGGCCGGAGATGGTGCGACTGTACGAGGCCCTCCCCGCCGATCTCCGTGACTCGGTGGTGGCCCGCCAGCAGCTGGCGATGGCGTTGAATCGGCGCAAGGATCCCGGGGACGAGGACCGGGCCATCGCGACCCTCGAGAACCTCGCCGCGACAACCGGCGACAGTGCCGAGACGTACGGGCTGCTCGGCCGGATCTACAAGGATCGTTACCGGTCCGCCGTGGAGCGAGGAGACCGGTTGCAGGCCGCCGGCTTCCTCGATCAGGCCATCGGTGCCTACACCCATGGATTCGAGGCGGAACCGGCCGACTACTACCCCGGGGTCAACGCCATCAGCCTGCTCGTGCAGAAGGACACCGACGAAGCGCGAGCCGAGGTCGACCGTCTCGTTCCCCTCGTCACGTTCGCGGCGGTCCGCAAGGGAGGCGCAGAGTCGAGCGACTACTGGACCGTTGCCACGGTCCTGGAACTCGCGATCGTTGGTCACGATGAGCAGCTCGCTGCTCGCGTGCTCCCCCGCGTCCTGACCACCCCCGCCGATTCGTTCATGTTGACCACCACCGCCGACAACCTCGCGATGCTCCTCGAACGACGTCGCGACACCGCAGCGACCGGATTCCTGGAGCAAGCCGTGGCGGCGCTGCGCGACGCCGCCGACGGAACTTCCTGACGCACGGGGGACACAACGATGGACTGGGACAACGCCGGCTTCAACAGCCGCTTGGCCGACGCGGTGTCTGCGTACGATCGCCTCCGGGTCGGCGAGCTGCTCGATGAGCTGCTGGCCTACCTGCCGAGCACCGATGAGCCCTACCCCATCGATGATGCCCGGCGGGTCCTCGATCTGCTCCGCCGCAAACGCTACTTCGTGGAGCTGGAGCGGACCGCAGCCGGCTTCGTCCACGCCGGCCAGGATGCGCCGGTGATACGACGCCTGTATTCCCAGGCGCTCATCGAAGCCGGGCACCTGGAGATGGCGACGACGATCCTCGAGTCGGTGGCCGGCGATACCGCGCCCGGATCGAAGGAGAACCTCGAAGCTCGCGGCTTGCTCGGGCGGGCGCACAAACAGGCATACCTCGACGGTGGCACGAGCAGCACCGAACGGAGCCGTGTCGAACTCCGTTCGGCGGCCGAGCTCTATCAGGGGGTCTACCGGGAGGATCCGACCGATCCGGCCCGGTTCTGGCACGGGATCAACGCGGTGGCTGTGCTCATGCGGGCACAGGCCGACGGCGTGGAGATCCCCGGCTTTGCCGATCCGGCCGACCAGGCCCGTGAGATCAGGGACGCGATCGAGCTCCGCCGCCAGGACCAGATCGCCACCATGTGGGACTACGGTGCCGCCGCCGAGGTCTGTGTAGCCCTGAACCTGGGAGACGAAGCCGTCACCTGGATGGCCTCCTACACCCAGGCGCCGAACGGAGATGCCTTCGAATACTCCAGCACGCTGCGCCAGCTCGAGGAACTCTGGCGCCTCACGCCCGATGTCGATCCCGGCGAACGCCTGCTCCCGCTGCTCCGCGCCGCGGTGCTCCGACACGAAGGTGGCCGTCTCGACCTGGATGCGCAACGGGCTCAGCTCGGGTCGTTGTCCCGGCTCACCCGGGACGGCGCCTACGAGTCGGTCCTGGGAAACGAAGCCTTCGAAGGGGTCCGCTGGCTCCAGACGGCGCTCGAGCGAGCCGCCTCCGTGGCGCTCGTCACCGATCCGATGGGAAACGCGGTGGGGACGGCGTTCGTCGTACGGACCGGCGATTGCTGCCCGGCCCTCGGAGACGAGGACGATCTCCTGCTGGTGACCAACGCTCACGTGATCGGTGAGGATCCCGATGTGGCCGCGGTGCTGCCACCGGATGCCCGCATCACGTTCGAGAGCGAACCGGACGTGACCTATGAAGTTGCCCGTGTCGTGTGGACCTCACCGCTCGCGGAGCTCGACACGTCGATCGTTCGGACGGATCCGCCGATCACCGGGCACGCGCCGATGCCGATCGCCGCAGCGCTGCCGCGGCTCGACGCTCGCGTCTACATCATCGGGCACCCGCAGGGCCGGCCGCTCTCGTATTCGATCTACGACAACCGACTCCTCAACACGCCCGAGCCCCTCCTCCACTACCGCACCCCCACCGAAGGGGGGAGCTCGGGCAGCCCGGTGTTCAACAGGAACTGGCAACTCGTCGGCCTCCACCACAAGGGGAGCCTGAGCGTGGAGATCCCGGGAGTCGAGGAGTTGCAGGGAGCGAACGAAGGCATCATGTTCGAGGCGATCGCCGCTCGAGTTTCTCGACCACGGACGGAGCAGGGTGGGTAGTCTCGGGATCATGGAAGATGATTACGCTCCAAGTGCCGATGGTATGCCCCCGGAATTCGCCGACCCGGAGGAGAACGCCGAGGAACTCGACCCCAAGTTCGGTATCGAAACCTCGACCGCCAGTCTGCGCACCTTGTGGTCGGCCTGGCGCTGCAACGAAGGATCAGGACGTTTCGGCAACCCGATGATCTACGGCAAGTCGGTGGGCGGAGTTGCCCGTCCCGCGGTCGACGCCTTCCTCGCGCTCGAAGCGGCGCTGAAGGCCACGGGGTACCGGGCAAGCAGTCGCTGGGCGTTCAACTGCCGCACGATCGGCAAGTCGACCAAGTACTCGCTCCACTCGTACGGGATCGCGATCGACATCGACCCGCGAGAGAACCCCTTCACCGCGGGAGATCGGTACTCGGGCAAGTTGAAGCGCCAACACGTGGACGCGGTACTGGCGATCAAGAACGCGCGAGGCCAGTCGATCTGGTCGTGGGGCGGGGCGTGGAGGAAGCCGGATCGGATGCACTTCCAGATCAACCGCGGCCCGAACGACGTCGACGTCAACTGGGCAACGGTGGCCGGTGGCGCACGCGGATCGATACGGACACCAGATGAGGCGACCACCGTTGGTCTCGAAGTCGAGGAGGACAATGTGTTGACGAGAGGCGCGACCGGCGCTGCAGTGACCCACTTTCAGAAGCGCTTGATGGCCTGGAACGGCGCAGCGCTTCCGAAACACAAGGCCGACGGGGACTACGGCGAAGAGACCATCGAATGGGTCAAGACCTACCAGACGGGCGCCGGCCTCGAGGCCACGGGCAACATCGACGGAGTGACCGCCGCGTTACTCCAAGGCGACAAGGTCTGACCACCGAACCCCTCGACCTGCCCTGCACCAGATGGGGCGCCGGGCAGCCCCGGGTTCTGATGCTCCACGGGCTCGGTTCGGCCGGTCCCGCGTGGTGGCGGATCGGGAGTGACCTCGCAGCCCGGAGCATCCCCTCCCTCGCTCCGGACCTCCGCGGCCACGGCGGAAGCCCGCATCCGGAAGACCTCCGAGTCGAGTCCTACGCCCGCGACGTGACCGCGACCTGCCCGGGTCCTTGGGACCTCGTCATCGGTCATTCCCTCGGTGGTGCGGTGGCCGTTGCCGCCTGTGCCTCGTCGCCGAGTTTCGCGGAAGCGCTTCTCCTCGTGGATCCCGCGATCGACCTTCCGCCCGCCGTTCATGCTCAACTTCGCGAGGACCTGACCGCCGAGGCAACCGAACCCCCGTCGGTCGCATACCTCCTCGCGGCCAACCCGCGGTGGGCAACTGAGGACGCTCGCCACAAACGTGAGGCGATCCTGGCGACCGGGCCAGAGGTGATGCAGGGAACCTTCGATGACAACGACCCGTGGAGGTCCGGCGACCAACTCGTCGATCTCGACATCCCGGTACACATCCTCGGAGCCGACCCGGTGCGCGAGGCCCTCTTCGAGGCGGACCTGTTCGAGCGGCTTCGCGGCCGTAGGGCGGATCTCACGTTCGAGGTCATCCGCGGAGCCGGCCACTCGATCTACCGCGACGATCCGGAAGCCGTGCTCGACGCCTCGCTCTCCCTTCTCGCCAACGTCCCGGGTAGGTAACTGGTCGCGGGTCGCGGGTCGAAGAGCGCAACCACCGTCTCCTCCCCCGCGAGCGAAGCGAGTGTTGGGGGAGGTGGATCCGGCCCGCTTTGGGGCCGGAGACGGAGGGGGCCGAGCGCAGCGAGGAAGGGCCGGAGACCGGGGGGGGGCCGAGCGCAGCGAGGACGGGCTGGAGACGTCCACCAAAGGCCCCCAGACGGCCCGGAGCGAGAAACGGACACTCACCCCACCGCTACAGTCTGGGTTCGCTCGAGAGATCGGAACCTGACCGGTGATCAAGTCGTTCATGCGAATCTTCGGCATCGTCACCGAGTATCGGGGCCGACTGATCGTGTCTCAGGTGTCGTTGTTCATCTCGGCGGTCGCATCCGTCGGTTTCGCAACGTTGGTCGCGCCGATGGTGAATCAGGGCATGATCGAAGGCGACGCCCAGGCGGCGCTCAGCTTCGGGTTCTGGATGCTCGTCCTCGCCGTCGTCTCCGGCATCACCATGGCGATCGCTGCCTCCCAGGCAGTGTTCTTCTCCCAGGGCGTCGGCTACGTCATCCGCACCAAGCTCTACGACAAGATCCAGGAGTACACGTTCGAGAACTTCGATCATCTCTCGTCGAGCCAGCTCATGGTCCGGCTCAACGCCGACGTCGTGAACGTTCAGAACGCGATGCTCTACGCGATCCTCCTCGCGCTCTACGCACCGTTCATGCTCATCGCCACGCTGATCCTGAGCATCATCAACACACCGGACCTCGTGTGGGTGCTCCTCGTGGTGATGGTGGTCGTCGTGGCGTTGCTCGTCCTCCTCATCCCGCCGATCGTGCGGGCCTACCGCAAACGCCAGCACCATCTCGACGGACTCAACAGAACGCTCACCGAGAACCTTTCGGCAATGGCGGTCGTCAAGGCGTTCATTCGCGAGGACTACGAGATCGAGAAATTCAACGTGCATGCCGACCTGTTACGCGGCGCCGCCTACAAGGCGGCATGGCGCGTTGCCTTCCTGGCGCCGATGCAGACCGGTATCGGACAGCTCGGCGTGATCCTGGCGCTGTGGGTCGGTGGAACACAGATCCTGACCGGCTCCGGAATGACGGTCGGGCAGATGTCCGCTTTCACGACCTATCTCGGACTCGTCATCACCCCGTTGGCGCTGATCGCGATCGTCATCCCGTTCGTGCTGCGTGGTGACGTCTCGGCCGAACGGATCCTCGAGGCCTACGACTTCGAACCGACGATCAGCGACAAGGATCCTGCGACCCAACTCGACCCGGCGGAAGTCGAGGGACGTATCGTCTTCGACGACGTGTCATTCTCGTTCGTGCGGCCGGACGGGGAGGTCGATCCTCCGGTGCTCAAACACATCAACCTCACGATCGAGCCGGGGCAGAAGGTCGGGTTCCTCGGGGCCACCGGAGCGGGGAAGACGGCGCTCGTGAACCTCATCCCCCGGTTCTACGATCCGACCGAGGGACGCATCACCATCGACGGCGTCGACATCGCCGACATGTCACGTGACGACCTCCGCTCGATCGTGGGTATCGCCCTCCAGGAGGCCATCCTGTTCCAGGGTGACCTGCGTTTCAACCTCAAGTTCGCCAACGTCGACGTCTCCGACGACGTGGTGATCGACGCCGCACAAGCGGCCGACGCCTATGGCTTCGCGGCGAACCTCCCCGGAGGTTGGGAGGCTCCGGTGGCACGCCGGGGATACAACTTCTCGGGTGGGCAACGTCAGCGGCTCTCGATCACGAGGGCATTGACCGGGCAACCCAAGATCATCATCCTCGACGACTCCACGAGCGCCCTCGACGCGTCCACCGAGGGCAGAGTCCAGGATGCGATCCCAAGCTTCATGGACAACGGGACGGTCATCTACGTCGCGCAACGGATCAGCGCCGTGATCGATCTCGATCACATCTACCTCCTCGAGAACGGCGAGATCGTCGCGGAGGGCACCCACGAACATCTGCTCGCCACCAGCGCTCTCTATCAGGAGATCTACGAGTCCCAACTCGGTGCAGGAATCACCGAAGGCGTCGACCTGGCGGTGGCGGAGTGACGACGGACTACGACTCCCTGGCCCCAGACCGCAGCGCTCTCTCGAGGCTGCTCGGCTACATGCTCGGCGGAGACCATCGTGCCAAGACTGCGCTCGCCGTCGCCGCCAGAGTCATCGCCATCCTCGGCCTCGCCGCCCTGCCCTGGATCACCGGCCAGGCGATGAACGTCATGAACGACCCGTCCGGCACGACCGACGAACTGAACCGCTGGGTGATCGCAGGTGTCATCGCCGGTTTCGTGTACCTGGGGTTCAGCTTCCTCTCGGATCGCATGTTCTCCCGACTCGCCACGCACGCCCTGTATCGGCTCCAGACGAAGCTGTTCTCGCACATACAGACCCTCTCGATGGGTTTCTTCTTCACGAACCCGGTCGGTCAGCTGACCAGCCGGGTCACGAACGATTCGGAAGTGGTCGCCCTGTTCTACGAACAAGGCGTCGGACCGATCATCCGGGCGATACTGCAAATCGTCATCATCCTGATCGTGATGCTGGTGATCAACATCCCGCTGACGATCGCAGCGCTGATCGTCGTCCCGTTCCTCATCGGTTCCATGTACATCGTCACGAGGATCGCCGCCCCGGCGTTCGCGCTCCTCCAGGAGCGAGTGGGGTTCGCGAGCGGATTCCAGGCCGAGACCCTCGACGGCCACAAGGTGATCATCTCGAAGAAGCGTCAAACGTGGGCAAGCGAAACACACGAAGAACTCGCCGGAGACGTGTACGAAGTCGGGCGGAGAGCGTTCCTCGCTTCGCTGATGCAGTTCCCGCTCACCCAGACGCTGATCCTCTTCCAGACCGTGTTCGTCCTCACCGTCGGCACGCTCATGGTGATCGACGGGAGCACGACACTCGGCGTCGTGATGGCGTTCAGCGGATACGCGACGCTGATGGCGTCACCGCTCGGGCAGATGTCGAACCTCGTTTCGAACGCCCTCAATGCGATCGCCGGCGGTGAGCGCGTGTTCGCGATCGTCGATGAGCAGCCGACGGTCACCGATGCTCCCGACGCCGTGGAGTACGAGTTCAAGGGTGGACGGATCGAGTCCACCAACGTCGACTTCAGCTACATCCCCGGTCGCAGGGTGCTCAAGGACAACACGTTCGTCGTCGAAGCCGGAGAGTCGGTTGGCATCTGCGGACCGACGGGTGCAGGCAAGAGCACGCTGATCAACCTCCTGACCCGCTACTACGACATCGACAGCGGAACCATCCTCATCGACGGGCAGAACATCGCAACCCTGACCCAGGAGAGCCTGCGCAGACAGATCGGCGTGGTCCTTCAGGAGGCGTACCTGTTCACCGACACGGTGATGAACAACCTCAAGTACGCCAGGGACGGTGCGACCGACGAGGACGCGATCGCGGCTGCGAAGAAGGCGAACGCGCACGAGTTCATCATGGAACTCCCCGACGGCTACGACACGAGGATGACCGAACGCGGCGCGAATCTGAGTCAGGGACAGCGCCAGATGATCACGATCGCCAGGGCCATGGTCGCCGATCCGAAGATCATGATCCTCGACGAGGCGACGAGCAACGTCGACACGAGAACGGAAAAGCTCATCCAGGACGGGATGCGCCACCTGATGGACGACAAGACGAGTTTCTCGATCGCCCACCGGCTCGCCACGATCAGGGATTCGAACGACATCATGGTGCTCAACGGCGGAGAGATCGTCGAGTATGCACCCCACGACGAGCTCATGGCGGCCAAGGGCTTCTACTACGCCCTCTACATGAGCCAGTTCAAGGGCAAAGCCCCCGGCGGCGAAGAGGCAGCCGACGTCGACTTCGTGAGCACGTAGCCTCCTCGCTGCGCTCGCCGTATCAGGTACCGGCGAACCCCGTACCACGACCCGACGTCTCGTGGAGAGTGTGCGCTCCGTTGACGATGCTGACTGTCGGGACCACGCCATTCACCGGCTCGCCTCGCGGGTCGTCAGGGTTGCCCGTCTTGTGAAACAGAACACAACCACCCAGAGCTCTCCGCCTCGCTCCTGTTCTTCGACGGGCTGGGATGCCGATCGGATCGGAGGCGACCGATGATCGAAGCGCCATTTGCCCTCGCGTTCGGAGCCGGTCTGGTAGCCACCTTGAACCCATGTGGGTTCGCCATGCTGCCCGCCTACCTCTCCTACTTCATGGGATCCTCGCAGGAGGACGATCTCTCGCGCAGCGCCTCGCTGCGACGGGCCCTCGTGGTCGGCGGTGTGATGTCTGCCGCTTTCCTGCTCGTCTTCGGAGTCACCGGACTTGCCATCACGTTGGGCTTCCGCGCCGTCATCGATTGGATCCCGTGGATCGCTCTCGCCGTCGGAGGCTTGGTGGTGATCCTCGGTGTCGCCATGTTGTTCGGCTACGAGCTCACCGTGGGGCTTCCGAAGGCGAAACAGGCCAACACCGGTAAGGGGCTTCGTTCGGTGTTCGCCTTCGGCGTCTCCTACGGGCTGGCCTCGCTGTCGTGCACGCTGCCCGTGTTCCTCTCGGTGGTCGCCACCCAGCTGACCGCCTCAAGCCTGGTGTCCGGCGTCTCGACCTTCATCGTGTACGGGCTCGGGATGTCCATGATGCTCATCGGTGTCACCCTGGTGATGGCACTCGGCAAGCAGACGATCGTGCATCGACTCCGCAGCTCGGCCCGCTACATCAACCGCATCTCCGGTGCGGTGCTGGTGCTGGCAGGCGGCTACATCGTGTGGTTCTGGGGAACGACCCTGGCTTCGGGAGCCGGTGCACTCAACAACTCGGGGGCGTTCCGCTTCTTCGAGACCCTCTCACAGCGGGCCACCGAGACGTTCGGTCAGAACGCGCTCTTCTGGGGCCTCGCGCTGGGGAGCCTCATCGCCGCCACGGCCGCCTATGCGTTCCTCAAGGACCGCATCACAGGGGGGGATTCGGATGGAGATTCGGACGACGGCGACCGCCGCCCGACATCGCGTCGCCGACTGGTGAAAGGAACAGCGGCAGCTGCGATCCTGGCCGTGGTTGTCGGTGTGTTCGTCCTCGCGACCGGTTCGTCCGATGACGGTTCGATGGCGATGGCGGCCGAGGACGAGGCCGGCTCGGCCGCCGGAGCCAACGCCGCCCCGGCCGGTGAACCGGCGCCGACCGACACGTTCGTGTACTTCGACGGCACCGAGGCAACGTTCGCCGATTACCGGGGGACACCTCTGGTCGTCAATTTCTGGGCTTCGTGGTGTCCATCGTGCGTTGCCGAGTTGTCGGCGGCGATCCGCCCGGCCCAGGAGCGCTTCGGCGCCGAAGTCGGCTTCATCGGGGTGAACCTCCAGGACGATCGGGCCAGTGCCGTGGAACTGATCGAAGAGACCGGGGTGCAGTTCGACCTCGTCGAGGACCCCGACGGGACCTTATACACCCGCTTCGACGCCATCGGGATGCCGTTCACCGCCTTCATCGCCGCAGATGGATCGATCGTCGACACGCACAACGGACCGTTGACCGAGGATCAGCTCGCCGACAAGATCACCGAGTTCCTCCTCGGGGATTCCGCCGAGCCTCCCGCGGACCCCGAGCCGGCTGCTGCGGGCCCCGACTCCCCCGTGCCTGCTGCCGGTCCCGACGTGATCGTCGAGACGGATCCCGACGTGCCGGGTGTACTCGCCCAACTCCAAGGGTGGGCGACCGACTGGGGCCGCCGCACCATCGATCTCGACGAACTCGTCGCCGGAATCCGGGCTGCGGACCCCCGGGATGTCATCCCACCCCTCGATTCACCTGAGTACGAGAGCGTGGCCGCCGCCGCTGAATGGCTCGAAGGGCGGGAACCCGGAGTGCTGGTCGAGATCGGAGAGGACGTCCGCTTCTTCCCTCTGCGGATCATGACCGTCCATGAGATCGTCAACGACACCATCGACGGTCGCCCCGTCGTAGTGACGTTCTGCCCCCTGTGCAACACCGCGGTGGTGTTCAACCCCACGGTCGGAGGAGAAACGCTTCGATTCGGCGTGTCGGGCCTGCTGCGCTTCAGCGACCTCGTGATGTGGGACTCGGCGACCGAGACGCTGTGGCAGCAGATCACCGGCGAAGCGATCGTCGGTGACCTGGCGGGCGCCCAGTTGGAGTTGCTGCCCTCGGCGATCATCGGATGGGACGAGTTCCGAACATCGTTCCCCGACGGCCGGGTCCTGAGTCGCCAGACCGGGTTCGAACGGAGGTATGGCATCAACCCGTACGTCGGATACTCGTCGAGCAGCCGCCCCTTCCTCTTCGACGGCGATATCGACGACCGGTTCCCGGCCCTCGAGCGGGTCGTGGGAGTCACCGTCGGCGACGCCGACAAGGCGTTCCCCTTCAGCGTGATCTCCGGTCCCCGGGTCGTCAACGACACGGTGGGTGGCGTGCCCGTCGTGATCTTCTGGGGCTCGGACACCGCCGACGCTCTCGACACGTTGGACATCGCGGAGGGCAGAGCGGTCGGAACGGGCATCGCATTCGATCGGCGGGTCGGGACCGACGTGCTCACCTTCACCGCCAACGGCGACGACACCTTCACCGATGCCGAAACCGGATCGACCTGGAGCCTGCTCGGGCGAGCGACCGATGGGCCGCTCGCCGGAGAGCAACTCGACACGGTCGTGCACCGCAACGACTTCTGGTTCGCCTGGGCCGCGTTCAACATGGGCGACCCGGTGTACGGCGCCTGACATACCCAGGCGAGCCGTTCCGTTATGGTCCGGATCCGGCTCAGCTGTGTTGGGAGGGGTGCGTCGGGTGATGACCGAGCGTGACGCAGCGATCCGTGGCCCACGTCGAGGTGAGGATCCGCTCGGCCGCGAGCAACAGCGAGGCGCCGATGAAGAAGCTGGTGATCACGTCCGAAGGCCAATGCGCGCCGAGACGAACGCGACTCACGGCCACGGACACCACGACGACCGCGAACAGGGCGAAGCCGAGCCGGAGGAACACGCGGCGGTTCGTCACCGCCCAGAGGAGCAACGGAACAAGCCCGAAGATGACGACGGCGTGGATGACGTGCCCGCTGGGGAAGGATCCCAACGCCGTGTCGACCGCCGGGTTGGGGGGCCGGGTCCGGTCGACGACGAGCTTGAGAACGATGTCAACGCTGAGCGCCGCCGCGATCAAAGCGCCGAGCGTGACGGCGGAAGCACGGCACCGGCGCCACAGGAGGGCAACACCGATGAGACCGATGGCTATGGCAACGTTCGGCGACCCGAGTTGGGTCACGAGCTTGGCGAATGAGAGTTGCTCTCCCCCTCCTCGGACCCAATCCGACACGGGTTGATCGAAGCGTAAGAGCCACTCCGGGTTGCTCGAAGCGATGATGGCGAAGAGCGCCGTGACGGCAAACGTGACGATCAGGAAGGCTCGACTGCGCAGCACGACGCGGAAGAACCAGGGAGCTTCATCGGGAAGCCCCCGATGGAGACGCTCGAAGGTCATAGTGCGGGTCGCACCGCTCTCCACACCAGCACCGTTGGTCCTTCGCTTCGGCATGATCCGGACGTCATCGAGGGCGAGTGAGGGGACTGCGAGTGAGGATCGGTCGCACCGACGGCGGCACGTCGGTACGACTCCGCCGCTCGCGCATCCGCCAGGTCGAGGCGGCACCGACCGTGGCGGCCACCAGGCCGGACACGATGAGAACGCTTCTGAGGATCACCGGTTCGCCGCCGAGCGCGAACCTGAGAGCGAAACCCACGCCGATGACGGCGATGATGACCGGGAGCCACTCCGGGGCGAGGCGGAGCGTCTGGAAGCCGAGAACCATGAATCCGAGCACGAGGAGCAGGCTGACCGCCCAGATCCATCCGATATCCGAGATGTAACCCTCGGGATTGACGAAGTTCCAGGTCGCTCCGGGTACGACGATGATGACGAGGGCGAACGAGATGGCGCTCACGACCCCGTAGACCGGCCGCGGTCTGAGGCCGGATCGGGTGCGACGCGATGCGTCGGCGCCGGTGCGGACCTCGTCCGCCACGGCCGCTCCTGTGTGCCTGACGCGTCGGTCGGTCCCGGCATCTCCTCTCACCTTGCGGAAGGCGTCACCGACGAGGAGACCGATCGAGATGAGGAAACCGCTCGCCAACGCCCCCGGGATGAAGACGGAAAGGGTATCCGGATCCACGTCGTCGCCGAGGGAGGTATGTCGGGGCACCCGACCGATCATCCGGCCACCTCCATCACCCTATCGGGCTCGACGGCGTGTTCCATATCGAGGATGAC
>PVMS01000997.1_pt1 | contig 34453 bp, 37 predicted proteins | sample 1853461 | NCBI WGS metagenome assembly PVMS01 (sample SAMN08582032, study PRJNA380276) | Marine sediment metagenome, whole genome shotgun sequencing project. | isolation source: ocean sediment barecode stripped | collected 2017
AGGATTGCCCTCAATGGCTGTCAAGCAGCTTGTCTATTGCGAATCGCAGAGCCATAGTTGCGAGCGATGGACCGCCGAGACAAAAACCTGTCGACGACACTGGGTGTGGCATTGCGCGCAGCAGACGCTGCAGCCAACATCAGTCGCGCCTACTACGCCGGGAATTTCACAGTGGAAATCAAGGCGGACATGACACCGGTAACCCAGGCAGACGTCGAGTGCGAGGAAAAGATTCGCGAGATTATTCTCAAGGAATATCCCGAGCACGGCTTTTACGGTGAAGAAACGGGCCGTACAAATGGCGATACCGATTTTCTCTGGCTGGTCGACCCAATCGATGGCACCAAGGCCTTTGTTCGGCCCGATTCTTCACCGTAAAAGCCGTCCTCGGGATATTCATTAAGAATAATCTCGCGAATCTTCTCCTCGCACTCAACGTCTGCCTGGGTTACCGGCGTCATGTCCGCCTTGATTTCCACCGTGAAATTCCCGGCGTAGTAGGCGCGACTGATGTCGGCTGCAGCGTCTGCTGCGCGCAATGCCACACCCAATGTCGTCGACAGGTTTTTGTCTCGGCGGTCCATCGCTCGCAACTATGGCTCTGCGATTCGCAATAGACAAGCTGCTTGACAGCCATTGAGGGCAATCCTATTGTTGCCGCTCGTCAGGTGAACCCGAAAAGGCTTTTTTTTCGGGTGAACGGGAAGTCGGTGTTAAGAAAATCATGATTCTCATTCCGACGCTGCCCCCGCAACGGTGATCGAGTTAACCCGTAGCCCCCGATGCGCTTACGCGCTTTGGAGCCACTGCGAAGCACTGGACTAATCTGTCCTCTGAATCGTGGGAAGGCGCTACGGAGCGGATATCCTTCCACTCGTCAGCCCGGAGACCGGCCTTGCGTACACGCGAATGGCGCGGCGGGCGACTGTTCGGGCGTCCACCAAAGTGTTCGTCCCCACACCCCGAAGCACCATTCCCTATATGCACTTTTTTTGCACACGGGCGGTGTGCATCGGGGTAGAGATGAAAATGATCAAACACTCACCAGCAATCCTGCTGGCACTCACAGTTTCAATTTCAGCAAGCGCGCAACAGGTCGAACAGAAAGACACCATCATCGTTACGGCAACCCGCACCGAGATCTCGGTCAGCGATGCGATCGTGCCGGTCACCGTCATTACACGCGATCAAATCGAACAGTCGCTGGCAATGGATCTCGCCGAACTCCTGCGTTTCGAAGCCGGCATCGACATCGGCCGCAATGGCGGGCCGGGGCAGGCAACTTCAGTCTTTCTGCGTGGCACGGAGAGCAACCACACCCTGGTACTCATCGACGGCGTCCGCATTAATCCGGGCACCATTGGCGGCGCTGCGATCGAGAATATTGCACCCGAAATTATCGAGCGCATCGAAATCGTCAAAGGCGCCCGCTCCTCTCTCTACGGTACCGATGCGATCGGCGGCGTAATTAACATCATTACCCGACGTTCCGCTCGCAGTTATGCTGAAGGCAGTGTCGGCGGTGGCAGCTTTGGTACGAGATCCGGATTTGCCTCTGGCGGCAGCCGCAGCGAAAACGGGGAATTCGGCATTTCGATTAACTGGCACGACACGGATGGCTTTCCCGTCCGTACCGGCAATGATCTCGATCGTGGCTACGAAAACCTTAGCGCCAACTTCTATTTTCAAAGGCGATTGGGTCGGAATGACGTGTCAATTCGACATTGGCAGGCCGAAGGCAATGTCGAATACCTCGATTTCTTTCTTGCGCCGCTCGATCAGGATTTCATGAACGCAAGCACGGCGATTGAGATACTGACGCCGGTCGGCGATCAGGCTCAAAGCAAGCTGCTGGTGAGCCACATCGTCTACGATCTTAAGCAGAATCAGTCCGACGATTTCGTCGAGTCCAGAAGAACGAGCCTCGACTGGCAATACAGCTACTCTGTCGGGAATCACACACTGGTTGGAGGGCTGTATTTCGTGGACGAAACGGCCAGCACGTTGTCGTTCGGCTCGTTTTTTCAAGAGGACACCGCCGTGAAGGCCGTGTTCATCGAGGATCAGTGGTCGAGTGGCCGCCATCAGGCCTTCGTTGCTGCGCGTCTGACCGATCATGAGACCATCGGCAACGAGACCACGTGGAATGCTGAGTACGCATTCGACCTGAATGACCAATGGACAATCAACGCCGGCATGGGCCGTGCGTTTCGTGCGCCCGATGCGACGGACCGGTACGGCTTCGGCGGAAATCCCGCGTTATTGCCGGAAGTAGCGGACGAGGTTCAGCTGGGACTGCGCTTTAATCCAGGGAACCGGCACATGTTCAGCCTGGGGCTTTACCAAAACGACATCGAAGACCTCGTTGATTTCGACCTCGCGACTTTTCAACTGCGAAACATAAGCCGCGCCGAAATTCGTGGCGCACAGCTCGACTATAAGTACAGCGGCGACAAGTTCGGCCTGCAGGCGATTCTCGTTAGACAGCAAGCCGACAACGCAACAGATGGGGTACGATTGCTGCGACGCGCGGAAAAAAGCCTTACCGTCAGTCTCACCAGAGACATTGGCAGGCACAAGGTTGGCTTGTCGGTGCTGGCGAGCGGTGATCGTGAAGACTTCGGCGGCGTGATACTCGACAGCTATGTGTTGGCAAACCTCACGGGCCAGATTGCACTCGGCAAGAAATGGCAAGTGAACGCGCGCATCGAAAATCTGCTGGACGAGGAATACGAAACCGCGGCCGGTTTTCCGATGCAGGAGCGAAGCGGATTTCTCGAACTGAAATATTCCTGGGAGTAGCGAATGGGCCACCGGCTTAGCAAAATTTATACGCGTACCGGGGACGATGGCACGACAGGACTGGGCGACGGCAGTCGTGTCGATAAAGACAGTTTGCGTGTCGAGGCTTACGGCACAGTCGACGAGGCAAACAGCGCAATTAGTGTGGTCCTCGCCAATGATTCGCTGGCGGACCCGATTCGAGAGTGCCTGACCGAGATTCAGCACGACCTCTTCGAGCTCGGCGGCGAGCTTTGCATTCCGGGTCACAGCGCAATCGAGTCGCATTTCATCGATCGGCTGGAAAAGAGCCTCGATCAGTTCAACGCCGACCTGCCGTCATTGAAGGATTTTATTTTGCCCGGTGGTGGCCAGGCTGCAGCTGCCTGCCATGTCGCCAGAGCCACGGTAAGACGTGCAGAGCGGCGAGTTGCTTCTTTGAGGAAAGTTGAAACGGTAAGAGACGAGGCGCTCAAATATCTCAATCGCCTGTCAGACCTTTTGTTTGTGATTGCCCGAGTCCTGGCACGCGCAGAATCGGGTCAGGAAGTGTTGTGGAATCGACAACGTGATTAAGGGTCGAGAACCTTGCGCATGAGATAGGCACCATCCGGACACAGGCCGCTGAACTCCTGCGTATTGCGAATGCTGTCAGGGGCGCTTTCCCGGCTCATCATCTTGTAGCCCAGGCTCTCGAAAAATCGTTCGGCATCGATGGTCAGCAGCCAGAGATCCTTGACGCCTGCACAACAGGCGTTTGCCTCTACCGCCGATACGAGCCGGCGTCCGAGTCCCGAATTGCGATCATCCTGACTGACGACGAGAGATCGTAATAGGGCTGTTTGATCGAATCGCTGCAGGCCGATGATGCCCAGTGTTTCGCTTTGGTCGGTTCCAGGCCGTTCGGCGACCAAAAAATCCACCAACTGTTGCGGGCCGAGATCGGCGACCGGCAGGCCCGCTTCATCCAGCAATTGCCGAACGTCCCGCCAATCGTTTTGACTGGCATCGCGAACGATTATCGTCTCGGATCCGTTTTTCATGGCGGCGTCGTCTTGTCCCGGTTTAACCGACCCTGATGCAGTGCCTTGCATAACGCCTCTCCGGCGAGCAACAACCTCGGTGTCGGCCGGCCGATCTCATCTGCCTGCATGACATAGCGGTTGCCGAATCGATTTGCGGCCATATCGGGCCAGCGGTTCCATTCGTTGAGTGCATTTTCTTCACTGTCGGAACTTACCAGCAAAATTTCCGGGTTCCTTTCGATTACGGCCTCGACGGCAACCAGCGGGGCCAGGATTATGAGGTCCGAAAAAATGTTTTGACCACCACAAAGGTCAATGAGTTCACTAACGTAGTGATCTCCGCTGACCGAATAGAGGGGCCGCTTCTGAATCTGATAGAACACGGATATGGATTCTTCGGCGGAATAACGATCTGACAGCGCGGCCAGCCCCTGCCTGTACTCGGCCGCCGCCTGTGCCGCCCTGCCAGCAAATCCTGTCAATCGGCCGATAGCTTCGAGAGCCAGGGCGACGTCTTCGAGGCTGCGTGTGCGGATAACCTCGACGCGGTAGCCTTGATTCCTGAGTTTGGTGACGACGTGTCGCGGAGTGCCACTTTGCCAGGCGAGCAGGATATCCGGCGCAATCAGGGCCAGCAGCTCCTGATCGACGACAAATGCATCGCCGACGATCGGCAGCGCAGCAACCTCGTCTGGATAGTCACTGTAGGCGCTGACAGCGACAAGCGTATCGCCCGCGCCGGCAGCGTATATGAGTTCCGCAAGATGCGGCGCCAGCGTTACTACACGAAGTCCATCCGAATCTTCTGCAATGCCGGAATCGGCTGCATCACGGTGTTCTGCGGCGGGCTCGCAGGCAAGGAGAAAAGTCAGAACAAGAAATAGAAGTGTTGGTGCTGACTGCCTGGCTCTCACACAGACCAGCCATACAGGGTCATTGCCGCGATGACCGCAGCCCAAATGAACAACAGCCGAAAAACCAGCCCGTTTGCGGCCGTCGCTCCCCGCACCCCCCGATCACTGACACTTTCGTCTTCATTTAATTGGAGTGCCAAAGCGCCGATGCCGACTCGGGCAAGCAGCGCTTCACTTTGTTCGCTTTGCGATTTTGCGGCCGCACCTTGCGGCGTCCGCCAGGCAGATAACGCGCCTTCGAAACTGCCTGCCATTGCATAGCCAATCGCGGTTAGCCGCGCAGGAATCCAGGCGAGCCAGCCATGTAATTGACCTGCCGCTTCGAGAACCATTTCAGCCGTCTTGCGACTGTCGTCGTCCCTCGATGCATCAAAAACGGCACGACGTCGAATCAGGTCGGTAACGCGGTAAGACCAGGCACCGATGGGTCCCAGTAATACGAACCAGAAAATAACGGCAAACAGACGATTATTGGCCTGGACACAGACGGCTTCCTCGACCATGCGGATGCGCTCCAGCGGATCCGGCGGCAACTCTTTTTCGGCCAGCGCCCTCGCGCTCTTACGTATTTCATCTTCATCTTCAGACTCTAATGCAGTGCAATAGTCATCGACATCCTCGCCGATATCCTTTGGACCCAGCGAGAAGAACAGGACAAAGATTGCAAGAAGCAAATACGGAAAACCGAACAACAGATCACCCAGACCGAACACGACGAGCAGTACCGGCGCCACCAGGATAACGGCGAGAATAGTTACCGGAATCAGAGCCGGCCAGTTCGCAAAACGGTCAGCCTGGCGAAAACCGCCATCGATGATTCGATCCAGCCAGCGAAGTTCACGCAGATGAAAAAGCTGGGTGGCGAGTCGCTCGACCACTAGCCCGATTAGTAATGCAATGAGTTTCATGAGTTCCCGGTGTTATTGCTGAGCCCATCATACAATCGCAGCCAGTCGAAAGCAGGGCCCGGGTCTGATTTTCGATCTGGAGCGACATCACAGTGCCCTGCGATACGCCGCGCACATAAATTCGTGTACGTCGCTTGCAGCGCGGAGACGGTCTTCACAAGGACTTCGTATTGCCTGTCGGTATACGGTGTTTCATCTTCGCCCTCGAGCTCGATTCCAATCGAGTAATCGTTGCAGTCCTCGCGATCGCGGTAGCAGGACGCGCCCGCATGCCAGGCGCGGCGACTGAATGGCACAAACTGAATCAGGCTGCCGTCTCGCCGGATAAACACGTGCGACGAAACCTTCAGACCCCTGATTTCCGCGAAGTAGGGATGTGCCTCCCAGTCGAGGCGATTGGTGAAGAGTTGCTCGACAAAAGGCCCGCCAAACTCGCCGGGCGGAAGGCTGATGCCGTGAATGATGATCAGTTCCGGCTCACAGCCCGCGGGGCGATCGTCCTGATTCGGCGATGGGCATTGCTCGGCCGGTCGGATCAGGCCTTGCCCCGGGCTGATCGTGAAAACAGTGCCTTCTGCGTCCATTCGGACTCTCTCCGTCCTTTTGCTGCGTTTCGAAAAACAATAGTATCGAATAAATGCGAATCGCGGCGACCCCCAAGACCCGCCTGTTCAGTGCTGACGCCCTGATCGACGACTCGGAGCTATGGCTCACGGCGGAACAGGCGAGATACGTCTCGCGCGTTCTGCGCCTCAAGAAAGATGATCATGTCACCTTGTTCGATGGACAAGGCGGAGAATTCAGTGCGGTCATAAAAGAATTCGTGAAGGATCGAGTGCGATTGCGAGTCGGCCGACGCCGCGCCAATGACATCGAGTCACCGTTGTCGATTCAACTTGTTCAGGGATTGTCGCGAGGCGGGCGTATGGATGTCGTCGTTCAAAAATCGACGGAACTCGGCGTTCACCGCATAACGCCGGTAATTACCGAATTCTCTGTCGTCAAGCTTGATCCGGAAAAAGCCGCGCAGCGTCGCGAACACTGGTTGAAGGTCTCACAGAGCGCCTGCGAGCAATGTGGTCGCAACACGTTGCCAGAAATTGACTTGCCGCAAAGTCTGCACAGCTGGCTCGCAAATCTTGCTGACGACGATACTTTAAAAATAATGCTGGATCCGGGCAGCGGCGAATCGATCGCGAAGCTGGCGCCTGCCGTCGATGCGGTAACGCTGCTGGTCGGCCCGGAAGGCGGCCTGAGTAACGGCGAGCGTCGGCAATGCGAAGAAAAGGGACTGAAAGCGATTTCACTGGGGCCGCGGACACTGCGAACCGAGACCGCCGCACTCGCCGGAATCGCAGTGTTGCAGGCTTACTGGGGTGACCTGGACTAGCCCGGATGCTTTATCAGTTGCTGCGTAAGATCGCATAAGGATTTGATTGGCTGAATGATTTTCTGACTGAGTGGAATAACGATGTCTATTTCCAAAGGAAGAAAGTTCTTCAGGCGATCAAATCCTTAAGCGAGAGCGCAGGGTTGCACTCCGTAGTGGTGAAATATTCAGGCTAAGCCTGAACCGATTCGTTTGCCAGCATCGACTCGAGCTTCTCCAGATGGGGAACGAGGGGGTACTCGTTGATCATTTTGACCCGGCACAGCACCGGAGCGCCGTCCGGCCATCCTTCGGTCGAGTCGAGTTTCAGCACCTCTCGGTTTACGCGCACCAGTTGCGGAAAGCCCTGCGTCAGTATGCCGAAGAAGCCCGATTTGAGCTGGCCCGAGCTGCCATAGAACACCACAATCCGGGTACGGCCCGTAACTGCCGGAATATCCTTGCCGATCGTTCCTTCAAAAGCCACGACAGGCAATTCACGGCCATTCCAGTTGACGTTGCCGAGCATCCAGTTCTGGCTACCCGGTTCCTGATCTGGCTTGCTGAAACGCACGACTTCGGCAACGCAGGCGCGCGGAATGATCAATCGGTCGTCCGCGAGCGGGACGAGCAGGCTGTATAGTTCCTCGGCGGCGGCACTCACGATAATTTGATACCTCGTTCTTCGAGCAATCTCTGTATCGCCTCGAGTAGATTCGAATCTTGGTACGGCTTGCCGAGATAATCATTAACGCCGATTTCGATGGCACGCGCGCGATGCTTATCGCCGCCCCGGGAAGTAATCATGATGATTGGAACGTCCGAGACGCGCTCATCGTTTCGGACGTGCGAAGCGAATTCATAACCGTCCATTCGCGGCATTTCGATGTCCAGCAGGATGATATCCGGTTTGGTTTCCTGCAGAAGACTGACGGCATCCATACCGTCTTTCGCAGTAACGCAGCGCATGCCGTTTCTTTCCAGGAAGCGTTCCATTACGCGGCGCACAGTAATCGAATCGTCGACAACCATCGCCAATGGCCGATCGTCGCTCGGTGCCGGTGCCGCGTTTTTTAACTCAACAACCGGCGCACCCGTACGAACCAGGGCATTGATGTCGAGGATCAGCACGATGCGCCCGTCGCCCAGAATCGTCGCGCCCGATATTCCGCGAACGCTCGCGAGCTGAGGCCCGACCGACTTTACGACGATCTCACGGCTTGCAAGCATTTCATCAGTGAGTAGTGCCGCAGAATATTCGCCCGCACGCACCAGTATGACCGGCACGAAAGAGTCGTCCTCCGGCAAGGTTGCCGACTGGCCGCCAAGATACATGCCCAGGTGACGGAATCGATAAATCTCTTCGCCGTATTCGTAACTCGGTTCGCTCTGACTCAACATCGCCTCCAGTTCAGCGCGGGCTACCCGGGCGACACCCTCGACCGTCGGCAATGGCAGCGCGTAGACTTCATCGCCCGTTCTGACGATCAGTGCCTGCGTAATAGCCAGGGTAAACGGCAATCGGACCGTAAAGTTAGTGCCCTGTCCGATGACCGAGGAGATTCTCAGAGAACCGCCGAGTTTCTTGACCTCATTAGCCACGACATCCATGCCGACGCCGCGCCCGGCCGTCTGCGTCACCACGGCGGCTGTGCTGAAGCCCGGAGTCAGGATCAGATTCATGATCTCCTCATCCGTTACCTTGGCGTCCGGTTTGAGCATGTCCTTTTCATACGCCTTGGCCCGAATCGCATCGACATCCAGACCAGCCCCGTCGTCGGCAACATCGATAATCATTTCGGAGCCTTCGCGATGCAGACGAATAGTGATCCGCCCGGCGACAGGCTTGCCACTCTCCTGACGTTCCTCGGGTGATTCGATACCATGCACGACGGCGTTTCGCATCATGTGTTCGAACGGCGGCAGCATTTTGTCCAGAACCTGGCGGTCGAGTTCACCCGAGGCACCTTCGACTGCAAGCTCCGCGCGCTTGCCTGATTCAGACGCGACCTGCCTGACCAGGCGGGTGAGCCGCGGTACGTGCTGCTGGAATGGCACCATGCGGGTTCGCATCAGGCCGTCCTGAAGCTCGGCCGTCACCCGCGATTGCTGTACGAGAAGCGTCTCGGCTTCGGAGGTCACCGATTGCAGCAGATCCTTGAGGCTGCCCATGTCGTTCGCCGACTCGGACAGCGCCCGCGACAGCTGCTGGATGTTGGAATAACGATCCATTTCCAGTGGATCAAACTCTTTGCTGGCCACCAGCGTGTCCTGGTGGCTGTGCATGATCTGTGCCTCGGTCTCGATCTCGAGCTTGCGTAACTGCTCACGCAAGCGGCTAACCGTCTGTTCGAATTCGTCGACGTGAAACTCGATTGAACTAATCTGTTGACTAAGGCGGGAATGGTAAATACTGATCTCGCCCGCAGCGTTGAGAAGATCTTCGAGGAGTTCCGCATCGATGCGCGCAAATTCCTGGCGACTCTCCGCTGCCTGTACAGGAACAGCCTTCAGTTCTACTGGCTCCTCCTCTTCAACTGGCTCCGGAGCCGCCTTGGCCTTCTTCGCGACTTTCTTCGGGGCAGCTTTCTTTTCTGTCTTCTTCTTCGCAACAGCTGGCGGCGGTTCGGGTGCTTCGCTCGGCTTCTTGATCTCCGCAATTTCGTCATTCAACGGCGTATCGACGATCACCATGCTGACGGTTTCCTCCGGCTCCATCGTAAATTCGACGGAAACCGACTCGTCCGTAGCCAGGTCCTCCTCTTCCTCGAGCGGCGGCGCAGCCGTCTCGCCCGCCGGGACTGCCTCGCCGGCATTGATCTGGTGAATCTGCTTTTCCAGCGCAGTTGCCGTCGTGACCTGCTTGCCGGCGATGACTGCATCGCGCATATGATGCAATTCGTCGATGCTCAATTGCAGCAGCTCATCGATCTTGACGGAACTCGCAATGCGGCCGTCATCGAGTCCGATCAGCAATGTCTCGAGTTCGTGGCTGAGATTGCCCATCGCCGTGATGCCCGCCATGCGTGCGCCGCCCTTCAGCGTATGCAAGTGGCGCTTGAGTTCTTCGACGTGCTGGCGATCGTCTTTGTCCTTGGACCAGTCCACCAGAGCCTGGTCAGCCGCCTCCAGCAGTTCGGCAGCTTCTTCGGAAAAAATTGCGGCAATCTCTGCATCGTATTCCGCCTCTGCTGCGACGGGGGCGGCAGACGGTTCGGCCGTTTCGACTGTAGCTTCCGCCGGAATATCGGCGACCGTCGGCGGCTCGATCGCATCGGCCAGATTATTGATGTGTTCGATCAGGACGAGGAAGTCGGAGCGGTTGCGGTCAGCCTGATTTATGTCTCCTACGATCGTACCGATGGCTTTCGCGGCCGCGCGAAGTGCGTCGATGCCTGACTGTTGAAATCCGATCTTGTAGTCGTAGATCCGCCGAACGAAACGATTCAGAGCGCCGGCCACGGCCACGCCACGATCGACTTTTGCCATGTTCGCGCTACCGTGCAGCGTGTGGCAGGCGCGGTATAACCTGTCGGTAACGTGAAACGGCGGTCGATGGCCTTTGCATGCCTCGATGTAATCGTGAATAACTTTCAGATGGCCGAAAGTTTCCTGCGAAAATATATCCAGCAGGACCGGATCCATTTCGAGACCTTCCGCTTCGTCCGGCGCTTCCTCACTTACCGGTTGAGCGGCAGTGAGGACGGCTGCGTTCGGATCCCCATGCGCAAACGCACTTGCCCGGGCCATCAATAAATCGATATCGGTTTTTGGATCCGTGCCAACTTCAAGCTGTTCGACCAACTCCGGCAGCGCATCAGCCGCCTCCATGATGAACTCAACCATCGGCGGAGTGCGGGCGAGTGTGCGATTAATCAGTTTGTTCAGGAGCTTTTCGACGCTCCACGCATACTCTCCAATGCGCTCGGCCCCGACCATCCGGCCACTTCCTTTCAGCGTGTGGAATGACCGGCGAACGGTGATAAGCGTCTCCATGTCGTCCGGCGATTCCTGCCACTTTGGCAGGTTGCGGCCGACACTTGCGATCTCTTCCTTGGCCTCTTCGATGAACAATTCCAGCAACTCGGGGTCGAGGTGCTCTGCATCCTGCGCGATGACGGGAGTCGCTGGAACCTCGGCTCCCTGCGTGCTCTCCAGACTCGCATGCGCGGCCGCCGCTGCCTCCAGGTCGGCCCGCGCAATCTTCATAGTCTCGGCAACCGGGACCTCGGTGGCCTCCTCGGTCATCAATCGCTGCTCGAGATCGCGCAATACAGCCAGGCACGCTTCAGCGTTATCCAGCATGTACCAGGGCTCGCTCCTGCCCGCCTTTACCGTCTCCATGTAGTACTCGATGCTGACGATGGCATCCGCGAGCCTGTCCGTTTCCTTCTGCGTCAGCCTGCCGGGACCACCTCCCTGCAGCGTCAGCGATATCAGACTACCAACGCGGTCGACAACCTCCATCGCGCGAGTCTTGTTCAGCATCAACAGCCCCGCCTTGATGCCACGGATCAGCGCCGGGACGCTGTCGAGTCCCTGCGAGTCTCCGCCCGACGTGATGCTTTGACTGATGGTTTCCTTGATTCGCGCAAGATTGATAATGCTTTCGCGCATCACGGCTTCCGCGACCTGCCGATAATCCGCATCTTCCTGAGGCGGCAACTTCTCGGCCTCTTCGCCGGGCGCAGGCTCTCTGGGGACGATCAGATGGACGAGCTGCTGATCGAGGCGATCTTCGACCCGCAGCAATGTGGTAGCGATCTCGATGAGCGTATTCTCGCTAGCCGATCCGGTTTGTGAAACAACGGTCTTCAGCCTGTCGATCTCGGACTCTATATCGCCGCGCAACTCACCGAGCCCCAAGACGCCGAGCGTGTCGCTGATTTTCTTCAGCAATTCGAGCTGCGGCACCAGTTCCGAAGACTTGTTCATGCCGGTGCGGACATATATGTCCAGCACATCTTTTACGCGAGCCAGGTCTTCCTTGATCGCCGAAGCGACCGTTTTCATCAACTTGACGCTGGGCGCCGACAGACTCTCGCGGGCATGTTCAACCTGCTCGTCGCCGGGCAGTAACTCGGCCAGGTTAAAAGCGGCCCGAATTTCGCTGATTCGCTTGCCCGCGTTGCTCGAGCGGGCGACGTAATAAAGAAGATTGTTCAGGAGGTCTGTGACCGGGTGATTGTCGAATGCTTCGACACCTTCATCGATCATCATCTTGATCTGCCGGTCAACCTGTCCGAGCAGTCGTTTCAAAGCCACCGATGTTTCGAGCCCGGCGTTTTGCAAGGACTCCAGAACGCCGGCGGTGACCCACCACAGCTGATGCATATCATCACGGTTGGCCGATTCTTCCAGACCATGAATGACGTCGGCCAGTGTCTTCAGGTGTCTTTCGACGTCACCACCCTGGATCCAGCCGAGTAGCGCAAGTTGAAACCTCGGCCGCACTCTGCCAGCCACGGTAACCGGGTCATCGCCAACCGTTTCCCTTTTACCCTTGCCGGCAGGCTTGGTGCTGGGCGATAGGTTGAGGAGCAGCAAGGTTCCTTCAGATAGCAGCGGCCGGCCTCGCGCAGCACGCAGATCGTTCAACATGGGCAGCAGCACGAGTGCGATGTCGCGACCACCACCGATCAAGCGCTCGACATAAATCGGCAACTGCACCATCGACCGGGTCAGCGCATCGAGTCCGTCTTCCCTGCCCTTGCCTGCACGAAGATTCGCAAGGTAGGCACAGACCGATTCCATCTCCTCGGCCAACAGTGCCGCGCCATAGGTTTCCGTCAACTTCAGCGCGCCGCTGACCTGGTGTAACAGCTGGCCACTCCTGACCAGTGCGGCGGAGCCACCGCGGCCGTCGACACAGTCTTCCAAGGCGAGATGCGCATTGCGAATCGTCTCCATCAACTCGTCGCCGACGATATTCAGGGCATTGGCTGTGAATTCGCCGCTTCCCTCGTCGCTAAGCCGTTCCTGGATACTCGGTTCGGTACTCATTTGGAATCAGCCCGCAGCCTTCTCCTCCAATTCGCGCTGCGGTGCTGCTGCGGCCGTCGTTGTCGGCGCAGATAATGCGCTGGTCTTCAGAGCAGAGCTCGGCAGCGTGAAGCCGGCAACGGTCTGTCTTAGTTGGGATGCAAGCTCGGACAATTTCGAAATAGACGCGGCTGTCGCACTCGTGGCCTTGCCGGTCTGCTCACTGATTTCCTTCAGCTTATTGGTGCGTCTTGTCACATCTGCCGCCGCCCCGGCTTGCTGCCTCGCCGAACTTGAGATGTTCTGCACGAGATTGGCGATCTGGTTGGATACCTGTTCTATTTCATCGAGCGCCGCGCCCGCATTTTCGGCGAGCAACGCACCGCCGACCACGTCGGTCGTGCTGCGCTCCATGGACACAACAGCCTCGTTGGTGTCCGACTGAATGGTGCGAACGAGCACCTCGATCTGTTTTGTTGCGTTGGTCGAACGTTCCGCGAGCCGTTGAACTTCGTCGGCAACGACCGCGAATCCTCTGCCGGCTTCACCAGCCATCGAGGCCTGAATGGACGCATTCAAGGCGAGAATGTTCGTTTGCTCGGCAATATCATTGATCAACTCGATGATATTGCCGATTTCCTGTGAGCTTTCGCCGAGTCGCTTGATCCTCTTCGAAGTCTCCTGAATGGTTTCGCGAATAGCGTTCATGCCGTCGATCGTACGTCGCACGGCCTCGCCGCCTTTATGTGCCACCTCGACCGAGTGTCGCGCAACATCGGAAGATCTTTCCGCATTGCCCGACACCTCTTCGATCGATCCGGCCATCGACACGATCGATTCGGTCGCGGCCTTGATCTCTTTACTCTGGGTGGTCGCGGCCCTCGCCATATGACCTGCAGTACTTTCTGTTTGCTTCGCCGCCGAGTCGACCATGATTGCAGTTTCGTTAATCGTTGCTACAAGCTCGCGGAGCTTCTCGATCGCGTAGTTGATCGAATCTGCGATCGCTCCCGTGATGTCCTCGGTAACCGTTGCTTCAACGGTGAGGTCTCCGTCAGCGAGACTCCCCAGCTCATCGAGCAATCGTAGAATTGCTTGCTGGTTGCGTTCGTTCTGCTCGGACTGGATTTTCGACGTCTGCTCGAATACGGCAGCCTTCGAGTGCACAGCCGCCAATCCGCCTAGCGTTAATAACGCCAGTCCCAGACAGGCAATCGGCAACCACGGATTTGCGAGAATGCCACCGGCCGCGGACGATCGTGATCGAGAAAAAACCGAATCGTAAAGCGAGCCGGCAAGGGTGGTCAGGCTCTGACTGGCGGTTCCCAACCCGGTTAGTTGTGCCGCACTGGCAGTGATCCGGCTTACCTGTTCTTCGATCGCCATCAACTCGCTGACAACCGGCACCAGGGCCTCCTCGCGCGTTGCATCGTCGAGCGCCCGGATGTCGAGCTCGGTGTCTGCACCGGACAATGCGTCGGTGACAAGACGCAGATAGGCGATATGTCCGTCAATTCGGCCTGCGACGCCGGCAGGATCCTCGGCGGCAGCCAGACCATCGAGAGATTGCACAAGCGCCGCAGCACGGCGCTGAAATTCCAGGATTGCGTCAGTCGCACCAGAATGGTCCAGCAGGCCATCGGAATTTTCGAGCATAACGGCCATGCGGTCTTTGACCAGCCCCGAGACTTCATTGATCGCCTCGATATCGGTGCGCTTCGCCAGAATCGTTCGAGCGTGCCGACTCAGATTGTCCCAGGATGAGCTGCCACCGGGTATGCTCAATGCCGCGCCGCGCCGCAACGTGGCAAGGCGTTTCAGGTCCGCGTCCAGTCTCGGGAATCCGCGAGAGTCTCCTGCAAGCGCAGTGGTAGCGTGCAAAGGAATCGCCTGCGACAACGCAGCGAACTCGACGCTGGTGGAATCCGACCCGCTGCCGCTACTCGATTGCAGGTACAGCAGCCCGCCGGCCGCGATCAGGAGTATCGCCGCCGCCACTGCCAGGAGCGTAAAAGAAGATGATTTGGAGGTTTTATTTGCCATGGTTTTGCAACATTCAGTTTGGTGGTATTGCGCCGTTAGTCGGCGGCCGCTTGCAAAAATGTGCCACTTTCGATCAGGTCGTACAGTCCGAAGATCGGCCAGCTATCCTGGCCTCGCTCGTACGCCCCCTTGACGAATCGATCGCAGCGGACGGCCGTTTCCGGCCACTTGTCTCGAAATTCGTTTTCCATGAATCGCCGAAATCCCAAAACTTCGTCGACGACGAGGCCCGCCGGTATTTCACGGTGGTTGACCGAAATTACGCGCGTATTGCGTCTTAAAGTCGTGCGACCGCTGCCGAGCATCATTTTGAGATCGATAAGCGGTAAAAGGTGGCCTCGAAGATTCGCGATGCCGAGCAACCATCGTTTTGCACCCGGAACGCGAGTCATGTTCTCGGGCAACATCAGCACTTCACGGACCTGCTCGCGACTTGCAACGAACTGCTCCTGCCCGATACGAAAACCGACGCCGACCCATTCCTCTGAAAGCTCATCGGTACCCTTGCCGGCGATCGCAGCGCGGCTGCGGCGCTCCAGTTCCTGCAGCAACTCGAAGGGTTGCTCGATTAGCGTCGCCAGATCCACCGATGCGTTCATTCAATCGGCCATTACCGTATTTATTTTGGAAACCAGCTGTTTTTCAGATATGGGCTTGACGAGATATTCGACAGCACCCTGACGCATGCCCCAGATCTTGTCCGTCTCCTGATCCTTGGTGGTAATCATGATCACGGGAATGGTCGACGTCTTTGGATCCTGCGTGAGCTTGCGCGTCGCCTGAAATCCGTTCATCCCGGGCATGATCACATCCATCAGGATGCAATCCGGAAGCGAAGTCTGCGCCTGTCGAATGCCATCTTCGCCACTGTCGGCCACCAGCGTCTCGAAACCGCTCTTTTCCAGCATGTTCTGGAACAGATGTAGCTCAGTCGGCGAATCATCGATGATAAGAACAACTGCCATTGCAAAACCTTTAGTTAATCTGGTTGGAAATTGCGCCGAGTAATTCGTCTTTCGTGAATGGTTTTGTCAGGTACTGTTCGGAACCGACGATGCGGCCCCGCGCACGATCGAACAACCCGTCCTTGCTCGACAACATAATGACGGGCGTTTCCTTGAATACCTTATTGTGTTTGATCAATGAGCAGGTCTGATAGCCGTCGAGCCGCGGCATCATGATATCGACGAAGATCAGATCCGGCTGGTGGTCTGCAATCTTCGAGAGGGCATCAAAACCATCGATCGCCGTAAACACCTGGCAACCCTCTTTGGATAGTAAAGTTTCCGCAGTCCGACGTATCGTCTTGCTGTCGTCCACGACAAGAATCTTGAGTCCGCTGAGACTTCGGGATGCGTTATTTGACACCAGATTTTCCTCGCCCATGAGAGCTCTGCCGAGTTCACTTGCCCACTCCAAAATCCCGGTATGCCCATAATTTTTACCGAGATTTGCCCGTATTTTGTACGAGCAAGGCGACTTGTACCATATTGGCCAATATGCCGCCACGACGCTTGCCGCAAGGTGCTATCAATTGGGCGCCTGAAGAATCTTCCAGAACTCCTCACAGCGGCGAAAAACTGTCGCAAAAGTGCCCAAATATCGCCGGCGCTGTATAGTTGGCAGCCTGATAACAAGCCCTAAATAAAACCAAAAAGAATTGCAGACATGCCGAAAAAGAAACTCTCCGTCGGCGTCGTGATGGACCCGATTGAAGGCATAACGCCCAAGAAAGACAGCACCCTCGCGATGCTGCTCGAGGCGGAGCGGCGGGGTGCCGAGATTCATTATATGTTGCAGGACGATCTCGATCTCATTTCCGGCGAAGCAAGGGCCAGATCGCGACTGTTGCACGTGCAGGACGACCTCGAAGACTGGTTCGAAACCGGCGGCGAACAGGATATCGGCCTGGGTGACCTCGATATCATCCTGATGAGGAAAGACCCGCCCTTTGACATGGAGTATGTCTACACCAGCTACATTCTCGAGCGCGCCGAACAAGCGGGCAGCGTCGTCGTCAATCGTCCACAAGCCTTGCGAGACATGAACGAGAAAGCGTATACGGCCTGGTTCGCCGATTGCGCGCCTGCAACTCTCATCACTCGATCGATGCAGGAAATGAAGGCATTCCTGGAGAAACATCGGCGTGTCGCCGTGAAACCACTGGACGGCATGGGCGGTCGCTCCGTCTTCGTCGTCGGCCAGGGCGACAACAATGCCAACGTAATATTTGAAACCCTGACGGACAACGGACGACAGTTTGCGATGACGCAGGAGTACATTCCCGAGATAAGCGAAGGTGACAAACGCATTCTGCTGATCGATGGCGTACCCATTCCGCACTCCCTGGCAAGAATCCCTCCTGCCGACGACAACCGCGGCAACCTGGTTGTCGGCGCCGTGGGAGAAGGGCGGGACCTAAGCGAACAGGACCTGCGAATATGCGCCGAAGTCGGCCCCGCACTGAGAGATCAAGGCGTGATCTTCGCCGGCATCGATGTCATCGGCGATTACCTTACGGAGATAAACGTCACGAGCCCAACCGGTATTCGCGAACTCGACGATATTTTTGACCTTAATATCGCCGGCGAGCTGTTCGACGCGATCGAAAAGAGACTGAACTGACAGAAACCGTGGCTTACCGCGCCGCAACATTCATCACTACGCTTTTCCTGTGCATCGCTTGTGAATCCGCAAGCCGCGATTTCCAGCACCAGTTTTATTCTTTCGGCACCCTGGTCACCATCGATCTCTTCGATGCAAGCCAGACATCGAACGAAACCGCAATCTCGGCTATCGAGTCACGCATCAAGGATATTGACGCCAATTGGTATCCATGGCGCGAAGGCGAACTTCAGGAAATCAACTCGGCAATCGCCCGGCGTCAATCGATCGACGTCTCGCCATTGTTGGCCGATTTGTTGCGGCGCGCGGCAAGCCTGGAAAAACAATCGGGCGGCAGGTTCAACCCGGCACTGGGCCGACTTGTGGAGCTGTGGGGATTTGACGATATGACGCTGCTGCCCACATCGTTGCCGGACGACTTCGAGATTCAAAAGTGGTTATCGCTGGCAGTCAGCGCCCAACAGCTGGAATGGGACGGTGATTTGCTGCGCAGCACTTCACCAAGACTCATGCTCGATCTCGGCGGCATCGCCAAAGGCGCTATTCTCGAGCAGTTCACCAATATTCTCGCAGATGCCGGCGTCGAAAACGCGATCATCGATATCGGCGGTGACCTCAGCGTCGTAGGTCAGGTCAAAGGGCGATCCGCGAGAATTGGTATTCGCTCGCCCCGATCCGAGGATTTTCTCGGCTGGCTCAATATTCTCGACGGTGAGTCCGTCATGACGTCGGGTGACTATGAGCGATTTTTTGAACTCGATGGAAAGAGATACCAGCATGTCCTCGATCCGAGAAGCGGATATCCCGTCGAGCATACGATTTCGGCGACAGTCGTTCACAGTGACCCGGTGCTGGCGGATGTTGCGGCAACCGCCCTGCTGGTGGCCGGCGCCGCCGAGTTCGAGGAAATATGTGCAAGCCTGGGGCTGGAAACCGCCCTGATCGTCACTGCGTCCGGTGACCTGCGTCTCACCGAGGCGATGGAGAAGCGGTTAAACTGGGCAAACCCTTGAGCCTTAAGGGAAATACTGTAGCATTGTGACCCAAATGTCTGAATTACTAGCAAATTCTGATGGGATCGAGAGCGGAGTCCTGGACCGGGGACCGGTTCCGGACCGGCTGCCACCGATGCTTTTTCTGGCAGCCCTGATCCACGGCATCCTGATAATCGGTATTACGTTCAATGCAGCCCTGGGCGGCGAATCCTCCGACGCGATCTCGCTGGAAGTCACTATCATCGCGGACCCCGATCAGCACATCGACCGGCCCGAGAAAGCAGAATATCTGGCACAGGCAAGCCAACAAGGTGGCGGCAATACGCAGCAACAAGTGCGCCCAAGCGCACCGCTTCAGAGCCAGCTGCCGATCGACAATATCGGCGACGAGTCCGGCGACAGCCTGACCGAATCCACATCGCTGCAAGACATCGCCGATCAGGTTCTTACGACTCGCACCGAACAAGACCGCAGCGTCGCCGACGATCCACGTGATCATCCGTCAGCCGATGATTCGAGTGCTATTTTTCTGGAATCCGGGGTTGCGCAGACTCTACCGTTGCCACGGGAAGACAAGGCGAACTTGCTGATCCACGACCAGAATCTTCGACAACTGGTAACCAGTGTCGATACGAAAGAATCGAATATTGCGGGCTACCTGCAACGGTGGAAGACCAAAATCGAAACCATCGGTGTGAAGTATTTTCCCGAGAAGGGAGCAATGCAGGGAATTAGCGGAAGTCCGACGCTCGAGGTCACGATCAGTGCCTCGGGACAACTCGCCGAGGTTTTCGTCCGCAACTCTTCCGGTTCCAAGATTGTCGATCAGGCTGCCCTGAACATATTGCGCCGCGCAGCACCGTTCGATCCATTCCCCGAGGCAATCCGCGTGGACTACGACACGCTGCGTTTTGCCTACAAATGGCAATTTAGTGAAATCGGCGCTTCCTCGACCGCCAGAGTTAATTGATATTCCCTGAAACCGGTTGTCCTCGGCTACCGCAAGGTCGATACTGGGGCTATGGATATCGAGGGCTCACTGAATAATCAATTGTTGATTGCCATGCCGGGCATGCCAGACCCGAACTTCAACAGTACCGTGACCCTTATATGTGAACATAATGATGAGGGAGCACTGGGGATCGTCATCAATCGACCTCTGGACCTGCGACTTGGCGGCCTGTTCGAGCAATTGTCTCTGGACGAGGCGGACACGATGGTTTCGAAGCGACCCGTTTTGAGCGGCGGTCCGGTCGCCCGCGAACGAGGCTTCGTACTGCACATTCCCGGGCCCGAATTCGAGTCCACGATGTGCGTGTCGGAAAGCATTCAACTCACATTATCAAGGGACGTTCTGGACTCGCTTGCCGCGGGCACCGGGCCGGACAAGATTCTGGTTGCGCTTGGTTACGCCGGCTGGCAGCCCGGTCAGCTCGAGGCCGAAATGCTCGCCAACACCTGGCTCAATGTGCCGGCGAGCCCCGAGATGGTTTTTGATACGCCGTTTACCGAGCGCTGGTCGCATGCAGCGGATTCTCTCGGTATCGATATCAGTCGCATATCTTCAGATGCCGGGCACGCCTGACAGCAAATCTCCGCAAACTATCGTTGCTTTCGATTTCGGGCTTCGCCGTATCGGTGTTGCGGTGGGCCAGGACGTGACCGCCTCTGCCAACCCCGTCACAGCAGTCAGTAATAGTGACGCAGGACCGGACTGGCAGGCAATTCAGAAGATAGTCGGCGAATGGCGTCCATCACGGCTGATCGTCGGCATGCCGCTTCACGAAGACGGATCGCCTTCCGAGATGGGCGTGCACATCAGTGCCTTCATCAAGGATCTCGCGCGTTTCGAGCTGCCCGTAGAACAAATTGACGAGCGCTATTCATCGCTCGAAGCAAGCGAGATGCTCAAGTCGGAGCGCGCCGCGGGATTACGCGGAAGGATAAACAAGGAAGAGATCGACAGCATGGCGGCAGCGCTGATCGCGAAACGATGGCTCGAGAAATCAGGCTAGGCGATAACAAATTGCCGCCCGTCCGTCTCATCGTTAGAATTGCGACGCAATGAACGTCACCGAACTGTTTGAGACACCGAATGTTATCAGCGACACCGACCTGCAGTTCTCCGCCGACGGTCAATTACGCCATCTCCTGACCCTCAGGGGCCTCAGTAAAGAGCAGATCTGCCGGATCCTTGACGATGCGGAGGCATTTCTAAGTCCGCTGGGTCATGCTGCGGTACGCACCCAGGCCCTGCAAGGCCGCACCGTCGCCAACCTGTTCTTCGAACCGAGTACGCGCACGCGCGCGTCATTTGACCTGGCCGCCAGGCGACTCGGCGCAGATGTACTCAATCTCGACGTCAATACCTCGTCGCGCAAGAAGGGCGAGAGCATCCTCGACACTATGTATACGCTGCAGGCGATGCAGGTCGATGTTTTCGTTGTTCGCGATGCAAGCGCGGGCGTCCCGGCCTATATCGCGAGAAACGTGCAGGACCACGTCAGTATCCTGAACGCAGGCGAAGCCGAGGTGTCGCACCCGACACAGGGTCTTCTCGATTTGATGACGATGCGCCAGCACAAACCGAATTTCGAGGAACTGACCGTTGCCATCGTCGGCGACATCGCGCATTCGCGCGTGGCGCGCTCGGCAGCCGTCGGCCTGACAACGATGGGCGTCGGCGAGCTCCGCCTCGTGTCACCCGAAGCGCTCGCGCCTGACCCGGATGACGTTCCAGGCGCCAGGATTCTCCACAAACTCGAAGATGGCCTTCGTAATGCAGACGTCGTCATGGCGCTGCGCATTCAAAGAGAACGTATCGGCAGCCTCGACGGCATCCCCGGAATCGATGAGTACTTCGCCAACTACGGCATCAGCCACGAACGCATGAAACTCGCGGCACCAAACGCCATCGTCATGCATCCCGGCCCCATGAATCGCGGCATAGAAATTGAATCGAGTCTGGCCGACAGTCCGCAATCGGTCATCACAACCCAGGTGACCAACGGTGTCGCCATTCGCATGGCCATCCTGACTGCGGTCACCCGGCGCATGGCAACATCGTGACAGAAGCGGCAATCGCCACGACGAAAGCCCAAAAAAACCGCGCTACGATTTTTGTCGAAGACGGCGAAGTCATCGATGTCTCCGTCTTTCCCGGCGAACAATACATTTATCGCTTACAAGCTTCGCAATGTGCCAGCCATGCACTTCCTGGAAGCTTCGTGCATATACAGTGCGACACCGAATTATCTATGCGACGGCCGCTATCGATTATGCGAGCCAACCCGAAAGAAGGCTGGATCGACTTACTTTTCAAGATCGTCGGCAAGGGTCTTCGCTTATTCGCCAGCAGGAAAACCGGCGACAAAATGAGCCTGATCGGCCCGATCGGAAGACCATTCGAAGCACACGCTGAGCGACCCAACACAATACTGATAGGCGGCGGCGTCGGCATCCCGCCGATGATTTTTCTGGCGGAACATCTCAACAACGAAAAGATTGACTGGCGTCCGCTGGTGCTCATGGGTTCCGAGATTCCATTCCCGTTCGATCTCGAGCGATCGAAAATCGACTGTGACTGGCTTGAGAATAAGACCGATAGTGCGATGCCCTTGCTCGAACAATGGAATATTCCGAGCCGGCTCGCAAGCCTCTCCGACTTCGACGGCTGTCATCGCGGTTTCGTCACCGACCTCGGCGACAAATATCTCGCGTCACTGACGCCGGCACAGATTAAAGAGACTGAAGTTTTCGCTTGCGGCCCGACAGCCATGCTCGAGGCCGTCGCGAAGCTCGCGCGCAAGTATGATCTCCCCTGCCAGGTTTCACTCGAGGAATTCATGGCCTGCGCCGTCGGTGGTTGTGCGGGCTGCACCGTACTCGTTCAAACAGCCGAGGGTCCTGCTATGAAACGCGTATGTGTCGATGGCCCAGTGTTCAACGCCGCAAGCGTCTTTCCCAAAGACTGAATTAACCCGTTTTGACAGGATGCTTCGTTTGAGAAAGTAGCGAAAGTTCCGAAAGCAGCTACTCTGAACAGTATAAATTCGAATTAGGGGGAGAAGAGATGAGTGTCAAATGCGTCGTGTGGCCAGCGCTTGCTTTCTTGCTGTTCGCCGCACCGATCACAGCAGCCGAAGACAAGGATCAGTCAGAAATGGCTTCGCTGCCGACCACATCGCTCACTGAAATCCTTGCTGCGGTCAGCAAAAATTCCGGCAAGAAGTTCCTGATCGACGCACGAGTGCCACGCGAAGTTGTCGTCGGTCAACTCAGTCCGAAGGAAGTGACGTATTCGTCCTTGCTGATCATTCTTCGTAATAATGATCTTGCCGCGGTGCCATCGTAAATATCGTAGCTGGCAGGAGCATACGTGCATATCCGCTGCCCATCGTAAACGAAGACGACGATTCTATTGACGGCGAAGAATGGGTGACGCGACTGGTCTTTCTAAAAAATGCGCCGGCAGCACATCTGGTGCCAATCATGCGGCCGATTATGCCGACAGCGGGTCATTTGGCGGCTAACCCCGATACAAACACGATCATGATCGTTATGCCAACGTGAAACGTATTACGGAGATGATGCTCGCGATGGACGCGTCGACGCCGCCTCAGACTACCGATTAGCCGCCGAAATTGACCTTGGCTTCGAGGTTGGAGCGGGAGTCAGCGTGCGTCATGGCTTCTTCGAGAGTAATCGTGCCGGCCTTGTAGAGCGCAAGCAGCGCATCGTCGTAGTTCTGTACGCCCTTCTCTCCGCTGTCCTTCAGTGCTTCCTTGATCTCGGAAATGTCGCCTTTGAGGATCAGGTCTTTGATGTGCGGCGTGTTCAGCATGAGTTCGACCGCCGCGACACGCTTGCCGGTTCTGGCGCGAACGAGGCGCTGCGAGATGATGGCGCGAAGATAGTGGCCGAGATCCATGAAGACCTGGGAATGCTGCTCTTGCGGGAACATGTTGATGATGCGATCGAGCGTCTCCGGCGCGTTGTTCGAGTGTAGTGTCGCCAATACCAAATGCCCTGTACCTGCCATATCGATGGCGGCCTGCATCGACTCCCGGTCCCGGATCTCACCGATCTGGATGACATCCGGCGCTGCACGCATGGCACTTTTGAGCGCCCGCCCATATGATTTCGTATCGAGTCCGACTTCGCGCTGATTGACGATCGACTGCTTGTTGGGATGCAGGAACTCGATCGGGTCTTCGATGGTGATGATATGCGACGAAGTTTTGTCGTTACGGTGATTGATCATCGCGGCCAGGGTCGTTGACTTGCCGTTTCCGGCGGCACCAACCATTAGCACCAGACCGCGTTTCAACATGACCAGTTCTTTCAATTGCTCGGGCATGCCGAGTTCGTCAAGCGTTGGCATTTCGGCGGTGATGTAGCGCAGCACCATCGCGACATTGCCACGCTGATGGAACACGTTGACGCGAAAACGTCCAAGTCCGGGCTCGGAGATCGCGAAGTCAACTTCGAGCTCACGTGTAAATGTGTCCAGGAGGGCGTCGTCCATCAGCTCGATTGCGGCCTGCTTCACCATCTTCGGCGTCATCTCGAGCTTGTTGACGGGCATGATCTTGCCATCGATCTTGATCTTGGCCGGGGCGAACGGAGCAAAGAAAAGATCAGAAGCCTTTTTCTCCACCATCAGTTTGAAAAGCGGTTTTACATTCATCGATTGCTACCGTTAGTCCCTTATCTAGGCTCAGAAACTCTGAGCGCTGTCTTCTTCCATGATCTTCAGGCTTTCAGACTGCTGGTCGTCCAGATTTCTTTCGCGCTTGCTCTCCAGTTTGACCCGGAGGCGCAGCTCGTTCTTCGAGTCAGCGTTTCTCATCGCTTCTTCGTATGAGATCGTGCCGTCTTCATACAAGAGGAACAGGGCCTGGTCGAAGGTCTGCATGCCGAGACGCGTAGACTTCGCCATGATCTCCTTGATATGGCCGACCTCACCTTTGAATATCAGATCCGCGATCAGGGGAGAATTGAGCATGATTTCCATGGCGGCGGCCCTGCCCACGCCGCTCTCGCGCGGTATCAGGCGCTGCGCCACAAAGGCCTTGGTATTCAGGGCCAAATCCATGAGCAGCTGTGTGCGTCTTTCTTCCGGGAAGAAGTTGATGATCCTGTCCATTGCCTGGTTCGCGCTGTTCGCGTGAAGCGTTGCGAGGCAGAGGTGACCAGTCTCCGAGAACTGTATGCCGTAATCCATGGTCTCGCGATCGCGAATCTCGCCGATCATTATGACGTCAGGCGCCTGCCGCAATGTGTTCTTCAAAGCCGCATGCCATGAATCCGTATCAACGCCCACCTCACGCTGGGTGATCACGCAGCCTATGTGTGGGTGTACGTACTCTATCGGGTCCTCGATCGAAACGATGTGCCCCTTCGAGTTTTCGTTTCGATGGCCAATCATCGCCGCGAGCGTCGTGGACTTGCCGGACCCCGTACCGCCGACGACAATGACGAGGCCGCGCTTGTTCATCACGACATCTTTGAGTATCGGCGGGAGTTCGAGATCGTGCAGTGTCGGAATCTCGGTGGTAATCGTTCTCAGTACGGCGCCGACCATCCCTTGCTGAATGAACGCGCTAACGCGAAATCGGCCTATTCCCTGCGGGGCGATCGCGAAGTTGCATTCCTTGGTCGCATCGAATTCCTTGATCTGTTTGTCGTTCATGATGGAACGCACCATCATGGCCGACTGATCCGGCGAAAGCGGCGTATCTGTCGCTTTGTGGATAGTGCCGTCCACCTTGATCGCGGGCGGAAACCCGGATGTAAGAAACAGGTCCGAACCTTCCTTCTCGACCATCTTGCGCAACAGGTTTTGCGTCAGCCTTACCGCTTGTTCGCGTTCCATTACCTAGTACCCCTGCCTTGTTCGCGTTCCATTACCTAAAATCTCTAGAAATTTTCCTTGATAACGGCGCGGTATCTCGCCTCTTCCTTGTTGATCAGGCCTTTCGACATCAATTCGGCAAGGTTTTGATCGAGCGTTTGCATGCCCAGACCCTGTCCGGTCTGAATTGCCGAGTACATCTGCGCGATTTTGCCCTCACGAATCAGGTTTCTGATGGCGGGCGTGCCGATCATGATTTCATGTGCAGCGATTCGTCCGCCACCGATCCTTTTCAAAAGTGTTTGCGAAATAACGGCCCGCAGCGATTCCGAAAGCATGGCGCGAACCATTTCTTTCTCCGCGGCCGGGAAGACATCGACGATTCGGTCGACGGTCTTGGCGGCGGAACTGGTATGCAGAGTGCCGAATACAAGGTGACCGGTTTCGGCGCCAGTCAAAGCCAGCCGAATTGTCTCCAGGTCGCGAAGCTCGCCGACGAGAATGACGTCCGGATCTTCACGCAACGCCGAGCGCAAGGCCTCGTTGAATCCGAGCGTGTCGCGATGCACTTCGCGCTGGTTGATCAGGGACTTCTTGCTCTCGTGTACGAACTCGATCGGATCCTCAATCGTCAGAATGTGATCGGGCTTGTTGTCGTTGATGTAATCGACCATGGCCGCCAGTGTCGTGGACTTACCGGAGCCGGTCGGGCCCGTGACGAGTACCATGCCACGCGGATGCATCGAGATGTCTTTGAATATGGCCGGGGCGCCGAGGTCATCCAGGGTCAGAATGTCCGATGGAATGGTCCGGAACACTGCTGCCGAGCCGCGGTTCTGATTGAAGGCGTTGACTCGAAACCGAGCCAGCTTCGGTATCTCGAACGAAAAATCCGTCTCCAGAAACTCTTCGTAGTCCTTGCGCTGCTTGTCATTCATGATGTCGTACACCATGCTATTGACGTCTTTGTGGGTCAGCGCCGGCATGTTGATTCGCTTGATGTCGCCATCGACACGAATCATGGGCGGAACCCCGGCGGACAGGTGGAGGTCGGATGCGTTGTTCTTTACCGCGAACGACAATAATTGTGCTACGTCAACGGCCATATTTCTCCCTATTTTCGGGCGCCGGACTTACCATAACTCAGGCCCCATTGGCTGCCTAGTATAGCGAAGCACTCGGAGCAAAACGTGATTAGAGTCACGGAAAACTTTCGAAAAATCCAAGATTTGCTGGCAAAAGCTGCAGCCGAAGCTGGCCGAGAACCAGGCACAATAAGGCTTCTCGCGGTCAGCAAGAAAAAACCCGTCGAGGCGGTGCTTCAAGCCGTATCGGCGGGGCAAAGGGATTTTGGCGAAAATTTTGTCCAGGAAGCTCTACAAAAGATGGACGAGGCCGGTCGGGACGACCTGATTTGGCACTTTATCGGCCATCTGCAGACCAACAAGACCCGGCCCGTGGCCGAGCGATTCCACTGGGTCCATACCGTCGATCGCCTGAAGATCGCCGAGCGCCTCAGCCGGCAGCGCCCCCACTACGCCGGCGACCTCAACGTCTGCATCCAGGTGAATATCGACAGCGAGGCCGCAAAGGCCGGTGTTGCGCCAGCCGATCTGCCGCAACTTGCCCAGGCAGTGGCCGAGCTACCGGCACTCAAGCTCCGCGGCCTGATGTGTATGCCGGCCGTTCGGCCGGATTTTGAAGGACAGCGTCAGCCATTCGCCAGCATGCGGGAGCTGAAAGATTCGCTAGAGGAATCCGGCATCAGTCTTGATACGCTCTCAATGGGCATGACGGCGGACTACCGCGCGGCGATTCACGAGGGCGCCACGATAGTACGTATCGGCACGGCGCTCTTCGGTGAAAGGCAATAGAAATGATCAACCACAAGGTAGGACTGATCGGTGGCGGCAACATGGCCCGGGCAATAGCCGGCGGCCTGTTGCGCGGCGGCATGCATCCAACGGACATCCTGATCTCCGAGCCGAGGCCGGAGCAATGCGAGATACTTCGCCAGGAACTCTATGGCGCCATGGTCACGGAAGACAACGCGGTTGTGGCCGCACAGGCAGAGACCCTCGTTTTCGCCGTCAAGCCACAGATACTCAAAGACGTGTGCAGTGAGCTGGCCACGGCGGTCCAGGATCATAAGCCGCTGATCGTCTCAATTGCTGCCGGTCCGCGCGTCGATGACATCGACGCGTGGCTTGGCGGCGGCATGCGTATCGTTAGGGTGATGCCGAACCAGCCGGCGCTGATTGACCAGGGCATCTCGGCATTGTTCGCCAATGAGCGGACCGACGATAAAGGCCGCAATCTGGCTGAAAAAATCATGTCGGCCGTTGGGCAGTTCGTGTGGCTCGACAGCGAATCACTGATGGATGCCGTTACCGCCGTGTCCGGGACCGGCCCTGCCTATTTCTATTTGTTGATCGACATCATGATCGAATCTGCCATCGCATTCGGTATTGATCCGCAGGTAGCGAGATCGCTGGCCGTCGAAACGGCGCGAGGTGCGACAGCACTCGCGGCCGCCGAGACCGAGTCGATGTCGTCGCTTATCGAGCGAGTACGTTCGCCCGGCGGCACAACGACTGCCGCGTTCGACTGTCTCGACGCCGCAGACGTACGTGGTATCTTTGCCAAAGCGATTCAGGCCGCCAATCAACGGTCTAGCGAACTTGCCGAGGTTGCGAACGAAGGCTCCAATCAATGATCAAAGCACTGATATTTCTAATTAGTACCTTTTCGCAGCTTTACTTGCTCTTGCTTTTGATGCGATTTTGGCTTCCCGCGCTGCGAGCAAATTTTCAAAATCCTATTGCGCAAGGTGTGTTGCGCTACACATCGCCTCTGGTTGTTCCTGTTCGGCGTTTCGTGCCACCTATCAGGAGACTGGATACCGCGACCGTATTGGTCGCTTTTGTTATCCAGCTCGCAGTCCTGCTCGTTATTAGTGCGCTGCAAAATACTGTTGGTGGCGCCGATCCCCTTTCGTCATTCTCCGGCTCCAATGTGATGCTTCGGTTTGCGCTCTCCGCCTCCGTGGAACTGGCGATGCTCAGCGTAACCCTGTTTATCGTTGCAATTGCCATTCGAGTCATACTCAACTGGATGGGCCGCTACATGGGTCCGATTTCCGACATGCTCACCGATCTCACGGAACCGCTCATAAGGCCAATTCGACGAATCATTCCTCCGCTTGGCGTATTGGACCTGTCGGTCTACGTCACCGTCATCCTATTAATTGCCCTGAATATTATGCTGGCCGACCTGTTGCCGTAGGACGCTGCGCGCGGACAGTCACAATCGTTTATAGTGGCTAAAAAATCGGGGAGACACACATGTTGAAGCATATAGTCGCACTGGCCACTTTGACATTACCGTTTTTTGTAGCCGGTTGCGGTGGCTCGGGGGACACCCCGACCGTACCCCAGGCTCAACCAGCATCAGCTTCAGATGTCGATATTGGCGATCACGTGGTGCATTACAACGCCCAAACAACGGACCTGCTATCGCCACAAGTCGCTCGCGCAATCGATGTCGTCCGTAGCAAAAATCGCGCGATGGTGACAGTGTCTGTTCTCGACAAAGCTACCGGTGCATCCGTGCCGGCGGAATTCGAAGTAAGAACGGTTAACCTGGCGGGTCAACTGAAAAACGTTACGATGAAGAGAGTTCCGGAGCAGGAGGCCATTTACTATATCGGCACTACCGGAATTGCAAATCGCGAGACGCTGACTTTCAATATCAGCATTACGCCCGAAGGCGCGACGAAAGCGTCGGACGTAAGCTTTACGCGTGAGTTTTTTTCGAATTAGCCGTAACGAATTCTTCCACTGCCTGCCGCAGTAGTACCAATTTGCCGTGAAAGAAATGTGTTGCGTCCGGAAACACAATTAGTTCCGGGCCAACGTCCAGTTGGTTTACCCATTCCACTGACTCATCGATGTCGATCACCTCATCCTGATCCGCGTGCACAATCAGCCACGGGCAGGATGGCTGCGACTCCATGTCGGCTGCGAATCGCGATGCGGCAGGCGCGACGCTGATCAAGCCTGCGGAATCCGTTTCGATAGCCGCACGTATGGCGATCGCTGCACCGAACGAGAATCCCGAGAGCCAAAGCGGCAATCCCGGATAGCGATCTCGCATCCACTGCACAGCCGCAAGCGTATCGAGCAATTCACCGTTGCCTTCGTCGTACTCGCCATCACTCTTGCCAGCTCCCCGAAAATTGAATCGTAGTGCTGCGAACTCGAGGTGCACGAACGCACGGGCAAGCGTGTGTGCAACTTTATTTTGCATCGTACCGCCGTGTGACGGATGCGGATGACACACCACGGCGATACCGATTGGAGTCGAGTCTTGCTGAAACTCGAGCAATCCCTCGAGCCGACCGGCGGGGCCATCGAAAAACAGATTTTCAGCCGACTGGCGCATCGGCAGTTTTCGAAGATTGCGGATTCTCGGCGCGCGCAAAATATACGATGGTATCGCCCGCTTCGGGCTCTTGTGTGTGTTGCGAGCTGTGGAATTCCACATCCGTGTCCTCGTTCATGATGAGGACTTCGATTCCGTCAGCCGGTTTGTCACGCCGAAAGTCCTCATAACTGTACGTCTCGGAAATTCGCGTCTTTGAGAATGTCCAGCCTTTCACCAGGTTTCTCCAGAGTTTCTCGAAATCAGCCTCGTTGTCGAACGCGACATCGCCGCGCCTCGGTCGCGCGATCGCTCTGGGATCTTCCTCTGCGTCGCCGCCCAGCGCCAGTTGCAGGACACGGCGTTGCCCGATCTCCGGCGCGATCGCCGGCATCTTGAGGCGCCACGCCAGCCACTGAGCCCCTACTCCCAGGCTTGCTACCGTAACGATCGCACGGACGACCTGGTGCTCGTTCATCGGTCGGTCGATTCAAGGTCTGAGCCAGCCATTTGATGAGATTCAACGAAGTTCATAATCGAGGCAAGTTGCAGCCGGGCACGACCGGCTGACCGCCCGATTGCCGGCGGCTAGCTTGCTGGACCTTTATTACTGTAAAATTATGACCTTATGCAGCCCTCAGGCACCATCGTCACGGAGTCCCCAGGTGCCGAGTATTGAGTCTTAATGAATTCCCGAATAAAACTTGAGCAACGTTACTGCGCGCAGAATTACCTTCCCTTGCCGGTGGTACTGGTCCGCGGTGAGGGCGTCCACCTTTGGGACGACGAGGGCAACAAGTACCTCGATATGATGAGTGCTTACTCTGCGGTCAGCCACGGACACGCCAATCCGCGACTCGTCAAGGTAGTTCAGGAACAGGCCGCGCAGCTGAACATCGTGTCGCGTGCATATTACACGGACAAGCTCGGCCCGTTTCTCGAACGCGTGTGCGAGCTGACCGGCATGGATGTGGCGTTGCCGATGAACACCGGCGCGGAAGCCGTGGAGACCGCGCTAAAGGCTGCCCGGAAATGGGCGTATGAGGTCAAGGGCGTGGCACCGGACGCCGCCGAGATTATCGCCTGCAGCGGTAATTTTCACGGTCGCACGATCGCCGTTATCGCCTTCTCCAGCGAAGCGCAATACAAACACGGGTTCGGACCCTATCCGGCGGGCTTCAGGCTTGCGGAGTTCGGCAATCTGCAATCCCTCGAGGAACTGATTACGCCGAACACCGCGGCATTTCTGGTCGAGCCGATTCAGGGCGAGGGCGGCATCATTATTCCGCCTGACGGATATTTGAAGGCCTGCGAAGAACTCTGCCGCAAACACAATGTCCTGCTGATCGCGGACGAAGTGCAAACCGGCCTGGGCAGGACTGGCAAGCTGCTTGCCTGCGAACACGAAAACGTCAAGCCGGACGGCCTCATTCTAGGCAAGGCGCTCGGCGGCGGCATCCTTCCGGTCTCAATGTTTCTTGCCAGGCACGATGTAATGTCTGTATTCACGCCCGGCGACCATGGCAGTACCTTTGGCGGCAATCCGCTCGCTGCCGCGGTTGGCCTCGAAGCATTGAACATACTGGTGGAAGATGACCTGCCTGCTTGCAGCGCCGCCATGGGCGACTATATGCTCAACGGGCTGCACCAGATCGACAGCCCCTTGATCAAGAGGATCGGAGGCATTGGTTTGTTTGTCGGTGTCGAAATCGATCCGGCTCTCGGCACCGCGAGGGAAGTTTGCGAACGGCTCATGCAGGTCGGAATCTTGAGTAAGGAGACACACGACACAGTAGTGCGCCTGGCACCTCCGCTTACAATCACTCGTAGCGAGATCGACTGGGCGCTGGAACGAATTACTGCCGTTCTCAGCGAAATGGATGAGGTGAGGCTGGCCTCCTGATGATGGAGCGGAATTAAACGATGCCTGAGATTGCCCCAATAGAAATTGCCATGCTGGCAGGTATGCTGCTTCTCGGCATCATTCTTGGCTGGATTTTTCGTAGCGGTCGCTGCGCCAAGGAGAAGATTGCGGTCAACGCGGGCTGGCAGGAGCAACTCGAATCGCAACGCGGCGAACACGATCGGCTCGCCGGGCAAAACCAGAGCCTGATGGAACAGATCAGTCAATACCAGGCTTCCATGAAAGACTCGAACATGCGGGCAAAGGAATTGTCCAGCTCCCTAAAGGAAACTTTCGAGCGCCGCGATCAATTGCAGGTCCAGCTAAAGGAAATTCGCGGAGAACTGGAAGTCGTCACCGCTCAGCGGGAAAAATTCAAGTCTGAATCGAAAGACCGTGCGACGCGCGACGAAACATCATTGATGGCAATTCGTGAACGGGACAGCAAGATTTTCAGGCTCAGCCGCGAGTTGAACACCTGGCAAAGCCGTGTCCCGCCGCTGGTCGAAAAGTTTCGGGAGCGCGACCAGGAGGCACAGGAAATCGAAGCCGAGCTTCAGCAGGCACTTGACCGTATCGCCGCGCTCGAGACAGCCATCGGGCCGGACAATACGAGAATCGAGCCCGTAGATCCGAATTCACTGGCCGACGGGCTGAACGCTTCGAATGATCCGCTCGATGGGGCCTCCGGGGAGTTCGAGACCGAGCTTGTTGATCAAAATACTTCATACGACGAAGGTATTAACGAGGACGATTCGGATCAGCCCGACACCCTCATCGATGACGATGAACAGACAGTGGAAGCCGATGCACTCGTCAACGACAGCGAAGTTGCCGATGACGCCAGCGATGATTTGAAACAGATCAAGGGCGTCGGCCCGGCAATCGAAAAAACACTGAACGATCTCGGTATATATCGATTTAATCAGATCGCGGAAATGAGCGAGTACGATATCGACCGCGTGGCGCAGCAAATGAAAGGATTCCGCAGCCGTATCTATCGCGAGGACTGGGTCGGCCAGGCTCGCAGTCTGCAATCTCAGAAAAACAACGATCCCGCCTGACACCGCATGCCACGCTCGATTGATCCGGCTCTGGTCGTCGCGGTACTCGCACTCGCATTCGCACGCAATGTTTCAGCAGATGAAGCTGTGCATCAAGACACGCTTTGCGAGGAATTGATGGGTCGGGTGGTGCAACAAGCCGACCTGAATTTCGAGAAATCAAGCGACAAGATCGGCACGAGCGCGAGATCCCTGCTTGATGAAATTGTCGAAATCGCTTTCGACTGCCCATCCCTGATGATTACGGTTACAGGACACACGGATAACACCGGAAACGAAGCCGGCAATCGCGCACTTAGCAAGGCCAGAGCGGAGTCTGTCGTTGCCTATCTGAGCGAACGAGGTATCGAAAAAGAACGGCTAAGTGCTACTGGTGCTGGCTCGGATACTCCGATCGCCAGCAATGAAGACGCTGCCGGCAGACAGGAAAATCGGCGAATCGAGTTCGCAGTAAGGTCTCGTTAGTTACTCTTCGGCGGCGGCTTCGATGATTGTCAGTTCCAACAATTCAATTTCGAACACCAAGGTCGAACCCGGTGGGATAACACGGATGTCATCGCGATCACGGTAGCCCATTTCCGGCGCAATCGTGAGCTCTCTGCGTTCCCCGACTTTCATGCCGACGACGCCCTGATCCCAGCCCTTGATCACGAGTCCCCCGTCGAGCATGAAGCTGAAAGGCTTGTCGCGATCAAGCGAGCTGTCGAACTTGTTGCCGCGATGATTCTCTGCTGACTCGTCATACAGCCAACCCGTGTAATGCACTACAGCTATTTGCCCTACTTCGGCAGGATCGCCGTCTCCTTCCTGCAGAATTTGCGCGGAAAGACCATCTGTTATCTGAATGGTGCTCGTGTCAACCGCCGCTTCTGACGCTTCGGGCGGCTCGACGGCTGCGGCTGATTCTGCAGGCTGCTCCGCCGTACCGGTTTCGGCTTGTTGTGCCGAATCGGATTCAGGCTGCTCCACGGCGTCAGAATCAGGCCGGCCACAAGCGGCCAATATAAGAAGCGGGGCAAATAACGAAATTCTGTATTTCATTCAGCTTCGTTCCCTTGATTGGATTCGTCGAAATTCAGCGACGCCGAGTTAATACAATACCGTAAGCCGGTCGGTTTCGGGCCATCTTCGAATACATGACCGAGGTGCGCGTCGCAGGCTTTGCAGACGACCTCCTCGCGAATCATCCCTTGGCTGGTATCCCTGATCGTCTTTACATTGTCCGCAGCAAGGGCCAACCAAAAGCTGGGCCAGCCCGATCCGGAATCATATTTGTGCTCGGAGCTGAACAGTTCCGCGCCACAGCAGACGCAGCTGTAGACTCCGTCCGCCTTGTTTTCCACGTACTGGCCGGTAAACGGGCGCTCCGTACCTTTATTCTGCGTAATCTCGTATTGCTCGTCGCTCAGCCTGTCGCGCAATTCGTCGGCCTGTTTGCTGGTTTCGCTCATTTAAATATTCCTCGATATCCGGCCCCGGATTTTACACACATGACGGCTCCGCGGCTGCCCAGTACAATCACCATCCGCAGCCAGGCCACGTCCAAAGAATGGAGAACAATATGAC
>PVMS01030197.1_pt1 | contig 34395 bp, 36 predicted proteins | sample 1853461 | NCBI WGS metagenome assembly PVMS01 (sample SAMN08582032, study PRJNA380276) | Marine sediment metagenome, whole genome shotgun sequencing project. | isolation source: ocean sediment barecode stripped | collected 2017
ATGGTTGATTGTAGCGCAGGAATGGACCAATTCCCTTGATTATCAAGGGGTTTTGCTCGTTCTTGGTGCCCGAGAAACCCGGAGTTTCACAGCCTCGACGACCCCCGGTCCCAGGCGCTCCGAAATCCGCGCAAGGAGCGCAGCGGTGTCGTGGCGGAGCAGGCTCGCCGCGGCCCCGGTTTGCACCTCAACGAGGAGTACACCGTCGCGGATCCCGACCGGTTCGCACCCCTCGATGAGCGCTCCGGCGTCTCGGTGGGCCCCGGTGCCCACTCGTTCGATGATCGCCCCCAGGATGTCGGTGATCTCCTCGGGATGGCGTGGTCGGTCTTCCCGGTAGTACTTGGCTCTCATGTCACGGCTCCTCCTTGCACCATCCAACGCCGTCCGTCGAGTGGGACCTCATCATCTCTCGCGGTAGTGACAAAAACCTGGCCGCCGTCGAGGAGGAGGCCCAGCACCCCCTTGGAGCGCAATGGATCGAGCTCGGAGAACACATCATCGAGAAGAAGGATGGGTAAGAGCGATCGCTGCTGGGCCAGCACCCGGTAGGCGGCAACGCGCAACGCCAGAGCGGCGGTGCGCTGCTCGCCCTGACTGGCCATGGTTCTCGCCGCCCGGTCGCTGATGATCAGGGCCGGATCGTCGCGGTGCGGACCTCCGGTCGTGAGGCGCTGATCGAAATCTCGCTCCCGACGCGCCGCCAGTGCGGTAGCGAGCCGGAGGTGAGCCGCAGTCTCGTCTTCCTCGAGTATCCCTTGCCAGTTGGACCGGTAATCCCAGGTCAGGCTTCCCGAGGCCCCGACCATGCGATAGGCCTCGGGAAGATGAGCATCGAGATCCTCGAGAACCCGTGCCCTGTGAAGAAAGACCTTCGCTCCCGAGGTGGCTATCCGATCGTCCCAGGCGTCGAGTGCTTCGCGGTCGGCAGCTCGCCCCTTCTGGCGAAGCAGCGTGTTGCGCTGGCGGAGCGTCTTGTCGTAATCCTGTTGATCTACGGCGGCCTGCGGCCACAACTGGGCAGCGAGATCATCGAGATAGCGACGCCGCAGGCTGGGCCCTCCTTTCACCAAGCTGAGGTCGTCGGGTTGAAACACGACGATCGGCACCTGCGCCAGCACATCCCGATTCCGCTGAGGGCGTTTGCCATTGAGCAGGATCGTGCGACGTCCTGCCCTTGGGATCTCGGCCTCCACCCGCACCGTGCGCGAAGAGACGGAGAACTCGCCGCGCACCACCATGGCATCGGCCCCGGTGGCGACCAGCGCCTCGTCCCCGGTCCCCCGAAATGATCGAAGCAATCCCAGATAACCAACCGCCTCGAGAACACTCGTCTTTCCGGCACCGTTGTTGCCGACCAGAACGTTGATGCCGGGATCGGGCTCGAAATGCAATTCGTCGTAACAGCGGAAGCTACCGAGCTCGAGCCAGGAGAGCTCCACCTGCCTAAGAGGGTGCCGAATAGTGACGAGTGCCGCGGGTGGTCCCGAGGCCTCGTGTCGTGCTGAACGGGATTCTCACAATTGCAACTGCCCGCTCGAGGTTCTCATCACCCTCCTAGAGCCGGACCGGCATGAGGAGGTAGCGAAACTGGTCGCCGTCTGCGCCGTGGAGCAGACCCGGTTTCAGGGGATCGATGGTCTCCAGGACCACGGTGTCCCCTGCCACGACCGATGCCCCGTCGGTGAGGTAACGCGTGTTGAACGCGATCGTCATCTCTTCGCCCTTGTATGCGCCCTCGATGTGCTCGGTCTCTTCGCCGACCTCCTGTCGAACCACGCTCAGCTCTACGCCTCCGTCGTGCAGGTTGAGACGTACCGGAATGTGATCCTCGGCTACGAGCGCGGCTCGGCCCACGGCCTCGAGCAGGGCCACTTTCGATACCTCGAGTGTGTTCGGATACTCACTGGGGAGCAGCTGTTTGTAGTTGGGAAAAGTGGCGTCGATGATGCGGGCGGTGAGCCGGCCCAGCTCGGTTTCGAAGGTGGCATCGCGCTCCCCCAACGTCACCGTCATCGTCCCCTCGCCCACGGTTCGCGCCAGCTCGCGCAACGCCCGATACGGCACCAAACGGGACCCGGAAGTCCCGATCGACGGCACGTCGCGAACCGCCAGGCGATACGAGTCGGTCGCCACCAATCGGAGGGCCCCGTCGTTCTCCTCGAACAGCACCCCGGTCAACGTGGGACGGGCCTCGTCACCCGATGCCGCCACCCCGACCTGGTTGAGCGCATCGATCAGGTCACTTCCGGGCACCTCGACGCTCTCTCCATCCGAACCCTCGGCAACTGCCGGGAAGTCATCGACGTTCATCTCCCTGAGCCGGAACCGCGGCCCGTTACCGGTGATCTCGACTTCCCCATCGGCCGCGGTCATCGACACCGCACCCTGGGGGAGTTTGCGTACGGCGTCGGCCGCCAGGCGGGCCTGCACCACGGTCGCTCCGTCTTCGAGTCCCTCGACATCGAGGAACGATCGGACGGTCACCTCGTTGTCGGTCCCCGTCACCTGGAGGCGCCCTCCTTCGACCTCGAGCAGAATGCCCTGGAGGATCGGCAGCGGCGATCGGGTGCCAACGGCTCGACCGGCTCGAGTCAGCACGTCGGCAAGGTCGTCTCGTTCAGCTCGGATGCGCACAGTCTGTTTCTACTTTCTCATTTGAATGCAAAGGATAGTGGTAGTAGTAGGGGGTGTGGATTGGGGACAAGGGGCCGGAGTCGTTACGGGCCATGGCCTTCCCGATCCACAACCGATGTTGGTAACACCAGGGTGTTCCCCAACGGGATCGGCGGGTGGCGGGAAGTTGGGGAAAACCATCACGTTATCCTCAGCTTCTGGTCGAGCTGTGTGACCTGGTCGAAAACCTGCTTGTCGCTTCGCATCAGCGTCTTGATCTTGTCGACGGCGTGAATGACGGTGGTGTGGTCTCGGCCGCCGAACGCCACGCCGATCTTGGGCAGGGAGAGGTCGGTGTTCTCCCGACAGAGATACATGGCGATCTGGCGTGAACGGGCCAGCGGTTGCTTGCGGCTGGGACCAACGAGATCCTCCGGGGTGGTCTTGAGGTGGGCCGCGGTCACGTCAATGATGTGCTCTGCAGTGGGAGGGGCGGCGTCGTGGTGGCGAATGACATCAGAGAGCACCTCCCGGGCCGTGGCCAGAGTGATGTGCTCGTTGGTGAGCGCGGCGTACGCGGTGACCCGGGTGAGGGCGCCCTCCAACTCGCGAATGTTCTGATGAACGTTTTCGGCGATGTAGGTGAGGACATCATGGGGCACGGGTGTGGGGGCGAATTCGGCGTTCTTGCGGAGAATCGCCAAACGGGTCTCGACGTCGGGGGTCTGAATATCGGTGAGCAGGCCCCATTCGAAGCGGCTGCGCAAACGATCTTCGAGGGTGGACAGGTGCTTCGGGTGGCGATCCGAGCTGATCACCAGCTGTTTGCCGGCCTCATACAGGCTATTGAACGTATGGAAGAACTCTTCGAGGATCTGCTCCTTGCGCTCGAAGAACTGGACGTCGTCGAGGAGCAGGACGTCGATCTTGCGATACCGATCCTTGAACTCGTCCATCCGCTTCCGCCGGATGCCGTTGATGAACTCGTTGAAGAACTGTTCGGAGGACACGTAGCGCACCCGGGCCGCCTTGTCGATCTCGAGCCGGTGATGTCCGACGGCATGGAGCAGGTGGGTCTTACCAAGCCCGGCGTTGGCGTAGATGAACAGCGGGTTGTAGTGGCTCCCCGGCTGTTCGGCCACGGCGAGTGCGGCCGCGTGGGCGAAGCGATTGGACTGGCCGACAACGAAGTTGTCGAACGTGTACTTAGGAACGAGGCGGGGATCCGCCGTGGTGGGCAGCGGGGCGGTCTCGATCGGCAGACGGGCCTGGGTCGAAGTCGCCATCGAGACGGGTGGGGGGGTGGTGGGAGCGGGTTCGGCAACGGGTTCGCGGAAGTCGAGCACGACCTCGATCCCGAGGACCTCCTGTGCCGTCTCCTGCATCACCGGGAGGTAGCGATCCCCTACCCAGCGATAGTGAAACTCCGTCGGGGCGGTGACGTGGAGGGTCCCGGTCTCGGCCGATGACTCGAGCGGCTCGATCCAGGTCTGCCATGCCGCGGCGGGGATCCGTTGCCGCAACTCACGGTGATACGTGTCCCATTTCGCTGTCGTTGATTGAGGTTCCCCCAATGTTCCCAACTCCTCTTGCACCGCTGTGCGCTGTCCACATACCTGTCCACAGGCTGTGGAGAACCCTTCTCGCTTCCCTGGCCGCCTCAGAGCCGGTGCTTGGGAGTCGACCTCCCCGAGGAAGCAGCGACGGTTGCTGAGAACGGCCGCCACTATATGGCCGATCCGGAGCGGGCGGCAAGAACGCCAAATCCGCGGCTACGCCGTTACCCATCTTCAGGGTAATTCGACAGAAACCCTTGGCAGGTAAGGCTTTTCACCGACTTCGGCGAGTCTCGGTTTTCGCGTTTCGGATACGGAACGGTGCCAAAGCCCACTGTGCGTTGTTTCGCGACAAACGCGGAGTTTTCGCGCGATGGGTCCCGCCGGCGGGTATCGGAGCGAAGAAGGTACACTCGTCCCGGTCGTCGACCGACTGCTCCCCGGAAAACCCGGGGACCACACCTCATCATGAAACGCACGTATCAGCCCAATGTCCGGCGTCGTAAGCGTAAGCATGGGTATCGCACCCGCATGCGGACCCGTGGCGGACGCGCCGTCGTCAAGAACCGCCGACTCAAGGGTCGGCGCCGGCTCACTGCGTAGGAGGGTGCCGAGGAATGCTCCGGCGGGCCGCCCGCACAGCGCGGTCCGGGGAGTTGACCGAGTGCCACCGGCCCATGGAACAAGCCATTTCTCAGCACCGTCCTCGCGGATTTGTTTCGCTGGGCTCGTCGCGGTTTGGTCGGGTCTATCGGAAGGGGCACCGGTCTGAGAGCGGCGGCATTCGCGTGATCAGCGTCGAGGCGGAAGTGGGGCCGCCCCAGGTGGGTATCGTTGCGGGACGAACGGTGGGGAACGCGGTGCGAAGGAATCGCGCCAAACGGCGGCTCAGGGAGGCGTTGGGCCGGGTCGCCCTGCGACCGGACACCGCCTACGTCGTGGTTGCCTCACCAGAGGTTGTCGCGATGCCGTTTGGGACGCTGGTTGGCCGGTTGGGCGAGGCGATTGCAGGAAGCGAGGAAACCCAAGGATGACGGACCAAGGAGCGCAAAGCGCAACCCCGGCAGCACGCACGCTCCTGGGCTCGATCCGGGTGTACCAGAAGCTGCTCTCCCCGTTCATGGGCGGCCACTGCCGCTTTCACCCTTCGTGCTCGCACTACGGCTATGAGGCGATACAGGTGCACGGGGCTGCCAAGGGTTCGTGGATGGCCGTCAAGCGGATCGGACGCTGCCAACCCTTCCACGAAGGTGGCTTGGATCTGGTGCCGCCACGAAGCGATGATCTGCCGGGGAGTGCGGCATGATGTCGAGCCTCGGGGCATTGGTGGCTGCCATCCCAATTTGGGACCAACTGATCGACCTCCTCGGCGGTGCCCTCAACTTTTTCTACCAGATTATTCCAAATCTGGGAGTCGCCATTATCATGTTGACCCTGGTGTTGTCGCTGTTGCTCTTCCCCTTGACGTGGAAGCAGACGCGGTCGATGCGGGCAATGCAAGAGATCCAGCCGGAGGTGAAGCGGCTGCAGAAGGAGCTGAAGGGGGATCGTGAGGAGCTGAACAAACAGCTGATGGAGCTGTACAAGGAGAGGGGGGTCAACCCGGCGGCGGGTTGTCTGCCGCTCATCATCCAGATGCCAATCTGGTTCGCCCTGTTCCGGGTGCTGCGCTCAACCGACACCTATATCGAGACGGCGCCCGGCGAGACGATCAACGCCTCGTTTCTGGGGATGGACCTGACCATCTCCCCCAGCACCGCAATTCCGGACGCCTTCTCCAGCGGCGACTACCTCGCCGCCATCCCCTACATCATCCTGCTGATCTTCATCGTGCTTGCCGGATTTTACCAGCAGTACCAGACCACCTCGATGCGCAGCACCGGCGACGATACCGAGAAGACGCCACAGCAGCAGTCGATGCAAACGGCAATGAAGATCATGCCGTTGTTCTTTGGATTCATCACCTGGTCGCTCACCGCTGGTCTTGGGATCTACTTCGCCACCTCGAGCCTGTTCCGCATCGGACAGCAGTGGTTCATATTCCGCATGGATGACCTCGATCCCAGGGAGATGCTGAGGGAAGGGTTCCGCAGGGAATTGGAGGCCGAGTCTGAAGAGCCCTCGGCGGATGACGACGACGCTTCGCCCAAAGGGCCGTCGCAGCACACCAGCAAGAAGAAAAAGGGTCGGAGGAGGAAGTAGATCGATGGAGTGGGTCGAGGTAAGCGGCAGTACCGTTGATGTCGCCGTGCAGGCGGCGCTCGAGGAGTTGGGACTCAACTCCGTTGAGGAGGCTCAGGTCGAGGTCCTCCAGGATGCGACCACCGGCTTCCTCGGGGTGGGAAGCAAGCCGGCGATCGTCAAGGTGGTGAAGACCCCCAGGGAGAAGGCCCGGCGCGGCCGTCGTTCCGGTGGGGGATCGCGAAAGGGACAGCCATCGCAGAAGCAGGCGGCGAGACAGAAGAAGCCGAAGAGCCGGCCGAAGAAGCTGGACGGGGAGCGTCGAAACATGGAAACACCAACCGACAACAAGCGTGAGCGGCCGGAGCCTGCACCAATCGAGGAGCAAGCCGAGGTGGCCACGGCCTTCCTCGATGGCCTGCTGGCAGCCTTTGGGTTGGAAGGAGAGACTCAGTCTCGAATCGAGGAAGAGGTGCTGTACCTCGACATCGTTGGAGATCAGACCGAGGCGCTGGTTGGGCCGAAAGGCGCCACCATGTACTCGGTCCTCGAGCTCACCCGGACGACGGTGCAGCGAAAAACCTATGGCGCCCCGCGTATGCGCCTCGATATCGCCGGCTACGGTGCCCGGCGGCGAGAGGCGCTGGCGATCTACACGGCAAAGCTCGCCGAGCAGGTGATTGCCGACGGTGGTGAGGTGATGCTGGAGCCGATGAACGCCGCCGACCGCAAGGTGATCCACGATTCCGCGGCGGAGATCGACGGAGTACGCACCCATTCCGAGGGTGATGACCCTCGCCGGGCGGTGGTGATCTCCCCCACCGGAGGCGATTCCGACTGATTCGGCGGAATCGGGGGCAAGCAGCCCGATTTGCCCGAAGTAGCGCTCGGAGTAGCCGATATGGAGGCGGAGAAGGTTTCCCGTGAAACATGACGAAGCGGCCCTGCAACGCGCCGCTAACTGGGCCGGAGCCCGACTGTCTCCCTCCCAACTAGCGTTACTCACCGCCTACGCCGATTGGCTCATCGCCGAAGCAATCCCCGGCGGGGCCGTCGGACCCGCCGAGAGCGGTCGGATCATCGACCGCCACGTCGCCGATTCCCTCGTCTTTGGCGGCGCTTGGATCGAAAGGCCGCCGGAAACCCTTATCGACGTTGGTAGCGGGGCTGGTCTCCCCGGGATTCCCCTGGCGATTGCCTTCCCGGCGATTGCGGTGACGCTCCTCGACCGCTCGCAACGTCGCATCGATCTCACCAGGCGCGTGATCAACATCTTGCGTCTTCCCAATGTCGACACCATCCACGGACCGCTCGAGACCCACGGATTTCGCTATGGGGCCGCCGCCTTTCGCGGGTCGTTGTCCCCATCCGAGGCGGTGGTGGCTGCTCGTACGATTTTGGAACCGGGTGGTGTTGCCGCGATCGGATTGCATCGCGGCCCGCAGCGACCGGCTGGAGTCGACGGTAGCGAGCCCGGGGAGTCGTTCACCATCCTGGAAACTCCGGACGGAGTCCTTGACTCACCGGCGTGGCTCCTTAGGATGACCGTAACCTGAAGGGGTTCTGAGCACTCTGATGTCTGCTGCCACCATCGTCACCATCGCCAATCAGAAAGGTGGTGTCGGCAAATCGACGACAGCCATCAACCTGGGTGCCGGGTTGGCGCTGCAGGGCGAGCGCATCTTGCTGGTGGACCTGGACCCCCAGGGGAACACCACGAGCGGTCTTGGCATCGACCGCGCCGCCATCGACCTATCCACCTACGACCTCATGATCGACGACGTCGCCACCGAAGACGTGGTGGAGCCATCCTCGGTGGGCGGGCTATTCGTCATCCCGGCCACGATCGAGCTCGCCGGTGCCGAAATCGAGCTGGTGTCGATGTTTTCTCGGGAGCATCGACTGGCGAATGCGCTGAAATCCGTGGTCGATGAATACGACTTCGTGCTGGTCGACTCCCCGCCCTCGCTGGGATTGCTCACCATCAACGGCCTAACCGCCGCCGATGAGGTGCTGATCCCGATCCAGTGCGAGTATTACGCGCTCGAGGGTGTCGGCCAACTGATGCGCAACATCAATCTGGTGCAGTCCAGCCTTAACCCTCAACTAGACGTCGAAGGCGTGGTCTTGACGATGTTCGATGGGCGGACCACGCTATCGAAACAGGTCACCGCAGAAGTGCGCGATCATTTTGGGAAGACGGCGTACAAGACCGTGATTCCCCGTACCGTCCGTCTTTCGGAGGCGCCTTCCCACGGGGAGCCCATCGAGGCATACGATCGGATGAATCGGGGAGCGATCGCCTATCGCGAGTTGGCCGCCGAGTTCCGGAGGCGACATGGCCGCTCGTAAGAGTGGGCTTGGTCGAGGGCTGGATGCCCTGATCCCGGTCGAGCACCCGGTCGGGGGATTCGCCGAGGTCGATCTCGAGTCGGTGGCACCGAATCCGCTCCAGCCGAGACGGCGTTTCGACGACGATGCCCTCGAAGAGCTGGCCGCCTCGATCCGGGAGGTGGGCGTGCTGCAACCGATCGTGGTACGTGCCGGCGACGAGGAGGGTCATTTTGTCCTCATCGCCGGAGAGCGACGGTTGCGTGCCTCCGAGCTTGCCGGCTTGGGGCGGATCCCGGCGATGATCCGGTCCGAAAGCAGGGAAGGAGGAGATCTGACCGAGGCGCTCATCGAGAATTTGCAGCGCCAGGATCTGTCTCCGCTCGAGGAGGCCGCCGCCTACCGAAACCTCCTGGAAGATTTTGGTATGACCCACGAAGGCGTCGCCGAACGGGTCGGGAAGAGCCGGAGCGCGGTAACCAACACGCTGCGACTGCTGCAGTTGGCGCCCGCGATCCAGGGGATGCTCGATCGCGGCGAGCTCTCCGCTGGTCATGCCAGGGCTCTGCTTTCGGTGGACGATCCCGCCTATGCCCTGAACATTGCCAGACGTGCGGTGGACGAGGGATGGTCGGTGCGTCTCGTCGAAGAGGCGGCGAGGGAGCGGAGCCAGCCGCCGCCATCCAACCGAGCGCCGCGGCAGGCTCGCCCGGCGGCGATCATCGAGCTCGAGGAGCGGCTGACCGATCGCCTGGGCACGACGGTGACGATTCGGCCCAAGGGAGATGGTGGCCGCCTGATCATTCGGTACGGCTCCCTCGATGATCTCGAGGCGATCTATCGGGCGTTGTTCTCCTGAGGCACACCGAGGCGATATAGCTCGATGATTCCCGCTGCGATCCGGGAGCCCAATGGCGAGGTCAAACCGGCGACGGCAATAACCACTGCGGGGGAACGGGTTTCCCGCAGCATGGGCGTCGCCCTGGGCTCCACCGGCAGCGCGAGGCGGCGAGCGACGGCCTCGGCGACCACCCTGCCCGCCGGGCTCGATGACAGATTCGTACCGAAGTAGAACACGCCTCCATGTGCCGAGCCGGCATCGGTGATGGAGACCACGAGGTCGGCGTCGAGGCGATTGGCCCGGCGGGCTCGCACGTGCTCGTCCGGAACGGTGTCGATGCTGCGAGAGAGCAACGGCATCGCCCCGGCCCGGCGCAGCGTCATCACGGCTCCCGTTGCTGCCTGCCAGGTCAATTCGGCATACGCCTCATCCTCGCAGGCAGGGTCGACATAGATGCGGGCCCCGGCAATCGGCTGTGGGAACGAAGCGATCCAGGCATGCTCTCGAACCGTCTCACGGCCGTGCTTCGATGTCTCTCTATCCATCAGCGCCAGCTCCTGGGCGACTGCGGCACCGACGATCCCATCCTCGGCCATGCCTCGATTGTGTTGGAAATCGAGGACCGCGGTGAGGGTCTCGGGGCCAAAGAGGCCGTCCACGTTGCCCGCATCGAATCCGAGCGAGCTCAGCGCCTGCTGCAGGGCGGAGATGTCGTCGCCACGCATCATCGGGACCCTTCGATAGAGCATCCGATCGCCGAGGCGGTAGCCGGCGTCCACCAGTGACTGCCACGTGTGTTGTCCCACGATGGCGTCGGAGGGGAGACCGCGGGAGCGCTGGAAATCGGCAACGGCGCCTGCTGTGACCGTCCCGTATTCGCCCAGCCGATCGGGCCCGGTGGGGAAGCCGAGCCCGAGCAGGCGACGTTGAATGTCGCGAACCGGCTCGCCCCGGTCTCCCTGGTGGTATTGCCTCACACCAGAGAAGTTAGCTAACGAACGTCTCGAGCTCCGATTCGAGTTGGGCGCGGCTGCGGGCGCCGACGAGGCGCTTCTTCTCCTGGCCGTCCTGGAACACGATCATGGTGGGGATGCTCATCACGCCGTACTCCATGGCGGTCGCCTGGTTTTCGTCGACGTTCAGCTTGACGACGTTGAGCTTTCCCGCCTGCTCACCAGCGAGCTCCTCGAGCGGTCCCTCCATCATCTTGCACGGTCCACACCACTCGGCCCAGAAGTCGACGAGGGTCGGCGTAGATTCACCAACCAGCTCGGCGAACGTGGCGTCGGTGGCGTCGGTCGTGTTCTGTCCCATGGCTACTCCTTGTGATCCTGTTTTGAACTTGGGTTGCCTGCAACCTCATCCGGCCCGTCATCCTTCCCGAGACTCGAGCCAGCGCTCGGCGTCGAGCGCCGCCTGGCATCCGTGGCCGGCGGCGGTCACCGCCTGCTGATAGACGTGGTCGACCACATCGCCCGCCGCAAAGACGCCCTCGACCGAAGTTGCGGTGCCCGGCGTCCCGGTGACGATGTAGTTGGCCTTGTCCAGCTCGAGCTGGCCCTGGAAGATATTGGTATTGGGATCGTGGCCGATGGCAAGAAACATCCCGTCGAGATCCAGCGTCGATTCCTCGCCGGACTCGAGGCTCTTGAGGCGCACGCCGGTCACGAGATCATCGCCGAGCACCTCCTCGACCCCGGTGCTCCATCTCACGTCGATCTTGGGATTCTCGAGAGCTTGCGACGCCATGATCTTCGAGGCGCGGAACTCATCACGGCGATGAATGATGGTGACCTTGTTGGCGAATTTGGTGAGGAAGATGGCCTCCTCCATGGCGCTATCGCCTCCGCCGATGACGGCCAGGTCCTTGTCGCGGAAGAAGAAGCCGTCGCACGTGGCGCATGCGGAGACGCCGTACCCGCGTAGCCGCGCTTCTCCCGGCACGTCGAGCCATCTGGCAGACGCCCCGGTGGCAACGATCACGGCTTCGGCCTCGTAGAGGTTCTCGCCGACCCACACCTTGAACGGGCGCTCGGAGAGATCGACACTGCTGACGTCGGAGGAAACGATTCTGGTGCCAAACCGCTCGGCCTGTTTGCGGAAGGACTCCATGAGCTCGGGTCCCATGATCCCGTCGGGGAAGCCCGGATAGTTCTCAACATCCGTCGTGAGCATCAGCTGGCCACCGCGCTCGAAACCTTCGATCATGAGCGGGTCGAGGTCGGCGCGCGCTGCGTAGATGGCCGCGGTGAGCCCGGCGGGTCCCGATCCGATGATGAGCATCGTTTCTGTCATTCGCGGCTACTCCTGGCCGGAGTCGTCTTCGGGGAATCGACGCATCCAGACCAACGCACCGACCACGATCAATATGCCGCCAACGATGGCGTAGGCAACCTCCTGGCCGACGAGCTCTCCGAAGGCCCGGAAGAATGCAACGAGCAGCCAGATCACACCGAGGATGGCGATCATCGCCAGCATGATTCCCAGCGCAGACCAGGTGATCGCGTTCTCGGCGCGGTCAATCGTCATCGAGCGAATCTTGGTGGTGACGGTCTGGAGGAAATCGGCGATCTCAGCCGGAAGGTCGCGGTCCCGATTGGTCATAGTGGCGAGGTTAGTCCAGGGGCCGGTTCACCCAGCTGATGTGACCCCACAGGTGGCGAGGTTGATGGTCAAGACGATCTCCTCGCCGGTGGCAGCGACGGTGACGACGGCCACCACTTCGTCTCCGCTCTGGGTGACGCTGCCGACGATGACGGCCTCGCCGGTTGCCTCACCTGCCGAGCCAAAGCATCGCGAAATCGCCGCGTAGTCGACCGTGGCCTGCTCGGTGGCGCGGCGTGTGGCCGACTCGACGTCGGCGATATCGACATCATCCCCCAGCACGGGAAGCTCCAGGCTCGCCGGCGCGTCCGGAGCCGCCTTCAAAGAGAACGAGGATGTATCGGGGGCGTCCAGCTCGGTGACGGTCGCCGCCACGGTCGTCGGGGAAGCGGCGGCCCGCTCTTCAACACCCTCGGAGGTGTCGGCCTGCTGTTCACCACCTTGGGAGGTGTCGGTGTCCTCAGCGGCGCCGGCGAGCGGATCGGAGGCGAGGGTCGGAGTGGTGGTCATGGCGGAAGGAGCGCTGGCAACCCCGGTCGAACCATCGTCGTCGAACACGTTTGGTGCCACCACCACCGCAATGATGATGACCGCAGCGGTCGCCAGACCGGTGAGCGGCGCCCACCATCGGTTCCACCCGGAGGCGACGGCGGCGGCAGGGGCGGCGGCGGCCTCTTCGATATGCAGCTCGGCGCGCAGCGTCGCGTTCAGCCGGCCGTGCTCGGCAGCGGTCATCGAAACCCTGGGCTCGGCGCGCAGTGCGGTGACGACCGAGAGTTGCTCGTCGTAGGCGGAGCGGAGCTGCGGGCTTGCCTCCACGCGGGCTATGCCTTCCTCCTGTTCGACGGGAGATAGCTCTCCGGCGATGAGCGAGGTGATGAGCTCGATGTCGTTGTCGTTCATGAGTCTTCTCTTGGATGCTTCGGAGGGGGCGCCAGGTTCCCGAGTTCTTCGGCTAGCTGACGCCTGGCCCGAAACACGCGGCTCTTGATGGTGCCGATCGGAATCTGAAGCGTATCGGCGGCGTCCTCTAGCGACATGCCTTCGAGATCGACCAGGACGGCCGCCGCGCGGAACTCGGGTGTGATCTTGCCCAGAGCGCGCTCGATCTCGGGGCGCAGCTCGATAGCGCCGATCTCGTCCCCGCTCTTGGGGTCCGCCGGGTCGAGGTGCTCCGGCAGCGGATCGGTCCGCTTTCGCTTAGCCCGCCGGAGGTGGTCATAGCAGGCGTTGACGGTCACCCGATAAAGCCAGGTGCTGAATGCGGCCTGCTCCTTATAGCGGTCCGCCTTGCGAAAGACCGTCAAGAACACGTCCTGAGTCGCATCCAGGGCGGCGTCGCGGTTGCGGAGCATGCGAAGACAGATAGAGAACACCCGGTCCTCGTGTGCCTGCATGAGCGCGTCGAACGCCTCCACGTCACCGGCGAGATAACGTCGAATCAGATCCCGGTCTGCAGCGGCGCGATCGGTCATCGCCGCAGATTCTCGCGCAGTCCAGGTGTGGGGTCATCGTTTCTCCCCCCTTTAGCCTCAATCCACGGTTTCTCTGAGCCGCAGCGCTGCTTCGGTTTCTCCCCACCGTCGAGGTGGGGGAGATGGCCGGCAGGCCAGAGGGGGCCACCGGAGGCGAAACCATCGCATGGGGCAGCCCCCTCTGCGGATTCGCGACACCGATCGCGGCATCGACGCCGGGCGAATCCGCGTCTCCCCCACTTCGTGGTGGAGACGAAGAGCCGTCCACCCTCTCACCCTTTTCGTGAACCGCCTGATCGGATGAAACACCGACCCTGCCGGGCATTCGGCTCACCTCGCGTCCCGAGACCGCGGATCCAGGCTTTTGAGGGAGGTGGCAGCCGACCGAAGGGAGGCTGACGGAGGGGGCTACCAGGCCTGTGGTGACAGGCGTATAACCCCCTCCCCGCCTTGATGAGAGCTTGATTGATCGGACGATCGGTCGGCTGCACGCGCGGGAGCGATCAAGAACCTCTCATCGGCGGTACTCCCGCCAAGAGCCCCCCTCCCGGCCCTGCGGGCCGACTCCCCCCCAGGGGGGAGAAACGAAGATCCCACATCTCAACCCCACCCGGTGTCGCTATCGCGAAACAGGACATCAAGGGGGGAGGAAACGAGCCGAGAGTTCACCGGTGTCGCCACCTAGCGCGACCGTTCACTCTGAGGGAGGAGCCAAGCGGCTCATGAATGCTGGCTCATAGCTCATAGCTCATAGCTCATAGCTCATTGCTCACAGCTCATAGCTCACAGCTCACTCTCTACACTCGCCGTCGATGACCGTGACCGAGACCCAGACTCCGGAAGCCCAGGACGAGCAGAGTCCATGGCGGCTCCGGCCCAGCGTCGGTCTTGGCATCCTCGCCGCGCTGGCCTTTGTTGGGACGCTGCTCGCCGGCTGGCTTGGCACCCTGCCCGAAGAGCCGGACTTCGAGGTTGGGCGCCAGGTATTCGGCAACATCCCTGCGGTCGTGGTCACCCTGTTCTACTTCACCGTTGCCACCTTCCTCGCCGTCTCCCTCTACCTCTTCGCCCAGCGGGCCCGAAGCTGGGAGCGCGGCGCCCGGGCGGTACGCACCGGGCAGTGGAAGCAGCGGACCAAGAAATTCGTCGGGGCGGTGACGATGCGCACCGTGATGGAGGACCCGACGGCCGGGGTGATGCACTCGCTGATCTACTGGAGTTTCATCATCCTCTTCCTGGGGACGGTGACCCTCGAGCTCGACCATCTAGCCCCCAGCGGGCTCAAGTTCCTCCACGGCGCCTCCTATCAGGGCTACTCCTTCGTCCTCGATTTGGCCGGGCTGACCTTCCTTGCCGGGCTGGCCTGGGCGGCGATCCGGCGCTACGGGCAGCGTCCGTATCGGTTGCGGACCAAGACCCGGCCCGAGGACGCCTGGATCCTCGCCGTGCTCGCCGGCATCGGCGTCACCGGGTTCCTCACCGAGGCGGCGCGGATCTCCCTCGAGGGACAGCCTTCCTTCGAGGTGTGGTCCTTTGTCGGGTACCCGTTGAGCGCCCTCATCCCCGAGTCGTCCGCGTCCGGGATCCATCAGACGCTCTGGATCGTTCATGTCGTCCTCTTTCTGGCCTTCCTGGTGATGCTGCCGGTCACCAAGCTCCGCCACATGGTGACCACGCCGGTCAACCTCGCCCTGCTTCCCAGGGAGCGGCCAAAGGGAGCGATGCAGGAGGTGCCCAACCTCCTCGAGGCGACCGATATCGAAACCGTCGGCGCCTCCCGGGTTGAGGACTTCACCTGGAAGCAGCTGTTCGACACCGACGCCTGCACGATTTGCGGGCGCTGCACCCAGGTGTGCCCCGCCAACCAGACTGGCAAGGCACTCGATCCGCGTGAGATCGTGCTCAAGCTGGGTCAGGTGGCGGCGGACACCTATGGGATCTCACCACCGGTGAGCGTCGACGCCGACCTCACCGTCTCTTCGGATCTGGTATTCGAGCGGATCACCGCAGAGGAGCTGTGGGCGTGTACCACGTGCCGGGCCTGCGACGAGGCCTGCCCCGCCGGGCTGGAGATCGTCGACAAGATCCTCGACATGCGCCGGTTCCTGACGCTCATGGAAGCCGACTTCCCCACCGAGCTGGGACGGACCTATCTGAGCCTGGAGAACTCATCGAACGTCTACGGCGCGGACCAATCGACTCGGGGTGACTGGCGCGACGAGCTCGACTTCGAGGTCAAGATGCTCGGCGAGCCGGGCGTCACCGCCGAATACCTGTATTGGGTGGGATGTGCCGGCTCCTTCGACGAGCGGAACCGGAAGGTGACGATCTCAACCGCCAAGCTGCTCCACGAGGCCGGTGTCGACTTCGCCATCCTCGGACCGCAGGAGCTGTGCACCGGCGATCCGGCGCGTCGTACCGGCAACGAGTACGTCTTCCAGGGCCTCGCCCTGCAGAACATCGAGACCCTCAACGACCTGGGAGTGGAGAAGGTCGTCACCCAGTGCCCCCACTGCTTCAACACCCTTGGCAACGAGTATCCCCAGTTCGGTGGCGACTACGAGGTGATGCACCACTCCGAGCTGCTCATGTCGCTCGTGGGCGAGGGACGGATCACGCCCAAGTCGAGCGGGCAGACCGTCACCTTCCACGACCCTTGCTACCTGGGGCGAACCAACGACGTCTATGTCGCCCCCCGGGAAGTCGTCGACGCCGTCGGCACCCGTGTCGAGATGCCGAGGAACGGAACCAACGCCTTCTGCTGCGGGGCCGGCGGCGGCAAGATGTGGTACGAGGAGACCACGGGGAAGCGGATCAACATCGAGCGCACCGAAGAGGCCGTCGCCACCGGCGCCGAGGTCATCGCCACCGGCTGCCCGTTCTGCTTTGTGATGCTCGACGACGGCATCCGTGAGCTGGGTCGGGAGGAGGAGGTCGTGGTCAAGGACCTGGCGACGCTCCTCGAGGAACAGGCCCTGGGCGATTGAACGAGTGGGCGGCCACCGTTCTGGTCGGTATCGGCGTTGCGGTAGGGATTGCCGGGGTGATCCTTCCCATCCTGCCCGGCCTCTGGCTCATCTGGGGGGCGTCCCTCCTCTATGGCTTCCTGGTCGGGTTCGACGGCTGGGCATGGCCGGCGCTGGTCGCCATCACGGCGCTGGCGGCGGTCGGGACCGCGATCGTCTACTACCTGCCGGCCAGGAAGAGCGGAGGGCTGGGGATACCGGGGTGGGGGCAGCTCTTCATTGCGGCGTGCGCCGTCGTCGGCTTCTTCGTCATCCCCATCGTCGGGGCCATCGGCGGGGTGGTCGTCGCAACGGCGTTCGTGGCCGTGATCGTCGAGCGCGACCTTCGCAACGCGGGAGACACCGCCTGGGCGATGTTGGTCGAAATCCTGAAGGCGGCCGCGATCCAGCTGGCAATCGCCCTGGCGATGGCCGTGGTCTGGGGCTTGTGGGCGTTCACCGTCGTGGTGTGACCGTTCTTGCGGACATTGACGCCGAATAGTTCGCTCATGTCCGCAAGAACGGTCAGGATCGCGGTTCTGAGGCGGCGGTGAGGGCGGCGGCTGCGGCGAACAGCGCGGCGGTCAGCGCCATCGGGAGGACGTAGGACCCCGATCCGTCACGGAGGAGGCCGACGATCAACGGGCCGGCGGCGGCGAGCGTGGCGACGATGGTCCACTGCGTGCCCATGATGCGGCCATACCGTGGCCCCGAGTACCAGCGGCTCATCACCACGGCGCGCATCGGCGTGGCCGCTCCGAACGCCAAGCCGAAGACGATGAAGTGTGCCCCCATTTGCCACGGCACGTCGGCGATGGCGGCCAGGGCGGTGGCTCCGCCCATGATCAGGGTCACCGCGGCCGCCACCAACACCGGGCGGATCCGATTGGACAGGTAGGGAGCGATCAGGCGGCCGGGGAGGCTCAGCAACCCGGCGACGGCGGCCCACCACACCACCACGGTGATGGCGAACCCCGCCTGCTCGAAGACGGCGATACGGTGGAAGATCAGCGCCTGGACCGCCATGAAGGTGAGCAGCGTCGCCGCGGTGAAGAGGGCAAATCGGCGGTCCCGGAAGAGGTCGGTCGGCCGGGAACTCGGTGGGGTCTCGTGATGCTGGCGTCTTTCGCCCATGTGGCTGGGGAAGACGAAGACGGTGGCGACGAGCCCGGTCACCAGCAGGACGGCCGCCAGCGTGACCGCCGCCCACCGCCATCCCACGGACACGGTGAGGAACCCGGTGAGCGGGATGAAGATCGGTCCGGCGAGCCCGCCGATGACGGTGAGTATGGCGAGCGAGCGGGTGCTGCCCGCCAGGCCGAACCACTGATCGACGGCGATGAAGGCGGGCTCGTAGAAGGTCATGGCCCCGGCGGGGCCGATGAGCACCCACGACACCAGGACCAGCTGCCAGCCCGTCTGGGACGCGGCGAGCAGGACCAGACCGGCGGCGCCGACCACCGTTCCCAGCGCCATGATTCCCCGCACCCCGTGCCGATCGACGGTGCGTCCGACGATGAACGCGAAACCACCGCCGACGAGCACGGCTCCCGTCCACGCCAGCGACAGCAACGAGATCGAATACTCGGCTCCGGCAGCCTCCTTGGTGATGAAGATCGAGTAGGCGTAGAACAGCGTGCCAAACGCCACCATGACCAGCACCGATAGGGCGATGATCGGCACCAGCGAACCCGTTCTTGGGTCCTCAGCAGTCATACATGGCCGCAGGAGACCCAAGGACGGCTAACGCGACTCACACCAGGCTCTGATGATCGCCTCCAGGTCGGCCCGGTTGGCGGTGAGATCGTCGGCATCGTCGAAGCGCATGGTTCGGACCTGCTTGCCGTCACGTTCGAGCCGGGAGTGATCGCCGGGGATCTCGCCACCCTTGTGGAACATCAGGCTGACGAAGTTCTTCGCCCCGAGGGTGAAGCTGACGATGTTGCCCTGGTAGGCGAAGGTGGGGGTCTTCCACTTGATCGACTCTTCCACCCGGTCGTCGGCCTCCATGATGATCTGGCGGGCCAACTGGAGTGAGTCGATGAGCGGGTTGTCCCTCTGGTCGGCGGACCACTCGTCGACGTCGGGGTTGGTGGTGGGCATGTATCCCAAAGGATACGGCGAGTGGGTTCGTGTACGGTTGCTCACCGATGGAACCGCCCATCCAGTACAGCCAGACCTCCGACGGCGTCAGCATCGCCTTCTGGGCCATGGGTGAAGGCTTTCCGCTGATCGTCATGCCCTCGATGCCATGGTCCCACCTGCAGCTGGAGTGGTCGATCCCGGAACTACGTCGTTGGTACGAAGAGCTCGGACGGAATCGCATGCTGGTGCGTTACGACGGCCGCGGCTTTGGTTTGTCCTCGCGCCGGGTCGAGTCCATGACCCTCGAAGACCAGGTGCGCGACCTCGAAGCAGTCATCGACCGAACAGGGACCGATCAGGTCGACCTATATGCAGGGCTGCACTCGGGACCCCCGGCCATCTCTTATGCGGCACAGCAACCCGACCGTGTTCGACACCTGGTGCTCTTCTGCTCCTATGCCGATGGCGCCGAGTTCGCTACGTCGCCGCTCACCCAGGCCACGCGTCCCATCATCAACCAGGCGTGGGACTTCTATACCGAAGCGGTGGCCCGGCTGTTGCTCGGGTGGTCGGAGAACGACGCCGCCGAGCGCTTTGCCAAACTGATCCGGGAGTGCACAACGCCGGAAATGGCCGATATGGCTCTCACCGCAACCACGACCTTCAACGTCACTGCCCTGTTGCCGGAGGTCACATCGGCGACGCTTGTGCTGCACCGTCGGGAGCTGGCGATTACCGCTATGGAGGACGCCCGTACCCTCGCCGCCGGCATCCCAAAGGCCCGTCTCGCCGTGCTCGAGGGGACGTCGGTTGCCCCTTACCTCGGAGATGCCGACTCGGTGGTAGCCGAGATCGATGCCTTCCTCGGCGGTCGATCCACCGCCGACGTCCGGGTTCGGAGTGCAGCAGCGAGCGCCGGCGCTCTCCGCACCATCCTGTTCACCGACGTCGAGGGTTCGACCGCGTTGACCGAGCAGCTTGGCGATGACGCTTCCCGCGAGGTGATGCGCGAGCACGAGCGGATTGTCCGCGAGGGGCTGGTCAGGCACGGCGGAGATGAGGTCAAGACGATGGGAGATGGCTTCATGGCCTCCTTTGGTTCCGCCATCGCGGCCATAGAGTGCGCGATCGACTTGCAGCGTCGATTCGCTGCTCACAATGCGTCGACGGATCATCAGATCCTGATCCGGGTCGGGATGAGCGCCGGGGAGCCGATCGCCGAGGATGGCGACCTGTTCGGCACCACGGTCATCGCCGCAGCCCGCATCGGAGCCCAGGCGGATGGTGGAGAGATCCTGGTGTCCGATGTGGTCCGCCAGCTCGTCGCCGGGAAGGGCTTCGACTTCAGCGACCGCGGCGAGGTGACCCTCCGCGGGTTCGATGAGGCGCAGCGACTCCATGAGGTCCGTTGGGCCGATGATCCCGGCACCGAGCCCGCATAGAGGCTTTCCCGGGCTCAGACCCGGCATCGAGTACCGTTGACCGCCAGGAGGAAAGCCTTGCCCACCAGCACCGCCAGCTTCGGCGCGGGTAAACGCGAGAGCCACGATGCTTCGGCGTATTACGCCCGCCGCATGACCCAGGTGAAGGAGTCGCTCGAGGTCGGAGAGCTGCGCGATGCTCCGGCCAATGTCCTCAACCAGGTGTTCGTTCAGTCCTCGGAGCAGATGGATCAGCTGCCGGACAACTGCGTCGCTCTCATGGTGACCTCGCCTCCCTACAACGTGGGCAAGGAGTACGACGAGGATCTCGGCCTCGACGAGTACCTCGGGCTCCTCGACCGGGTGTTCACCGAGACCTACCGGGTGATCGAACCGGGTGGGCGGGTGGCGGTGAACGTCGCCAACCTCGGGCGCAAGCCCTACCTCCCCCTCAACCATCTGGTCGCCGGGCTGCTCGGCGATATCGGATTCCTCCTCCGTGGCGAGATCGTGTGGCAAAAGGCAAAGGCCGCCGGAGGGTCCACGGCGTGGGGATCGTGGCAGTCGGCGAAGAATCCGACCTTGCGGGACATCCATGAGTACGTGATCGTCGCCTCCAAAGGCTCGTTCCGCCGCAGCAGGGCGGGTGAAGACACCATCAGCAAGGAGCAGTTCCTCGAGGCAACGGTTTCGGTGTGGGACATCCTCCCCGAGTCCGCGCGCCGGGTAGGGCATCCTGCCCCGTTTCCGGTCGAGCTCCCGGAGCGGCTCATCGAGCTGTACAGCTTCGCCGACGACCTGGTGCTGGATCCGTTCCTGGGGTCGGGATCGACCGCGGTAGCAGCGGTGCAGACGGGGCGCCACTACGTCGGGTACGAGCTGGACCCCGGCTACGCCGAACTGGCAGAGCGGCGGATCGCGGCCGCCCATGCCGATCTCCACGCCGAGTCGTGACGGAGGCGACCGACACGCCGATGGAACGGGCCGTCCTGGCCGCGGTCCCATTTCTGCTCGTCGGGCTCATCCTGTCGCTCCCGCTCCTCCTCGTGTCCTGGACCCCGCCACCGATCACCCCGGTCACCGTCCACCTGTCGGCGCTGGTCCTGCTCGGTCTGGTGTTGGCGGTGCGTCTGGCACCGCTGGCCGGGTCCGATTGGTTCCTCGGTCAGGGCTGGTCTGCCTTCTGGCGCCTCGCCGCATCCGGGGTAACCGTCGTTGTCATCGTCACCGGAGTGGTGGCACTGGTGACCCTGGCCTCGTCCGCAGCGCTCCGCTACCCGCCTTCGATGCAGTTCCTGCAGCTGCTGTCGGCGGTGGACATTGCCTGGGCGGGGGCGGCCCTGATCATCGGCGCCCACCGAGCCTGGGGGCGAGTCGCCGCCATCGCCGGCGGCATCATCCTCGGCGTGGTCTGTGTTCTCGCGATCTGGAAGTATCTCGACGTCGTGGGCTTCGGCCCCGCCGGGGAGTGGATCGTCGACGGCACCGCACTCATGACCTATGTGATCCCCGCCGACATGGCCGCCGCCACCGTGGCCGTCGTCGTGTTCACCTACGGCACCTGGCGGCAGGGGTCGTAGCTCGTCTCCCCCGCTTCAGCGGGGGAGACGCGGAGGGCCCCCAGGCCCGACGCAGAGGGGGCTCTGGGAGTCGGCGATATCCCGATGAACACATGCGAGGGTTGACTCCCCTAGGAGCCCCCTCCGCTCGCAGACTCCGTCGCTTGCGGGAGAGGCGAAGACGTGGCTCCCCGCGGCGCTGTCGCTTGCGGGAGAGGCGACAGAGCTGGCTCCCCGCGGCGCTGCCGCTTGCGGGAGAGGCGAAGACCTGGCTCCCCGCGGCGCTATCACTTGCGGGAGAGGCGAAGACCTGGCTCACCGCGCAGAGGGGGAGGCAAGATCTCTCTCACGCGATCGAGCAGGCCAGTCCCCAGTCGTACTCGGCGAACTCGACCTTGGGTCGGGTCGTCCACACCCAGTCGGCGTCTCTCGGTGGTAGCCGTAGCATTAAAAAAAAAACGATCGAGCGTCGGCGCGAGGGGAGGAGGGTCGGCATCCGGTGGGGGACAACGAAATCGCGCCCGTACCAGAGGAAAACCCGCGACAACCGCAGGGTCCCTGCATCCCGGTCGACTGCCGCTCCGCCAGAGGACAGGAAACGCCGCATCTGATCGTCGAGCTGGCCGTCGACGTCCCCGCCGTAGGGCTCCAGGCGCAGCGTGGGGCACGAGACCGACCCACACACCAGTGCGGCATGGATCCGTGGGTCGCCAAAGCGCCGGATCTTGCCGTGCTCGATGTCGTTGAGCGTGAGCCGTTCATCGTTCACGCTCGCCCAGACGTCGTTGAAGGCACCGGGCACGCGCAGGACGCTCTCGGCATCGGCCGCCACAGCATCGGCGGCGAGGGCCAGGGCTCCGGCGTTGTATAGGTTCAGCCAGTAGGCCAGCGCCTCGGTTCGGGTCAGCGTTCTGGGGTCGAACCCGGCCAACCGATCCCGGTACCGCAGCAGTGCCTCGCGGCTTTCGGGGAGGGTGGCGGTGCCGTGCTGCTCGAGCTCATCCAGCACTTGGCCGAGATCGTTGTGGTCGAGGACGGCAGTCCCGGTCGGCATAGGCCGCGTCGTCCGGCGCGCCTTGAGGATGGCGGTCCCCACCTGGATCGGGTTTGGTTGTGTAGCCATGTATCACGTCAACCGGCTGCGAAGAAGGCTCGTTCCCTACTTTGTGCCCGCAGCTCGCAGCTCTACGGTGCGGAAGCCTCGGCCGCATCGATCTGCTCGGCCCTCGACCTCGTCACCATCCGCATCACGAGATACCCCACAATCCCGGCAATCGCCGATCCGAGGAAGATGCCGATCTTCGCCTCGTTGGTGAGGATCTCGGCCATGGCGGAGTTCCGGAACGCCAGCTCGGCGATGAACAGCGACACGGTGAACCCGATGCCGGCGAGCATGCCGATCCCGAGCACGTGGTTGAAGGTGACGTTGCGCGGCAGCTCACCGACCTTGAGGCGCAGTCCGATCCAGGTCGCCAGCGTGATGCCGACGGGCTTGCCGAAGACGAGCCCGATGGAGACGCCCAGGGCTACCGGGCTCACGATGGCCTCGGCGACATCGAAGTCGGAAAACCGGATGCCGGCGTTGGCGAGGGCGAATAAGGGAACCACCACGAACGAGGAGAAGCGGTGCAGGCGATACTCGAACCGCTCGACGGGAGGCACCGACTCGCGGGCGATCGCCTCCAGAGCGAGGGCGTCCTGATCGAGGCGCTCTCGAGCCTGCGGGGAGGCAGCGTTCATGTCGAATCGCTCCAGGATCCATCCGGCGCGGCGTCGGAACTCGTCGTCGCTGTATAGGGCGTGGGCAGGAACCATCAGGCCCAGGATCACGCCGGCGATGGTGGCGTGGACCCCCGATTCGAGAAAGGCGAACCACACGGCCAGGCCCAGCGGCACGTAGAGCAGCATCGAACGGATGCCGGCCTTGCGGGCGGCCAGAATCGCCGCCAGCACCCCGATAGCGAAGGCCAGCCACAGGAACGATAGGTCCTGGGTGTAGAAGATGGCGATCACCAGGATGGCCCCAATGTCGTCAACGATGGCCAGGGCCAGGAGGAAGAGCTTGGCTCCCACCGGGACCCGGGAACCGAGCAGTGCGATGACACCGACGGAGAAGGCGATGTCGGTCGCCATGGGGATACCCCAGCCGTTGAGGGCATCACCCCCTGTGCTCACGACCAAGCCCACGTAGATCAGCGCCGGCAAGATCATTCCTCCGAGGGCGGCCATGGCCGGCAGGGCCGCCTTTCTGATTCCGGCGAGCTCGCCGACCACGAGCTCCCGTTTGATCTCCATGCCGACCACGAAGAAGAAGATGGCCATCAGCCCGTCGTTGACGATCCCCTTCAGGGTCTCCTCGAAGTGGAACGACCCGATCTCGATGCTGAGCTGGGTGTTCCAGAAGGTGAAGTAGCTCTCGCTCCACGGCGAGTTGGCCCACAAGAGCGCCACGATCGTCGCCGCCAGCAGCACGATCCCGCCGGCCGCCTCGGTGTCGGCGAACTGCAATGCGGGGCGTACGAATCGTCGAGGTATGGCCCGGTCCGAGTGGAGCCATGTCTCGTGGAGCCGTTCGGAGTCATAGGACATGGAAACGTGAGGTTAGTTGGGTGGCGGATGGTGGCTCCGGCACCGCGGTACCATCGCCGCCCGTCAGGAAGGGGCCTTTCAGGTGTGGCTCGACGTCGTTCGGCTCGTCGCGGGCCTGATCGTCCTCAGCCTTGCCGCCGACCGGCTCGTGCGATCTGCGGTCACGATCTCTCGGGCCTTCGGGGTGTCGGCCATCATCATCGGCGCCGTGGTCATCGGGTTCGGGACCTCGGTGCCCGAGTTCGTCGTCTCCGGCCTCGCCGCCGTCGAGGGTGAGCTGGACCTGGCCGTCAGCAACGTGGTCAGCTCGAATATCGCCAACGTCACCCTGGTGCTCGGTACCGCCGCCATCATCTCGACTCTCGTCTCCCGGCGACAGGTGATCCGCCGCGAGGGCGCGCTCATGTTCGGCGCCGTGCTGGTCCTTGCCGCGGTGCTGGTCGACGGGAGGCTCGGTTTCCTGGAGGGTGTGGTGCTGCTCCTGCTCCTTGCCGGCGCCATCCTGCTCATGATGAGATGGTCGACGGATGATCCGGCTTTGGTAGCCCGCGTCCTGGACAGTGCTGGCGCGGCTCCTGATCCTGATGACGAAGAGGCTTCTGTCTCGGCCAGGTGGCGGAGCCAGGTTGGCCGGGAGATCGTGATCGGAATCCTCGCCCTCGTCGCCACGGTGATCGCTGCCAGCTTTCTGCTCGATGGGGTGCTCGGCCTGGGCGAGCACTTCGGTCTCTCCGTGGTGTCTCTCGGCCTGGTCACCGGAGTGGGTACCAGCCTGCCCGAGCTGGCGGCGGTTGTTGCCGCAGCCAGACGAAAGCAGCCGGAACTCGCTCTGGGAAACGTTCTCGGCTCCAACATCTTCAACTCACTCGGGGTGATCGGCTTAGCCGCCGTGCTCGGCCCCGGGTCCCTGGAGGGGATCACGCGACCCTTCCTGGCGGCAATGGTCGGAGTCGCCCTCGTAGCCGGGCTGTTCGCAGCCACCGGCAGGCGAATCGCCCGCATCGAAGGAGTGGCGCTCCTGGTCCTCTTCGTTGCCTATAGCGTGCTGGTGTTCGGCTGATGCGTGCCAACGACCAGGTTGCCTCCGCCCTCGAGCGGCTGGTGCTGTTGAAAAGACTGGAGGACGGGAGCGCCCGGTCGTTTCGCACCCGCGCCTACGAGCGGGCCGCAGAGGCGATCCGGGTGCTCCCCCAGGATGTGTCGACGCTTGATCTCGCAGCGCTGAAGGACATCGACGGCGTTGGGGACTCGACGGCCAGGAAGATCCGCGAGCTCGTCGAGACCGGCCGTATGCAGACGCTCGACGAGCTCAGCGCCAAGTACCCGGACGACTTTGTGGCGATGCTGCGGGTACCCGGTGTCGGGCCCCGCACCGCCATCACCTTGCGGGATGAACTCGGCATCGAGTCGGTCGATCAGCTCAGGGAAGCCGTCGCCGCCGAGCAAGTTCGCGAGCTGCCGGGGTTCGGCGCCAAGACCGAGGCGAAGATCGGCAAGGCGATCGACCGGCTCGGACTCGCCGGCAAGGATCGCCGCGTCCCGATCGGAACCGGTCTTCGCATCGCCGGGGGCCTGGTCGATCGGATCGGACCCCTCGAGGGAGTTTGCGCGATTCGCTATTGCGGGAGCCTGCGCCGATTCCGCGACACCATCGCCGACATCGATCTGCTGGTCGCCTCCCACGACCCGGCGCCCATCGTGGAGGTCTTCGTCGCCGAGGCTCAGGAGACGATCGGATCGGGCACCACCGGTGCCTCGGTGCGGACCGATGAGCTCCAGCTCGACCTCCGGGTCGTCTCCCCCGACCAGTTCGGTTCGGCGTCCCTGTACTTCACCGGCTCGAAGGCGCACAACATCGCGCTCCGACGGCGGGCCATCGCCAAGGGATGGATGCTCAATGAGTACGGGTTGATGGATGGCGACACCGTGGTGGCCTCCGAAACCGAGGAGGACATCTATCGGGCCCTGGGCCTCGAATTCATCCCACCGGAGCTGCGAGAAGACACCGGAGAGATCGAGGCGGCGGCAGGCGGCACGCTTCCGAATCTGGTGGAGGTGGCGGATATCCGCGGCGACCTCCACGTCCACTCGACGTGGTCGGGAGACGGGCGCAGCAGCCTGGAGGACATGGTGGAGGCCGCCGCCGGGCGAGGCCTCGAGTACCTCGCCATCACCGAGCACGGCGAGGATCTGTCCATCAATGGCCTGTCGCGCGAGCGGGTCCTTGAGGAACGAGCGAGCATCGAAGAGCTCCGTGCCCGATATCCGATGCTGACGATCCTCCACGGCTCCGAGCTCAACATCGATCCGGACGGCGGCGTCGACTACGACCCCGAGTTCCTCTCCGGCTTCGACTGGTGCGTCGCCAGCGTCCATTCACATTTCGATCTCCCCGCCGAGCGTCAGACCCGGCGCGTGGCCACCGCCATGGCCAACCCGGCGGTGAACGTCATCGGGCACCTCACCGGCCGTCGCCTCGGGCGCCGCCCTGGGATCGAGCTCGACTTCGAGGCGGTCCTCGACGCGGCCGCGGCCACAAGAACGGCCCTGGAGATCAACTCGCACATCGATCGTCTCGACGTCCCTGCCGACCTGCTGATTCGGGCCCGGGACCGTGACGATGTTCGCTACACGATCTCGACCGATGCGCATCACATCAGCGAGTATGCCAATCTGGAGTGGGGAGTTCTCAACGCCAGACGCGGCTGGGTGGAACGTCCCCTGGTCCTCAACACCTGGCCCCTCGCCGATTTCCTGGAGTGGGTGGGGTAGCGCACCGGAGCGCGAAAACGGCGTCTATTTCGTCACCGACGGCTGATAGCCTGGCGTTGCTTTGATCAACCAACCTGCCAGGGGTTCGGGGGAAGATAGCTCGTCCGATCCGCTCGTGGAACGGCCTCAAGAGCGACCCCAGCCGCCGTGGAATGTGGTGTGGACCAGGGGCAGTGCCACCAGCGAGGTGGCGGCGATGCTGTGCGAGACCGAGCCGATCCGGGTCGAAGGCGATCTGAGGGACGCCTGTGTCGATGCTCGCGCCGACGTGCTCGTCACCAAGAAGCTCAGCTCGTTCGACCTGGTCAACACCGTGTCTCCCTACAAGGTCGATCCGGACCAGGTGCACAGCGTTGCCGCGGCGGTCGGCTCTGGGCCGAACTCCATGCTGGCGGCGGCGGTGGCCTTCCGCATCTCGAAGCACCTCGGGGTTCCTGGAAGGCTGGTCACGGCAACGGCTCCGGGAGCCACAGAGGCCGCGGCACGTGAGATGCTCGACGACCTGGCCAAGGATGCCCCGGGACTGGCTCGTTCGGTTCAGCCGGGCGGGAGCGCGGCTTCAATCGTTGACGGCCTGGACCCGGAGACCCTGCTGGTCGTAGGAGAGCCGGGGGGATCGTGGCTGCACCGCCAGTTCTTTGGCCCGGGACGGAGGCTGATCCATGCCGCACCCACCGGCGCCCTCGTCGTGCGCGCCGCGCCGCTGCGATGCTTTCGCTTTGTGGAGGAGCCGGCGTACGTCGGGGCCAGGATGCGGGCCGGGGACGCGGTCAAGGTGATCAAGGCAAGGGTGATGCCGGTGGTCGATGATCGCGAGCTCGTCGGCATCGCGCGACGGTCGACCCTGCTCACCTCCGATGCGGACCTTCCGGTCGCAGACCTGATGGAGCCGGCGGTCGCACTCGAACAGGATGATCTGCTCGACGCCGCTTGGGCGCTCGCTGCCTTCTTCGAGAGCGCCCCCATCCCGGTCGTTGATCCCGATGGCGCCCTGGTCGGCACCGTGGACCCAAGGTCGACCGGGATCGGGAGAACAGAGTCTTGAGTCAAGAGTCGAGAGTCGAGAGCAAGCAACCTGGACTCTCGACCTCGGACTCTCGACTCTCGATAAGCTGAGGGTATGACATCGGATAACGAACCTACCGACGCGCCGGTCACGCCCCAGGTGGTCGAAGACGGCCCGGGCGAGGAGGAAGGCACGTTCGTCACCGAGCCATCGAAACTGATCCGTATCGCATCGATGACCCGGGCCATGCTGGAAGAGGTACGTGCCTCCGGCCTCGACGATCCTGGGCGCCTTCGCCTCATTGCCATCTATCAGAACTCGATTGACGAGCTGCGCGATGTCCTGTCCGATGACCTCAAGGACGAGATGGACGCCATCTTCCTGCCCCTCGAAGCCGACACCCCCACCGAATCGGAGCTTCGCGTCGCCCAGGCGCAGCTCGTGGGTTGGCTCGAGGGGTTGTTCCACGGCATTCAGGCGTCGCTGTTCACCCAGCAGATGTCCGCACAGGGTCAGCTGGAGCAACTGCGTCGACGCCGAGCGCTGGAACCGCCGCAGCCAGAAGACGAAGAGCACCCCGGGCTCTATCTCTGATCAGCCACCGACGATTGCTACGAACAGCGTCAGCACCACCAGTGCAGCGGTAACGGCGATCATCGCCCACACCGACCAGGTAAGCCCTTTGATCGACGACACCGTGTCGTTGAGGGCGTCGATCAGGTCGTCGAGACGGGGATCGAGGTCGAGCTCGGGGCGCTTTGCCTGCCTCGGAGGCGACGAGGACGGCGGGGGCGTTGCCGGGAGCTGCAGCGGAGGCGCGGATGCGTTGGGGACGACCCCCCTCACCTCGGTAGCCACCTTTGTCGAGTTCCCGTCCTCGGAAGGGGTGAGGATGATCTTCGGGCCCTTGGTGGGATGGCCGAGCTGGATGACCGTTTCCTCGTCGATGTCGAGGATCTGGATGCGGGTTCCGCTGTGGAAGGTGCCGTTGCGACTCGATGCGTCCTGAACTACCCAGTGGGACCCGTCGTGTTTAAGAATGGCGTGACGACGAGAGATACCGGGCTCTCGCACGTGTACGGTCGCCGCGGTGTCGGCACCGATGACGGCGGTCATGCCCTCGGTGACGGTCTGCTCGTTTCCTTCGTATACGACTCTCAGATCCACGGTCCCCCCGGGAGAAATATCGGTCTACGGGCATGCAATCTAGCGTTCTCGGGAATTGACTGAATGTGGGCCCGATCCGCAGCCCCGGGCATGCGGAGACGATGCGTCGATCGCGACCGTCGCGAATTGGGAACACCGAGGCGGTGGCCAGGGTTGGAGCCCTACGAGAGAAGGGACGTTCGTTGACCACCCTGTCCTACAAAGAGTTGCTCTGGGAACCTCAGGAAGGATGGCGCGAGAACGCCGCCTGCCGGGGCATCGATGTTGAGGTCTTCTTCCCTCCCGAGGAAGATGTCGACTCCATCTTCCCTGCCGAAGATTCGGCGGACCCCGCCCGCGAAGCCAAGGCCATCTGCGCCAACTGCCCGGTCGCCGAGATCTGCCTGCAGTACTCCCTTGCCACGAACCAGGCCGAGGGCGTGTGGGGCGGCCTGGACACCAACGAGCGCCGCCGCATGCGCCGCCGTATCCGCGATCAGTCCCGTCGCAAGGCAAGCTGAGTCATCAGTCGTCAGTCCTCAGTCATGAGCAAGACCCGAGGACTCGTGGCTCGTGGCTCGTAGCTCACTAGCCTCGATGCGGTGAAGCGCAAGGAATACGAGATCGACCTGGCGAAGCTCGAAGTCGAGCTCGCCAAGCTCCAGGGGTGGGTGAAGGCCGAGGGGCTGCGAGTCGTGGTGATCTTTGAAGGGCGCGATGCCGCCGGCAAGGGCGGCACGATCAAGACCATCACCCGTCGCCTCAACCCGAGGATCGTCAGGGTGGTTGCGCTCCCCAAACCCACCGACCGCGAACGGACACAGTGGTATCTGCAGCGCTACATCGCCCAGCTGCCCTCTGCCGGGGAGATGGTGCTGTTCGACCGGTCCTGGTACAACCGCCTCGGCGTGGAGAAGGTGATGGGGTTCTGTACCGACGAGGAGTACGAAGCGTTCCTCGCCCTGTGCCCCAACTTCGAACAGGTGATCGTGGACGACGGGATCATCCTCATCAAGTACTGGCTCCACACCAGCGACGACGAGCAAGAGGACCGGTTCCAGGCGCGCAACACCGATCCGAAGCGACGATGGAAGCTCTCTCCGATGGACCTGGAAGCGCGTTCGCGGTGGGTGGACTACTCCAAGGCCAGAGACGTGATGTTCGAGCACACCAGCACCGAGTGGGCGCCATGGCACATGGCGGATCTGAACGACAAGCGAACCGGACGACTCAACGTGATCCACCATCTGCTCGGTGAGATCCCATACCAAGACCTGACGCCCCCGCCGCTCGAGCTTCCCGGGCGCCAGCCGGCCGGCGACTACGTGGCTCCGGACGGGAGCTACCTGGAGATACCAGACGTCTACGGGTGACGGGCGAGATGATGTCGCTTGTTCCATACTTGGCCGTACACTCCGGCGGCTTCTCGCCGTAGGGGGACGATGCGTCGAATCTTGATCGGGACCGCTATTGCGATACCCGTGCTCGCCGTTTTGGTGATCGCGGGCATGTTTGCGTATGACGAGTGGATCAACGACGAACAGGTCGGGCGCAACGTGTCTGCAGCCGGTGTCGATCTCTCGGGGATGTCCCAGGAGGAGGCGACCGCTGCGGTCGCCGAGTATGAGACACAGCTCGCCGCCGAACCGGCGACGTTCTCGGTCGACGGGGAGCAGGTGACCCTTGCCGGCGCCATGGTGGGGCTCGAGATCGACGAAGACGCGGTGGCGGCCGCCGCCCACGCCGCCAGGCGCCAGGGCGGGCTGTCGACCGACTTCACCGGCTGGGTGCGGTCGTGGTGGACGCCGGTCGATCTCACGGTCACGGTCACGATGGATGAGTCCCAGCTGGAAGACATCCTCGACGAATGGGACCGAAACGTCATCGACGAGCCGGCGTACGAGGGAGCCGTCGTCATCATCGACGGTGTTCCCGGCCCCGAGTATCCGCAGCCGGGACAGATGATCGATCGACCACAGGCCATCCCGCTGATCATGAAGTCGTTGGAATCACAGCCCCGAGGATTGGTGATCCTGCCGCTCACGGATCTGACACCGGTGATCAACGACGACGATGTCGACGTCGCCGTGGAGGTGGCGACCGAGTTGGTCGGCGGACCCGTGGTGCTCACGCTGGGAGGCTTCGAGGGGCAGCTCGTGTTCGTTCCCGCCACGCTGGCGGCAGCGCTGACCAGCGAGCCGGTGGTGCATTCGCCTGCGGAGCTGGTGGTTTCCCTCGATCCCGAGGTTCTGCTCGAGGGGATGGAAGATCGCTTCGATGAGTTCACGACGGCGCCGGTCGATGCCACGTTCATCTTCGACGAAGACACCAAGGAGTTCACGATCGTCGCCTCGCAGTCGGCCATCGTGGTCGATGTCGATGCGCTGGCCGCGGTGGTGGAGACGGCGGCGCTCGGCTCCGGACGGGCTCGGATACCCACCGCGGTCGGAGACGAGGCGGCGTTCACCACCGAGATGGCCGAAGCGATGGGCCCGATCACCGAGGTGTCGACCTTCACCACCTTCCACCCCTGCTGCGCCAACCGGGTGATCAACATCCAGAAGTTGGCCGACGAGATCGACAACGCCATCGTGATGCCGGGAGAGACCTTCTCGGTCAACGACCGCGCCGGTAAGCGAACGCTGGCAGAGGGGTACGTGCGAGCCGGGGCGATCATTCAGGGAGCGGTGGAGTGCTGTGATGATCCGGCGAACATCGGTGGTGGAACGAGCCAGTTCGCCACCACCTTCTACAACGCCGTGTTCTTCGGCTGCTACGTGGACGTCGAGCATCAGCCGCACAGCCTGTACTTCCCCCGCTACCCGTTCGTGCGGGAGGCGACGATGGGCTTTCCAAAGCCGGATGTGATCTTCCTCAACGACTCGGACACCATCGTCTACATCGACACGTCGTACACCGGCGGATCGATCACGGTCACCTTCTACGGGAACAACGGCGGGCGCGAGTGCACCGCGGAGCGCAACGGCAACACGGTGACCAGGATCATGACCCACCCCGATGGGAGCGTGACCACCGAGGAGTGGACCTGGTTCTATCGAACCCCGAAGCCGCCCACCACGACGACGACCGAGCCGCCGCCCACGACGACCACGACGACCGAGCCGCCACCGGACACGACGACCACGACGAGCGAGCCACCGCCGGAGGATCCCCCGCCAGAGGAACCGCCGCCGGACACCTAGGTCGAACGGCTCCCTAACCGGGCCCTTGCTTTGGCAGCCCGGCCGCCGGATCCGCTAGGGTCACGCCGAGGCAATGGGAGGAAGGCAGACCTTATGTGTTGTTTCTTTACGGCGTTGGTGTTCGCTGGACCACGACTAGCGGCGCTCGTCTGGTGGTTGATCGATCCGGTACGCTGGACCGCAGGGGTCGGAGGGCATTTCTTCGTTGCGTTCCTCGGATTCCTGTTCATGCCGTGGACGCTGTTGAGCTTTATCGCTGTGGCACCGGGCGGGATCGACGGATTCGATTTCGTCATCATCGGTCTTGGTGTCCTCCTCGATGTCCTCTCCTACAGCGGCAGCCTGTGGGGCAACCGGGACTACGCAGAGGATTACGCCTACTAAACCAACCAGTCGGTCATTTGAGTGCCGGGTATCCGTGCCGTGTGGCACGGATACCCGGCACAATCGTGGCGGGGCCGCGTTGAGAGTGGCGGCAACACGAGGAGGGCACCATGGCATCGTTGATCGAGCTGTATCCGGAGGCGGGAGCTGAGAAGCCCTTGGAGGGGCTGCACCGCGAAGATGACGTGCGCTCGCGCCCGCGCCCCGATGGCTCGTACGTCTATACGGGCTACATCGCCAGCATCGACGGGCGCATCGCGCTGGAGGGCTCCTCGGGTGCTCCGATGGCGACCAGGAACGACCGCGACTGGCGGCATTTCCAGGAGCTGATGATGCTGTCGGATGTCGTCCTGGCGAGCGGTCGCTACGTCAGGGACAAGGCGGTGGGCGGGAGTGCCCAGAGCATCGTGCCCGAAGCCGATGATCCTTCCGTCGCCGATCTCATCGAATTCCGGCGGGAGGCAGGGCTGCCCCTCCGACCGGCCTTGGCCATTGTCACCAGCAAGGCCAGCTTCGACCCCGAAGTCGCCTCCGGTCTCGCCGACGACGTGATCGCCGTGCTTGGAGAAGAGCCCGATGCCGAAACCCGGGCCACCCTCGAGGGCCATGGGATCTCGGTGGTAGCCGCCGGGCGCAACGGGCGAGTGACCGGTGATCTCCTGGTGGAGGCTCTCGGTGGGCTCGGCCACCACGTCATCTTCTCCGCGGCCGGTCCCCAGGTGTTCCACACCCTGATCCCGGTGCTCGACGCCCTCTACCTGACCCTGGCCGGCAGACTGCTCGGAGGCCGAGCCTATTCGACGCTTCTCGAGGGCGACGAGCTCGAGGTGCCGCCCTCCTTCGACCTGGCGTCGGCGTACCTCGACCCCGAGGGGCCTGGAGGATCCGTGCAGCTCTTCCTCGAGTTCACCCGCAACCGGTCGTAGCTGGCTCCCCTGCGGGCGGGATTCCTCCCTGAGAGCTCTTTGACTGCTTGTCCGTAGGACCAGACGCGTCCGATCAAAGAGCCCTCGCTGAGCGGGGAGGGGGGGCCATGTCTCTGTCACCTCCATGCCTGGTAGCCCCCTCCGCCTCGGTATGAGGGTTCCGAGATCGAGTCCACGTCGGTCGGAAACTTCGTCTCGATCTCGGAACCCTCATCGCTCGGCACCTCCCCCAACGGGGAGGACACGAGCCACGCATTCGCCGGCGTCGCAACTCGGCGCGACCGTTCACCAAGAGAGGAGCAGACGACGGCGCACCGCTGAGTGTCGCAACCCAGGGCGACCGTACGCCGCTGATGGGGAGGTGGGGTCCGAGACCAAGTGCCCCCTTTGCGGCGGCGAGGGAGAAACGAAGAGGCCGCATGAGACGGAGTCTGCAACCGCGGACTCTGGACTCCTCAGGCCGGTATCGGGCTCCTTGGCGCTTCGAGCCACCAGGTTGGTAGCAAGCCTTTGCCTTTGACGTCGATGGTGCCGCGGGGGGTGGTGGCGAAGTGGTCTGTGATGAGATCGCGGGTGGTTTGACTGATCTGGATCTTGCCGGGTTCGCCGTGGGATGCCATCCGGGAGGCGGTGTTGACGGTGTCGCCCCAGATGTCGTATTGGAACTTGCGGGTCCCGATCACTCCGGCCACCAC
>PVMS01141765.1_pt1 | contig 34259 bp, 34 predicted proteins | sample 1853461 | NCBI WGS metagenome assembly PVMS01 (sample SAMN08582032, study PRJNA380276) | Marine sediment metagenome, whole genome shotgun sequencing project. | isolation source: ocean sediment barecode stripped | collected 2017
CGGGTTTGGTCGTAGAGATTGTTTTTGTTTTTGTCGGAAAGAAGACGGTTTTGGAGAAACTCTCGATGGATGTGATTGTTTTTTGGAAGTTCTGGAAACATATTTTCTGGTTCTTTTGTAACATGGTGGAATTTTTTTAGCATTCCACACACACGGATCTTCTGGACCATGTGGACAAGTTTCTGTTGTCGCAAATGAACATCCATCTTTTGGTGGTGAAGGTTGTTTTTGTTTTTGTCGTTTTGGTGAAAATTTGGGTATTTCAGGAGTTTTTGAAAAATCTGGAGGTGATTTTAGAACTTCGTCATGGTCAACTATTTTTACATTTTTATTTCGTCCCAAATTGATGATTACCTCATTTTTTCTTTTCAAGGAACAAATCCAACACTTATAAGCATTATTCCATTTACAATATTGTTTGAGAGTTTCTATGTAAGGCTTTGTCTCACCACATATCCATAAACCTTTGCCACTTCTTGAGGTATATAAATGAATAATCGACATTACAATTTTTTATATATGGAGTTTTAAAAAAATCGGATATGCATAATTTTTCACCAAGAGCAACCAAAACGACATTTTTTTCTCAAAAACAAGAAAATATTGGAATCAAATACAGAGTGAAAAAAAATCATGTCTAATTCTTCTCATAATAATTCGCTTGATAAATTACAAAATCATGAAAGCATCTCGAAGTTGATTCAAAATTGTTCGTATCCGAAACGATTGTATATTTTGGAGTTGGAAGAGTGTCAAGAATGTTTCCGGATGAGAACCGAATATTCACTTGATTCTTCGAAATATAAATTTTTGGAGCTCAAATGGATGTGGATGGAAAATGGAATATTTGCGACAACCACATTTTACCGTCCAGTCGTTGTGCAAGAGTTGGTGGAAAGCATGATGAAGGATTATGCCTTTGATGGAATTTCGAGATTGTCTGAAATCAGTCTAGAAAAATAAAAATAAAATGATTTTAGAATTTTATTGTTAACATAGCAAATGAAAAAAATATCATCGGCATTTTTTACAAACCACGTTCCCCTTAATTTTGTTCTTATTAAGTATAATTTTTTCGTCCACAGGTTTATTTTCTGACATACTTTTTAATATTTCTGCATAAATCGAAAGCAATAGAAGTTGGTTGTTAAGACTCAGACCACATTTCTCGCATGTTTTTTTTTCGCATATTGTACATTTATGCAAATAAAATCTCAGGTCGCATATTTCACATATTTCGTTCTCCATCTGTTTCTGATATTGTCAATTTATTTATTTCTGCTGCGGAAATTCTAAGAAATAATCTGTTGTGGTAAATAATAAAATCGAAATAGCTGGGCAGCCATGAAGAAGACTACCGTAATAACACGTGAACCTCCGAAATTCATTCTTGCATTTATGTTCGTACTGTTTGCTCTGATGATTTGGATAGCCACTGTTCAATTTTTGAAAAATGACCAATTGTATCATGATTCGGTCCAAAAAGAAGAGATGTTGGCTGCTATCGTGGATATGTACAGCAATGCTATACATTCTACAGAACCGCCTCAATTGTTGTCCAACGGAGATTTGGGAAACGACATTTATTTGTTTCGATTAGATCCTGAAGGCAAATTGATATCGGGCAGTTTAGGCATTTTGACTTCTACCAGAGGTCAAGAAGGAAATCCACAATTACAAATCATCATGCTGGCGGAGACAAAAGGATATGGGTACGTTGCCTACGAGACCCAAAATGGGAAAAGGATCGCTTATGTCCGATTCGATCCGAAAACATCCAACGTTGTCGGGGGATCGATGAGATTTTAAAAAAATTATTTCTATTTGTAATATCAAATAATCCAAAGAATAATCATGTCAGGTGATACTTTCGATCGAACGATCTTTAATTTGCAGATTTTGGGAAAAATACGAGAACAAGACCGTCTCTATTCAAACAACAATGGATTGGATGTGAGCGGACCTTCGAAATTCGACTGCGTCTATCGTTCTTATCATGGAGAAACTCGGACACACAATATTCTGAGTGTCAAAGATATTTTAAATACAGCATTTACTTTGATCGAATCGCTCCTGAACAAAGAAGAATCTTACCACCAAGAAAAAATTCATTCTGAATTTTTACGACGACGTCAGTTGGAACAGATGCGAACTCGACAAAAATTGAACAGATTGGAATCTGCCTTGGGTATGGCGCGACAAGGGATTAAAAATTGGGCGCGAACCTACGATGACGATATCAAAACGGTCCAATCTATTGAAAATATAGTTTCGAGCATTGACGACAACATGGTGCAAATTCAGATTTCAAAAAAAATGATTACGAAAAATGAAAACACTTCTGAGAGTGGTGATTTTTCATTAGTTCGAGGCAGCAGCACGTCTTCATACGGAGAAAGACTCTGCTACAAATGTCAAAAATCTTCATTCTGGAAAAGATAATTCTCCGTGCATGTCCTCCCCGATCGAAAACGAAAGCAGAAAGCAGGAGGAAACAAACCACTAAAAAAATTATAAATTTCTAACTGGTAGGTAGAAAAAAAAAAAGTTCTGTAATAAAATAAAGACAAGCAAATAATATTTTTTATTCAACCAACATGAGCAACAACAACAAAAATGATTCTCAAGCGTGGTGTCCTCCAGGACGAACACCCATGCTAAAAAATGGACAATGTTATTGCAATTATTCCCAATATTCTGTCAAATCTAGATGTTTACCTGAGGCCCCGCCTTGCTTCGTACCTGATTTGGACAATGGCTATACTTATTATGGTCAGAACACTGGGGGGTACATAACCCATGGACGTCGAAGAATAGAATCCTGATTTATTTTTATGGAGTTTTCAGAATCGTAGCAACGATCATTTGAATTTCTGGATTGTGGAAAAGTTTTTCTAGCAACTCATTGTAATTTACATTTCCCGGTTCTTTTTGAAACTCCGAGACGATCTTTTGCATTTCTGGATTGTGGAAAAATTTTTCCACCAACTCATTGTAATTTACATTTCCCGGTTCTTTTTTAAAGTCGTGGCTCGAAAATTTTGAATTGTGTTCTGTCTTTTTCAACAATTGAAATCCTGTGTGAATGGCTTCCGTCATCATCTCAGAATTATGAGAAGGAATAACCACTTGCGCGCTCTTCCACATGGTGTCCCACAAAAACGTTGAAAGTTTTCCGTAGATCTCTTGAATATTTTGTTTTCTTCTATAAGCTTGGTATGTATTCCAACCGTACATTGTGGCGAAACTGATACCACACACGAATACTGTATGATACAACATAACCATGGGATCGATGATAAAACTCGTCATGATAAATTAGGATTTTTGTTTAATAGTAAAATAAAAAAAGTAGTATGCCATTGATAGGAACGCGTTTGTTTATTCTTTTTTGATTTTGAAGACTGAATGGAAAAATTGTCGGATATCGTGGGAAAATATATATATTATAAATTGGATGCTTCGTTATACCAATTTGATGAAAATTTATTTCGATATTGGAATACTTATTATTTTTCGTCTTTGTCGGATGAAGAAAGATTGGAATTTTTACGAAAATTTGTCATGCTTTCAGACACCAATATGAAATTATTGGAACTTTTGTATAATCAATATGCTGCTGATGCCAATAATAAAAAAATCATTTATTCTTTGATCATGTAGTCATAAATTTTTTTTTTGATCTTCTAAGCTTCGACGCACCGGACTTCGTATTCCACATTATCTTCGAGTTCATCAAAGGTCGGGAACGAACTTTCGGGGATGATGATTTGGGTTCCCTCAACATCACCTTCCTTCGCATACCAAAGAAATGTCGCCACGGGGATTTTGAATTCTGCGCACAAAATGTGGTGCAAAGCGTGAGGATCGACCTTCCTGAGTTCAAATTCTATCGTTTTCTTCTCCTCGGTATTCTTCTTGAACCAAAAACGGACTGTTTTCATTTTTAATTCGCTAGGTTCTACGGAAGTCATATCGTCTTTGGAAATTCGAAATCGGAGGTGGATTTGTAGATTTGGGAACAACAAGAATCCGTCCTTCCAAAGGCGTGACGAGGTTCACACCGAATGACGAGGTTCACATCTGATGACGAGGTTCACACCCGATGACGTCACCTCATAGTGACCAAATAAGGAAAGTAAAAGAGGATGACGAGGGTTGGGTTACAGGCTCTAGCGCCTGTAAAATGGAATTTACCTACCTGAAATGGCTCTTTTTTAGACTTCAATAAAAATATTTATTCTTTGATCATGTAGTCATAAATTTTGGATTTTTTTTTTGATCTTCCATCTTCTTCTTCTTCTTCTAGAGGAATGTCGTTCTCAATTGCACGTATCCTCTTCAAATTTTTGATATCCTGTTTGGTTTTTTGGGTATGACATTTTTTACAGAGTCCTTGCAAATTCGATGGAGTGTTTTTATGCACATGAGTTTTGGAGAGAAACCCATTCTCGTCGGCCAAATACTGAGGTTCTATGTGGTCTTCTTCCTCCATCAGATTGTCGCAACCTGGTGTGACACAAATCGGATCGTGTAATTTTCGAGAATTGTATTTGGATACGTTTTCGACCAAGGTATTCGGATATTTTTTGATCTTTTGAATCTTTTTGTGCGCCGCAAAAATGATTTGGCCATCCATTCCCAAATATTCGGCGATATCTAAGCCGTATGTATCGGGTCCCGTACCATCTCGGAGTACTCGATCGAATAGTAAATTTCCTCGTTCATCTCGCCCCACGTGAATGTGTTTGAACATGATGGCCCCCTGACGGTGTTTCGGATCAGTGAGTGTTTCGAGCGCTCGCATGTGGGTAGCAATGACAAATTTGGTTTTTCGTTCCGCCATGTGGTCCATCAGAGAACTGACCAGCGCGGATCCAGAGGTTACTTCGGTGCTGTGTCCGATCTCGTCCCCCAACATCAATGTATTGGGGGTGGCTCTAGTGGCGATCGGTCGACATTCTAAAATTTCTATGGTATAAGAAGAGGCCCCTCTCATCATGTCGTCTCCACCCATGATTCGCGTCAAAACATTATGAAAGGGCGCCAATTCAAAATAAGAGGCAGGCACGAACAAACCGGCCTGAGCCATCACGACAGAAAGACCAACGGATCGCATGGCAGACGATTTTCCGCTGGAATTGATTCCGTAAATCACCAGCCCTGGCGTTTCGTCCGTCAATTTGAAATGATTGGGCACATACGTAGAATTCAAGAGGGTTTTTTCGATGATTGGATGTCTCAAATTTTTGGCATTGAAATAGGAACCCTTATTTGCTAAACTATTTCGCATCAACACAGGTCGGACATAGTTGGAATTGACGGCGAGTTCGTTGGTAGCCATTCCGACGTCCAATTTGGCGATATTCGAAATAATTTCGTGCAAAAAATCCTCAAATTGATCATAAATATTTTTCAGTTCACTTTGCAATTCGTTAAGAATCGTTCTTTGCAGCTGTTCTTTGGTCTCCACGTATTGAATCGATAACTCAGAATGAATGAAAGCTTGTTTTCCACCTATCATCTTGGGTTTTACGGTGTCTTTACTCCATAAATATTGGTACATCTCGGGAATGAGGTTTTGGGAATCTTCTTCTTGTGGTGGCACTCTTATGTCTGCAAAATCATTCATCACATGTGCAACCGTGACTTTCGATTTGTTTCCCTGGAAAGTCAATCCTTCCAATTTAGTCTCTTTCAGAAATACATGTTCTCCTTTCAAACGTTTGTTCAATTCCTTTTGGAAAAATCGAATTCCGTAACTCATGTATTTGAGTGGAGTTTGTTCCTCCAGAAGTCGATCTCGAAAAATCCACAAATCCTGAGACATTACAACTATTTTGTCAAACACCACGTTCAAATAGTCCAAGATGGGATCTAAATTCTTGTAACTTCCAAAGACTTCCAACATTTTTTCATTCAAGGGTAAATTTTTTAAATAAGATAAATTTTCCCACAGATGTTTCAAGTCTCGGAAGGTACTGGTCTTCGTCGACATTCTTCGCACTATGAAGTGAAATTTGGAGACCACGGACAACCGCAAGCGAACATCGCAGACAGCAACCATGTCGAGCCATCCGTTGATTTGGTTGACATCATTCGATGGTTGTGACATGCGTTCTTGTAACAATTGTTTCCCCATGGAAGTTTGACATTTTACGATATTTTCGCAAAATTCATGAATGTGCAATTGTTTTATGGCATTCTTTTCCAAAATGAAAGATTCCTGATAATTTTCAAATTCGGGACGTTGCATCCCGTGGAGAAGATCCTCGTTAGTGTCCCACAAAAATTGAATCAAAAACATGAGAGCCATTCTCGCGTTCGGAGTATACGTCATCCCAAAATTGTCGATAGCGTCCACCATGTCGCCAGACGATTTACTCATGTGGCGTGCAAAGTATCTTCGAATGATTTGTTCTTGATAATTTATATTGTGCAATTTCGGAATGTCCTCATAGCGGAGGACATTCTTTGCATACGGAAGATTTTTAATATTGATTTCCTTGTCCGCCATAGCCGTAGCCGACGACACCGCATCAATCCAGATCACTTGCATCGGTCGATACATGTGGATCCATCTTTCCAAATCTTCGATCGTACGCGTCTTTTCGTATAAGGAGCTGGTCCCCTCACATATAGTCAATTTTCCGCTGATCACATGCAAACAACACTTTCCGATGCAATGCACTCCCGTCAAAGGGGCCACTTCATTAAAAACCACCATAATATTTTGGTTGCTGCTCATTGTTCCACCCAATAGCGTGGCTTTGTTAATTACACGAACCACATTCCTTTCGAATTTTTTCGTTTTTGCATTTTTTTCTGAAATTTCCTTTTGTTTCACGATGACCACCCAGAATCCTTCTTCCACGATTTTGGGAATATAATTCAATTCACTGCATTCCATATTCGGAAATCCCAGACAAATGGGATTGGTTCTGCTCGGAATTTCGGGTATGCATTTGTTGTTCAGATAATAATCTCGAATGTTCAATTTGTACGCCAATTCTCGGATGTATCCTCCGGTGCACTCGTCGTTTTCGTCGGATCCGCGCATTTCGTAAAAAGTCCCCACTTCCATCAGAATCAGCACTTTTTTTCCGAATTTTAACACATATTGGTCGTACAAATTGAAATATTGTTTCAATAGCAAATTTTCTTTTGGTTCACAAAGTTGTTTTCTTGCATTCTTGCATTCTTTTTTTTTTGGCAACATGTGCACAGAGTTATTTTTTCGCATTTATATATATTATATATTCTTGTTTTTTTTTGTGTGAATTTTTTAATGTTTTCTAATTTTTTTCATTTTGTACCGAACCGAGCGAATACTCCAAAACTGGTAGTCTTTTCAGAATTGGTCAAAAAAGCTATACTCACTCATATTGTTGCTCGCTCCTGTCGGAGACTTTGGATACTCATGACTTCGTCAGAAATAGCTACCTGCCTAGGAAGCATTCTTGGCAAAAAAAGTTACATCATCAGTTCTGACAATATCAGTGGCAAAGTTTTTTGCATCGCAGTGTGCACAACAGATTTCACAAGTTCTGTCTCCACCAGGAGCAATATTTTGGTGAAGTTCAAAGTCTGAAAGTTCACATTTGGAACAAATCATTTTGTACTGTTGACATCGGTTGCATTTGCATACAATAATGGACATTATAATTTTTTATCAGGGCCACACAATTTCTTTTTCGGCTGATTGCGGACACACCAAAATCATTTTCATTTCTTCAATGATGTGGATGCCTGGAAATTTATCTTTTACAAAATTGACAAACTCTTCGAAAGGAAAATTATCAATGTGAAGGGCGACCAATTGCTGTCCCGATCGTTCCATTCTTTCAATCCATTGCAGTGCCGAAGAATAAATGATGTGTTGGGTTTCCTGTTGCATCCGAATATTTTCGTTTGTGATGTTTTTGGAAGTTCTCTGAATGATGTGCAACAATGGGAGTCCGATCTGATATGTGGAAATCGCATATATATTTTCAATGGGCATGCGACAATTTGGACAAACAGGTCTACTATATCCCAATATATGTTCAGATAAACATTCCCGATGAAATTCATGATTGCATTTCGTTTTCATTTTATTTTCTAAAATGTAGGAGAGACAGATAGTACACAACTGAGGCAATTCTTTGTCACGATGTAAATGACAAAATTCATGACTCCCAACCTTTTTGTATTTTTTTGTGCATAATTTACTTTTTCGTAATGGATATCCACAAATTTCTAACATAGTTTTATTTATTATTTTGCATATATTTAGATTTTGTTAGTTTTCAAAAAGCAATGCATTTATCACCGACTATTCTCCTGCAGGCCCACTAAACAAAGATTTGTGCAATTCCTAATGGGACAAAATTTGGGAGAAGAATGAAATAAATAAAATTGGACTTCATCTCTTTTTTTTTATTTTTATTCCAACACTTTTTCATTCGAAAACAAATTCAGTAATCATTTTGAGACATTCTGAATATGGTTTTTGAAAAACGGATGTTTGGAAATACTTTGTCAAATTTTTTTCTTCTGCTTCTGCCTCTGCTTCTGCCTGATGCGAAGAAATTATTTCCATCATGTCGCAATATTTCCCACAAATGGCCAAGATACAATTCTTTTCCGAAATGCTACATTATTTGATTCCTACAAAACCAATTCAGAAGTTCTCCTATCTCTGTGACAAAAAATTCCATGTCGATCAAGTGATGCATTTGTTTAAAAAAGAAGACGAATTCCAGCAAAAAGATGCTATCATTCTCATAAATGGCGAAGAAGCTACTTTATTTTTTTACGATTCTTCTGTGGATTGACTAGAAGAAGTTTCGGATACTTCTCGATCCATCAGGAATCATCATTCCAGTGGAGGATATTCACAGAATCGATACCAACGACTGAGAGATAACGAAGTTTTGGCTTTGATCAAAAAAATTACAAGGATGATCACGAAACATTGTTTCTGCGCGAATACTCGCAGTTTATGTTTCGTAGGACCGGCTCAAAGAAAATACGAAGTGATGCAAAATGTAACAAAGGAAGTGAAAATTTTGGCTGCTACTAAAGTATTTTTAGTGGGAACGTCTGATGGAACACAAGAAGATGGGAAATCCAAAGGAAAAGAATTGGTACGGAATCATTTTTTGACAAAAGAGCAGAAAGAAATCGATAAAGAATTACGAGAATTGGTCAACACCAAACCAGACTTGTTAAATTTCGGAGAGGAGGAAATTTCGAAATCTCTGCAAAATTTTTCATTGGCGAAATTGTATGTGTCATGTGAAGAAGGTTCCATTTGAAAATTCTTCTGTCATGCAAGCTCACCAAAAAGAAGATCGTTTCCGAAATGTAAATATCATTTTGGTAAATGTCCATTCTGAATTTTTAAAAAATTTGGGGAATTTCGTCGGTGTTAAATGGTTTTAAAAGGAAGCATTCCTTATATATATATTCTATTGTGATGAACTGTCATACTGACGTACCATTTCCATTCTAGTCTTATAATGTTGTGATCGTGTAGGTTCATTTTTTACATAGATCAAGTCAGGGAACGTATCCTTCATATTTTGTAATTCTTGATAAGATATATGTTTGCATGGAACCTTTCGTTTAGATCTCCGGTGTGTGTACACAGGTTTGGCATTCAAATACTTCTGCGAGATTTGGGTTGATGGAATGTTCTGGATTTTTTCAAAATCATAATCCTCCTGATCCTCCTCATACTCGTCAAAATCGCATATATATCCCTTGGTCCCAAGACTATTCGGCGTAATATATGTAATATGAAAAAACTCATTTTTGTTAATTTCAGATGGCGAATCTGAACCGCTCTCTTGCAAGAATAAGGAATTTTTTGAAGATCCTTTATGGAACAAAGCGATCAGATAATGGTCTGCATTTTCCATCGCTCTATAATACCCGAATCTTCCACTGTCACTCCCACTGTCAATGATTTGTGATTGTTGCTTTTTCGGAGACCGTAGAAGACTCCTTGTTTTCTGCAGGCCACATTGATCATAATAGTTCGTGATCTCCATGATATGAGATAAATATAAGCGAATATATATTCCTTCCGGATACAATAATTTTCTTTGTGACATGTGTTCAATTATTTTTTTTGGATCTTTGTCTGGATTTAGCAACATCAGTTCAATAAACAAAAGACAATACACAAAACAAAATCCGTTCGTTCTAAGGAACAAGCCTGGGTGGCTTTTTACAAAGTCGCCGAAGATATTTTCCCATGTTTGTGGTCCATATTTCAATCCAATGTGTTTTGGAGATAAGTATTGTGTGACATAGTTATCATTGCTGGGATTCGACAAAATGAAGTGTTTTATGAATTGATTGATTTTAAAATCCATGAATTTTCCCATACGTTTCACTCTATCACCATGTGGTTCAAAACGATATAGAATTTTATGTCGCAAATCAAACATCAGAACATTCGCATGTGTTTCACGATGATCAGACTGCACCAGCGTTATCATAAAAAAAACAAATTTGCCATTCTGTTTTTTGCATTTTTTAACGATGGACCAAAATCTTGGTGGAAGTTTCATTTCGAATTCTCGTACCGGTACTTTATAATTTATTTCAGACCCCTTTGCGCCAATGCGACGATATGTGAGTCGAATATTTCCAGTCTCAATAGATTTTGGGGCGCACATTGTTGGATATTGTTGATTTTTGTTATAATGGTTTGCAAAATGTGACATCAGTGTCCATCTGGTTTTGGAATGGCATTTATTAGGGAGATTGACTGCTCGCGGATTTTGCCTAAATTCTTCTGCATATTGTTCCAAGGGTTTAAAAACTGGTTCTATTATGTCATTCTGCAGAACTATTTTTTTTTGGGTGGCAACAGAAAATTGTGATTTTTTGCTGCGTTTTCTTGTAAATGCTAATGAGGTTTGAAAATCTGGTTTTCGATTTTTTGATGCTTGCATGTGGAAAGCAAATTTTTTAATATATATTCTGAGAAAAAATAGAAGCATTCTAAATTTTGTCGGTATTAGATGATATATTGTTCCAATATTTTTTTTGTTTGCGTTTAAAATTTAAATTTAATTATTTCAGTAAAATTTAAAAATAAAAAAAATGGAGAATTGCGTTTTGTGTTTTGGATCCTTTCCATCTACCAACGAACAACAAAGAATATCATGTGGAAATCCAAATTGTATTCAAGAAATGTGTGTGGATTGCATCCAACATCTCATTCAGCATTCGTACACCAATCAGATATTACCCACGTGTCCTGTTCAAACGTGTAGAGAAATTTATTTGGACTCCGACTTGAACAGCAAAGAGGACGTTCCGAGAGAATTTATCGACAAATACAGAAAAGCCTGTTTTGATTTTTTCCTCAAATCCAATGGAGATTCGATCCAAAAAAAAATATTGGAACAAGAAATCATCGACAAAATTCGCGCGGAAAAATTACAATTTTTGGAAGCCTCTTTTCCACCCGCAATCGCTCTCGTGGCTCGCATAGCCTTCAAACACAAATTGCACAAAATCAACGAACACAAAAAAGAATTGGTTCATTTGAAAGTCAATTCCAACAACAAAAAATGTTTTTACCAATCATGCTGTGGATTTTTGGAAGAAGAAGAAGAGAACATTTGGAAGTGTCTCTCTTGTGAAAGTCGATATTGTAAATTGTGCGAAAAGGATTTAGAATCGATACTCTATAGAACCGACAAGGAGAAAGATCATATTTGCAACGAGAGTGATGTGGAGAGCTTGAATATCGTCAATGGGATGATTCGATGTCCTGGATGCGACATAGCGGTCTTTAAGGATATCGGATGTGACTTTATTACCTGTGCCAACTGTTCGACCCGATTTCATTACAAAACTGGCGAAGCCACGAATCATGGTTCGGTCAATGCCAAGATCGTTTTGGCTCCAGAACAGCGATTTTTGAGTTCTCTGTATCGAAACGAATTGAGTCCTGTGGGTATGGAGACACTCTTGCTCATAGAAAGTCTCCGACCGCCGCAGATATCGAAAAATAGCATTTTACGTCCCATACATAAATTTTTGAAGACCCCGGAGAAATTTAAAAATAATTTAAATTTAAAAAACAACACCACCAGAGAATTGGTAAATGCATTGGATAAATACACGCGAAACAAATACATTTCCAAAAAATACATACAGACTGTTTCCAAAATCGAAAAACGATTGTTATTTGTTTCCGGGGAAAAATTGCTTTCTCCAATAGAAGACTTTTTACAAACTTGTTTGCAAGAACTTCGTTAAAAAAAAAATAATATTGAAAATCTAAATTATTTGCTTTTGTAAAATTAAAAATGGATATGGATGTGGATGTGGATATGAATGAAAAAAAAATGGAAATTTGCTCGATCTTTGATCGAAAAGAAAATGATCAGCAAAAAAAGAAGAATGAAGATCTGAAAGTATGGAAATCCGTCTTTGCCAAGTTGAATTCCTTTCAGAAAAAGATTTTTTCGGAATGCATTTCCACCAAAGGGGGTGGACTTTCTCTCCCTCTGGGGAGTGGAAAAACCATTCTTGCGCTTCTCTTGTCCCTCTATTTGCGTGGCACCAGCGATCGACCTATTTTGATTGTTGTTTCGAAAACCTTGCTGCAAAGTTGGGAAATCGAAATCGAAAAATTTTTCGGGAAAGACGTTTTGAGATATCAAGTTCTGCACACCGATAACGTGGCAAATATGTCCGCCTGGACTCTGAACGAGAACACTCAAATGGTTCTGACAACTGCTGATGTGATCGGAAGAAGTTACAGAAAAGCTGAAGTTCGACAACTCTTTGTGGATCAAAAATATTTTCGACAAACGGCCATCTACGAAAATATATACCAACGCCCCGAACGTTCCTTTTTGACTCATCAGATCGGAGAAGGAATCCTATTTTCGATTGAATGGTCATGTCTGATAGTCGACGAGATTCAAAAATATTCCAACATCGACACACAATGGTGTCAAGGCATCGGAGCGATCTGCTCTGAACATCGTTGGGGTCTATCAGGAACCATTTTTGACGAACCGAAGGTGAATAACATTTTGGGATTTTGCGTCATTCTGAATTTACCAAATGAACCTCGAAGCTTGCCAGAAATGAAAACGCGTCTTTGGAGGGATCGTTCCTTCAAAGGCCTCAATCAATATCTTATTGTTCGCAAAACCAACGAAGCTTTCATCCCTCCGCGAATCAACGAGCACATCATAAGCCATTCCTTAGAGTACGAAGAGCGTGTGGTGTACGAAACCTTGAAGCAATCCCTAGTCCGTATCAGCGACCAGGCACGCCAAGCCAAATTGCATCAAAACTCCGAAGAATTAAAAATGCTGAACAGTCAGAAGTTGACGATGGTTCTCTATTTACGAGAAACGTTAGTCTGTCCGATGTTGCCTATCGCCAGCGTCATTGTTTCTTGTTGTGATTTCAAAAATCGAGCTCCCTTGTCTAATGTCATTTTGAGTGAGTTGAAGAAATTGAAATTGGATGATTGGATCCATGATGAGAATTCCGTAATTTCCAGCAGGATGAAAAAACTCATAGAGTGTGTCAACAAGCATTTGGATGATAAAGTGATCATTTTCGCTTGTTTCGCCTCTTTTTTGAATTTGATGGAATACCATCTAAAAAACAATTTAATCGGACTGGTCGGAGATCGCGAAATTTTCCAAATGAAGGCGTCCATGTCCTCGACGCAAAGAAAAGAATTGTTACAAAAATTCAAAAATTCGACCAACGGAATACTACTTATATCGTACGCATTGGGTGCCGAAGGATTAAATTTACAATTTGCTTCTACCGTTTTATTGACCGACTTTTGGTGGAACGCTTCCAAAACCCAACAAGCCATCGGCAGAATATTTAGGCCAGGTCAAATTCGCGATGAAATCAATGTTTATTTTTTCACATCCAACACCGGAATAGAAAAGATTTTATTTTTGAAACAAAAAGCCAAATTGGATTTGATTGAAGAGATGAAAACGGGGCAAGTGAAAACCAAAATTCCGAGAATTAGTATGGATCAAGTAATTAGATTGATTAATTTGGCTGAAAATACCAACTTGTTGCAAAAAATCAATTTTTATTGAAGAATATTAGATTTATATAGAAGAATCGTTCCTGATTCCAACAAAAAAAAAAAGAAAGAGAATAAATTAAAAAAACAACACAACAAAACAATGAGCAGCAGCAACCCCTCCGCGGTGAGTAGTGATTTTAACGCAAAATTGGCTTTTTTTGAAAATATATCGCACAAATATGAACAAAGCGGTCCCATGCCTTCGGATGTTTATGCCGACGCATACCAAGAAATTACAAAATGCTCTATTCATTCTTCTCCTTCTCCTTCTCCTTCTCCTTCTCCTCCTCCCTGCCTCCGCATGGAGCAAGAATCTGAGATGGAGCCCTTTAAAACAAAACCAAAAAAAAGAGAAAAAGTTGAATTTATTTCTTCAGATGATTCGGTTGTATTGATTATAGACGATGATATTTTATTTTTTGAAACGGAAGAAGAAGCTGACAATTATGCGATTTCTAGAAGTGAATACCAAACCTTCGACCCCTCAGACGAAAAATCAAACACTTGTCCTTTTATTGTAAAAATGTCGGATGTGGATATCGAGGAATATAGAAAACGCATTTCTCAAAAAAATAATGAATTCGAATAAAGACATATTTTTTTCTTGATCTTTTTGAAAAAGTAGACATGAATATTGATATCCTTCAGAAGGAAAATGGAAATGAACATGATGAGAATCCTCTCAAAGACAAAAGTATTATGTCAGAACCGGAAGCTCCGATTACGAATGCACGATACACCAACAAAAAAGTTATTTGGGGAAGACCAAAAGGCTTGATATATGGAAACCTAGTAGGAGCAGATGCCGAACAGAAAGCTAATTTATATCCGGATAAATCAGCCACATACTTCGTCGCGAACATCTGCTTGCCGAAGAATTCTCATCTGATAATCGAAGGTCAATATCCTCACGCAAGATATTTATCATTAACCGTTTCGAATCAACTAGGAAGTGGTCAAATGGGAAATGGAAATTTTCTCCGTGGAGATCAAATCATCCCGGATCCTGATTCCTCCAATCCTTTCTGGGCTTCCTGTGGACGAAATGTAAAAAAACGAAACTTCACTATTTATTTGGTTCAAGGAAATCCACCAAACAATCCAGTTAACAACACTCTTTATTCTGGCACGTATTCTGAAAATGATAGAATACATTTATCCGTTCGCACGTATTTGGTAGACAGAGGATATGACGGGACAGGAAATGTTTTGTTGTATGATGAGAAAAGTGATAACTCTGGATTGCCCGAAGTTTCATTGGTTTTCGAAGGAGGGGAACCCGTCACTGGACCCAAATTAGTTAAAATATTAAGGGCTCAGAAAAAAGGAGATCCAAATGGGTACGAATTAAATCAGTGGTTGATGAATGTGAAAGGTTCCAAAGATCCCATCAATGCACCATGTTTTTCAGATTTGGCTTCTCAAGTTTTTTGGAATACCGATTACAGTGTCACAGGAGCTTTCGATGCAAGCCATCCTGAAGAACGTGTCGTAAATTATCCCCCGAATAACGACGGAGGGTTCGCGAATAATCCCGACACACGCTATATGGTAATGCCATATTCATTTGGATTTGGCGAAGTGGTGGTTGTGCAAGGGAAAATGCCGACACATCCCAAGACTCGAAATGGGGATGCAAATTTGCCAGAAGATCCTCAAGTGCAGTATTTTTCTATCTCTACAGCAGCGTCTCCGAATTGTGGAGAGGGATGGGATACCGTGTGCGACGAACAAATCCCTCTGAATGACAACGGGGAATATACAGTAATCGTGAGTTGGCCTTGGAATCGCCCCGCGAATGCTACACTGAAAAATGGGATTTGTTGGTTGGATCCGAAATCTGGAGAAGGACATTTCATCGGTGCGCGGAATTGGGTCGGAGTTATTTATATACGTTATCAGAATTCCAGCCCCAATTGGAAGAAATCTCCAATGAACATTCCGATGCCTTCTATTCATAATCCCATTCCTGAAGATCCGTTGATCATGGGTTCATATTACCCCTTTGGGAAATATATGTCCAAAGCTGAATTTGAAAGGCTTCCTCCATACCATTACTGGAAATTGAGTAAAGGGTAACGTAACATATCATGGCTGACTGGCTGGCTGGCATGGAGGCGTGTGTGCGTTATGGAGAAAATACTCACAAAATAAATGAGTGTTTTTTTGAAAATCCTTAGATAACGACTTTTTTATTTTTGTAATTTGCAATCAGTAATCTGAAAGACTGTGCTTTTTAAAAACTAAATCTGTGGAAAAATATTTTAGAGAGAAGTTTTTTTTTATTTTTTGGAGAGTTGAAATTCTAGAAGGAAGGCGATTGCAGAATTCTGAAAGGGTCCATCTTTTTATAAAAAAGATTACTAGTAATGTTTCCATTTTATTGAAGGGTTTTGCCACTTTTTACCACTTTTTGGAGAGTCAAAATTGATTTTTGCCACTTTTAATGATTTTGGTTTTGAAAATTCTTAGAAAACGAAAGGGTAACTTTTTATTTTTGTAATTTGTGATCAGTAATTTACAAATTTGTGGAAATACCATTGCTGTAGCGTAGCTACAAAGAAATAGAATATAGAGAAAAAATATTTTAGAGAGAAGTTTTTTTTTATTTTGAAGAGTCGGAATTCAAGAAGGCAGGCAGTTTTGAATTGGTGATTTCTAGAAGGGTGCCTGTTTAAATAAAAAGTTTACTAGTAATGTTTCCATTTTATTGAAGGGTTTTGCCACTTTTAATGATTTGGTTTTGAAAATTCTTAGAAAACGACTTTTTATTTTTTGGAGAGTTGAAATTAGTAGGGGCAAAATGGGTGCACTGGGCTCAGTTTTGCAAACGGATATACCAAAGTAATAAAAAAAATATTCAGAAAAGGAAAACCCCTAAAATGTGCAAAAAAACATTTATTTTTATTTTATCACCCAGCTAGGCCAGGGCCAGGCTAGCTCTTTTTTGATACTTTTGAAACTGAAATCATTTTTGTTGTGAAAGACGATGACAGTTACGACACCAACCGTTCGCATGATGACTTTCGTATGAGGACGGAAACCTCCCGAAACACTGTTCGCAAATGAATTTATGACATTCTTGTGCATTCCGCTTGTTCGAAATCCAACAATCCTGACAAAAAATCAAATGAATGGTTTTCCAATAGAGAGGAAATTCGGAAATCGCTTTGATGGTTTTGCACTGTGGACACTCTTTGTTTCCTAAATCGCCAGGGTCAATTCGCATCGTTTTTGTTTCGATATAATTTAGCACATCTTTCGAAAACCGAGAAAGTGGTGGTTCAGATTTTTTGTTGTCTTCTTGGGAGGAGAAACAGTCTTGTTTTTCTCGATTGTCCGACGGACTCTGCATGGAGGAAGCCATCTTGAAATAAAAAAAGGAAAAATAAAAACACCTTTTCGAAAAATTTAATAATTTGTAAAAATATGTGTGTAAAAAAAACAGATGAAAACTTTTTTTCAGAAAAATGCTTTTTCGGAAAAACTTTTTTATACTTTTCATCTAGGAATTGACAAAAATGAATCTCGAATCGATCGATAATTTTTTTAATCGTGTAAAAGATGTTATCGAACAACAGGTGGAATCTCATGAACTGAATTTATTCAAAAGTTTGTGTATTTTCGATTACATGCAAGGTCCTTGCGATTGGGATCCATATACAGAAGAACAACTTTCGATGCTCGGAGTGGATCAGTCGAAAATCGGAGAAGGAAAAGAAGAGTATGCTCATTTTTTACTGAAAGAAATTTTGGATCCGACCTACATAAATGCATTCTTATGTGAGGACTGTGATGATTTTGGTCCTGAGAATATGTGTGAACATCAAAAACAAAATCACATCGAACGTCTAGAAAAGTTCATGGAAGTATGTGAAGAAAATGCAAAATCACAGTCGCCTGAGAAATACGAATTTCACTTGCCTGTTGTCATGTCCTTTGGTGACTGGATGGGAGAAGAAAAGGTGGATACAAACAAATTGCAAGAGCGCGATTTGACATCTCAATATTTTTTGACCCGCGTAAAAGAATTATTTGAGCATCGCGAAATGGATTACAATTTGTTTTTGGTTGTTATTTCTTCGAGATACAGCGATGATGTAATCAATTTGGTATAAAAATAAAAAATAAAATTTTAAGGATGTAACTTTTTCGAGCATTTTCGTATATGTACTCGGGCATTTGTCACCAATAATATTTGGGATTCTTCATTTTGTTTTAAATACTATTATTTTTTTGATATATGGTCATGGAGGTAGACGCGCGCGCGTTCTATCTTTTTTCAAATCATTTTTTCTTTTTTCAAAATAAAATGCTTCTAAATTTCACAGGGAAGCACATCCGACTATGGAACAAAGAAAATAGCTGGACAATTCTACCACCATCTGGTTGCTTGAAAATTTCCCAAGAAAACTCACAAGTCAAAATTCGAAAATTATCAAACAAATATGGCATTAACATTTTCACTCCGCCCGAATTGGAAAATATAGTCGGATTTCCAGAAGAATGGCTTCCTCCACGCGGAGTCAGGGAGTCAGAAGAAGATAATGATATAAATGAATACGAAAATAGGAAAAGTATCATCGTTGCGGAAGAAGTGGCTCGTTGTTTGAAAGCGCATCTGTACATAGGAGACGGGATTTTGGATAAATATCGAATCCTGTATGTCTTTTATCCCGATGAAAGCAGAGAAAGTATAGTGACGGACGAAACCGACATGCAAGTGGGTATCCGAAGACTTTGTTATTCCTGTGGTGGTTGTACGTCCGATGATGAGAAAGACAAAGAAATTCTTAACTTCCTGATGGGTGCCTGCAAATATGCCGGCTTGCAGGAAGCATAAAAAATAAAAAACCCATCAAATTAAGAATAATTTATTTTACACATTTGAGTCACTTTCCACATAAAAAGTACCTTAGGGTTTCAGAAACGATGAATGTCCCGGAGATCCAGTAAGTGTTAAGGTACCTTTTATGTGGAAACTTACACAATTTTTATTTTCGTAAATGACCATCGTCATCAAATCGATTTTCAGAGTGTCAAATCAACTTCGATCGACAATGACAAAACAAAAAGCATGAAATGACCGAACTTGATTTTATGCTTTTTTTGGAGTGTTTAGTTCGTAAAAGGCTAGATTTGCATCAAAATGGTCAAGTAGGAGAGGTAAGTAGTGCGAATGGGTGGTACCTAGTGGTGAGTAGTGGAATATTTTAAATATAAAAGAAGCCACTCCTATATCAAATAGTTATATTATGAAAATTGATGACATTCATGACCATACACTTTGTCACAGAAAAAATGTTTCTTCTCCAGTTTTCGCCATTTCGCTCTTCGCCCTTTTGCTCTTCAACTATGTTTTCTCCTCACATGTGTGATCTTTTGATACAAGACTTTATGAACCTGACCGCGAAGAATTCAGAGTTCTTCATCGATCCCGAGACATACCGTTGCCGCGCTTGTTTCCTCTTTCCTGCTCAGCACCCTCGTTTTTCTACCAACTCTTCTTCTACTCATTCTCCTACTCATTCTCTTTTGCCTCCTCCTTCTACTACTCATGTCCCATTATTTCCTAAGTCGCCGAACCCTTCTCCTTCTCTCAAGAAGAAACGTGTATCCTCTTCCAGCTCCTCCAAACCAACTCCCGATTCTTCTGTCAAGAAATTCAAGTTTTCTCCTTCTACCAAATCTTCTTCTTCTCGTTCCACCAACTTTCCTCCTTATCACTATAAGAAACTGGTCTCCTTTTCCAGCTCCTCCAAACCAACTCCCGATTCTTCTGTCAAGAAATTCAAGTTTTCTCCTTCTGCCAACTCTTCTCCTTCTACCAAATCTACCAGCTCTTTTAGTTTATTCGAGCATCTCCCTCCCGAGGACAATGAAATAGAACAAGAATTTTATTGTTCCGTTTGTTGGAAGCATGTCAACTCCGACGAATCACAAGCCTTACGCACTTGTGGACACTCTTTCTGCAAAGGGTGTATTCGTACGCACATCGAGACTTCGATCAACGACAAGAAATGCCCTGTCTTCTGCCTATCCTTCGACTGCGATTGCGAGATTGATTACTTTGACATTCGTGAGAGTGGTGTCTCTTTTGATTTTCAAACAAAATATGATCTTCTCATAGCCACTGCCGCCGTCTCTCTCGTCACCTGCCCCGAATGTACCATCTCTTACATATTCGAACCTTATTCCGCTGGTGATCGACGAATTGATTGCTCTTGTGAGCATGTCTTTTGTATCGATTGTAAAAACCCCTATCATTCGGGCCCTTGCGACTCCTCCGACTTCAATGCATTCGTTCGTGAAAACCCTGGTGTCTTGGCAAAACGTTGCCCTGATTGTGGTCTAGGCGTCACAAAAAACAACGGTTGTAACGAGATGACTTGTAATTGTAAGACTATATTCTGTTGGTTATGCACCTCTCGTCTCGGTCGTGATGATGATCATTTTTTGAGCTCCAACATCGAGAGTTCTTGTCGTGGCTTGCAGTTTGTAGCCGGTGATTCTGTTGAAGAAGCTCGCGCCATCAAACCCATTCGGTCCTACTCTACTGCTTCTCCTTCTCCATACACTATTCATCCCACTTCTCTTTCTTCTTCTCCTTCTTCTCCTTCTCCTTCTCCTTATCCTTCTCCTTCTCCTTCTCCTTCTCCTTCTCATTCTCATTCTCCTTCTCCTTCTCCTTCTCATTCTCCTTCTCCTTCTCCTTCTCCTTCTCATTCTCCTTCTCCTTCTCCTTCTTTATCTCCTTCTCCTTCTCCTTCTTTATCTCCTTCTTTATCTCCTTCTTTATCTCCTTCTTTATCTCCTTCTTTATCTCCTTCTTTATCTCCCACTTCTCCTTCTTCTCCTTCCTTCTCTCCTGCTTCTGGCAAAGAGGAGATCAAGATCGATCCTTTCGAAATCGGCAGATTCTTCAAGAAGAAACGATGTACCAACTGTGGTGATTACGGTCACAAGCGTACCACATGTCCCATGGAATGGCGGGAATTGAAACCACACCGTTGAACCCTTTATTTCTGCGGGGCTGCACTGCACGGTGAATGTCCGTCCACTTCTATCTCAAAAAATAAAAATTATTATTGCGTCCATTTTTTATTTTATTTTATTATTGTGTATTCATATATTTTAAAGTGTGTATTGTAATAGTAAATCACTCATAAATGTTCAAATGTGCGTATTGTCCAAAGAAATACAAAATTGAAAAAAATCAACAGAATCATTCTTTGACATGCAAAAAAAAACCAGAAATTTGCGTGACATGTGAAATATGTGGGTGGTCGGTGTCTGAAAGAAATTCATATAATCATATCCAAAATTGTAAGCAAACCCATACTCAATGCCCGTGGTGTTCCAAATACATTTTGAGAGAGTTAAACCAGAATATGCATCATATATTTAGTGAATGTCCAGAGAAGAAAAGTCATTTGCGAGATGTTCATCAGAGAATTGAGATTATAGAAAACTATTTGATTCAGATGTTGGAAAAACTAGACGAAAACAAATTCGAGGTGGAAAATTTGAGACCTTGCTACTGCAATAGAGATAATGATTCGTTTTGTTGTTAAATTATTTTAAAAATGAAAAATTCTTCAATCAATTAGGGTAGACTAAATCTCTAAAGAACATTTATCTGCATTTTTAAAATAAAAAAAATAATTTATAAAGATATTTATTTTTTCATGGAGGCAGGCAGAAGTTGAATCTCCAAGTCTGCTCAAAAAAATAAAGTTTGGAAATTTTATTTTTTTCAAAAAATTTCTTCAATTTTGATTATGAGGCTGATTTTGTTGTTATTCATATATCGATTCATTTCTTCTGGATCTTTGATTCGAAAAGTGTGCTCACGAATGTTGGATTGACCCAAGCAGACGACATCCCCGCGGTACCAAGCAACGACTCGGAATCGCGTGTCTCGTGGGAACAACACTTCAGCATCGTAGGAATGTTGAGAATATTGACCCAAAAATCTACCGGTTTTGGATTTTACGATCAAGACTTCGCCCCCTGCTTTTGGATTTCCGAAATCTTTCAAGTTCTCTATTGCCACTTTCCACAGACTCGAAGAGGAAATATACGTGGGCCATTGAAATTCCGTTTCTTCTCGAAAATACTCCCGCTGTAAATTTTTGGTTCCTATAAACACTTCACCTTCGAACTCCGGAAGGTTTTGGAGAGCGTGGTCCAAGAGCGGTATGAAAGGTGGGAAAATGGTCTCAATACCAATATAAACGTCTCCGCCAGGAGCAGTCAAGAGTTGGTTGACATTTTCTGGTATGAGATTTCCACTCGAAAAAAGATTCAATACCATGATGGATTCTGGAGGGAGTATGTCCCCTGCTGCGAGGCCGATCACATTGATACAAAATATTTTGGTTTTCCACAGCAGATTTTTGATCTCTAAATTATCGCTGTTAAAAAATCCCTGCAATCCATCGAGAGCAGGTTGTTCAAACGAAAATGTCATTTTTTTTTCGAGAATTACATTAATGAATTTTTGCATTCGCATATGGATTCCACTGCCACTACTTTGATTATTTTGATTTGCCGGAGGATCGCCCAAGAAAAAGAGGTGTCGATTTTGGGGATTGCTATAGAAAACATTTTGTAATTTTTTCAAAATATGCGCGTCGTTGTTTGCTGGAGAGAAGGAAGAGGAAGATGCAAGAAGTCCTTCGATCCTCGGATTCATGGTGCATTTTCCCCAGACAAAACCACTCAAACCGTGATCATTCTTGAGTGCCGGATTGGCTCCCAATTCTAAAAAGGTTTTGGAAACATCGAAATTCGAATGGATGATCGCCTCCATCAACGGAGTCATTCCATTGCAATCTCGAATATCGATCGCTTCTTGAGCCAACAGAAATCCAGGTTCGCCAGCATATTTTCGAACAATATCGCACGCTTCTCTTTCCTCTTGCTTGTTGCCAAATTGTCCACGAGCCAGCGAAAGCAAAATGTCTGTCGCCGGATCTTCCAATTGATCACGTATTTCGGTGCCATTTCTGCAATAATGCAACGGCGTGGATCCATACTCGTCTCTGGCGTTTCGATGGCCGTTGTGATTCAGTAACATTTTCAGGATCGAAATATTTCCTTGAATCACAGCTATATGCATCGGAGTTTGTCGATGCCGATTTACTGAATTCGGATTGGCCTTCAGCGATAATAGTTTTTCTGCGGCGCCTGGACAATTGTAATAAGCAGCCAAATGCAGAGCGGTTGCGGACGATAGGATAGGATTATCGTCAGCGGTGGGAATTTCCAAATTGGTAACACCGAAATCATAGAGTACTTGAATGCAATCAGGATTATTAGCTTCAGTCGCTGCCATCATGGCATCGAATCCATCAATGGGGGCTCTGTAGTTTACGAAATCAAAATCTACATAATTCAACAACAAAGCCAAAATTTCAGACTTGTTGTTTCGGCAGCAGATCAATATCAGCGTATCTTCCGTCACCGGATTGACATAGTTAACCTTGGCATGAGCCGATAGCAATTGCTTTACTATTTTAATCGGAGTGTTTTGTTTTTGGCACAGAGGATACAAAGGGACGTTTCCTTTGTCATTAGCATGATTCACGTCAGCTCCCCACGACAGCAACTCCGAAATGATGCATGGGTATCGTTTCGCGCATGCGATCCACAGCGGCGTATTCCCAAATGCATTTTCGCCGTCTAACTCGGCTCCTTTCTTCAAAAAGTAGGTTACGTGAGGTAAATTTCCTCTCTCTGCTGCTTTGAAAAGCGCCGTTTCATAAGTTCCTTTTTGTTTTTGAAAAATTAAGGAAGGCTCGGCTTCGCATACCAATTTAGTTAATCGAAGATAGCGTTCCACCTCTAGCGAATCTGGCTTCGGAGGGATGCAATAATCGAAAAGTTGTTCCAAGGTGAGACTTCCTGGCTCAGAGAGACGAGGGATCAATTTTTTCACCAAACCTTCCAAGCCTTTTGCCAAAGCGACGTCCAAGTAAGAATTGACATTGATGTCCAAGTTGTTTTCTTCAGCACTTTCGAAACAAAATTTTACATACTCGGATGTCATGGTGTGAGAGACTTCTTTGGCGTTCTCGCCGATGCCTGATAGAATTTTTGCCGTCACTTCGTATCCGTTATTTATCGCGTATTGTTCTAATCTTTCTTTTCGTCCATTCGGTAGCTGGCATTTGTGTTTCAGGAGAATTTTAAGGATTTTCCAGAATCCTCGCCCTTTGATGGCGAGAGTCATTGGAGTTTCCTTGTCTCGATTTGGGATACCCAGATCCAGCTCAGGAAAGTGTTGCAGTATCAAATTCATTATGAGATTCTGCCCGCTGTAAGCTGCCAAATGAACCGCATTGTTTCCGTCCACGTCTTGATGATAGATATCTACCAGCTTGATCTCTTTGAGGAACCACTCCTTCATCTCCGCAGTTACCTGGTTCGTCCGACGTCTTATGATGGTTTCTTGCAATTTATTTCGCTTCTTTCCTTCGTTGTTGTAAGAATAACGGACGTGTTTTTCCGAATTCGTTTTATCTTTGATGGCCAAAGGCTGCAGCATGGCGGATGATGATTCTTCTGTAGCTCTTTTCCCTTTCGAAGGAGCTATTGGAACCACAGAATTAAATTGACTCGAAAATCGAAGGTCTCCCAATTTCCCCATGTGCACATTTTTTCCTTTTTTGAGCAATTCTATTTGTTCGGAAACAAATTCCAATCTATTTTGTAAAATTTGTTTGTCGTCCTCCTTGATATATTTTTCGACATAAGTGGAGAGAGCTTCCACACGCTGTTGTAGCAAGGCACAATGGAGGAGCATCAAGTTATTATTTGGCTTCGTATTTTCGACCAATTCCATGATTTCACTCGCCAAATGATCGATTCGATGCGACATCCAATTGGTGGCCAACTTGGCCTCCATTTTTTTTGTGGTTTTCTTTTTCAGTTGAATCGGTACTATTTCTGCGTAATCATTCTCCATCATGACTTTGAGGTTCCCAAGATTGTCTTCTTCTGTTTCTTCGTTTTCCAATTTTACCCAATTCTTGAAGGACCCTTTTTTATTCGCGCCAACGGGGAATTGTATGTCTAATTCTTCTTTTTCATTTTGGAATTGGATTTGTTTTTTAGGAAGCAATTGAATCTTTATGGAAATGGTCGAAGAACTGCTCACGGATTCAAACAAAGATTGAAGTTTCTCGCAAAGAGCGTTATCGTTATCTTGCGGTTCAGCGTATCGAAAAACTCCATGAATACTTCCTTGTTGTCTCACATCTTCTAGAAATTCGCGATCGCAATTTCGACTGAATCCGATGGTGTGGATGGTGAGTGGAGTATCCTCACCCCACAGAGAAAACCAATTGTCATCGAGCACTTCTTGCAGAATATCGATCAATTCTTTCCGATCCCGATAGGCTTGTCCATCCGTCAAAAACGCTATCGTCACATTGCTGACATTCCATGGGTCATTTTGTGCATCGTCATCGTCGGAATATTTGTATTTTCTTAAAACTTCGTCGCCCATGAGGCGAAAAGCAGCTTCTTCGTTATTGCCACCACCAGCTTGAACACACCGTTGGATGGTTTGATTTATGGCGTCAATCGTCCCAGACAACGGAACCAAATCAGCTATGCTCTCATATGTAATGAGTCTTGTCTGAATAAAAGGTTTTCCATGTGTCATGGCTATCGTGTGCTTCAAAGCTTCCCGAACTTGACGCATTGGATCTCCGTACATGGATCCACTGATATCTACGATCATGATCAACAACGTGGGTCTCACGACGAACGTGGAATTTCCGAGTGATAAATTCAATTCGGCCCACGAGCTCCTAGCGGTGAGAGGGCCTTCTATTTTCACAGGTGTCACGAAACAAGACCACTCATTTTCCTCTTTTTTCCCCTTTTGTTTTTCTTCTTTTGGAGCCAATATTTCTTCGACGAGTTTTGACAAAATGATATTTTTTGAGGCTGCAATAGCATCAAAATATGGAATCAATTCATTACAAAGTGGACATTTTTTTTCACAGCTGTTTTCCAAAGCCGTGATCAAAGCCAAACGAGTGAATGAGTGTCCGCAAGGCGTAGTGATAGGATCTACGAAATATTCCAAAGTGATTGGACAAATCAAATACGAATTTTCTTCCGCCATTTTGTATGTATTTCTTTATTTTTCGACAAAAACTCATTGATGGACTAACGGAACTCACTTTTTCTCAAAAAAAAATACATACAAAATGGCGGAAGAAATTTTTTATTATTCTTCCTCAATGCGGAGCCACTATTACCGGATTTATCAACACCGAAATCATATTGGCAACTAAGGTTTTACACTGCCTGGGTTGCTCAGCAGCCGACTTCTTATTTTCCTCGGACAATAAAATGTACCAATACGGAATGACGATCTTTTTGGCCTTCATGAACCAATACCATCGAGACAAAATAAAATGCAAACTGTTCCAATGTCCATTCTTGAAATCGAATGTTTCTGGTAAAACTACAAATTCTTTGGAAGCATGCTTCTCAATTTTGTCATGGAGAAGTTTCAAATCCTCAAGGAGATATTCTTTTATGACTTTATTGTCGCGAGTCAAAACGTCATACTTTGCCTCCCATTCTGTTTTGAGCTCTTTCATGTAGGGCATTGAGGTGCCTAAATCATCAAAACCGCACGCAGCGAAATCTTCGACGACTTTATCAATTGTCGTGAGATTTTCCATACTTTTTTTTGTAGTCAAGACTCAAAAGAGAATTATGGAATTAAAAGAATATTTTTATTTCCAAGAAATATTTCCTAGCTGGGTAAAAGACAAAGGAAATTTTTTATTTTGTTTGGACATTTCAGACGAAATTCTTTTTTTTTAATATGAATCTCAGGAAATTTATTGGACAAAAAAAATTATTTGCATGTCCCCACTATGTAGCCCGTCCCGAAGGGTCTGATGAACAGTCTTCTGGCGCTGTTTGACCAGAAATGATCGCTGTAATTCTTGACGCATCGATGGGTTGCAATTCCGCCAGATCTAAACTTTCGATCCGTCGATTGGGAGGAATGTCATATCGACTCAGCGTGGATAAGTGCACCAACGGCATCAAAGGAATATTTGGAAAGAGATCAGGTTCGAACGGATCTTCTGGGGGCCCGTCTCCGACAGTCACACGAGAAGCAATGGTTCCTGAGACTGCTCCTTCCCGATCAGGAGAGGTAGAAGTCCGTGGATAATAAGGCGCCAGCATTTTCAAAGCCTGTGAATTCGGTAATATTTGACAACTATCTTCATCCGAAGTATTATCTTCATCATCATCGAGGTAGCTCCTCCATTTTCTTCGAGGAGTTATAAATGAATACTTTGTTGCAAATAAATCGAACATGTCATCGCGACTATTCATCGGAGCATTCAAACAAGATACGTGTTCAATCGCGGGTTCTGGGTCTTTAAGGGTCATATCTTCCCCAACTAGATAATGATGCCGGGGTGGAATGGTTGGTGGTATTTGATTCAATATTCCGTAGGAACGTCGATGGGCTCTCTTTACAAGTGTAGGACCAACAGCATTTATCATATCATCTTCATTCAAGATCAGGCCATATTGATGAAATCGGGAAAAGAATCTCAGCGCCTTATGCTGCGAGGAGAAGAAATGCAGTCCTTTGGCACAGACCTTGTTTATATCTCGATTGAACGAGGGTTCTTCCACATCCGCGTATAAGCAATATACAAAACTCGAATTATGTTTGGACTGACATTTGTCAATGGAAAAAATCGTACCAAACGTCGTACGATGCACGATTGACAAAGTTTTGTACTTTCACAATACGGCCGATGGCCAACACTGTACACTTATCACATCGTAATTTGCTATCCCGAGCACCGGCCAATCGCGCGCCTTCAGGAATTCCAAGTTTCACGACACATTCGCCCCCTTGCGCCAAGTCACAAACTTTGTACCCGAACAAAACAAATTTAGGGATTTCCTTTTCGGCGACACTCGTTTTTGTGATGATTAATTCCTCGTCATCTGAATTCACGGCCAATTGAACATCCTTGTCTCTATAAGCCACTTCGCCTTTTTTCTTATAATCACTTCCACGAAAAAAATCCGTAACCGTGGCAATCATATCTCCAAAAAAACCGCAACGCCGAAAGTGTACATCGGCACCGTACCGTTCTCGCAATAGGTTTCCATATTCTTCATTGTATACAAAAACTTTTGTTTTTGTGAATTTTGGCAAGTCAACATTTAGATATTCGGCTTCTTTAATGCAGTCCATGACATCCATCTCACAAGAAAAGAGCCCATATCGTCGGGATGCAATCTCGAAATTGTCCTTTCTGGCTTCATGTCGATTCATGAATCGTCTGTTTAACTCTTCGCTAGACGCGTGCGTGATATCACAACTGAAACATTCCTCTTCCACAAACGACTTCTCATAATCCACATAATCGTCGAACTCCTCATCATCCAGAAACATCCATCCACCATGATTGTCGTAAATGGAACCTCCTGTACGTAAGATTTCAAAAGTGACATATGGAGTTCCTCCTCTCACGTATCTTTTTCCGTGCACGCCTCCACTGAAATAGGGATGCCGAATCACAACGTTGTCTTCATTTCGAAGTTGTGCAATTTCGTATCGTGTGTACTCCGGAGTTCCCATCAACTTTGGCGTGTGGTAGCAAAAGACCGTGGCGCGGTGTTGCTGGAAGTTGATAAACTCGGGAGTCGTAATCATCGCAAATTGATGAACGTCAGGATTCCAATGTTTGATCATGTTCGCGATTTCCTTTTTGACCCGTTGTTCTCTGCTCTTCCGCGCACACATTTCTCGAAGTGCTTTGGAATCAAGGTTTAATTTGCTAGGAATGGGCTTTTGGATCTTAATTTTCGGAATCTCCAACACTATTGGTCGTTGGCAAGGGTTTCCCAAACCGATCCTTCCTCCCTGTGGAGGCAGCAATCTCACCGGCCCTGATAATTCCATAATTCAATTCACCCAAACAAAGAATTTCTACATTCGCACCATTTTAAAATTTCTAAAAAAAAAAAAATATACACAAAATTTTTTTTACAACTTAAAATATTACATTTTTACATTAAATTAAAGAACTTTTATAGTCTTATTTCTTTTCAAAAAATCAAAATGTCGTATTCTGCAAGCTTTTTATATCGAGTGAAAGAAGCGATACAAAAATTTTTTGTCCCCTGACCAGAGGAAAATTGGCAAAAAGAAAAAGTTTTTTATTTTTTATTCATGCACAAAGAAATAGCTTCATAGGCTTCCTTCAACTTGGGCGAAAACCAAGGGTAGGTGAAAATTGTATTCTCGTCTGTTGTTTCGCAAATATCAATTTTCCCATCAATTTCCATGAATAACACGTCAGGATGATTTTTTTCACCATTTTGAAAAATCACTCCAGTATACGTATCGGGGTGAAGATTTGGATATCGACCGGTTTTATCATCCCATGGCATGTCTATCGCAATAGGTACTCTAGGGTCACCATTTAAAAGTACCACTCGCTTGTTGTGTTGGGAGGAAAGCATTCGACATTTTCTCATGTGTTCGACGCAACGCAATACCTTCGGTTTGATTTCAATGTAGATATCCAACTCCGACAGATAAAAATCTGGAGTGTAATGTCTGCCTGATGACAAGAAGAATTTTTCCGGTTCATATTCGAATGAAAGGCCTAGGGCTTTGAAAAACATGCCCCAATGCTTTTCCAAGTTGGATAGGTATACAGTTTCTTTTTCTTTTTCTTTTACCTTTTCTGTTATTTTTACTTGATGAGCATTGTGGCTTTCTTCATGCGAAAATGTGGATCGCTTCAAAATGGCATATTTGTTCGAAGTGTTCAATTCGAGATGTTCGATGTACCACCATCCACAATTGTAATCCAATTTGTCTTTGATTAATAATACACGAATATTAGTGTTGGTTTTAAAGGATTTTTTAAAAGCTTCAACATCCTTGGGGTTTCGAGACATCATGTATTTGATCATTACTATTGTTTCGGAATCATCCCTGTGAATTTCATTTTTGTATCTCGCGCCAATTCCTGGATTTAGTATTTTAATGCAAACCGCCTTGTAATTGTCAGGATCTACTCCTATCCCTCTATTTTTAAGCAAATGGAAAAGAACGCGCTTATCGCCATTCTTGATTTCCTCCTCTCCATGCATGATTTTTATTGAGTGAGTGTTCTATCTTCGCCAGGAGTAGGCAGGCAGGCTTTGAGGAAACTTTTGGACTTTTTTAAGAAAAATAAAAGGACATATATGTTTTAAATGTAAATTTAATTCTAAAATTTAATTCTAAAATGATGGGTGGTCCGCGCGCGCTGCGCTGCCATTGACGTAGATGTGATGTGATACGATCGATACGCAGTAGCTGAGCTGCCATAGTCATCATCCAATTGGGATTATAATCATGTCCTCTCGATTGATGTAAAGATGAGTTATTTGTTGACCACATGCAACATACATATCGATATGTGTTCCGTGATACCATTCTTTTCTACATAAAAGCTTCATGTCGTTCGAATCTTTCCATCCGTATGCATTGCCGACTTGTTCAATAATATGATATTTCAGTTTATCGACGTCTTCATCTGAAACATCATTGAAATTGAATGCGATGCCGTAATATGATTTCATTGTTTAGTTTTTCAAAATTTTATATTAATTGATATTTGAACGCTGATAAGGGTCTGACAAACATTCTACCTTTTTTTGGTTCCTCTGGTGAAAAATGGAATTTATCTTAGAATGTCTTTCGAAATGGTAAACATTGTTTACAGACACATTTTTACTTATTTTTTGCTTTTATTATCTGAGACATTCTCAAGAAATTCTTATTAATCCCACAATTCAGTTTTCCATTTGAAAAAATGAAAGGTATCTTTCCATAAAACTATTTAGTTTTCTGTAGCAAAAGTGGCTGTTCACATTTAGACCAACCACTTTTGCCACAGTATTTTTTTATTTTCAGGGGAAAAATAGTTAAGCTTCAGGATAATAAAAATTTTATTTATAGGATCATATTTATCATACAAGGAGTTTAATAATCTAAACAATTGTTTTTTCAGGGGGTTTCTTCTATTTTTCCTTTTTTTTTGCAGTTGGCTGACTTTCACGATTGCTTTCCACTTTGCAGGTCTTGCAAAAACGAGATTAGACTTTTTTATTCATGCCCCATTTTCAGGATGTGGTTAACAGAACAGCCACACGTCTTGAACCACTCGACCCGACTATTGTTATTTTTGAAGTATTTCTATAGGAATAATAAAATAGTCAGTCATGGAGGGTTATATGTTTCTTTATTGTGTAGTGGCGTTGTTAGCCTTAGCCTTAGTCGTAGCGTTGTTGGTTGTCTATTATTTGAAATATTCAACAAAACCAAATAAGAGAAAAATTCTATGTTTCGGGGATAGTTTGACCGCTGGATTCATGGACGGTGGTTCCGAGTACTGGCCTTACGCCAACAAATTGCAGAGATTGTTGGACAACAAGTATGGTCGGATATACGAGGTTGTTTGTAGGGGTTACCCGGGTGACACCGTTATCAATGACTTCGAGTTCAAATTTAGAAGAGATATAGAGTCATCATTTTTGGCCGTCTTGTTGCTGGGAGGAACCAATGACCTGGCCTACGGTAGGAGCACCGATGAAATTGCTCATGTTCTGGATACCCTTTGTATGGAGGCGGAAGAAATAGGTGCCAAAGTCTTCGTTTTAGCTGTACCGGACTGTAAACATGGAATCTCCAGGAAAGATCTGAACAACAAACTAAAAATTGTGGCTCAAAAAAATCGTGTCTTTGTCAATATCAATGATGCGTTACCCCCAACAGAAGAATCCCTTTGGAACGACGGATTGCATTGCAGCAAGGTTGGTTACGACAAAATGGCGGATACAATTTTCCTGGAACTCGCCGACTTTTTGAATAAGATTTGAGTGAATGAAAGTTTATTTGAGCCAATCACATAAAGAATCTGAACTACACCATTGTGTTTTTTTTTTGCTCGCTCCTCGATATCCATGTATATATATATATAGCTTCTTCTAATTTTGTAATTTCTTTTACCAGAGATGAATCTTTTTTGTAAGAGATATTGTTCTGAATAAACCACTTCAGTAATTTCCATTTTTTACGAAAGATTTTTTTATTTTTCCAAGAAATTTCTGACCACTCACTTGCACCACAATCATTCTAACGAAAAACAATTCCTGTGGGAAAAACAAAACGCAATGACTTCCAATTCTGCTACCTCCAAGAACACCGAAAAATTCAAGGATGTTATTCATTTGGAACTGAAAAACCACAAAGACCAGCAAAAGTGCAGCATCATCGAGTTGACATATTGGGATACTAATTGCGTAGAATCCTTTGTGCGCTGCGAAATTGACGGACACAAGTTGCTGTCTGCGGACATGATGTCAAAGCGCACCTTCGAGGATTTGGGTCAACGAGGTGAATTGGTGGACCACTCAACTTGCAGCGAAATCAAATCTCTGGAAATCCCCATGTACGAATTTGTGGCCAAAGAGGATATTGTTGTGCACGACATCGGCATAGTTTACATTCCTTCAGGCAGCACCCCTGATGTTGGTGTCGAATTGGGCCTCTACGAAAAGAAGCATAAATCACGCTACTTCTACTCCTATAATATGCGCGCCACTATGTTGCCGAACAAGCGGCTCCAACTCAGTTGGGATTGCTTCGACATTCCAAATCGTTTCACGATCTTCTCCCCGGGACTCAAAAACAACAGTCCTAGTAAGCATGGGGAGTTGTCCCGATGTGTTCAATTGACAGCCGACCCAGACCCAACTGAAAAAACAACACAGTATCTTGGACAATTCACGGGAAATGGAGATGGCTTTGACATCATTGACCCATGTCGCAAAGGTTCCGTCATTTTTTCTCTCAACGAGTCCGAGTGCACGATGATCCATGTTGGATGTCAGGAGCGACTCGTTCATCGATATTATGCCGTTTTGCCTGGTGTGTGAAGCAAGTCTCTGATGAAGTGTCACAAAATATGATGAATAAATTCTTCCATCTTTTCCGCCATTGCATGCAATTTACTTTTGAATATTATATCTCTTGTCAACAACCGGCTTCCATAAAGACCAAGACACAAACAAAAAAAAATAAAATAAAATAAAAAAATAAATTCGCCACTCCTAACAGTCAGTTGCATGACAACTTATATAAAGCCATCATTATCGCAATAGGATCCATACTGCCCACTGTAATCATTAATATTGAAATGTTGTATATAGATAACATGTTATCTATGTGTGGTTTCATATGGAGATACGTTGGATTTGTATTGATCAATTTCTTTATTCTGTAATATATTTCGATAGATATATCGAAATTTCTTTTAGACCGTCTATAATTCGAGTCTAACGAACAGTCTAATATTATGAGTGTTCCGGAGGAAAAATTTCCGTGATGTCTGATCGCTGACTCAGGTTGATTCTTCTCATATTCATTCGAAAAATCGAGATCAGATAAAACAGTATAATCTTCAATAATCTTTACTCCATCCATGTCATATTCATTTATTGTATCGTAATATTTTTGCAACAGTTTTTTTCGCGACGTTTGTTGAGATCTTCCTCGAGCCAATCGTGTTTGGGACACAAAGAATCGAAATACGAATAATTTTCCAAACAATCAGGACAATCATCGTCTTTTTTTGTTGATTCTTCCATTTTCGCAGTTCCCTTGGATCTTCCGGAGCTACGCTTGGCCCTATATTTCGCTTGCCATTCTCGATTGCTTTCAACTCTGCAGGCATTGCAAACGGAATCACTTCGTTTTCCTTCAAATTCATCGAAGGGAAGAGTTTGGTTACATCTTGGGCACTTTCTCTCTCCACTTGCTTCAAATTTTCTTTTTTTCGCGGCACGATGTTTGGCAGTAGCTTTAGAATTTCATATTTTCATTTCGTCCAGGATGAGATGAGATGAAGAAGGGGAAAAAAAATTACAGAAAAAAATTTCATATTTTCATTTCGTCCAGGATGAGATGAGATGAAGAAGAAGAGGAAGAGGAAAAAAAATTACAGAAAAAAATTTCATTTTCAAAAAACTTACGAAAATAAAATAAATATATTTAGAAGAAACTTTTAAATTTTGTATATAATAAAGAAAAAAAAAAAAAAAA